>JAABUP010001150.1_pt1 | contig 55896 bp, 97 predicted proteins | sample 5559201 | NCBI WGS metagenome assembly JAABUP01 (sample SAMN10711887, study PRJNA513373) | rock metagenome | isolation source: Antarctica rocks | place: Antarctica | reverse complement strand
GTATGCACTGTTCTCCAGTAAGTTTCAGCTGCACATGTTGTTGCTACACACTATGTACATCAAGGCATCAGGGTCATATTTGCCTGGGAGATTGTACATATACAATGGGTCTTGAAAATGTGTGTGCTGAACGAGGCTACTGTGCATGCAGGCATTCTGGGCGCCCATGCAGTTCTGTTTGCAACCTCCTTGTGCATCATCATTGTGGACCTGATTGAAGGCAGTGATGTCTTCACCCAGTGGTACACATACTTAGTAAGCTGAGAAGCTATTAAGTCATGCTTCAATCCGTTATAACTGCGTTGTCTGTCTGCAAGCTGTTGTGTCCTTGAATTGGATGCATCTGGATTCGATGAGTCTGGAATGACTTTGACCTCGTGCTTGCTTGCAGTCAGTGATTGGAATCATTGGCATGAGTATCTTTTGGGTGGGACAGCTGGACAGGGTAAACATGTTATGAGAATTTGTGCAGTAACATGTTTGTATCATGCTGAGCAGGAGCCCTCTATTACAATAGCTTGACAAAGGTGTTAGCCATGTATTTGTACATGGTCATTCATCACATTGTTGATGCAGGGTCTACTACTGTTCCCAGCTGTGGTGATTGTGCCAATGCTGGAGATTCAGTGGGTGTTATTCATCATGGTGTCAGGAGGGCTGTACTTTGGAGATTTTGAAACGTTCAGCAACCTGCAACTGGCCATGTTTGGCGTCGGGGTCTTTGTCCTCTTGTTGGGCATATTCTGCCTCATCCCAGACGCAGGCCCTGGTACATCACAGCAGAACACAAATCTGCCCTTGAATGCACAGCAAGCATATTAGACTTGCATGCAGACGCCATACACACACTCAAATGCAGCAGACCATTCATGACAGACAGCATACTGTTGATGCGTGTTGTGAACAACCTGTCGCTTATGGTTTGCTGCAGAAGCTCCTGCTCTGGAAGAAGCCCTGAGGGCTGCAGGATTTGGCAGAGACGAGGCAGACGTATTTCACAATCCTGCCTATATACACAGCAGTGACAAGAGCAGCAGCAGCATACTACGCAGCAAGTCAGGCGTGATCCCTGCATCGGCTGCTCGCAGAATAGAAGTCAGACCCAAGCGCAGCAGCATTGCTATTGTGACAGACGCGGGCAAACAGGCAAAGCAAAGTATTTTCCAATCAGCTGTCAACACAGTGACTCTCACAGCTGGCATGATAGGTCAATCTGAGTAATTTGCCTCAAAGCAACTACTGCTGTTGAGTGCATTGTACATGCATGCAGCTTTGACAGCAGCATCATGTCTTGCAGGGAACAAACAAACACTTGAGAGCCATGAGTATCTTTGCCATGCCTATGATCATGCCCAGCATGGCATTCACATCTCGACAGGACATTGCAGACCAATTGCCAGGCCCCAGAATTGGTATAGAGGCTGTGTACAACAGGGTGTCAAGACTGCTCAGCGCAGACATCAGCCCAGACATTCCAAGTCTCATGTTCGAGCGGGAGCCTGCTGCTGTACAAGTCCCAACACCCAGGAACAGCATGTCATAGCATGGTTGCTTACTGTACACAGGAGATGTTAGACTAGGCTTTTGTCTGCTGTCAGGTGTCAAGGAGCAAGCTTTGCTCCTTGTCTTGTGGGGGATCTATAATGTCCCAGACCTTATTGATCATGTCAAAATTTGAAAGTTGCTGACTGTCCAGATCAACAGTTCTAATGTCTCCTGCTGCCGAATCTGACACCGTGCCACTCCACTTCTGCGGGTCCTTGCCTTGCCATGACAGCTTGCTGATGTGTGCATACAACGCCAACTCATGCCTGCATGTCCAACCCATAATCATTGCTTTCCTGTCTACTTGCCTTATCACTTGCTGCAAGATTCATGCAACAGCAAGATGCAAACTGCAAGCTGAACCCTCTACGCCAGTTGGTGCTTTGCATGCTGTTGCTTGCCCACACGATGATGCAACATCGAAGAATGGAGATGAGCATACCTTGCGTGAGGTTCGCTGATTGTTGCAAGCTCCTGGACTTGCTGTCCTCTTGACTGCAGCTGCAGACCAGCACTCTTGCATGCCTCCCGCTGACTCTCTAGGCCTGTGCAGTTCAGAAGAATAGATAGTCCCTGCTCATTTAGAGCTAAGGTCTGTCATTGTTTGCTAAACACGCTTGACACTGGCGTGTGCTGCGCACATGTCGACATGGCAACAACATAAAGCATATGCACATTGCCATTATTGCAGGTCTGATTTGATTATTGTCCTCTGGTGGTTCAGTCCTCCATCTGCCCATACAATTTGCGCCCAACAAACACGCAGAGCAAAAAGCTGCTGTGTCATGGGCAACTTATCTTGCTGCCTTGTTCAGAGAGTCCACATTTTCTTTGGCTTCTTGAGTCGATGATGACAGTCTGTGCACTCTCTGAACATGAGCCTCAGGAGCTTCCAAACGGGTTGCTGCCTCCTGAGTCTCTTGCACTTGCCTAGACATCTCTGCACAGTGCAGCGTCTACTGGCTCATCATCGATGACAGAATCGTCGAGCAAGAAGCCATGGACTGACCAGAAATGGTAGTTCTGATATCGTCCTCTCGCAACCGGCATGCAGCGGCCATATCGTCCCGCAGCTTGTCCACTTTGATCGCTCTCTGAGCATCATCATTCCCTGCAAAGTTCTGATGCAGAGCATCCATCACTTCGTGATGACTACCAAACGTATCGGCGACCGAAGACATTTGTCCCGGTTTACGACCGACAGCGCCAGACCTCTATCAGAAATTGATGAGACCTGTCCAATTTGAAATTGTCCACGATGCGTCGCAGTACGCACTGCGTACGAGCTTCGCACCTAGCTATGGACTGATTGACAACGTGTCTCATACTTTGTGACATCGCTGGCATTGCAATGGCATGCGTTTAAAAGATTTGCGCACGAATGCATGCAGAATAGCATGTGAACATCAGGAGTCACGTGATGTGCGCATCGGACAAGCTGATTGTAGGCTGCTGCTCCGTCCTGAGCTTCAGTGCACAACAGCCGTCGAAACCTCGTGGCCCTTGCCCATGTGCATGTCAACTGGAAACACCTCTCCTAAACTGGGAGAAGTTGAACTTGGTCAAAAAGAAACACACAATGAAAGCAGAAATCAAACCCTACTGATGTTTGGAGCTATGAAGGAAACCCTACATTGCGAGCAAGTGATGCCTTGATGCGATTGTTTGAACGCGCCGGTCAACAATCGCGTTCTTTGTCGAGTTGACCTGTCCCGGGCTTGACCAGCACGAGTGTTGCAGTGTGGACCGTTTGTACAATACAGAAAAGACGAAGTTTTTCGTCACCGTGCACGCCTTTAGCCCGTGGCAGGCACTTTACTTGTCGACGACAAAGGCAGATGTCAACCGTGCACGAGTTGGGAGAGTCTTCTGCGCCTACAGACCCGACTATAGGTCAGCCTCGTCCTAGCACATTGTTCGACGGTGAAGTGCCTGTTGTACACTCAGTAAGCAGATTCGGTAGGCAAACCACACGCATACCCCGTCCGTCGCACCTTAACACCGCTACCATAGACGCTCCGACGCAACAGCCATCAGCACCCGACCAGTCTCCCGTCATGGTCTACAGCCGGGTGAGTCAGCCTTATTCGGGGTTTCACGGAGTTGTGACTCAGTCAGTTGTGATGTCTGAAGGCAGATCTTAAGCAAATAGGTCTTTTGCAGGTTGAGCCTTCTCCGACCACAGGAATGCCATACCCGCCACCTCTGTTCCAGACACAGGGCACAAACACAGAGCAAGCTGCCTCCTTTGCAGCTGGTGGGGCTAGGCCGTGGTCAGGTGCGGGAAGAGGGGCAACACCAGCAACCAGAAAAGAGGTGAGCATGGTGTACACAGTTGTTGGTCCTGTGACAGGGCAGCACATTGCACAGAGCAGCATAGACTGGTCATTGCAGACATCTGTGCCTTCTGATTCTCTACCTTTGCTATGTTCAGGACAGAGGATCCCGCCGAGAGAGCTGTGCAAATGATGATGGATATCATTGGAGAAAGTAAGTCACATGCCCAGAGCTGTTTGGAAATTATTGCAGGATGTGGGACATCCCCAGAAGCAATTGTTTGCATGTCTTTGCAGATATGGAGAAAAGACAGTAAAAGGCAGTCCATACCCCCGCAGCTACTACAAGTGCAGCCATGCTGGATGCAATGTCAAGAAGATTGTTGAGCGTGACCCTAAGACTGGTGATGTTTCAAGCGCTATTGCCAAGGTCAGATAGCATTTCTTGACTTGACATTGCAGAGCTGGCTCATGTGCACAACTGTTTCAACAAATTCTGCATGAAAGCGCATGTACCAGCTAGCGTATTCAAGATTACGCAATGTGTTGTATGGCTTATGTAGGGTGGCCACAATCACACCAAGCCCAACAGCAGGCCATCCTCTGGATCCATGAACACCAGGGGTACTGGGCGAGCTGCCAGAGGAGGCCGTGCCACACGTGGCAGGACTGGCCGGGTATGCACCTCCTGTATCCTGTGACACCTTCTTTGCATGTGATTTGTTTGACCGCATGGATGATACGATTGCAATCTATAGAGGATTTCACTTCCTGTGGAACTGTCTTCCTCTTGAAGCTGATCAGCTGCTTGTCGTGCCGACGCTGTCAGTCCTGTGTCCGACTGGACGCTGCATAGCTGTGGCTTGGCACTAGAAACTGCACAATCAGCAATGGCAGCACATACGATATTCAGCGATTAAGTCAGGATGGGTTGCAGGGACGCGGTAGAGGCAGAGGGGAATTGGAAAGGGAGCCCTCTTTCAGCTTTGACCTAAATGGCCCCTACTCTCTGCAGACACGCCTGGACATGGAAGCCATTGGAGACACAGGTCTGCAAATCCCCACTTCTCAGCGTGTATGTGTTTTACCTGCTGCCAGGCGCTTCTCACATGCTAAGTCACTGTCTGGTGCATTGCTACCTGGATGCAGTTTTTTTCAGCTGCCTGTCCTTGCAGCTGGGTATCTTGATTGTTGCAGAACATATCCTGCAAGCAAATGTGCAGTATCAGCAAACAAGTTTGGGCGATGGTGAGCTGACTGATTCACATCTGTGTGGCTTGACGTGTGCCTCAAGGACCTCTGGCCAGGCATAAGGAGCCCATGGCTTACCTGTGAGCATGTTGTGGTACTGCAACATGAGAACTTTCAAAGCTGCTGACTGCAATGATCACTGTCAAGGTCTCATGATGTGCTGAACAAGATGCACTGCATGCAGAGGATGGCATGGCAACAGAGGACGATGAGGATGACACAGACTTGCCCCCAGCAGAGCTGCATGCAGAGCCTGCCAGCACTGCAGAGGCAGCCCAGCATGCTGCTCAAGCTGCTGCTGCAGTCAGACAGGCTGAGCTCAAAGAACGCACCAGACTGGAGGAAGATGCCATTGGTGGGCACACTATTAGTCAACAAGTTGTACAATCCATGCGCAGGGTGTCATACCCAGATGCATACTGTCACTTCCTGCTGTTGCGTGCATGCTTGCATGACTTTTGTAAGCAATCAGACTGGCCATAACACAGCTGTACATGCACTCTCGAAGCCTGACCGCAAACTTCCAGCCTGCCAGCTGGTTACAGCTTGACTCAATGTCCCTCAGGCACTAAAGCTACGTCCTATCCCTGCGTCTTCCGTATCTTCAGTACATGTATCGTGCTGCTTTGCATGCTCTTCTAGAGTTCACAGCAGCATGCCATTCAAAGTCCATTTCTTCTGCAGCTCGTTTGGTGGCAATGCGGGAGGAAAAGGTGGAGAACATGGCTCAAGAGGTCAGTCCTGCTTCAGCCAAGAGGCAGAGGCGTGCCAGTGGGGCAGGCAGCCCCAGCCCCTACACCACACCTCCTGCCAGTGTAGGGCCCACCATGTCTGATGACATGTACATGCTGATGGATGAGGAAGAGAAGACGTCAGTGTCCATGTCTGGAGGCCGATCTGGAGGCCGTGCTGACCGAGAGGTGCTCAGAGTTGTGACTGAGGGAGACACGTATGATGATGGTTACAGGTTGGCACACCGTATCTGCTGCACTGTGCATGCACACACCAAAAGCACTTTGCCTGACCCATTTTTGGCATGCTGCGTCATGTGTGTCATGACGCAGTCTGCATCAATGCAATGTTGTATTTCTGTAGTTGCCTGAATGAAGTCTTTGCACAAGCCGATGGATTGACATGCATTCAAGACCCTGGAAGTGCAGCACAAGCCTGCGCTTTCTCTTGAGGCGGTGCAGTATTGCAGCTGTCCACACTGCAAAGCAGATGGTCATGGGTGTGTGCGTGCATGTTGATGCGACTGCAAGTTGACGCAGGTGGCGCAAGTATGGCCAGAAGGTGGTGAAAGGCAACCCACACCCACGCAGCTATTACAAGTGCACTGCATCAGGCTGCTTTGTGCGCAAGCATGTGGAGATGAGCGGCGATGAGGCCAACCAGCTGGTGACCACCTATGAGGGAATGCACAATCACCCCATTCCCCCTGCCACCAGTGGGGCCAGCAGGGGGGGCATGGGCCGCAGAAGCAGCCTCTCTGGCGCTGATGGCCAAGCCCGAGGTCTGCTCTCACTTCCTGTTTTCATTCTGCTTACTTTCTCTCACCTGTTTTTGCTGCTTCATTCACTAGTCAGTTGCCTGCTGCTGCCCTGCTACGCATAGTATGGCTATGCCCCCTGCGCACATGCACTGTATTTCTGTGTGCCTGCTCTGGGACAGTGGTCCTCGTCTCTGGAGCTGAAACAGAAGCCAAAGTTTGCAGCAATTGGTCTGTGCAAGGAAAGCATGACTATGGGACAAAAGCATATAGATGCACCAGCGTGCCTACTTCTGCTTAGTCACATCTGTGTGAGTTACATAACTGCAACAATCCTCGTTCCAGCAATCACTATCAGTGAGGCAAAGCTGTCTACCAGATGACAACAAGCTTCATGATATTTCATGTTTGCAGCTTCGTATATGTTTTCACCAAGTCTGTGACAGTGTCAGCACTCAGCATCTCAAGCAAAGTGGACACATTTTGATGGTTCCAATCACTGCAGCAAAGCAGGCAGCCTGATGAGGATTCTGTTGCAGGCATCATTTCTACTCGGCGTCAGGCCGCTGCTGAGGCAGAGAGGCGGCGTGGTGAAGATGCTGAGGATGTCAGCTCTGCACATATGGCTGACCCACTTTCTCAGGTTTGCTCCTGCCTCTTGCCTGCAATCTGACACACTTTTCAAGCTCACCAACCACTTTCCCGATTGTTTTGCACATACATATCTTTTGTTTGTCACATGTGCATTGAGTGCTATTATACAAATTTGCAACGTTCTGCTGCAAACCCCAACAAGTTCTGCATGTATTGGTCACTATACCGGACCTGCAGATGCAGCCTGTGAACTGAGTTTGAGTGTGTAGCAGGGACAGCATCAGATGGCGCCTACCTTTGTGGGTGACAGCATACACCAGACTGATGACGAGAAGGCCAGTGAGGCCATGACAGGGGGCAGCTTGTTAGGTGGGCCAGGCATGACAGAGATGCCGGGCCTACAGGCTGCTCTGGCTGCTGCTTCAGCTGCCATGCAGGCTGCTAGCCAGGCCATGCCACCTCCCGCCCCCATCTCCCACCAACAAGACCCCACCTTGTCGCAGGTACGCTGCTCTGCAAATCCTTTGCCATTTCATCTGGTATGCATTGCTTTGCAGTGAGTGTATGAATTGTGGAAAATGTTCAGCTTGTCCACAGCTTGGTCAGGTGGTATCTACTCCCAGCAGTAGTGCGTTTGTCACTCGCCTAGTCCGCGCTGTTGTTGCAGTCATTGCCGTGTTTGCACAAACAGCACAATTGTATATGGGTGCAACAATCTTCATAAATTATGTTTGCAGGCACCAGTAAGTGTTGGAGATCGTTATAATGGCACATTGGATATGTCGTATGACAGCAATCAGGCTAGCAGAGGCTGGGATTCATCATCTTTGGTGAATGCTCCTGTCAGCGGCGCCATGCCCTTGGAACATGCAACATTAGTGCAGCAGCCCTTGCCAGATGATGACAATCATGCTGTAGAAAATTGACCAAGAGCCAATAGCCTGAAGCCCAAGCTCTGATTGGGTTGGCCACATTGCCTGTATTCAGCAGATGCATCTGCCATGCAGCCTGCTGTGTACAACAGCTCCCTATGCCCACCTTGGAACACCTTTTTACTTGCTTTGATGTCCTTTGTTTTCGTGTACTCTAGGCTGAATGAGCACAGCAATTTGGCATGTGCAAGCAGTTCTGCTGACAGCTATAACCTCTTACTGTAGCTCAGCTGATTTCTGTAAACTAAAGCATCTGGCGTCTCCTACATGCAGTCATCTGCAAATTGTCAACAGGTCTGGCCTTGCTCAGATTGGTTTTCGGCTTCATAAAGTTGGTGCAATGTTCACATCAATGTCAAGCCATAGCAGCTTCGACTTTTGGAGCTTTTGACAGATGAGACACTATATCCACCCAGTCCCATCCCCTAGGCTTCTCATCGGCAGCACCATACTTATCAAAATGTCGGCGCTTCTGTGCTTTGGACATGCCCTTGAATTGACTTTCCTGCAGCATGGTCATGTCTGTTCAACAAATCTACCATTGCGCCATAAGTACACAAAGGCTTTAAACAGGAATGCAATTGATCCTGATATAATCAGAGATGAGGATGCTGCACCATGGTTGTCATCACAAGTGTCTTGTTGCCATACCTCTTTGGCTGCAGCTTGAGATTCAGCAGCAGGAGCAGCAGCAGCAGCTGGCATGCTGCGCTCTACTATAGATTGCTCTAACCAGTGGGGGATCTGCTCTCTAGCCCACTCTGCCAGATTGTACAGCATGCATTCTCCCAGTTGTGTTTCCGCCTGCATTCCACCTCAAGTCAACTATGAATGCATGCTCTGCTTGGCAAATCAGAAGATTAATGATGTATAAAAGCTAGCCTGCAGCATTTGAGAAAGAATCTACCTCTGCAATGAGCTGTGCTTTTGCTTGCTCTTTTACAGCAGGCGCATATGGTGCATTGTTCAGATTGGCCAAGTCAGGCTGTGGGACAACTTCTGGGTACTCAGCAGGGACTAAAAATTCTAGGTATAAAGGTACACTCCCTGCAGGGCCCATCTATTGCAAATAACTGCTGAGGACAGTGCATGGACCTGAAGACAAGGTTATATCAATGTAAGCTCAACATTTACCTGCTGAGTTGTCCTCGGTGCCTTCTGGTGAAATGACTAGCCTAATTCTATCAGCCTGTAACCTAGTAAACCTATCCTCAAATATAGACTCCAGAGCGAAACATTCCTCGTCAAGCTGACTTTCCTCCTCCATTCCCCCTCACACTTGCTTGATGCTTGCAGTTGTGACTAACGAGCCAATCAGTGTGACGGAAACGGTGTAGTTTAAAGCGTTCCCAAGTTGCTGATCAGTAGCAGTCTTTAATGTCAGCGGGCCAGAGCTCAATGTCGAACACAATATGAGAGCAACTTCTGTCGTGTTGATGTCGCTGGAACTGTCAACGGCTCGGTGACAAAAGAACAACCTTTCTAGCTGTCTCTATTGTTGCTGGCGTTATATCGGTTATATCGGTTATATCGGGTATATACAGCCTCAGTGGCAACTCCCTGCTTTGCTTGACGATTTGCCAAGGTGTTGTTGGTGCGCCCGTTTGATGCTGTTTCTGCTGCGATCACCAGCGTACCAGCAGGCAATAAGAGCTGATCCGTCTTCCGCTGCGAGGCTGACTCTCTAAACTTTGTGTACCTAAGGCGTCAGGGCTGGCCCCCGCCTTTTGGCAGCAAGGCGTTCACGCTCTGCTTTGCTTGAGCTCAGCTTTGCTTGCGTGTACGACACTAGCAGGCTCAAAAGAAGGACATTCAGTGCTTTCATGAGTTATCTGCTGCCTCACCTTCACACGGGGTATGCTGTGGATCAAGCTATCCTGTCAGTAAGTATTTTGGATGCTATGCTAATGATGTTATCGCTTCTGACATTTGGGTGTGGCATATCTACCTTTACAGCGAAATCATGCTGCATGCAGATTTGCTGCGTATTGACCAAGCACAACTGCCTTTCAGGAGGAAGACAGAGTGGTAATCATCCGCTTTGGTCATGATTGGGATCAGACATGTATGCAGATGGATGAGGTAACCTTCCACATGCACGTCTGATTGATGCACTACAAATGGAAGCAACGCTGAGCTTGAAGAACACCTTCTTATTACACACCATGATAGTTACACTGCTGCTTGTAGATTCTGGCCACAACTGCAGATCAGCTCAAGAACTTTGCAGTCATTTACCTTGTGGACCTGACAGAAATTCCAGACTTCAACACCATGTACGAGCTGTATGACCCTTGCACGGTCATGTTCTTTTTCCGTAACAAGCACATCATGATTGACCTGGGTACTGGTAACAACAACAAGATCAATTGGGCTATGAATAACAAGCAGGAGTTTATAGACATAGTAGAGGTAGTGTACCGTGGGGCACGCAAAGGAAGAGGATTAGTTGTGTCTCCAAAAGGTGAGTGCATAGCAACTGTGCGAGCAGGCTGTGAAAACATGTGCACCCTTGAAACTTGCTTCTCGATGAACCCTTCAGAAACCCTTTTCATTGCTGCATCTGCAGTTGATTGCTGATCATCTTCCTCCTGCTGCAGATTACTCTACCAAGTATAGGTATTGATCAGGAAACAGCCAGATTGGGACATCTTCTGCTGCACGCGGTCACAGACTAAACATACATACAAGAGACCTCTAGCCGGTAGCTTGTGGGCTTATGCTGTGTGTCAGACATGGCAAATAATATTTACTCATCAGACACTTGCTTCAGACTCTGCTGCTCATCAGCACTTCTGTGCCACACAGGACAACCAATCAGTAACTATTTGCATAGTAATCATTTACAGACTCTGGCAGCATGTCTTTCAGCAGCTTGCCACATATGGGACAGACTTGATGGTGCCATTATGCAGATATTGATCAAAAGGTGTTTGATGTGCTCTCTGCATTCCATGTTACAAGGTTGAGGATTGGAATGTCTGACATTTGTTTGCATGTTGTACAGGGTCACGACTGCTCAATTGCCGCCACGCATTTGTCTATTGAAGCCTTTTGTTGCATTGCAGTCTGCAACGCTTGGTACTCTTTCTTGTATTTTGTCAGCATGGTTGCAGCACTGTAGACGGCCCATCTCTGCAGCACAGCAGACACTGACGACATGGCATGAATGAGCAAGGAGAGCAAGGAGATGCTCTTCTTCACCAGCAAGAGACGCGATGGCATCTCACCGTCATATTCTGCTGCTGAGCATTGGACAGCTTTTGCTCACTTCTTTGAAGGATGCGCTGTAGGTCTGTTAAGTCAGCCACCTGCCCCTGCACCTGCATTTGACAAGGCACAGTCAACCACATAGCATGCTGAGCACATTTTGCAAGAACACAGTAAGACATTTGATTCTGCGGAAGCACTGTGGTTGAAGAGTTTCAACCATGCACTGATCTGCACAACTTGGTTGAGCACATGCCTGGTCATAGTTCATGGCTTCAGCAGTGGCCCCAGCCATTGCCACCACAGCCAGCTGATTGATCTCTTCATCTGAAAGCTTACGCTCCACTAGCCTTTGCTGCAACTTGGCCTCGGCGAAGTCGGTATGAGCCTTGCCAATATCCAAGGAGTAGCCTGTCACAGGGACTCTCATCAGATACCCCGCCTGCCGCCCAATTCTGCTGCTTGGCTATCATTGTTTGTTGAGCAGCGGCTGTGCAACGCTCTGGGAAGCACTGTTTGAGAATGCACTCAATCGTTTGCTCACAACTGCACCTTGGCATTTGGCTTGCTGCTAAGGATGCAGAGGCAAACAATGTCTTATGCCAAGGCATGGGTTCACAAACTGTATATGCTTGTGAACAATCATGATGCTTACCAGAAAGTGAGCAGCTTCATGTCTCAGTACTCGCTCTCTATAGTCAGGGAAAACTTGAGCAAATCTGCCAATTACGAAAGCAAGCAACCCTGGAGCAGTGGATCCAACTGCCAGGACTACTAGCACAATTGCACCAGTGAGGTAAGGCACAAAGAAGCCCTGCATTGCAGAGACACAAGAATGGCAGCTGAGCAAGCTCAGCCATGATTTGTGACAAACATTTTGGCTCAAATAACCCTGCAAGTTCTAACTATAGTTACAGGCTGCGTGAAAACATGATTGCAGCATGATGTGGGTTTAGGCCTTTAGGGTTTAACCTTCAGTATAATCAAGCATGCAGCCAATAGGTAGCATGAGACAGGCAGCATGTGTATCTGACACACCCTGGGTGCTTTGCAGCACTTTCAACTCAAATCTACACCGCCTCCATGCAAGGCAAAGATGTAATAGTGTGCTCAGCTAGTGCATAGTATTTGCATAAGCAGCAGCTTTGTCAGCTGAGAGGGCCCTGACATGACACCTGTTTGCAGCAACTTGGGTACTGTTGTGCTGCTCTATTGCAATGATGGGACAGTAAGTCACTCACCCAGTCCCCAGGCAATGACCCTGCCGCCACAGCAATCACACTGGTCACCCCAACTAGGGTGGTCAGGAATGCAGCATCATTTCGCACACTAGGCTTCCCTATAAGATCTGGCTTCTTGATCCCAACTCTGCTGAGTTCTCCAATGAACACGTTCCTGCGTTCAAGCTGATCCAATCCACAACCCCACTTTGGGGTTGCTCCTTCCTTGCTGAGAGCTTCCATGGCATTTTTGATGTCAACTGAATATTCTTTTCTCTGCAGCCACAGACCATCATCATGCCATTTTCATGCCTTCACAGCTGGCGAAAGGCTGGCTGCCAACAAATACAAGCTCTGTACTAGCTATCAGCAGCTCACTACAGATGGTGGTGCCTGATTCATTTCCGTGCAGACTTGGCCCAACTTGGCAAACAAGTCTGTCTGTGAGCTGCTCGCACGAGCTTCAGGAGAAACACTGTAGCGGGTCCGAAAAGGCCGGCATCGAATGCCCCTGGATCGCAGGCATTGTTTGGCGAAAAGCAAAGCTGGCTGAAAGCAAAGTTTGCAGCTGCCCATGTCACGGGTTTGCGCTAGCATGACTGCCCAGCTCGTTGTGTAGACAATGTCAAAGGCTATGCGTCTCTGAGTGAGTCGGCCGCAAGAGTCACCGAACGCCAACAAGTGCTTCGACGACCGGACAGGAAAAAATTGTAACACGTTGTGACCACAGAGACTGCGATAGCACTTTTTCAAACCTGGCGTTGACCGCATAGCTATAGTTGACGTCGCAAGCATAAGCAGCTTCTCAACTCATGCAGGCATCCGACTGTGGCTGACCATGTCAAGCTTGACACGTTGAATGTGCCACAGCAACTGGACAGCAGACCGGCCATGTCGCTAGATCGGGGACCGGCTCCGTTATGCGAGCAAGGCTCAGATCTATACCAGCATGCCTCACACTGTACAGCCCAGCCTGCTTCTTCTTGACTTCGGTACGTCGGTCATTTGGGTGCTGGACTTCCACCAGATTTACATTTCGTTCTGAGCAGCCTCCCGTGCTGGCGCAGATTGCTTTCACAGCAGGATGGACAGCAATATCATCTTTGATCGGCTACTACAAGGCCCTGTATGGGCCACACATGCTGCTGCACTTGAACCTTGCTTACTTCTTGCCCAGTCTCCCAACGTTGATTTTGCAAAGCGTATGGGATGCTAGACTTGACGGCAAGTATGGAATAGCAAAAGCAGCCACTGTTCGCTTATGCTTAGGTATGTGGACTCTGTTGTTGTCTATGTGTGCGTTGCTGTTAGAAGTATTAGTGTCCTGCTTGCAGCTGTATACCTTGTCTGCAGGACTAGGAGGGTCTGCATTGGTCTGTGCCATATATCCCTTCTATGAGACCTCCAGGACTGTTCTCTTGGGGCTGGTGTCACTGCTGGGACTATGCAACAGTGTTGCGTTCAGTACCTCCTACCAAGTTGTCACTCATTTTGGCACCAGCAATTCAGTTGCACTCACTACAGGCAAGGGAGTCCAGCTTGGTCTGATGCCAGAAAGCTTGGAATGCTTCTGCATGCTGCATGGCATTGCTGCTGCTGGCATTGTGGATCCCAGAAATGCACTATGCGTCACAGCATCTCATGCAAGCATTCAGAATGCCTCCACAGACCACACAGCACAGATGTGATCAACAGGTTTTGTGGCCAGTGGGCCTGTTGTTGTCCTGGCAGGAGCGGCATTGCGTATGGGCCCAAGACCCTCGTACACTCAGCAGCTGCTGCTGTTTCAGCTGGTTGCAGCTCTTACAATAGCAGGTGCTGTCCTAAAGCAACTCCTGTGCTTAGCAGCCAACAACAGCTGTCTGTGTCCAAATAAATCTGTATGTCTGCAATGTTCATACCTGCTATGTTGCCCTTGCTTCCAAAGATTTGTCCAAAAATTAAGGATATCGAGACCAGCAGCACCTGAAGATAGTTTTGCCTTTCACTGGGCTATCTCTTTTTGTGGCTGGCATTCTAGCTGTGACATGCTAGTTCTGTGCAGGCTGGATAGCAGCAATGCTGCTGCTGTTTAAGTGGTGGACGCAGCTGCAGTCAAAAGCAAGTAATTCTGAGACTGTCACATTATTGGAGGACACTACAGATCCGTCGCATTCCTCTCAGTACAGCTTTGTCTCTGCAACAGAACACCACTCCCGGCATCATTCTACACTCTCAGGTCACAATGCATTAGATGAGGAAGGCTTGATTGAGCAGAGAAGTAGCGGCTTGGATGGTTCAGAAACATCCCTGGGGTCCAGCAGCGGCCGAGGTGTGTTGCCTGGCCTGTCCAAGCGGCGTCGCCTGCCAACTTCTGCCGTGACACCACTGCTTGGTCAGTGCTGCTCCATCAGCCTGTCTGTCTGCTGCACCTTGCACAATGCCCCTCACATTCCCTTGGCCTTTAATCTGAACCTGGATTGGACTTCTGACCTCTAGCTGTTGGTTGCTGTTCTGCTGCAAGCAGCAGATCCATGCCATGCAAACGCTGTTTCTGTTGAGACATGTAGATGAGATGGAGAGGGGACCTCAGTCATCCTTTAGCCTGGAGAGTATGGGTAGCAGAACCCCCTCTGCACCCAGCCTGTTGGCCCTCAGACCTTCATGGCCTCAGGCACTAGCTCACGGTATCTGGCCAGCAGCCCTGGCCTTGTTTCTCAGCGTCTCCACCTCCATCCTGATCTTCCCCTTCTTCCCATATGTGCCCACATCTGGCTACTTTGGCGATGCACTCCCACAGGTGTGTGGCCTTGCCAGCCTGCCTTAGCCATGCTCGCTCCATTTCAGCTACTTTGCCACACATACAGCTTGCACATCAAAACAACATCCCTCTGTGTTGTTGAGCTCTTCTGAGTCTGCCTCGCTGTTTGATAAGTTGCAATCTTGCTTAGCAGAATGGATTTTCTTTGAAACAGCTGCACTATGCGGCTTCCTGAGCAACAAATGTCCAATGCTGCATGAGCAACGGGCAGTTGCAACTGAGCAATCTCAGCTTGTTTCCTGATTGCAGGTTCTATTTGGAGCTAGGGTGATCAGTGATGTGACCGGCAGACTTCTGCCTAGGCTTCCTTTCTTTACCACCAAGTCTGGCCTGCTATCGTTGGCATTAGCCAAAGCAATCATGACTCCAATCTTTTTCCTGTACATCAGTTCTGCGATGTCGACCTACAATGATTGGGCAGCTGTGCTGTATATCACATTGTTTTGGCTGTTATCTGGGTATGTGAACAACTGTGCATATGTGATGGCACCCAGATGGGCTCCACAGACGAGTGCTGCAAGGGCTGGTGGCATCATGGCCCTTATCTTTCAGGCTTCTTCCCTCCTGGCCCTCCTTGTTGCATTTTGGATTGAACACAGTCAGTTTGCTGATGTGTAGTGTTGCAAATGCATGTTCACTGCCCAACGTCAGAGTGTGCATGCATGTTTAGTCATAAACAAATGAATTATGAACTTACGTTTCCATAGTAGCTCGGATCTCAAATACACATTTCCAAGGACACACAGATTTGCACAGCCTGGTAAAATGCCTAGATCATAGAGATTGTGAACTTACATCTTGTTTGCCTGTATGTCTCATGGCTATCATGCATGAGTCATGCACATGCCGGTGGGTGGATGGCGACGTCCTACATTTATTGAGAAAAACGAACCTTTTGTCAGGCATCATAGAATCAAGCCTATGTACGTCCTCAACACCTATGCATAACCACCGACCTGTTGTGTAGCATGCGTGATGAACTACAATTGCATGAGTAGCTACTGTAACGTATCTTTGCTAGACAGGAAAGACATGAAGTGTCTTGCTTCAATCTCGAATCACATGATACTGACACCCAGCCTGGCTTCAAACTTGACCTTGAGCCTGGAATGGAATTTATATGGCATGCAGACACAGATAAGACAAAGGTACCACAACGTGAGGTTTCATGTCCTTGCTGTACAACACCGCCTTTCCCACAATACAACCTTTGTTGCTCTCCCTGCCATCAGTCCTTGGGGTTCAAAACACTGATGCTCTGCTTTGCTGGTAGCTTGTCATTGATGATTCTGACTGTCTCATCAAACAGCCTCCTGGCAGTTGGCTCGTCCCGAGCATATGGCCCTCTAGGCGTCTGAGATGCATAGGGGTTGATGTTTGTAATGTTGGGGAAGATGAAAGGAAAGCGTGAGTAGTATGGGCCATAATTCAGCTGACCTCCCTTGCCTGCAAAATACATACACATGACTCATACAGTGGCATATGCATGCCATATTAACCAGCGGTCAGGAATGTTTGCAATCCAACATTTGGTCAATGTTGCAATCAGCACAAATCTGACAATCTTTAGCAAACTTGGGCTTCCAGTGCTCATTCCATACCTTTCAACCTCCAACATTGTGTACAAGATTGATACTCAACATATGTAATGTTGACATCAGTGCAGCTACGCAAACACTGAACATACAACTTGAGTGTACATTTGCATTGGTGGCAAACTATTGTATCTGGCCTGGCAGGAACACCCTTTGCATATATAGACACAGCACACGTTGCACACAACAGGCATGCTCACTCTTGGCACGCATGCTCATTCTTGGCATGCATAAAAGCATAATGACTTTGCGCGTGAAGGCATGCTCATACCTGGCAGGTCTTCCTTGGTGGCACACAACAACAATGGAATAGCTCCAACATCCGCCGGCAACCCAGTCAAATATTGCATCCAGTCCTGTGCATCTTGCGCTGTCAGCCAAATGTGGATCCAATTGACTACGGACTGATAAGGTTGCAATGCAGCAAAGCAACTTGTGTGATGCATGAGCCTTAACCTGACAGGTGAGATCATAAGCTGTCAAGCATGGCACTTAGTTTAGCATGTTGTTACACTGTGGGCCACACTGACAACTTTACACAATGCGTGGCAAAGACAGCAGCAGCAGCAGCTCCATAAAGCCAAAGCAAGATGAGGCGTGTGTCTGCTGACAGAACACAAAGCTTATACTCCATGCACACAACTCGTGACATGCCCAGTGGAAATCTTGTGCATAACTTACACAGTACGCCCATTTTGACATCACAATCACGCCAAACACAGGTTGGTGCAAAGGCCAACCTGCAGGTAGACTGCCCACTTGCTGTGATCTGCCTTGACAAACAGGCCTGTCTGGGACATGCCTGGCTGAGCCACATAGATGTCCACCCCACTTCCTTCTAGACGTTTCTGTAGTTCTACTGCCGTCAGCTGGTTGTACAGCTTGGCATTGGAGTATGCTGTGAAATCACTGTTGTGGCAACTGAACCCCCTGCCATGAGGCATAGCATAATCTTGGGCTGACCAATGCCACAGCACAGGATGAAGCAGGAGCCGTAAAATATGTAGCTTGTGTGTTTGCAGCCATTTGACTGTGTGTCTTACCCCAGGTTGTCCCAGGGAATCTCCTTCTGGGCTGTTGCCTCTGATGCACTGGAGGTATAGACAATGCGTGATGGGGCACTGTCCTTCAGCTTGTCAACCAGTAGCATGGTCAGGAGAAAGTGGGAGAAATGCTGCACCCCCACCATGATCTGCAGAAATCACATGCACCCCCATCATGACTACATAGCAAAGCAAGGGTGACTCGGTGAAAGATGGTACAAGGTGCATTACCTGGAAGCCGTCCTCTGTATATGTGTCATCCTCTCGGATCCACTCACCAGCATTGTTAAACAGCATGTGCAGTGGCAGGTTCTTCTTTTTAAACTCATCAACAAACTTTTGCACTGACCTGATTGAAGGAACAAAAGCTTTCTAGAAAAACACATGACTGGTCAACATAGGTAACTAAGCCAAGAGATTGTGGCATACTTTCCATCAAACATGTGAGGGTGCAAATGAGCAAGCAGACTCACGCGAAAGAGCACAAGTCAATATGCAAAAACTCTGCTTTGCCCTTGCTCCTGGCCATCCCCACAGCTTTGTTGATCTCGTCTACGGCCCTGCGATGCCACGACCAAACACAAGTTGATATGTAACTTGGCTTGAGCTTGTTCTGGTGACGGTCGCACAAGCCAAGCTGGCCGGCTTGTCGTGCCGTTAGCATGCAGTACGCATGCATGCACCGAAACGGCAGGTTCCCTGCTGACTTACGCTTCACATGCTTCAGGTCGACGGGCAGCAACGATGACATGCGCCCCAGCACAGGCAAGCGCCTTAGCAGCATGAAAGCCAATGCCGCTGTTGCTTCCCGTTACAACAGCGACTTTTCCGTCCTGATTCGGAACCTGGTACCGGCCCATGTTGCTGTCGCCTCAGGGTCTTCTGTGGCTCCTGATGCGGTGCTAGCAGGTCCGCACAAAATCTATGTCCTCCAAGCAGTACGCCATGTCATCGACAAGCTGTCTATAATGTGGTCAACGTTCGGTCAAACAGTACAAAAATGTACGTGCACCGACAGGTCGCGAATAGGTCAACCTGTTAGGGCAAGACCAGTCAGCAGCTGCTCGTCACGAAGTTGACACCGCAGGTCATCGTTCGCCACGCGATCACGCTCAGCTTGCACGGCCAAGTCCTGTAGCGCGTTGTTGCGATGATGCCAGGAGAGGAACCGCTGGCCTCCAGTGGCCACTTCGAATATCATAATCGACCAAGGCACGATAGTTTTTGGGGTGGACTGTACGCGACAGCGCTTGCCGTCACCGTCTTCGGCGGGCTGTATGGTTCAGTACACAGGTGCCTTCACAGCTGGTGTTGCATCTCACTGCTTCCAATCCTACTCAGCGCGCCTGTCATAGAGATGTCTAGTAGTTTTTGACTTGCATCGAGACTTGCGGTGAATTTCGCACACGCTGCAGCGTGCACGGCCTGTCAAAGTAATATGTCATGTGTTGCTTGTCGTGCAGAAACCGCAAGTTTGCACTATTGTCAGGCACAGAAGTGCGCAGTGATCCCAGCAGCTGTCCAGTGGGGCACAACTTGTTCTCAGCACAGCTTCAGGAACAGCCTGGCGATTTCAGCATTTCTGAGTTCATGAGCAAGGCTGCAAGATGGCTGCTTGTCAGTGCAGTCCTCAGCCTGGCATTGGGGCTTATGTTCCTGTATGTTTTCAAATGGCACAGCAGAATCATGACCAGGATCACCATTCAAATACAAGTGCTCCTCCCAGCAATCATGGGCATCTCAGCCATCTGCGCTGGCCAAGTTGGCGGAGGAGTCATTCTCATTCTACTAGCTTTACTTGCAGCACTGGTGTTCTGGATGTGGTAAGGCATGACAATCTCCAGTGCACCTGTTAATTCAATGCATCTTCCCTTTAACCAAAAAGGGGGAAAAGTGGAGCTGCTCACCAACTCAAATGCAGAATCTGAATGCGGCTATGAGTTGATTGTCAGTAGTCTCGCTGTGGCCCTGCATCTGATTCACTGATAGCTGCAGCAGCATCAATCCTGATACAACCGGCTTCCGTGCACCAAGCTCTTGTAGTTGTCAATTAGTCATGCCAGACTTGTCAGAGGTGCGCTGCACTGCAGGCGTGGGGAAATTGAGCTGTGCGCTCGCTTGCTGGGCATTGCAGCAGCAGGCTTGAATGAGAATCCCGGCCTGCTGGGCTTTGTTGTGCTTGCCAAGTTTGCACTGCTGTCTGTCATGCTGCCCCTGCTGGCCTTCTCTGGCTTGGCCTACACCAATGGTGATCTGGTACCAAACAGTGAGTTATCTTGCTTTCTGCTTGCATTTTCTCCTGGACATGCATGCATTGCAATTCATCTGCTTTGCATGATGAAATTTCTGCCAGTCTGTAGAAGTTTAGGCTTGCAATTGCATACCCTCCCTTGTAGCTTGCATCCTGAAGCAGTCAAGAGCCTGAGCCTGCTGCATTTACCAAATGAGATCAAGGTTGTTGTCATCAGCAACAGGCTGTGCTAATGATCTTTCCTATGCAAAGACACATGGTCCTGATTGCACATGCCTTGTGTGCTTGCCATCAGATGGATAGGTCAGCAGCTTTTGCCAGTTACACTAATGGCTATGCTGCTTCAATCCTTGGCTTTGTTACTGCTCTCGCGTGACATGTTCCTGCCATTCTAGACAAGCCGTGCAATCCATATGCAGCAGCTGTCCCATCAGAAACCTTTTTTGTGCAGGTCAAAGAGCAAGCTTGTCCTCATCAACATGTCAAGACGCAGAAGGCACGCCAGTGGACTGCTGTGTGTGGCAGGTAGACAGCTGGGTGGGGCCCTACATGACCCTTTCCAATGTCACTCTGCTATGGAGCATCTTCCTAGTGTTTGAGGTCCGGGTCTTCACCATTGCTGGCACCATTGCGCAGTGGTACTTCAGCCCCCCGGGCCTGGCTGCCAACCAGGGCACTACCATGCGCTCCCTCAAACATGCCCTAGGGGCTTCCTTTGGATCCCTGTCCCTGGGATCCCTGGTGCTCACTGTGGTTCAGCTGCTGCGCAATGCAATGGAAAAGTAGGTGTCTGCTTTTGGAACTATGCCTTTGTTGCAAGACAGGGTTCCATGTACAAATTCATCAGACATGTCATCCTCGTCCTTGTCCTTATCCTCATTCTCAGCCTCATCCTCAGCCTCATCCTCATCCTCATCCTCAGCCCCATCCACCAAATGACCATTAGGTGCAAGTGGCACAAGTGTGTTGTGTGTTATTGAAACAGATGGTGAATAGATACAACAGTCAAATGCAAACCATTGCTGCTAAAATGTTTCAAAGGGGGATGCAAGGCTCAAGTTGCAATTACACATTACATTGGCCCTCCACTGACTTTTCACAAGCAGCGCAACAAGCTGCACTACTCCAGCTGATGTGCCTCTGTCGTGTTGTGGCGTCTGTGCACAGTTCATGACTTCAATGCAATGCATCTGAGCACAATCCAGGCTTCACAATTGTGAGGAGGTTTATGTGTGTGGTGCAGCGCAAAGCAGCAGGCACAGCAGGAGGGCGGCAGCCTGCTGGTCAGCTTGGCCAGCTGCCTGATGGAGTGTGTGTACAGCCTCATTGACTACCTCACCAAGTTTGCCACAGTTCGTATGGCCATCACTGGAGAAGCCTTCCTGGAAGCAGCCCGCCGAGCCACTGACCTGCTGGCACGCAACTTCCTCAAGGCAAGTCTTACCTTGTCAACATCATCGACCTCCTCCCTGCTGCCTCGTGCTACCCTTCTTATTGCATGCACTGATTTGAGAGTCTCCTTGGCTTGGACCACCTTTTTTGGCTTGTGGTCCAGCAGCAAACATCTGCTTAGGCTGCATGGCACTGATGCCAAAGTGTCTGCCACACTGCCATGTATGCAATAGGTGATACACGTATGGCAATCACCCATCCCGCATTGTGCTGCTTTCAAACACATTGCGCTGGCCAGGCAGACCATCATGTGTCACGGCATGCATGACAGCAGGTAATGAAGAGCTACCAAGCCAGTTGTTTCAGGGGTCCATGGGTGTGTTGCAGGCATACGGGGTGTGGTGGTTTCCTCCCATGGTGCTCAACTGCGCAGCAGTGCTGCTGAGTTTGGCATGGGGCTTACTCATCTTCACCCTCTCCTGGCTGCGCTGGCAGTCCTCTGCCAACGGCACAATGGTACCTTGCCTTGCTGTCATGTCCACAACACCACACCTCTGTCTCCCTGGGCTGCGTTCCTTTGGTGACACTGCATCAACAGTCTTCCAGCTTGCGTGGTCATCATATATGTCAGCTTCTGCATATTTAAAGTTTGTTTTGCAGCTCCAGTCTTGTGCCTGTCTTTGAGTGACAGCTCAGCTTATGATGCAGATGCACAGGATGCTGTGACAGTCCATGGCAGCTGCCTTTGCACGCAAACATGTTTGCCTCCTGATGCCATTTTGACGTTGCTTGCTTGATCTGTCCCTTTTCCAGGGAGGGTATGAGTATTGACAGGCACAGCGCGTCGATAGTGCACCCAACGGAGTGTGATTGCCTTCTCAGCCAATGGCCTGTTTTGTAGGAGGCAGCCATATTGGGAGTGCTGTGTTTTGTGATGGCGCTGGTGGTCCTTGCTTTCTTCAGCAGCGTGCTTCTCAACATTGTGGACGCTGTCTTCATGTGCTATGCTCTGGATCTGGACAGTCAGTCTGTCACCAAGTCAGAAGTCCACGAAGTCTTCTCACAGGTCAGCATATCTCTGTCTTGATCGCATCTTGGCGTTGATTGAGCATTTGCTGGGCATAATGTCATTTCCTTGATGCAAATGGCCTGCGATAGCAGAGTTGCAGTTGCTCACACAGAGCTTATCTGTTAGCCTGATGTTGATGTATGCATGGCTTGGCATTGCAAGCTGTCATAATGGCACTGCACGTTGACATGCTGTTGTGCACTTACAAGCTGGAATGACCCCTCTCAAGAGGTGCATCAACCATCCACAACACTGCGTTCAACCAGTTTTGTGGCAAGTGTACAAGTGAGATGGGAGATCTAGCCAAAAAATGCAGAATCGAATGTGAGTGGTGATTGTGCAGGTGCCAGTAGGGGTTGCTGTCGAGCAGCCAGGAGGGGATTATGCATATGGTGCACCAGCTTCACCTGCAAGGGGTCATGCATATGTACCACCCAGCCATCCTGCGGCTGCATCTGGCCAAAGCCCTATGGCACATAGGCCACATGACAACTCAGCCCAAGTCTAATTATAGGATTTTGAAGATACCGGTGAGCGTGTTGTGTGGTGCTGTGTTGATTGAGTTATAGAAGTCGAGTAGATAGATGTGTTTGTGAACAATGCAGGATCATCCGTCATGGTTGCTTATGTCTTGTGTGTGTGTGTTCACCATGGCCTACATGTACAGGCAGTGTCATGCTCCTGTTGTCTCCGTTTACAGCTGTCAGGCAGTTTATGTATTATCTTGACTTTTCCCTCCATGAGTTTCTATGTGCAGCAGTGTAAGCGTTAGGTTCCTGACTGTCAATCATCGCTAACATGCCGTTGCAAGGCACAAACTGATGTTACACGGGATTGAGTATGCTAATTGTTGCTGGGCCGCTTGTATGCAGATGTAATGAGTTGCTTACAGAGCAAGCTGTGTCCTACTAACTGCTTTATAGCCATGCATCATTGTCAATGGGCGGCGTAGCACATGTGCGTGCATACAAAGGCTGTCAAGCAAGAGCTTCTGCAGGTGTTCGGACCTGTCTGCCAACACCAAAACAACCTAGTCATTCGGCCTTGAATGTCACGGCTTTGATTGCTCAGCCGATGTCTCTATTACAAACGGGACGAAAGCAAAGTTTTCTTTCATAACTGGAGGACATGGTAAGATCATAACTTGAAGACAAGGAACATGAAATTGCTTTGACAACCAAACACATCCCATTTCATCATTGCTCAATGCTCAGTGCTTAAATACCAATCAAATGACATGAAATGAAACCTAAGCACCATAGGCACGTACATTGCCCAATTTTGCTTCGCCATGTCAAAACTGCTTGAAATGCAGGAATCTGTCAGCTATAGGTTAATACCAAAAAAGTATTGAGCATGGTGAAGGTGTGAGGCTTCATGGCTTCCCTGAGGGGTCCTCCATTGTCAACACAAACAGGTTACCTGCATACCAGCTGGACACTGTCAATGATTTCTGCTATTCTGCAGTTTTTGCCATGTACAGTCAAGATTTTGTGTGAGGTCTTCACATTCAGAGGTGAGCAAGCAGACGTGAGCATGACATAAAATAGCAATAATGACCTTTATCTCCCCGGCTTATCCTGAGCTCCTCATCCACGAAAGTGGTGTCCAGCTTGCCTTTGGCGCTCTCTGGGGCTGTAATGGGAAGCAGCCCAAAGATCTTGAATTGGGTGAACTGAACGCCTACCCTGCTGTTGGTTTCTGGTGACAAATCAGCTGCTACCTGAGACAGCGAGTTGGGTGATGAGCCTGATGTATGCATTGACACATTGCAAGTAACGGGTTTGCAGAGGCACTAATGTCTTGACACATGCACAGATCTAGACGGAAATCTATACCGAGTTGAAGAATGGCCACGACTCCTGATTTCTAGCCTTGCCATTTGGAGCATCTGCAAACAGCATTCGCTGCTGTCAGGACACGACCACCAGCACAATATAATGCAGGTTTTCCAGTTGACAGGCGCCAAACTTCACTGGAGTCGTAAACCTACAGGTCTTGACCAAAAACAAGCATACCTACAGATGAAGAAAGGCATACCTATATACTGGAAGATTGGACCATTTGGCCGTAGCACAGCAGGTCTTTTGCTCTGCAGAATGCTTTGGCTTGTGGTGTATATGAGTTTCCATTTGCCATTGATGAGGGGTGACGCAAGTGACTTAGGATTAGGGTTGACTTTTTCAAGCTTCTTTATCAATTGCTCGACGTCCTTCTGATCATCGTCTGTGGCACTGACTCCACGCTGCAGGGGTTGAATGGCTGCAAGAAGCTGCATTCACAAAGCGTAAACTGCTTCCGGTTGTCTTTCCTCTGCAAAGATAGACTGATCACAGTGAAGTAAGCTGTCTGTGTTACCTCTTCCTTCTTGCTTTTTACGTCTGTGGCGCTTGCGCTTCCAAATTGCAGACCAAACAGGCCTGCTTGCGTCACAACTCGCGAAGTATTTGAAAGCGGCTGCGTTGGAGCAAACTTTCGAGACAGCTGCGGTTGACAAGCAGATCTGCCGCCAAGGGATGTGCGACTGGTTTGCTGCAGTTGACAGCGCATGATATACAGGGCTAGCTGAGATTACAGCACAGGAGAATCAGTTGACATCGCAAGGCAGATGTCGGCCTGCCGCGGTGCCACAAGCTATGGCACGTGACCAACGGGTGTCTCAACGCTGTGGGCAGGATGCATCCGAGACAGGCACGGTCGGAAGTTCCGACTCGGAACTGCAGACCCTAGTCACTGACCGCATGCGGAGCCGGCTTTCCTGACGCGGCTTGCAAGATTGTGCTAAGGCAAGCTTTTGATGGGAGCCCATTTTATTAGTGAGGGACTTTGTGCAGGACGTGCATGCCTTATTGAGGAAGGTGACTTCTGTAGTTGCTGCAAGGCTGCGGAAGTTGGAGCCGTGCTGTTGCTCTCTTGTCTTAGTTCACAAGCAACACTGGAGGTTGCCTGGTTTATGTCTCTGAGCTTTTGGTGCCTCTGTGCGATGGCGATGCGCACGACAGCTTTTGGCTTCCCGCTCACTTTTCATTGGGCACCTATGTTGCCTATCTGCTTTGCAGGCTTTACCAGACAGTACGACGCAAATACTGAAGAAGCAATTCCTTGCATCTACAGCTACAGCTAGTATTACAGTAGACCTTGGTCGTCTGCACATCCTGTTTAGCAAGGCTTCTTCCCATGATGTCCAATGCTATCCTGGACCCATCAGGGACTTATCGTTACTGGCTGTTTCGGAGCTGGGACAAAAGCTTGCCACATGTCTGCTTCTGCATGCTGAACCCAAGCACAGCAGATGCTACCTGTGATGACCCAACCATTAGACGATGCATAGGATTTGCCAAGGCATGGGGTTGCGGAAGCCTTTCTGTAGTCAATCTTTTTGCATACCGTGCCACATCTCCCAAAGAGCTGAAGTTAGTTTCTGATCCAATTGGCCTATACAATTACCATTTCATCCAGCAAACCAGTCACGACGCAACCATGACTGTGGCAGCATGGGGCATTCATGACAATCAACTGCATCAAGGCCAGGTTGTGCTGCCTATGTTGAAAAATCCAGTGTGCCTAGGACTGACATCTGCGGGACATCCCAAGCACCCGCTTTATGTTCTGCAAGACACCCCACTGATGTCATATACAGCTGCAGCTTTTGCAAAACAGGTTGTGAGTTCAGACGCAGCCCAACAGCAGCTATGTCAACCAACCTGCACTGCAGACGATGGCTCAATGTGAGGCATGTAAGCCTGACGGCATTCTAGGCAGATGTGTGCATTCATGCTGGCATCACACCGTCACCATTAGACAAGCCTTTGCTGCTTTCAGACAGTTTGTTTGTACAACTGCTAAGTCCTCGTGCGTTTACTATGTCACCATCCATTACGAAAGTAGGCCGGACATGCATTCTCTGTGCTCTAGCATGAAGCATTACATGTTCACATAGGTCATTAGACACGTATGTTTGGCTGAGATGTTACTTGCAGCACACACGAAATGCATTCATTGACTGATATTAAGATTATGACTGACATGCTCAAGCATATAAGTGCTCAATGGCAGCTGCAACAAATGCAACATCATCGTTTTCTGTTCAGACACAAGCAGGCCCGCAGCACTCAATTGTACAAGTCAATGGTACTCCTGACTCCACAACAAGCCGGCAGCATTTAGTACTAGCCGTAGAGTACTAGTTCATGCATACAGATATTTAGCATCAATGTTTCTGTTGCTCAGTTGGTCAGCAAACAGGATGCGCAACCCTAATTAATGTACACGACACAGACGATGGGCAATGACCAGTCAGGTACAGTAGGCAAGCTACCACACGGCTGGCCAATCAGTGTCATCTCAGACTCTTGACCATGTAATGCCCTTCTAGATGATAGCCAAGCTTGCGATAGTAATGCCGTGTTCCCACACCAGATATGACAGCTAGCTTGTGTGAGCGGTGCTCCCGCTTGGCAATGCGCTCTGCCTCCTCCATCAACAAAGTACCATATCCCTGCAACACACAAGCACACTCAAAGGTGGCAGGCTTGCCTGAAGCGCCGACCTGAAAGTGTACAACAGATCGCACCATGTACATGGCATTGCCACTTTCAATACCAGAGTCTGCTGTCATCCTGAGCTTCAGAAGGACACTTACCTTTGGCAGGTGCATTGCATTGCACCATACTTCACAATCACAAGCAATAAGCGGCCTTGATGCTGGCTACAAGCATGCACAGGCTGTACCGCCAAGAACAACAGCAACCAAACTGTATGACACAAGTCAATCTTTATCAAGTCTCAGTGGTTACAAGATTGCAATACATCATTAGTGCAGTGAGGCTTGTGTAGCAGGCTTTACTTTCTGTTCTGAACCCATGACTTGTTGATACAAGCCAAAGGCAACATTCAGAACATGACAAGCCCAAACAGACAATTTAAAAACAAAAGGCAATTGGGCAGTGATGGAGCAAACACGGTGTAGACTGACCTGGTGCTGCTGCTTTGTGGCGTCCCTGGCACTGACCGCAACAGCTGTGCCATACACATGCAGCTCTCTCACAATACTGCAGCGGCCTTGCAGCTCAGGCTGGCGTGACTTGGCGGCCCCGCTGACTTTGCGCAAGCGCAGCAGGCCTACCAGGATGTCCTGCCTGGGGTCCTCATAAGCCAGGAAGCTTTCCCAGCCCCCGTTGGCACTGTAGTCACGCCGCACCAGCTCTATCTCCTCTGGCTTCACCTGTTTAAGCAGCCTCCTGTTTCTGCATTGCCTGGGTGCATACTTTCCATACACAAGTTGATGCACGACGTGGCATCTGCAAGAGAAGCAGCTCATGGGCATTGCAGAAGGGGGTGAATGAGCATTAACGGGGCGCAGAAGGGGTTGCGATAACCTCCCCGCTTGATGAGCCACCAATGCTGCACCTGCCAGTTAGGGATGTGGTGGCAGCCAGCCCTGAGCTCTGTGCAGCAGATGCCCAGCCTAAGTATGGAGGCTGCGCTTGACAGGAAGCAGCAGTGGCTGATGTCAGCAGCAGTGCTCACATACCTCCTTGTGACAAACGCAAAGAGACCAGTCTTTTGACATAAAGCCAACCTTCACTTGACCAATAGTAGCTGGGAGAAGACTGAGCAGCATGCAGAGGCAGCTGACTTCAATGCTGGCAGCTTGCTTGGAGCTGTTGCCCCATTTGCAAGGCCAAGGTGACTAGGACAGCATGAGCAGCATGCAAGAGGCACCTGCATGTTGGTAGATAGCTTTGATGGTGGGCATAACAAAAGAGACTGCCCCAGCATGCGCAACTGTACACCAAGACAAGAAAAGAGAAGATTGCGCCTTTTGGCATTGATAAAAAAAGAAAGCCCGAGCTGGGAGGTATATTGGGTTTCCCTGTAGGACTGTTCACCAACAGAAAGAGCAGGAGCAGGATGTGAAGGATACCTTGTGGTGGATGTCCTGAATGCCAGCTTCTCGGGTGCGCACATCTCGGCAGTGGAGGCCCAGGTCGCCCATGCGGGCCAGAGCCAGCTCCCTCAGGTTGCCCTTCTCCACCCCACTGCTCACCAGAGGCATGGGGATGTCACGCTGCACCCACAATGCTGCTTACCAAGTCAGCAGGATCCTGGTGGGACTGCCAATCCTACTCTCGCTTTGCATGCAAAGACCGCCGCAAACAATGGCAGCAGTCGACAATGCTGCGTATATGCATGCATCAGCAGGCAATGTCATTCAGAGCTACTGGAATGCCGCTGCCAGTCACAGCATGCTGACTAAGATACAGGCTGTCTTGTGATGCAGCTGCAGCTCAACAATCACCAAGTCGGCATCACACTGCAGCTGTGTTACGTACACTGAAGCTGCCAAAGTGAAGTAGTACCAAATAATAACTGTGGCCAAAGAACCTTAACTTGTTAAGGCAGTGCTCACAAGACCTTATTGTGCTAGCTATGTGCTATGAACCAGCTTGCAAACAGGGCGATGGAGGATAAGCGCAATGGCCTTGAAGACACTAGATAGCGCAGTGTCCACCTGCCAGGAGGTCAAGCTTACCTGGATGCGGTAGACGCGAACCCAAGGGGGTACAAGAGCTAGTATGCGGGCGACAAGATCTATAAGCTGTGTGGGCTCGTAGTTGTGATACAAGCCTTTCTTCCAAAGCTCATACAGCCCGGTGCCTCTGATGACCAAAGTTGGGTACACCTGCACATCATAGGCGGCCGCTCACAAGCTGTCTGTTGCATGCACAAAGACTTGCACATACTGTCAATTTTTAATGTGACAATCAGCGTCAAGACCATGCCTACTAATACAGCGTATGGTAAAGACTGCTGTGACTGCACTTTCGAGCAGCAATTGTGCATGTAGGCAGCACCTAGATCACAGAGATTCTGAGACACGGAGACAAAATGCATGAACATTTTGCCAAATCAACTACTTTGCTGCTATGAGCTGCGGTTGAAGCAGATATGGATTGTCACACTGGAAAAGGCATCTGCAGCAGCAGCTTCTGCAGCAAATGCAGATACTAGGGAGGTGCACAACAATACAAGCAAAGTCTGATCTTGCAATAAGCACATAAGCACGTTCAACAATACTATATTGAATGTGTATGAGCAGAATGTAACCATATGACAGTATGTGATGGCAAGGCTACCTTAAGACCATCTGTCCTGAAGTCTGGGTTCTCAAAGAACTCTCTGAAGCTTTCCATGTCACGTTCCCAGCCCATGTTGGGCAAATCTGGCATCATGTGAGCAATGACCTTGAAACCTGCATTCTTGGCCAAGTGGAAACACTCACCCACTGCTGCAACTGTGTGGCCTCTGTTGGTGTCACGTGCGACGTCCTCGAAGATACTTTGCAGGCCGATCTCTAGTCTTGTGCAACCATATGAAAGCATCTGCAGTGCATAAGGGCATGTGACCCACAAACAGGCACCAGAGCAGAGCAGAGCATTCTGGCAGAAGACCAAGCAGCAGATTGACTACAGAACAATGTGTGTATGCAGAGGGACGTACATAATGTTCAAAGCCTTTTGCATGCAGCGACTTGAAACATGAAACAATGCAGGGAATCAAGATGCATGGTCTTTGTGTGAGGTTCATCAACTAGACAGCATGACTCAGCTTGTGAGCAGAGAAAGTGACAGCAGACGTACCTGTGTGAGGTGTGGCGTGAGACAGTAGTCAGGTCTGGTCTCTATTGTCAGCCCAATACATCTTGTGCGGCTCTGCTCACTGAACTTGACTGCCTCATGGACATTACTTGACGAGTGGCCAGATAGAGCGTCGTGCAAGTTGCGGACAAAGTAGTCTCGGTAGTCGAGTGGCAAAGACATGAAGGTACCACCCATCAAGATAAACTCCACCTTCAATGAACATCAAACCATGTCTGCTCATGTACTGTAGTCTCATGTCTGCTCATGTAGTGTAGTCTCATGTCTGCTCATGTACTGTAGTCTCATGTCTGCTCATGTACTGTAGTCTCATGTCTGCTCATGTACTGTAGTCTCATGTCTGCTCATGTATTATAGTCTGGAGCAGAAGCGTCATGCAGCGCTTGAGCTGCATGTGGCTGTTGCTGTACTCAGCGTGATCTTTATCTGCAGTCTGTGAAGCACAAGACGGGCGCAGGATGCCTGCGCTCTTTACATGCCAGACAACGCATGCGCAGAAGAAATTTACGGCAGAGGTGAGTGACATAATGCATATGCATATGGAAGGGTCACACAGCAAAGACGGCATTTGCGCAAAGCTGGCTGACCTTGTCCACAGAATGGCCTAGCTTTCTGAGCTGGTCTACTCTGGCCCTTGCCTGGACATAAGGGTTGTATCGGGCCCGGATGGCACGCATGCTGGTGGGCTCATACCCAGTGTAGCTCTGAGTGCTGTACTCAAAGTCTGAGTCCGGCCCGCCAGGGCAGTACACACATATGTTGCCTGTTGTTGCTATGTGAGGACATCTATGGGGTTTGGACATGACAGCCACCACTGCAATGCCTGATGCTGTCCTGACTGGCTTCGCTCTCAACCTGAAACGTGCACTGTTGATTAGCACCTGTCTACTTACGATTGAGACTGCAATTGCAATTGGTATAATTTCTTCATGTAATACAGTATGCTCTGACAGACATCATGTACACAGCTGTAGTCTAAGTTACAACGGGTTTTGACTTACACCGGGGGTCCTCTGCATACACGCTGACATTAAGATGCAAAGATCAAGCCCTTGTCCCTATTCGCATTGCATGGGTACCTTTGTTTCAAAGCCGCGCATTTGCTGCAGAAGCACTCGAAAGCATAAGCAGCATCACAGCATTCATGCTTGTCTGGAAGGGCATGCACTGCCAAGGCTTGCAGATCATGTCGTCCTTCCTGTGCTCTGCTCACGCTTTGCAGCTGATTGCTGTCTGTTGGGCTCAGGCGCATACTTGTGTGTCAAGGGATATGGCAGCACAGCAACCACCTATGCGTTGCAAGCTGACTACACCAGGTGCCCATCAGACTTCACTGATGACGGTCAGGAGATGATGTGTTCATCTCTTGTCAGTGCATCAGAGTCTGGGAAGCGCTATATGGGCTGCTCTGCAGATGGCGTGTGCTCCTGCAAACCGCCCTACCAGAAGCCTCTTCCTGAGGTTTATGAAGGCAAGTCTCATGGTGCTGTCGTTCTGCAGGCTGAACATAGAAGGCTGTCATGGTGATTGGCATTGTCATACCCTGTTGTACTGTCTCAGCCCTGTGTCATGCCAAACACATGTGGAATCATCAAGGAAGTTCATGTGCCTTGTCTCTAGCAGGCCTGACTTCACCTTCTTGCAACACGAAGCTCCAGGGCAGAGCCTCACAACTGCTGTCAGCAAAAGCTTGCAGTCTTACACACAGGCCTGAAGCTTTGTATGATGCTCAACAAGCACACGCCTTGTTGCTACGGCCGAGCCTGTCAAAGAGACCTGTCCTCATGGGCTCACACTCGCTTAAATGTGTTGTTGAAGTTGCCAGGACACAAATTGCATGAATGTGCTGGCTTGCATGGACCATAGCATTGCCAAAGTGCTCTCAGCTCAATGGTGTCAAACAAGAGGCAAGCATGCTCTGTAGGCTTGGGCTTTGAGGAATGTTCAGCAACAGTGACCCCCATTGGTGACACTGAGCTGACCATTGCCAAGCCCTTTGTGAAAGAGCATGAGATTGTGGAGACTCGGGGCTGGTCTTTCTATGAGTTCAATGTCACTGACCAGGACTTCCAAGTCGTGGTCAACGTGGCTGAAGAAGAGGACTCTGCATGTGAGACAGCAGGGCTCTTCCTTACATCTGATAGCATGTCCAGCTATATGTGATAGAATGTCCCGTTACATGTGGTAGCATGTCCCTGTGAACAAAGCCATTGGCACAGCAACAGCAGAGTTTCAAGGAGTCAAGGAAGGCCTTGTCATGCGGAGTTGAACTCTGTACATACAAGATTGTTGCAGTCATGCTCACATTGTTGCAGCAGTGGTCAGGCAATGTGCAGCAGTGGTTACAACAGCATGCATGATCTGTGTACTTGCTTCAGCTTCAGAATGACATGCCTTGTGCACTACAGCAGCAGCAGGCACCTCTGCTGTGATCCATCCATTGCATGTGCTATCTCATCTATGACAGTAGTCCACCTTGCGCGCAAGACGTCTATTTGCAACAATGCATGCTGTGTCCAGAGCAATCAATCAATCTACATTTCACATTAGCATTTGTGCATGTGCTGCATTTTGGTGCCAGGCTGTTGCATGTTGACGGATGCTATGACTGCATGTCAGGGCAACATACCTGAAAATATGCAGGCTATCGTCAATGCTCAGCCGCAGTGGAGAACTTCTCATTGGAGGTGCTCTTCATTGAGAAAAATGTGATGGAAAACTATTCAAGCGATGCTCTTCATTGAGAAAAATGTCCACATGAGGCAGCCCTCAGCCACAGCACACCTCCAATCGAAAAATCTTTGTCAGAAATGCTGCGGCAGCATGGCATGATTGATTGATTGATTGATTGATCATACAGGTGGCGAGGCAAGTGGATATTTTGAGGTATTTCTGAAATATGGGCAACCCCCAGGCTGGCACTATGGGCAGTGGGACTTCAGGCAAGCCTACCAATACTACCAGACTGAACAAGACAAGGACCAAGAAGTCAAGTTTGATGCACAAACTGAGGGCTTTCAAACAGGTACCCCAGCGAACGCATATGACTTTGATGCAAGGGGCACACAATGGCCAACTGCACATACACTCACGGTGCAATGTACCTTGTTGCCTTTGCATGTTGTAGCAGCAGGAGGATCTCCTGCATTGATGCGTGCATTTGGAGATGCATTCGGTATGTGTCATACATGAAACAACATGAGTGACGCGCGTCCTGTACCACAATAGCATGCACCATTGACTGCTTACAACAGCTTTACGATAACCCTGTTTTCACAAGTCATAACACAACAAGACTGGCAACGGTGCAGACTCTGCACCATGTGCATTCAGATGGCGTCCGTCATCTGGCATCCGCATCCATTATCACATCATTCCTTCAGACTTCTCATTACCAATCCTCCCATCTGTGCACTAGACTCTGCATCATGCACTCTTGGTCTTGGCCAAGCTAATGCACCGCCCATTCAGACCTTGTGCCCCCACCTTTTGCTGTGAGTTTGAGCAGACTCTTGACCAATGCTGGTGGCTGGTTCTCACAGGGACTTGGTTTGCTGGGGTGGAGGGTGACGACCATTCTGATTGCAAGTACACCATCACCATCAACAAGTTTGAGTGCCCCCTGAACTGCAGTGGCCGGGGCACCTGCCTGCATGCATCCAACGGCACGCGCTCCTGTGACTGCCAGCAGGTGAGCCCCACCCTCGTACTTTCATTTACTGGCACAGTGGTATCTTTAGTCATGTTGCTGTGCCTAGACTGGATATGTCATCAGCTCCTGAGGCTTATGTGATAGATGGCGTTGGAATTGAGAAATCTGCTGAAACAGACCTCATTTAGGGAGCTACTCAGGACTGTACTCAGGACTGTATGTACCTGATTTTCAGAGGGAGACATCTTATCATGGGATGAATACACCAATGCGTTGTGGATGAATTATGAGAACTCTGCAGACAAACCACAGCAGGCACCTGGCACGCCTCCCAGCTTGACATCTGGACGACTCTGCTGTGTAACTTCTGTGTACACCATCACAATGACGCCCCCAGCTCCTTCCTTTCATGTTCTGGCAGTCTGCCTGCTCCTATACTGCATGACCACCAAAGCCCTATCTGCCCTGACATTGTCAGAGTGACAGCCCTGCAAGACTCTAATGCGCATGCCAGCTTTTCGCAGCTGGGACTATGAATGATATGCCAGCTGTAATGTATGCTGATGCTGGTGCAGGGCTTCTTTGGGAGGGAGTGTGCCAATGAAGCCCTGGCTCTGGCGTACAACAAGCCAGTCACAAAGCCAGAAGCTCTGTTTGAGTACGACTACTACAGCCTGCCGGAGGTGGCGTCTGCAGCGCTGCAGAACACGGTGGAGGTGAAGGTGCAGGCCTCCTTCAGCAGTGCTGATGGCTACAGCGACTGGGTCTCAGCCCGCCCAGAACTGCTGCTTCTCAAGGTACCTCATTCCCGCGCTGTATGTGGATATGCACTCATAGAGTCTTTCTTAGACTGTGTATGAACTTTTGCATTCACCGAGTCACTGCAATGAACATGTGGCATTCACAAGTGCCATTTGCCAGGTACATTCTCTGGTACATGCACCTGCACCTGCGACTGATTTGGCACATGCCGGTGTCAAATATGTCATACAGTGGTGCTGTCCCACTTGCTGCTGGCCCTCAAGGTGTCCCTATATGCAATGCTGCAGACAATGCAGTCAGGATTGTCAGCAGCAGTGGTAACAATACAGAACTCAGAGTTGCTGCTTTTCATGTCCTTTGATTTGACGCAGCATTCGATGCCACGCCAGAGTAGAATGGTATTCATGGTGACCTGACTTGTGCCCTGGTAGATCACACCTGCACTTGAAGCTGCAAACGCACTCAATCTACTGTCTGCAGCTCGATTCTCATCTCTGCAGTAGCAGTGACATGCACTCTTAAGCAGCACTGTTGCCAGCATTTGCAAGTTTGTGCATTGGACGTCTCTCAATGGCTTGTTCCTGTGTATTTCTTCATGCATGCAGTTCATCGCTGCAGGGAGACAACGCAATCGAGCCAACAACAGCCAACTACACCTACAAGCACATTTTGGAGGTGCAGAATACTGTGTACGAAATTGGCCTAGGTCCTTCACAACTTAAGGAGGTGAGAGCCTGGCATATGTGCCTTCATTCAGCATCACACTATGGTATAAGTGTTGTCAATCACCCCTGCCTTTCATGTGAGCTGTAGTTGGTGCAAGGACATACAGCTTATATACAATGCATGTCATTATTGCGTTTCCATGGCTGAGCTAAACACACCATCCCTTGAAGTCTTCATTTGCTCTTAGGCATGTGCTGGTCATACACATCTGTCATAGTGATAGAACAAAGCTGTCTGCTGAAGGTGGATACAACACATCATCAGCTGACTGCCACAAGTCATATGTGCAATCACATGCTGCCCTGTTGCCTGTCTATTCTGTAGTCAGATATTGCCAGAAGTATCCCAGCACTATAGTCAGATATTGCCAGAAGTATTCCGGCACTGTTGTTCTGCTTGCAGGGCTTATGGAGAATAGCCATTTACAACCCCATGCGCCTGTACCAGATCGGATACAAGCTGACAGCTGTCAAGCTGGCGCATTGCCTGAATGACTGCAGTGGCCATGGTAGCTGTGATGACAACGGCACGTGCCAGTGCAACAGCAACTGGGCAGGAGGCGACTGCTCTGTGAACCAGGCCGGTGGGGGTGGGGGTGGGGGCTGTCAGGAGGGGAGCCACAAAAGCACTGCCATGTAAGCCACACCATCATTGCACACTCTCACTTGGCTGTTCCTCAAATCACTCTTGACTGCCATGCAGGCCTACTCTCACTCGCTGCCTCTTCTTATCACTCTGCCTGCCATCAAGTTTCTGTGCACGCTGCAATGTGTTTTGCTGCTTTGGCATGATTTTGCAAGCCTGTTGTGGCCATGTGGTTGGCCAACCCAGAAGTGCTGAATGCTCTCTCGTGTCAGGAATTCAAACAGTGCATACTGCACTGCTTTTCACTGCAACACCTCTGTTTTGGATGTGGGTGTTCAATAATCCCCAATGATATGTTCAATAGTCTCCACTGGTCGGTCAAGTACAAGCAAGCAACCAAGTAAATACCAGTTCCTGATGCTGATTAGAGGATTGCTCATTGTGCAGGCCTGGGAAACACGCAACAGGCTACAGCACCTGTGAATGTTCAGGATCCTCTTGTGAATATACAGATTCCAACACGCAAGTGGCCTGTGATGAGGGCTACACCATTCAGGTATTAATGCTGCAGTTGTTCATGTCACCTACGTTCCAAGATGCATTCAAAGAATTTGGTGTGCCCGAGCATGACTGTCTTGCCCTTGACTGCATTACACATGCACTGTTGATTGCTGTATGAAGTTGCAAGTAAAGAGGTATAATGCAGTAGTTAGATTAGCGTGCACGTGTGTAGACTCCAGCACACTTGTATATCCACAGTCGTAGGTTCAAATACCTGATTCGAATTGCATCTTATGTGTACAGTAAACCACGACAGCATGCAATCCCACAAACTCTGTGCAGGGATCTAAAAAAGTTGGCGACAAGTATGTGGGAGGCACATGCGTCAAGAGTTCTGGTGGCAAGTCAGGCACTTCAGCTGTGGGTGTCTTCTTGTGGGTGCTGTGCAGCATACTGTTCTCATTCACCATTGGTGGTGCTCTTCTTTGGCTTCAACAAGCTGGGTTTCTGAGCATGACCTGGGAAAACATTAGAAACAGGGTTACAAGAGGCCGGGGGGCTCTAGATGAGAGCTTGTATCATGAGTTGTCTATGGATACTGGCTTTTAGTGTCTGAGTGATTTCTTTGCATGCTTCTTGCATGTCGGAACTGGTGCCCACCGCATGTAGATTATCAGAAATAGGGCAGAGAATGCCTTCAGGTTATGTACAGTGCCATCACGATAAAGGCAGCCAGTATGTTTTTAGCAGCTGTCATTGTAGCTGATCAGCGTGTCATGACAGACATCACGCAGATTGTCCAGGGTCTTATTTCCAATGTGAGAAGTTTGGCAATCACTGTAGCATACTGCGCATGGCCTGTGCTACATGCTGTGCTGTTCCCTTTGATTGTCGCCTGTGCACATGCTTTCCCCAGAAACAGAAATCTTGAGTTGATTAGTAGGCTGCAGATTACATAATGATCGTGATGCACATGCCTGAACGATTCGCAGGAAGGGGCGATCGCGCGTCGCCAGGTATCCCAAACTGGTGTTTGTAAAGTCGCCGTCATTGCCCAGGTCATTGCCAGCGACAGCCAGGGTATTCGCGGACACTCCGATTCACGCAGTCTTTGAGGCGACGTCGACAGCATGGTCGGGAAGGGCCCCATCACCACTGTTCAGTTCTACGACGCGTCAGACAGTTGCCCCTTCGCAGCAAAGGCTTGGCTGACTCTGCTTGAGAAAGGAATCAAGTTTGAGCGGCACACTATAGACCTCAAAAACAAGCCGAAGTACTTCAGCGATCTCTATGCCTCCATAAACCCAGACCCAGCTGCACGTGCTAAGGTGCCGCTTCTGATAGGTAGCGCACGGATACAAGACGCTTTTTCGATTCTGCGAAAAGCCGAATGGCGTTTCCTGCGTGACACGAAGGCTATCCCAGTGCTCACATGCCGCACACCTAATTTTCATGCACAAGCTGCCGCTGCAGATGGTGACCAACATATTGTAGAGTCCAATCTGGTTGCTGAATACCTGGATCATACGTTTCCGGACTTGGGCCCCAAACTGTTTCCTACAGAACCTCTCAAGCTGTTCAAGGTCAGGTCGGTCAAGCTTGCTTCAGAATTTTGCACACTGGAAGATGGCACCACCTGAGCTATCACTGGATCTCTGTAGGTGCGTTGGTTTGTGGAGATGTTCTCTGACAAGTTTTCATCCAGTTTATTCAAGCTGCTAGAAGCCGATTCAGCGTCTGCTGCTGAGGAGGCCAAGCATATGCTTGACAAGGGCCTCAAGGTGACAGGCTTTCTGCACCATCACCCTCGCGTAACAAATTGCCAGCTGAATCCAGTATGCCGAATTACGACGCCACACACGGTTTCATATGAGCTAAAGCAAGCTTAGCAAGCCTCCCCTTTCCATTGCTGCCCTGAGAAAACAGGCTTTATCTGATTGATTAGTTGTGCACGGCTAAACAGGTTAAAATGAAGCAAAACTCCAAGAGACCTTGTGTGAGCTCGTGAATCATGTCTGAGGGTGTAGGAAGTGCTTGAGCTGCAGCACATCAAAGTGACTAACCAGTTGCTTGTTAAGAGTAGCATGATGGCTTGAAGGCTGTCAGGCAGTTGCTCTTCTGCAGGTTCTGAATGATTTCATTGAGCAGCACGGTTCGAGTCAAGATGGAAACTTCTTCATGGGACAATACAGCTTTGCTGAAGTTGCTACAACCCCTTTTGTACAGCGGGGCTCTGTTGCCTTGTCGGCTCTGCGAGGCTACAGCATTGAAAAGTCCATCCAGCAGCAAAATCTGCACCGCCTGGGGGCTTGGCTGCAGGCAGGTTCCTGCATACATGCCTTCATGGATTGCCAAACAGTGAGTGTAGCTGCAGACTGTTATTATGGCTCCTTGCCCAAAGCAGATCGCTTGTTTGTGCAAGTGTCACGATACATAGTAAACCTTGGCATGTTGAAGGTCAACAAAAGTGTAGATGTAGATAACTTGTCAAGCTCGTCATGCATACACATGCTTGCTGTGTGCATGGCGAGCATGGTGACCTGTGAATGGTGTGCAAGTTGTCTGACACCTGATGTGGCAGGCTGTCCTGGAGCGCCCCTCAAACAAGGAGACCAAGCCAGATGATGACTCGGTCAAGTCACAGTATGCAGAGCGTCTTGGGCACTTCAAGGGCCACATAAGCCAGTGACCTGAAAGCTTTGTATTCTACAGTGTTTGATATGGACAGCAAGGTACCTTCACAGCATTCGATCTACATGGTGCATTCTGATGGCCTTGCTGAGCACACTTGTTATAAGCTGTCATGAGAGCTGCTCAACCCCATTGCTGAAGCCCCTGGTTTGACTGTCAAGGAGGTCATGAGCCTCAGGGTAATATTATGATTGAGCAGCTTGTATGCTTCACATGCTCATGCTTCTACTACCTGACAGCGGCGAAGCACAGCTTGTCTGCTTGCTGACTTGAACCTTGACCCTGATAGATTACCGAGCTGCCATGCAGTGCAGTATAGGAAGTTTGTCTTCGAGGTGATACACTGTAGCACCTTTGACAATGTTCCACACTGCAGGGCCTTTCGCCCAGATATTACAGCCTGTCAAGCACTTGAACGGTAAGAGCACTTGCTGTGCCTTCAGGCAGCAGTCTTGCGACAATATCATCACTCGTGTTTAAATCTGCCTTTAGCCTCACACTATAAAGTCACAGCTGCATACCACTCAGCTTTTGGTGCAATGACGTGTAGACATGTGGTGAAGCTCTCAAGGCTGAAGCTAAGTCTGCTCAAAACATCTCAAGGGAACCCATGTCATGCAAACTAGACCGATTTGCTGCATCACCTCATGCAAGCAATAATGTCCCAGCTTGACATGAAAAGGCAACACATATACACAACTCTCAACCTACACAGGTATTGAAGCTAACACGTGTCAGTAGGCAATGACAAAAAGTGTAGACATCCCTTCATCGCTCGCTTGACATATCAGTACCCTCAGTTTCTGCTCACGTGAGTCCTCTCATAACTCTCACATACAGCTACAGTACAGGACGTTTTCTGTCGTTGACAATGGCTGCCACATGACAGATGTCAAGGTCACACCCTGGCTTCTTGAGGCATCTTCTGAGCTGCAGCAGGCTTGGGATCTGGACGCTCAACCTTCTCCAAGTGAGCCTGCTTGAACAGCTCATCCAGCACTTCAGATAGCGTGGGGTGAGCGTGCACATTGAACTTGATGTCCTGCGAGCAAGAAAGCAATGCTAGCAGTCTGTGCGTGAAGCTAATTTAGCACAAATACGCGAGCCGCCAGAGCCAGAGACTGTCAAACCTGATGCCACTCACAACAGACAAAAGTGACGCAGGAGTGCTTGAACCATCTGCCAGTGAAACACAGCAGATTGCAAGGCTGTCAGGCAATGCAGCAGGTTGCAAGGAACACCACAGGTTGAGTGCAGCAGACTCAAACAGTTGGTGCAGGGCCAAGAGGGGTATGGCAGGCATACCTGAACCCGCTGGTGTGTGGCCATGGCATTCGAGGCCTCATGAATGAGGTCTGCTGCATGCAAGCCAAAGATGTGCACACCCAGAATGTCTCCTGTGTCCTTCCTGTAGATCATCTTTGCCATGCCATCTGACTCCTTCTCAGCCAAAGCCTGTACAGTCACATTGCTGGCTGTATTATCTGAATGGAGTGAGCAAGCTGGTTCCTGTGGGTTCCTGTGCATGATGTCTCTGCTCCATGTGCAGCCAATCACACAAACAGGATGACTAAGCAGCAAGCCAGAGGGACATAGTCTCTGTTGCGGACAACTGAGAAGAAACAGCATCAAGCCAGAAAGACATAGACAATATTGCTGACCACAACAGAGAATAGACATACAGCAGGGTAACAAGCTGCGTCATGTGCCATGGTGCTGGGGGGTGCTGATTCAACACAGCTGGCATACATAAATACGCCAAAGAATGACTAAGACCTCAAGCCTACCTTGCTGTTTGCCTTGAAGGAGGTTTTGACAACTGCTACCTTGTCACCGTAGCCATTCTTCTGAGCTGTTTCTCGCGCTTGCTCCTCTGTTGTGCCAACAAAGCTGACCTACAAATCAAGTGACAGGGCTCTTGCAGCAGCAAATAGCGTGACCCTAGGATGTGCATACACCCTTGGCACAGCAAACAGCATGACCCACAGATGGTGGATAGACTGGCAAAAAGCATGCTGCTGCACAAGGTACTAAACACAGGCACTCAAACCCCTGTGGACAGAGCATGTTTGATGCCTGTCAATGATCTTCACCCATACAAGGCTTGCAATGGGGAGTGAGATGTGTACCTCAGGATGTGTGAAGCAAGCAGCTGGCACGGTGTTGTGGTCCAGGACATGCTCACGCCCGCACATGTTCTCAACAGCACTGATGCCTTGTGCGCTGGCAGCATGCGCCAACATGTACTTGCCTGTAATGCCACCCCAAACTTTGACTTGTCCATTCATGTCCATTCATACGTGACTGAGTGACTCAATGGCGTATGCATGAGCTGAGAATGGCATGCTGAGGTGATTGCTGTTGACATACAATGAGCAATGATGGTATCGATACAATGCTGATCATTGGGCATGATTTGCAGGACTTAGTGTTCCAGGTGATTGATGCTGAAGATGTGCCGTGTGGGACCAGGTGAGCTGAGGGTGGCGTGCTGAGATGATTGCTGTTAGTGTACGATGAGCAATGAAGGAATTGACACCATGCTGGTCATTGGGCATGATTTGCAGACCTTGGTGTTCCATTTGATGCTAAAATGGGGCTTTGAATGGAGCAGGGCTGGTGAGCTTACCATTGGCATCTCCAATGCAGTACAGATGAGGGACAGTCTTGCCCTTGCCGTCTAAAACTTGCATCTTGTCATTGACTGGTACAAAGCCTCGCCGGTCGGTCTCCACACCGACAGCGCCTAGATTTAGCCCCTGTAAAGTATGGCAGATGAGCATCACGGTTGCATAGGCAGCGCTGCAGTGAAGAGCTGGACATACAGCATCAGCATCAAGAGTCCATGAAGCACTGTTGATCCAGAAGAGACAGTCAGGCTGCTGATCACTGGACTCCCACATATCATGACAGGAATGAAATCCTTCAGTAGGAAATCTTTCTAGCTGTTGGGGATGCAGCAACGTCAATGTTCAGGGGGAAAAACGCATCATAATGGAAACTCTTATGAAACTTCTCAACGATCAGCATCAGGCTTTTCCACCTTGAGCGGATCTATTAAGGCCAAGTTTGAGTACATGGCATAATGCGGCTGCTGTTACATGCCTCGTGACGGCAAGTATGAGTGTGCATCATGCGAATGCCCATCCACTCTTGCCGAGCAGACGAGGCACAGCAGCATCAAATGCATGTCACAAACATCGCATGCCTCAACCAGAAGACTCTACTTGTAAAATGACCTTCATTGGGCTAGACAACACACATGCCTAGATGAGGCCTCACAGCATCTCTAGATGAGGCCTTATACAATGCGCTAGGGTTCCTTGCATGTGTTCCTTGATAACCATCGTCATACAATGCACAAGGTGGCTATAGGACTCACGTGTGTGTAGGGCGCTCTGCCAGTGGCGACCAGGCAGGCATCCACCTCAATCTCATCAACCTTCTCCTTGGTCTTCACATCTGTCAGCTCAATAACCACTGGCTTTACTCCAGGCACTCCTGCATGCCCACCAGACACACTTCTCACTGCATAAGTCTGTATTACCGACAATCAAAGTAGGTGATGCAGCAACAGTGAGCATGATCTACACTGGCAGTGCTGACTTTGTGTGGAAGCTCAACGGTGGCCTGAGCAGGCAGAAATTGACTGTGTGTATGTTTGTGCCTTCCTCAAACCAGAGACAGAGCTGACTCAGGCGCTCAGGGCCTGAGTGATGGCGAAATTGGGACACTTGATCCGGCATGCGTGAAATGCACTACCCAATGTACTTCTCGGGCCATGCTCATGTTGGTCGTGCACCAACACAGAGCAGCAGCAGCTCTATGGTAGCCATGCACAGGCTTTCTTTAGCTGCTGTGCTGCGCTGATGTGCACCAAGTCGTGAGAATCCATTGTCATGCGACATACATGCTAGCCTGCTCATCACATCCTAGCTGAGTTGGCTCACAAACACAGCAGGGTCTTCAGGATGCAGATGGGTTACCTGGGGTGACCTTGGTGGCCAGGACACCTGTGTGCCAGTCAATGTGACGAGGGTTCACTAGTACCCGCTGCGCTAGCTTTGCAATCTCATTATCAAAGCCAGGCATCAGCTTGTCCATTGCCTGCAGTAGGCCATACCTTTATACATTCCTGCTTTCATGCAGCATTCCAGGAGACTGTTCAGGAACTGATGCTGATAGGGCTCCTGAGATGATGACTCATGCCTGACAAGCTTCAGGCAGCATGCTGTCGATTGATTGCTGGAATGCTTGAAGAAATGTCCATGTACGTGAATTGGCATATCTATCTTAACATCTATGCTCAGGAAAGTGCTTGTGATGCGTTCAAATCTGGCACATGCAGCTATGACCAGTAAATGCAAGAGTGTCTCGTGGCAATTGGGCATGCTGCTGCCTTGGCTTAGCAACTTGATTTGTGAAACTTGCAGATGCCTGATGACTTCTGCAAAGTTTCTTTTGCAATGCATACCTCAATGAAAGTGACCTCAGAACCCAGTGCTGTGTAGACATCTGAGAACTCCAGACCAATGTAGCCGCTGCCAATGATGGCAATCCATTTTGGGATCCAGTCTAGCTTTAGGGCATGATCTGATGTGAACACCTGTAGGCACAACATTTGAACATCAAATCATCATATGCTATATCACAGTCTTACATTATCTGATTCCCAAGGGGCTAAAACAAGCTGGCAGGGCTGATCATCTGTGGAGGCATGCCATACAAAAAAGCTGAGGGTGTACTAGCTTTGCTTATTGTGCTTTCAAATCAACTGGTATGGACTACGCTTGTTGCCTTAGGGAAGGTAAGTAAGGTAAGATATGGTAGGCCATATCGCTTACTGTTTTGCCATCGATGGGGATGCCTGGGGGCACAAAAGGTACTGAGCCAGTGGCTAGCATGATGTCCTTGGCAGTGACTTCTCCACCAACATCCACTCGCCCAGGCAGGTTGTACTTAATGCTGTGAGGCCCCGTTAGCTTTGCTGACCCAATAAGAATGTCCTGAAGTAAGGCGCAGCAGCTGCTCAGCTGGAAGCAGTGATGATGGCCACAATGCAGCATGCTGGCAGCACAATAGCTGGTGGAAGCACATACATGCAACAAAGAATGGCAGTTGCCAGCAGGTTCTGCAGACCTATAGCAGGATGCACAGCCAACAGTGGAACAACCATTGTGACTATGTCTTAGCAGTATGTGTTACACGTACCACTCCAAGGCCTTCTAGAGATCGCTTGAGATTCTGCTGGATGTTAGCTGCCAGCTGATTCGCATGGTCTGCTATTGGCTGCCGCTCAAATTCCACATTGCTGACCTGTAGTTTTCCAAACGAGTCATGATATCAGGCATTGCACATTCTGCTTGCATGTCTGAGCCAAATGCATGCACTCATCAACAAACCAGGCTGGTCAGCAGAACTGTTGGGACCATTGCCACGGGAGACTTACTGTGATACCAATAGACTTCAAGTGATGAGCATTCTTCATATCCCGCACCGTGCCAGATGCTGCCAAAAGGGCTTTTGAGGGCACACAACCACGGTTGACACATGTACCTCCAATGTCATGGCCCTCAATGACCGCGACCTTGAGGCCCTGAAAATGCAAGGCAAACATCTTACTGACAGCCCAGTTGACAATAGAGTCATGTATATAATCAGGCCTTGCACGAGCAAGCGGTGTCACAAGGAGAGTGAGCTACGGGGGAAATGCCTACACTCTCGATGGCGTGCATAGCCGCGCCATGTCCACCGACACCAGCCCCAATGATGACTAGGTCATAGTCATACTTCTGGGCAGCTTGAGCGGAAACGATAGCGCAAGCAGCTCGAGCTTGACGGCATTGTTGACTGCAACTCACACTAACAGCTGTGAAGCAGGCTGATAGCCGCTGCCGCAGAAGGTAAGGTAACACATGCCAGGAAGTGATCATAGAGCACTCGCAGCAGGCACAACTTGCACGGACACCGAGGAAACTTTTACCTTCGAACGGATTGGATGAATGCATGCGTTTGGTTTAAGCTCGTGAGACTGCAATCTACAAGCGAGTTTCTCGCTACTCGGTGACTGGCTCCGACACCCAATTCACTCGGATGTCTTGCTGACTGTCGGCTGTGGCTTGCAGCGCGACAAAGCAAAGGGCATGAGCCTAGAGAATGCGCAGTCAACATGTTTTGCGAAGCGGCTCGAAGGTCAGCAGGTGCTCGACAATGCGTCTACGCTCTAGGTTGCCTTTCAGATACAGAAACGGTATTTAATTTCACCCATTGATAAAGCAGTGACTGGTGGTGAGTGCTTCACAATTGCCTGCATTTTGGCCAAAAAACAACTTTGCAGCAACGGGTCATCCCACCAACAACGTTTCAGGCACGAGGGGCTGCTGCTTGCTCATGAAATTTTGAATGTCATGGGCATCTTCATCTACATATTGCCTACAGATGTGTTCAGGTGTCACACAATGATAGCCTGAAAGGCTGTGCTGAACCCACACTTTAGTAGTAGTAGCACCGCTAACTGCACGTAGCATTTGTCATGAGCTATAGCTCTGCACTCTGCTCAGGATTCATGTGAGAGCCATAGCTACATAGTAAACTTGATTTTTCCATGTAGAACAGGCATTGCAGTATTGTTCGCCAGGTACCTACGAGGTTGCATAGGGGAGTCTCATTGCAGCCAAGAAGCAGAATGTTCACTGACAGTAAAGTGACGGAGTCTGTGACAAATGCATGACATACTTGTTGCTAATCTGACTTCATCAGAGTTGCGCAATGGCTGACAGAGAGATAGCTCCAAAAACCAAGGCAGAGACTACACACGTATGTTGCTGTGACCAGGCAGCCCTAGAAAGCAATAAGTCAGACCTACCATTGTACATGGCTTTTATAAAATGATGTACAAGATCTGATGTCCATTGAGTGTTCCCAGGTCAGTGTTCCCAGGTCAGAAGCCATTTAGCCCTTGCTCTGCACAACCATTGACCAGGCTGGCTCAGGTACAGCTTGCACCAATGCTGTGCACGCTCAAAAAGCAAGTGAACAAGGCTTGATCAACATGTTGAGTGAAGCCATCAAAGTGTTACGTTCAGAGGTACTTTAGTCGCATGCAACTTTCCTGTCTGTCCTCACTTTATGCCTCTGTTGAATAGAGCTGCATCATACTCACAAACTTCCAAATTTGCTACTCTCCAGGCTGCAGCTTGTGCAGTGTTGCTTTGCTTTGCAACTTGAAGACCTGTTGCTGCCTCTGCAATGAGGGTTTCTCAAGCCTCAATTTTTCGCTTTTTGGTCTTTTTACCAGATTTATCTGACTTTGTTGATTTTGTCTGTGTGCTGGTATTTGCTGCTGTGCCTTGTGCAGGCAATTTGGCAGTTGCTGGTGTTGCTCTTGGTGTCTGCCCTGGTGTGACTCCAGGCTTATGAGAGGCTGCCTTTGGCTGAACTGCATGCCAAAAGCCATGTGTCTTTGCGCCGAAAAAACCAATAGGTCCCGTAGCATCAAACGTCCATTAAAATTGATGCAAAAGTTTTCGTGGTCGCACAAGGTGCACAGCAAGCTTACCCCTAGCTGAAGCAACAGTGGCAGAGGTTCTGTGACCCTCCAAATCCTCAAGGGCAGCTATAGCAAGCTTGAGATTGCGGTGCACATCGGGAGCGATCTCGACTTCCTGCGCTGATGGATTGAGTCTGACACTGTCTACCGTGCTCATGACTCGAGCAGGAAGAAGGGTGAACATTGTCACCTGTCGCACAAATTCACGCACAGACGCCGCCGCGATCGCTGGTGTGCAGGCCTCGCTCTTGATGATCGTAGCCCGGCAATGTCGCGTGTCAAGCATGGGTCCTTGCCGCCGAGCCGGCTGTTGGCTCCGCTTCAACCGAAGTGCAAAATAACAGGGCTGGCTCCGAAGCCCAGGCCTCGATCATATGAACATGTGCGATGCCTGCATCTGACTGGGATGTGTGAGTGTGTGTGAAGAACCCTTGGTATGTCTCGCTCTCGGCTGACTCAAAGATGGGGCCAGTCATGCAGCTGCATATGGCGGTTGCTTGAGTCACTCACTGAGCAAATTTGCAAGTGCTTATTTTGCGCTGACCATGCTGGCCGGCAAGCATGCTACACACTGTGACAACACATTGACACACCATGCTGATCATACACTTATTGGATAAATTTGGACAAGTTCTAAGTTGGGTATGCACTATGCAAAAGAGGCCAGAAGCAAAGTTGCCTTTTATTGGCGGGTACATGTACATCTGCATGAGACTGTCAAGGTAGACATCAGCGAATGCAGTGTACCTAGCATTGATGCCAGAACCCTCAATCTAATAGCTGTACACAGCCGACAACGGTCAAGCTCCAATCTCAGATATGCACACATTGTGCTTGCGCTCATGGCTGGCCGAAGGATTGTCAGCCTTGACCTGACAGCTAGCAACAGACGCTATGCGTGTCTCCTCAGCAGCTGTCAAGTCAGAGGTTCTACTTACCATGACCATACTATGATAGATATGGCCTCTGAGATGCATTTCAATGCATTGCGCAGCCTCGCACAAACTTGCTTGACTGCATGCTGCTTTACAATGCCTCCATGATCCAGGCATTTCACCAGGCTTTGCGAATTAGCGCTTAGGGCGTGTATCTGAGATCCAATATCAAGACAACAGTGTAGCTGCTGGGCACAAGTGAGCACAACCACATTGCTGAAACTTCAAAACGCAAAATCAGCACTGTTCAAGAAACTACCGTAGTGCTTTTAATATTAGTCGGTTTTTGTATAGGGTCGCGCCTTTATCAGGCCGTCATTACCATCTGTATTTACGGTTTGTAACGTCATTCGCACTGTGTAACGGGCATGTAATGACGGTCGGGCCAAAACAAATTATTTATTTAAACGACCAACATTAAAAGCACTACGGTACCATGCATTTAAAGTCATTCGTTGTAAAACTAAAGCCTGTGACCATTATCTAGCTATGTATTTGCCTGAGACACAGAATCTTATTCAGTGCCACGATGGAACTTGCCGCCACCAGGCTCAATCTGTGTGAAAGGCCACAGCCTCTTCTTCTCTTCTAGGTTGATGGCGCCCTCATCCAACACTGGAGGACCTTCCAACCTGACTCCGCCTTTGCCATTCTGCAGAAAGCACAAACACATATCAACACTACAAGTGATGGCATTGCTGCCAACATTGCTGTTCACACCTTGGCAGCGCAAAGACTTTGGACATGGTTGCGCAGCAGCCGCAGCAAAAAGCCGCAGCTAATGGACTTGCAGCATCTAGCTGTACAAAATATGTTTGCATGCCTGATCTCAACCCACTAGCTAGGCCAGGAGCCCTTGCGATGCATTATATGTGCATGTTGCAATTTCAAGCACACAACAAGCGAGGGCGTAGCACTGCAAATTTCCAGCAACCGGCATGCCCTGTTTGCCCATCAAATGTACATTAGCAGCCATGTCTGGAAACAGTGCATTCCACTTGGGAGGTTGTATCATCATGGAGCACGTGTACCTTATAAACGTTGACAGTGCCGGGGGGCAGAGGCACAGGAGTCTGATCTGGGAAGCCAATCATGCGATCTGGCATGCCAGCGTCCTTTTTGCCAGCGCGATTCCGCTGTATGTCATAATGGGCTTGGAGCTTCTCGATTGGGATGCCTGCAATCTCCTTAACTTTGATGGAGCGCAGGTCCTGGACATTGCCCAACAAAGACGTCTGCTGCTCCCCTTCAGTGTCCGTGTAGAAGTTGTACAGGTCACCTTTCATGCTCACCTGCATATTGATGCAATGGACTGGCCACACGTAGCTGATGTGAGACTAGAGCTGGCTTCATCAAAAATTGCATTCTTGTCCAGATATCTTGGGCTTTCAGCTTTGCAAGCCATATCTTGCTGTCACTCAAAACAATCACCAATAAGGAGCTCTGCATAGTTTGCTGCACACAGTAACACTGCTACGTGGCAAAATGCATTTGCTTTGCACAGACTAGTTCTGCGCTACTTGTTTTTCCAGCATACAGTAGCTTATCAAGAACAGCTTGTCGAGTACATTCACTCTCACGTACACAATTTGCTGCTTTATCGGTTGACAGTAATTTGGTGCAATAGAGGCAATGCATGCATGTACCTGCACATACATAGCTCATCATGAGCTGGAAAGCGTTTTTGGTATCATTATTATCATGATTGTTAATGCATGCATGCAGCATGTGGTCTCACCATGTAAATGCCCAGCTGGGGGCTGCCTGCATCATAGTACAGGTTGCCAGCTTGGTCAACCATCATGATGTTGCCACGCTTGTCTGCTGTGACAGCAACTGGGTTGCCTTTGTCTGTTTTCAAATACCTTATGCCATATTCATCCTTGTAGAATTGGGGTTCTGTACCTACAGAGCATGAGCAGCATTGACTGCCGCAAGCAGGTTGCATCAGTCTGCATGCAATATATATTGACAAAGCTTGACCAGCTGTACAATTGCGCAGCAGGTGAATCATGCTTGCATCACCCTGCAGCTCACAAGTTCATGTCCTGTAAACGCCATGTTGCATATGCTTATGGGAATGAAAGCAGAAGCTTGTGTACTTGGGATTACAAACCTACTTTTTCGAGCTGCATATGACAGGAGACTGCCACCTAGCAAAATTCCAAACAAGGTGCGCCGCGAAGGGCCTGTTGTTTCCTGCAAGCATAATCACAATGCATGACATGTGCTACTTAGCGTATATACCGTCTTCAGCACATGCAGGCGGTCTTTACATTGTCTTGCGGTGGTGGGGGAGGTGGGGGTGGGGGTGGCACTCTGACAGGGGGCGCAGATATGCTCTGAGATTGCCGCTGGGTCTCAGGCTTCAAGCCAGATCTGCATACACATGATCGTTCTCCCTGCTTGGCCTTGGCGACATGCGCACTCTGTGCGACACATACACAGGTCACTGCAGTCACCTAATGGCAAGTCTGCTGCAAGCGCTGGCCGTGTTCTGCCTTTTCCGGATCTGAGAGAACTTCACAAGGGGTTTTCTGCTGATTGCAGACCTGTCACCAGAGAGTAGACCAGTATTGTGCTGCAGGCACCGCTGCATTCTGGTTGTTTCCCTGCAGAGATCGACGCTCTGCAGGCTACAGGGGCAGTTTGAAGGTTGGATTCGAAGAAAGCAGCGTATACAATGATCCCCAACTTCCCTAAATAAAATAAAGATGCTGCGCGGCTCTATGAAGCACGGCGCATGTCAAAAGCAGCCGTGCAGAGACAGTCTGACTAAGCAGTGTCGAACAGTCGAAATTTAAAACCTCTGCAGTGTATCGAGGGGCTGTGCCTCTGCACGTACTAACTCCCGAGAATCCGTGCGCACGTCTTTTTCCGCTGTGTCCCGCTCAGACAAGTTACTGGCGTGGGAGTTATCATGCAGAGCTAGTCAGGGCCATGTGAAGCTTGTCGCGCTGCTTGCCTTGTTGATGGGCGAGTGTGCGTCACTGATCAGCAATGTTTGGCTGCTTGATGCAAAGACAGCGGGCTCGACCAAATACCTGTAATTTCCTGCACTTTGCTCTTTCACAGGTGAGACACATCAGATCTGATGTGATCTATTGTCATGCTTTGTGCTTCTCAGGCGCCAAGTCATACTTGAGCTATGCATACTGTAGTTACACACGCTGGTCATAGCGGAGCACAAAGATTCCAGACTAGCAGCAAGCACTCTGCACACCATCGCGGCTGCCTGTGCCCTCGGCCAGGGTGATGTGTCAGTTTTGGTTGCTGGATCATCTGTAGAGCCTGTCAGTAAGGCAGTTCAGAACATTACTGGGGTTAATAAGGTCCTGGTGGCAGATCATGAGGCTCTCAGTCATCATGTAGCAGAGCCACTTTCAGAACTTGTGGTAGCTCTGCATACAAAGTGAGCCATAATTTTGCAAGGAACTATGTGCCCCTGCGCTGCTGCAGACTGTTTTGAACACAGATTGACTGCCACTTGTCTACGCAGGCACAACTTCTCCCATATTCTGGCTCCCTCAAGCACCTTTGGCCGCAACCTGCTGCCACGTGCAGCAGCTCTTCTTGACTGTCAACCTGTCAGCGATGTCACTGAGGTTCTTGATGCCAGCACATATGTAAGGTGCTGCTCCCATAATCTCATTTGCTGTTGCAATTTGTAGGTAATGTTACCGCTGTAGGCAGCAGTCATCAATGTCAAGAGTAAATCCGTTTGTGCTTGGCACTGCATTGCTCATTTCTGGTCGCCTCTCTCTGTGAAAGTCAACCTAGGCGTGCACAACAGATGTATTGCATCCGACAGGATGGAATCTGCTGCTTTGTGCCAGTCACAGCAACATGCATTTTGGGTTTGTGCAGGCCAATCTATGCTGGTAATGCCTTGGAGACAGTCCAGTGCTCAGCTGATTCACTGCAGATGTTCAGTGTTCGCACAACTGCCTTTGAGAAGGCTACCACTAGCGAGTCTGCCTCAGCAGCAGTGGAGCCTGTCAGCAGAGAAGACCTGGCAGCAGCACAGGTGGTCACCTGTCCTCTTAGTTCAACCAGGCAGCAAACAAAGTCAAAGGCCAGCCTAAAATGTCTTTCAGCGCGCAATTTGCACATGGCATGCTTAGATGATGCGTATGTCTGCATTGCATGGGCTTGCACCATTCCTGCATGTTTGGGGGCACGAGTAATCAGCTTTCAGCATGTGATGCCACCTTGACATAAGCTTGGCAATGTGTTGTGCAGTCTACCTCCATTGACACACGCTGGGAGGACGAGACTGTGCAAAAGAGCGAGCGGCCAGAGCTTGGAGCAGCAAGAGTTGTGATATCAGGTGGTCCACACTGCTTGATATTTCTGACTGCAGCATAGGAGTCAGGATGCATGCAAAGCCAGCAATCTCTCTGACTGTCACTTGCCATTTTACATCTGGATGCAGGGGGCTAGTGTAAGTGCTTGATGTCAGCCTGTTGCATGCACATGAGAGATGAAACAGTCACTGTCTTGACCTTGACCTTGACCTGGTACACTCTAGCTGTCATCGCTCCTGACAGGAAGCCCAAGCAGTTGCAGTCAGGACCAGCACAATTCTTAGCAAGTACTGCTGCATCAGGTGGTCGTGCATTGAAGACAAAAGAGAACTTCCAGCTGCTGGAGAGCTTGGCTGACATGGTGGGGGGAGCTGTAGGCGCTTCTAGGGCTGCAGTTGATGCCGGGCTGTGCCCCAATGACATGCAGGTAGTTCCTGTTTTGTAATGCCTAGCTTAGTTATCACAAACGCGAGTATGCACTATCTTCAGCAGGAAGCTGCCGTCAGCATCTCTCCAGGGAGCGCGCTGATCCCCTGCTCATGCATGCACTTTCTGTAATCTGGAGGTGTTATGGAAAGGTTTGATGAGTTGTTGTCAGCCCAGTATCTAAAGAAAAGCGCCTTCAGCCAAGAAGCTAGTAGCTCGCACTGATGTCTCACGTATGAATTGGCATTTCTGGCATCTGTCTCAACAGGTATAGCACAAATTTGGCGTTTGGCCGGCTGACTGCATGATGATCTTTCATCAACAAGTCCTGCTCATTCAGTTTGCTGGTGTTGCTTGCTCAGGTGGGGCAAACCGGCAAAGTTGTTGCTCCAGAGCTGTACATTGCTTTGGGAATCTCAGGTGCCATTCAACACCTGGCCGGCATGAAGGACTCCAAGTGTATTGTGGCAATCAACTCAGACCCAGATGCACCCATTTTCCAGGTGACTTCTGCCAGTCAGACTGTACATCAAGGCCATTGGGTGCAGGCACAGACTGACATTGCATCACAAAGCATTCCTCTGCATGTCAAATTAGGCATGGTACTCAAGCTTGTGCTCACAGCCTAACCCCTCGAGATGCTAAAAGGTTTCCTACTGTACAAGGTAAACAAGGAAAGCAAGCAGGATTACCGCATCAAGTGCAGCTGTAGTGCCATGCTTTTGGCTGAAAGCACCCCACTTTGTACATGCGTCTGACGTTAGCTTGCTGATTTAGGCAGCAGGCTGCATGCAAATAAATGGATGCCCTCAGCTTTCAAAAGAATGGTTTCAAGGGTGGCAGCCAAACTCAAATGCAACTTGTTGATTGCATGCACTGCTTGTTTGCAGGTTGCAGACTATGGTCTAGTCGGTAATCTGTTCAACATTTTGCCTGAGCTAGAGAAAGAATTTGCCTCTCTGAAGACATAACAAGATGTTAAGATACAGTACAGGCACAGGCCTTACCGTCAAGCTTGTGTCTTGCCATGTATCACCAGCTGAGGTTCCAGAATGACTGCTCATGTGCTTTTTTGACATGTAATGTTGGAGCTTATTAGCAAGCATTGTCTTGGCAGCAGTTGTTCAGGTCGCTACTTGCAAGCTTAGGAAACTTCAGTCGTGCATCGAGTAGAATGTCCTCGTCGTGGTCAGAACTCATGCCTGCAAGCCTTTGTAAATCTCCTCCGACCTTTGTGCTAAATCAAGTGCGCAAATACCTGCCATCTGCAATTTGCTTATCCCCCCTCTGACACATGAAATCCCAAGAATTACCCACATCCCAGCTACGGAATCGCATCATCTGTCGCGAAGGTAATCATTTCGGAAAAGTTGCGAGCCAGATCCGTTGTTTTGCTACAGCCTAGATCGAATCGATCTTCGACATGCAGTATTCGAATAAGCTGCTCTTCGGCGGCGATGCTGCGCAAAGCTATCAGGTCGGTACCTGTCCGTACCTGTCACACTCTTTTGTAGACCCGAGTAGATTTCTCAGATATCATGTGCTGACTGTAGCAACAGACAGGCAACAGCGAAACCGGCAACAGAAGCACATACGACCGACAGGTGCGTCTGCCTTGGCAGCACTGACTCGACCAGGGTCCATGTCCGCTTGATTTTGACCCTGAAACCTTCTGTATTGACCCGCAGTCTCCGAACATGAACGCACAGAGAGATGGCTTGGCTGTCCAGTCCGTTGAAGGCCCAACAGGGTCAGAGACACGCAACGTCAAAGTTGAGAAGGAGGAACCCCTGATCGAGCAGGTAAGACTGTCAGAGACAGTCTGCACCTGGCTCACTGGTGCCTTGCCAGTGTCCACGCTATGACTCAGGCAATATCTCCATCTGCTGTATTTGTGGCCCCTTGCCTGAGTAGCTGCTTGTTAATTATAGGGCGGATACAGTGGTTCTCAGAAACACAAGTCTGAGAATAGCCCAGCCGCTGCGGCCTCTCAAGGATCAGGTTTGCACCGGGCAAGCTATTCATCAGGTGCCCCCAGCGCAGGATGGTCCACAGCATCCCCTGCTGCTGGTTGGGGCTCCAGCCAATCCACTGGCATAGGCAAGAACTATGCTGCCAATGAGGGATGCACTTGTGCTCTTGGACAGAATGAATCCCTTGTGGCTGCAAGTAACATCATTTCAGTTGCAGTGTGAAGAGGCAGATCACAATACTCGATAAAGACAGCACTTAAAAGCAACATGGCAATTTCGTGAATCTATGATATCTAGTGCTGGAACACCAAAATACAGAGCAAGGGTCCACTTTGCGGCAACACTGCTGAAGCATCGATCGGCTGCAGAATGTTTTTGTCATGGTGAGCTTGTAAGCATTAGACAGAGAAGCAAGGAACATAATTTAAGTCTGAGGCGCCATTCTTAAGTAGGCAAGGACAAATGGGCGCACTACCTAGCAACGGCTGGCACCCGTGTAAATGATTTTACAATTGGATGCACTTTGCGAGACACATTACTAACACGCAAGCCGAATTTGGCAAAAGACAAATCCTAGGAAATGGTCCTGACGCCTCAGCACATACATTTGCAACTGTGGACCTAAACAATAGGTTTCCAAGGCATTGTGGAAAGCAACGCTGTCAAATTAGGGAAAACGGGTAGGGTAAAGCTTGGCAAGCTCCGTACCTGCGCACGTGCCGAAAGCTATTTAGGCATGTCTGTATTGCTATTGAGGGTGGAATGCCAGCGAATCGCACCTTGCTAAGCTTTGATCATGCACATCTTTGCGTATGCGAACCCTTTAACAAGTTTCCGGCGCAGCCGCTGACCATCTTGACCAAAGTGAGACCGAAGAGCCTTCCTGTTAGGGTGGAAGTGACCGTCAGCCAGTGACAAGTAGACTTTTGCCTTCAGATAGCGCTTGATAGCACTGCGAATGTAGCCTTGCTCAATATACACACGTTCTAAAGCAGCATCGACGTCCTTCAACACCGCGACTGGATCTCGAACGTTCAAATCACAAGCCTGCATCCTCAGAGGCAGTAGAGCTTCCTCGATAGCTGATCCTACCTCCATAGCAAGAACGTCGAGAGCAGCAGTTTCCACAGCCTTAATACTGACATATATTGGGTTACACTCAACCCCCGATTGACACCGCAGATGGCCCGCTCCATGAATGCATGAATGAATGAATGTTTGTACAGACCGCTGGAGCTGCATAGACTTGGGCTATGGGTCTGTAATGCAAGTTGTTTGTTTGTTGTTCTATGTATATACGGCGCAGGTCCGAAATGGCCTCTAGGTATAAAATGTATCCAGGCGAGGGTTAGAGACTTTACTTGACATCGAACACTTTGGATTCACAGAACGTTGACTACTTGACAGCATGATTGCAAAGCCTGTGGGGCAGATAGCGAGAACGAAGAGCACTTGCTCATT
>JAABUP010001149.1_pt1 | contig 55907 bp, 47 predicted proteins | sample 5559201 | NCBI WGS metagenome assembly JAABUP01 (sample SAMN10711887, study PRJNA513373) | rock metagenome | isolation source: Antarctica rocks | place: Antarctica | reverse complement strand
TGCCGTCAAGGTCGGCGAAGCGCTTGAACAGCGCGACCTTGCCCTCCATCACCGGCTTGCTGGCCAGCGCGCCCAGGTTGCCGAGGCCCAATACCGCCGTGCCGTTGGAGATGACGGCGACCATGTTGCCCTTGGTCGTGTAGTCGTAGGCCAGCGCCGGGTCGCGCTGGATGTGCAGGCAAGGTTCGGCGACGCCGGGCGAGTAGGCGAGGCTGAGGTCGCGCGCCGTCACCAGCGGCTTGCTGATGCGGGTTTCGAGCTTGCCGGGCCGGCCGGACGAGTGAAGCGCCAGCGCCTCCTCCGCCGAGACGCGGCTTGAGCGCGGTTCGATGATGCCGTCAGCCATGGGAGGTCTCCTGAAGCGGGCCGGGTATGTCCCGGTCGGGTCAACCTGCATAAACCAGTCGAACCGGGTGCGAAACCCAGCCGCTTCGCAGGTGCGGCATGACTTGTTACTATGCGTCGATGGACTCTCCCAGCGCCGCAAGCGCGTCCCCTGCTGTCCCGAATGCCGCCGGCGCGTCTCCCGCCATCGCCCAATGGTTCCTGCTCAAGGCCGACCATCCCGACGCCCTGCTGTTCCTGCGCATGGGCGACTTCTACGAATTGTTCTTCGCCGACGCCGAGGCCGCCGCCAGCGCCCTCGACATCGCCCTCACCCGGCGCGGCGAGCACGCCGGCCTGCCGATCCCGATGTGCGGCGTGCCGGTCCACGCCGCCGAGGCCTACCTGTCCCGCCTGATCCGCCGCGGCTTCCGCGTCGCGGTGGCGGAGCAGATGGAGCCGGCCAAGAGGCGCACCGGCAAAGGGCCGCTCAAGCGCGCCGTGGTGCGCCTGGTCACGCCGGGCACTTTGACCGAGGACAGCCTGCTGGACGCCCACCGTCCCAACCTGCTTCTGGCGCTGGCCAGCGCCGGCGGCGCTTTGGGGGCCGCATGGCTCGACGTTTCGACCGGCCTGTTCGAGACCGAGGCCCTCTCCGCGGCCGACCTGCCGGCGCTGCTCGGGCGGCTGGAACCCGCCGAGGTCCTGGCCGCCGCCGACCTGCCCTTGGGCGACTGGTCCGACCGCCGCGGCCCGGCCACGGCAGCGCCCACGCCGACCACCGCCCAGCGCCGCGTGGCCGAAGCGTTCGGCGCAATGAGCCTCGATGCGTTCGGGGCTTTCACCGCGGCAGAGGCCGTCGCCGCCGCCATGGCGCTGGACTATGTGCGCACGACGCAGGCCGGTGCGATGCCGCGCCTTTCCCGTCCGCAGCCGGCCGGGCTGGGCGCGCAGATGATGCTCGACGCCGCGACGCGCGCCAGCCTGGAGATCACCCGCGCCCGCGACGGCTCGGCCGCGCACACCCTGGTCGCCGCTGTCGGCCACACGCTCACGGCGCCCGGTGCTCGGACATTGGCGGCATGGCTGGGCGGCCCGCTGCTGGACCCCGCCGCCATCGCCCGGCGCCAGGACGCCTGGGCCTGGATGCTGCTGCAGCCGGAGGCCCTGGCCGACCTGCGCGCCGCCCTGCGCGCCACGCCCGACGTGTCGCGCGCCCTGGGCCGGCTGTCCGTGGGCCGCGCCGCGCCGCGCGACCTGGCGGCGGTGGCCCAAGCCTTGTCCGCGGCCCAGGCTATCGGCCTGGCGCTCGCCAGCGCACCGGTGGACCTTGCGCCGCTCGACGTCGACCCGGCGCTGCTGGAGCTGCTCACCCGCGCGCTCGCCGACACGCTGCCCGCGCGCCTCGACGATGGTGGCGTGGTCGCGCCGGGCTTCGACGGCGAGCTGGACGCGGAGCGGCGGCTGCGGGACGACAGCCGCCGGGTGATCGCCGGGCTGACGCTCGACTACGCCCAGCGCTACGGCGTCGCGTCACTCAAGATCAAGCACCACGCCCAGCTCGGCTACGTCATTGAGGCGCCCGCGCCGGCCGTCGAGCGGCTACAGGCGCACCCGGACCTCACCCTGCGCCAGGGCATGGCCAACGGGGCGCGTTTCGGCAACGCCGAACTGGCCGATCTCGACCGCCGCATCAGCGAGGCCGCCGACCGCGCGGCGGCGCGCGAACGCCTGGTGTTCGCGACTCTGGTGCAGGCCGTGCTGGCGCAATCGGACGCGCTGGGCGCCTGCGCCGACACGCTGGCCCGGCTCGACGTGCTGCAATCCTGCGCCCGCCTGGCCGAAGGGGGGCGCTGGTGCCGCCCGGTGGTCACGGACGACGACCAGTTCTGCATCCGTGCCGGCCGCCATCCCGTCGTCGAGCACGCCTTGCAAGGGACCGCCGCCTTCGTTCCCAACGACTGCGACCTGTCCCACGCCCAGCGCGTGCTGCTGCTCACGGGTCCGAACATGGCGGGCAAGAGCACCTTCCTCCGGCAGAACGCGCTGATCGCCATCATGGCGCAGGCCGGGCTGCCGATACCGGCCGAGAGCGCCCGCATCGGCTTGGTCGACCGGCTGTTCAGCCGCGTGGGCGCCGCGGACGACCTGGCGCGGGGCCGCAGCACCTTCATGGTCGAGATGACGGAAACGGCGGCGATCCTGCACCAGGCCGGCCCGCGCTCCCTGGTCATCGTGGACGAGATCGGCCGCGGCACCGGCACGCTCGACGGCCTGGCCATCGCCTGGGCGGTGCTGGAGGCGCTGCACAGCCAGAACCGCTGCCGGACCGTGTTCGCGACGCATTTCCACGAGTTGGGCCAGCTTGCGGCGCACCTGCCGCGGCTGCGGCCCTGCACCATGCGGGTCAAGGAGTGGCGCGGCAGCGTGGTGTTCCTGCACGAGGTCGCGGAGGGCGCCGCCGGCCGCAGTTGGGGCGTTCACGTGGCGCAGTTGGCCGGCGTGCCGCAGGCGACGGTGCGCCGGGCGGCGGCGCTGCTGAACGCCCTGGAAAAAAACCGCCACGGCAGCCCGGCCGAACTACCGCTATTCGCCGAAACCGTCCCAAATACTACGCCAGACCTCACTCCGGAGCTTGGTCCCGACCTCCTCCCAGACTCCCCGCCGCCCGATCCGCTCAGGGACGCCCTGCATGAGCTCGAACCCGACGGGTTGTCGCCGCGGGACGCGCTTGAGACCCTCTACCGCATCAAAGCACTCGCCGCTGTTCCCCCGACGGTTCCAAGGATAGCATCCCGATAATGTCCAACCCCCTTCCCTTGCCCGACCGGCCCGAGGAGGCCATCAAGCTCCTTGACGCGACGCTGCGCGGCCTCGCGGCCAGCGGCAGGTTGCCCCCGCGCGACGCGGCGCTCAGCAGCTTCCGCCGCTACCTGGGCCGCGTGCAGCACCATGTGCAGGAACGGTTCGAGGCCGGCGGCATGAGCGGCTTGGAGGCCGGACGCTTGCTGGGCCGCCTGATGGACGGGGTCATCGGGTCGCTGCACGACTATGCACGCGGCCATTTGGCCAATTCGGACGCATCTCATCCGAACACGGGGACGCAGCAGGCAATGGCCGTCGTCGCCACCGGCGGCTACGGGCGCGGCGTGCTGGCGCCGTTCAGCGACATCGACCTGCTGTTCGTCACCGAGGAACGGCCCGCGACGGCGACGCTCGCGGCCGTCGAGTTCATGCTCTACTTCCTGTGGGACCTCGGCCTCAAGGTCGGCCACGCCACCCGCTCGATCGACGAGTGCATCGCCGAGGCGGGCCGGGACCTCACGGTCCGCACCTCGATGATCGACGCCCGGCTGCTGGCGGGCGCCCCCGGCCTGTTCGAACCCTTCGTGGCGCGCTTCCTGCAATCCTGCGCTGACGCCGGCGCGGGCGCCTTCATCGCCGCCAAGCAGGCCGAGCGCGACGCCCGCCACCACCGCTACGGCGAAACGCCGTTCCTGGTGGAGCCCAACATCAAGGAGGGCCGCGGCGGCCTGCGCGACCTGCAAACCCTGTATTGGATGAGCCGCTACGTGTTCGGCACCCAGGTCATGGGCGAACTGGTCGGCCCCGACAGCCCCGGCGGCGGCATCCTCACCCACCAGGAGGCCAAGCACGCCCGCCGCTCGTGGGATTTCCTGTGGACCGTGCGCTTCCACCTGCACTACGTCGCCGGACGCGCCGAGGACCGGCTGACCTTCGACCTGCAACCCGTCGTCGGCGCCCGCATGGGCTACACCCGCCACGGCCGGCAGGACGGCGTCGAGCGCTTCATGCGGCACTACTTCCTGACCGCGCGGGAGATCACCCGCGTCACGACCGTGCTGGAGCCTGCGGTGGTGCGCGCCGCGCTCGGCCCTCCGGCCATCGCCCCCGCGACCGACGCCGCGTTGCTGGAGCAGGGCTTCGTGCTCGCCGAGGGCAAGCTGATGTCGGCGCCGGGCAACGACTTCGGCCGGCACCCGGTCGCCATGCTGCGCATCCTGCAGGTGGCGCGGGACCGGGCGCTGGAGCTGCACCCGCTGGCGCTGCGTGCGCTGATCCGCCACGAACGCGGCGCGATCGAACTGCGCGGCAACCAGTTGGCGGCGGACGTCTTCCTCGACCTGGTCTGCGGACGGGACGGCGAGCACAGCCGGGCGAAGGGCGCCAAGTGGCTGTCGATCCTGAACGAAACCGGCTTCCTCGGCCGCTACATCCCCGATTGGGCCCGCATCGTGGGCCAGATGCAGTTCGACACCTACCACGTCTTCACCGTCGACGAGCACACCATCGAGGCCGTGCGGGTGCTGAACGCCCTGGAGCGCGGCGAGCTGGCCGACGTGGCGCCGATCGCCTCGGGCCTGGTGGAGGACCTGCAATCCCGCCGGGCGCTGTATGCCGCCACGCTGCTGCACGACATCGCCAAGGGCCGCGGCGGCGACCACTCCGAACTCGGGGCTGAGATCGCCACCCTGGTCGGTCCCACCATCGGCCTGTCCGTGGAGGAGACGGAAACCGTCAGTTGGCTGGTGCTGCACCACCTCATGCTCAGCCAGACGGCGTTCAAGCGCGACATCGACGACCCCAAGACCATCCTGGACCTGGCCGACACCATACAGTCGCCGGAGCGGCTGAAGCTGTTGCTGGTGCTGACGGTCGCGGACATGCGCGCGGTCAGCGCCAAGGTGTGGAACGGCTGGAAGGCGACGCTGCTGCGCGAGCTTTATTCCCGCGTCGCGGACGTGCTGGCCGGCGGCCTCGCCACCACGGAGCGCGATGTGCGGGTGGCACGCGCCAAAGAGGCCGCCGGCCAGTACTTGGCCGACTGGCCCATGGCGGACCAGGACTTCTTCTATGGCCTCGGCTACCCCGGCTACTGGCTCAGCTTCGATCCTGAGACCCATGCGCGGCACGCAAGGCTGATACGCGACGCGGAGCGGCGGCACGCGCCGCTGACAGTCGACACCCAGCCGCTGCCGGCCCGCGCGGTGACGGAGGTGACGATCTACACCGCCGACCACGCCGGGCTGTTCAGCCGGATCGCGGGGGCGCTCGCGGTGGCGGGGGCGTCGATCGTGGACGCGCGCATCCATACGCTGACCAACGGCAGCGCGCTCGACACCTTCTGGATACAGGACGCGGCCGGCGGCGCCTTCGACGCGCCGCACCGCCTGGCCCGGCTGCACGTGCTGATCGACCAGGCGCTGTCCGGCCGCCTGGGGCTGGACGGGGAGATACGCCGGGCGTCGCGGGCGCTGATGGGCCGGCGGATGCGGGCGATCCACGTGCCGCCGCGCGTCGTGGTGGACAACCGCGCCAGCAACACCCACACCGTGCTTGAGGTGAACAGCCGCGACCGGCCGGGGCTGCTGCACGACGTGACGGCGGCCATCAGCGAGCAGGGGCTGCAGATCGCCTCGGCGCATGTCACGACCTATGGCGTGCGCGCGGTCGATGTCTTCTATGTGAAGGACGTGTTCGGGCTGAAGATAGAGAATGAGCGCAAGCTGGCGGCCTTGCGCCAGGCGCTGCTCACCGCACTACAGGCCCCGGACGACAGCACCCCGGCCCCGGCGCCGCTGGCGAGCCGCAAGCGCGAGGCTGCGGAGTAGGTCCGCATCCGGGGCTGCGGAATGACGCCGCACCCGCACGCGGGAAGCCAATGTGCCAATCTTGCGTTGTGTCGCCATGAGCAGGATGCAGAACTCAATTCGTGCCCAAGGCGAACGGTGGCCGGCGGCCAACGCCTGGCCCTACGTCGCGCCGGCGGCCCTGCTGCTCGGCTGGCGGCAAGGCAACAAGCTGAAACGTGCGCTGCGGCGGTCCCAGGCCACGCTGCGCGCCGCCACTGAGCAGCTCGGCGCCGTCATCAGCCACGCTCCGGTCGGCCTCGTGCAGGCCGATCTGGAGGGGCGCATCCTGCTGGCGAACGAGTGCTACTGCGGCCTGGTCGGGCACCGTCCGGCACGCCTGCGCACGCTGAGATTGCACGACCTCGCGCATCCCGAGGACCGGACGGCGCACCGGGAGCGGTATGCCGAGATGTTGGAAACGGGCCAGCCATTCCGGATCGAGGGCCGCCTGGTCCGGGCCGACGAGAGCGACGTCTGGGTCGTCAGCCATGTGGACATGACGCGGGACCTCAATGGGCGGCCCCTGCACGTCATCGCCGCCGTGCAGGACATCTCGCACCGGCGGGCAGCCGAGGCGGCGATGCAGGCGCTGGCGGCGAGCCTGGAGCAGCGGATGGCCGAGCGCATCGGGCTGCAAGAGAACCTCTGGCAGGCGCAGCGCATGGAGGCGCTGGGCCAACTGGCCGGCGGCGTCGCGCATGATTTCAACAACGTGCTGCAGGCGATCGCGGGCGGCGCCCGGCTGATCCAGCGCCGGCCGGACAACGCGGCGTCGGTGGAGCGCCTGGCCGGCCTGGTCGTGGACGCGGCGGAGCGCGGCGCCGTGGTCACGCAACGCCTGCTGAGCTTTGCCCGGCGCGGCCCTTTGCAGCCGGAGCCGGTCGAGGTGGCGGTGGCCTTGACCGAACTGCGCGACCTTTTTGACGGCACTTTGGGCGGCGGGATCAAGGTCGAGCTTGCTTTTAACGAGATTTTGCCGCAATTGTTAGTAGATCGAAAACAACTTGAGACTGTGTTGGTCAATCTTGCAACGAATGCGCGGGACGCGATGGTAGAAGGTGGATCGATGGACGGGGCGCGCGACGCCGGCCATGTGCTGCGGCTGTCGGCCTCGGTGGCCAACGGCGAAGCGGCCGGGCTGCTTCCAGTGCCCTACGTCAAAATCGACGTCAGCGACACCGGCGCAGGAATGGACGCTGCGACCCTGAGGCGCGCGACAGAGCCGTTCTTCACGACGAAGCCGCGTGGCCGTGGCACCGGCCTGGGCCTTGCGATGGCGCGGGGCTTCGCGGAACAGTCCGGCGGGCGGCTGCTGCTGCACAGCGAACCCGGCAAGGGCACGATGGCCAGCCTGTATTTGCCCCAGGTGGCAGCGCCGGATGGGCTGGCGGCGGGCAGCCCTGCCTCAGGCGCGGCCAAACGGTCCCAAATCATCCTCGTCGACGACGATCCGGAGGTGCTGGAGGTGTTGGGCGAGGTTCTGACCGCGTGCGGCTACGATGTCGAGAGCTTCGGCAACGCTGCGGTCGCGCTGGACCACTTGGACCACGGAAGCGCAGCGGACCTCCTCATCACCGACCTTTCCATGCCGGGGACAGATGGCCTTGCGCTGATCCGCGAGGCGCAGCGCCGGCAGCCGGGCCTGCCAGCCATCCTGCTCAGCGGCTACAGCAGGGAGGAGCTTGGACTGGCCACGGGCAAGCTGCCCGCTGGCCAACTGACGCTGCTGCAGAAGCCGGTCCGCGCCACTGTGCTGGCGAAGCAGGTTGCGGCGCTGCTTTCGGACAGCGGCCCCACAGCGGCCTGACAGCGCACTGCCATTGTCTTGCAGCGCCACAAACGGCCAGCTTGAGGCGGGTGCCGAACCCTTGACTCCTGAGGCGTCATAGAACATATAGAGAACGTAGTTGTTGCTCGCTTGTTCGACTTCCAGGATAGCTAAACCTAGAACGAAAGGCGCCTAAAATGCATGTAGTCAACGCATCCTCTGCATTCGACGTGTCTTTTCGGCACTTGAGCCGGCTTGCGCCTGTCCCGTCGGCGTTGTTTCCCTCTGAATCCAGGGAAGGTTTGCGCACGGTGGGCCAGGCGCTAAGCCTGGCGGTGCAGGGCCTGGCGTTCGCTCTGGCAATTTGGCTGTTGCTGGCCCTTCCGGTGTTCTTGTTTGCGCAGTAGGGGCCGGCTCCGTATGGGGCCGGCGCGTTAGGCCTCCCGGTAGGCCAGCAGGATCATGCCGACTGCCAAGAAGCAAACCGGCCAAACCCAACCCGCCGAGCGCCGGACCGGTCCGTCCGCCCGCAACTCCAACCAGCGCGACCAGCCGGCGCCGATGCCCGCGAGGGCCAGCGGCGTGTGTGACAGTTCGATGAGCAGTTGGTCCTTCACGTTGGCGATGGCGTGGCTGTGGGTCAGCAACAGCGCGCCGCCGAGCGCGGTCAACAAGGGAAACACCAGCGCGGCCCGCGGGCGCCGCAACCACCCTGTGCGCACCCCCCATTCGAACAGCGCGAACGCCACGATCAGCAAGACGAAGACGCGGTGCTGCAGGACCTCCGCGTCGCGAAGGCTTTCAAACAAGCCGACCTGCCCCAGTGGCCAGACCTCAGGGTCCGAGCGCACGAACAGGAACCCTGCCAACCCGAGCAGCACCAGCGGCCAGTGCCGGGCCGCACGCAGGCCGGCGCGGTGCAGCAGGCCCAGTATCCCGATGGCGAGCACGAAGATCCCAGCCCAGTGGTGGTTATATTCGCTCCAGGCTATGTCCGCCGCGTTGCGGTCCGATGGTTCGCCCGACCCCGGCGTATAGGCCGGCGGCGCCATCGTGCGCGCGTGCGCGGCCTGGGTGTCCAACTGCGCCTGCAGGGCCGGAAGCGCCAGGCTGTCGACGGCCGGCGACGCCAGCCGCGGGACCTGCAGCGTGTTCCGCTCGACGATCTCGGCCCAGGTTACGCGGTCGTGCACCAGGTCGACCGCCGGCGGCACGGAGGTTAGCGAGGCGGCGGCGAAAAATATGCTGAAGCCGATGCCGACCTCCACCTCGGCGAACCGCCGCAGGCGCAGGATGGGCGTGCTGGGATCGCGCCGCAGCCGCTTGACCACGAGGAAATTGCCGAGCCCGAGCAGGAGCAGCATGGCGAACATGGCGGCCTTGGCCCCCACCATCACGCCGTAGGCCGTGCCGTACGCGGCGCCCCACGAGCCCACGTAGAACCACGCCATCGTCGCGGCCGAAGCCAGGATGCAGCCGACGCCGACCATGCTCATCCGGGAGAACCGCGCGCCCACCCGGCGGAACGCGGCCCCGTCCCGCAGCCGGCCCAGCGCCAACAGGAAGAATGGAATGCCGCCCACCCAGATCGCGGCGCCCAGGATGTGCAGCGCGGTCGCGACCATCAGCACGGGGCCGTCCGCGATCCGGGCCGCTGCATGGGTCGTCATGGTCGCGGCTGCCAGTATGACGGCGCAAGGCGCCAGCAGCGATGCGGCCGGCAGCGGACGGCGGGCGAACAGGACAGCGCCGAGCACCCCGGCCGCGGCGGCCGTGGCGAGGCCGGCCACGGCGAACTGCGCCGTGAGCGCCTGTTGCGTGCCGAGGCCCACGGTGTCCATCAGGACGGCCGCCTGCATGGCGACGGACAGCGCCTCGCACGCCACCAAAGCCAGCGCGCTCCAGCCCGCGACGGCACGGGTGCGCCGAGCCAGCATCGCGCCATCTGGAAGGCCCGCCGCCAATGGCCGTACGAGGAAAACCAGGAACAAGGCGCCGCCGACCGCCATGCTCTGCGCGACGATGGTCAGGCCGTGCAACACGATGGAGAGGTAGCCGAACAAGTCAATCAAAAGGGCCAAGTCAGCGCGCCTGCCCAGTGACTAACCGCCCAGCGGGCACCTGCACGGTGAACGGCACGTCGCCGCGCGTGATGTGGCCGTCCACCGTCAAGACCTGCCAGCGCACCACATAATCGCCCGGCGCGAGCGTGGCAGACGCGGCCAAGCTGTCCGCGGCACTCGCGGGGTCGACCGGGAGCGCGGTTTCGGTTCCGGCGGCACGCAGCGCCATGCGGGAGCGTGCGTGGTCAACCCGGCTGTTGAACCGCAGCATGATGGCCGCGGGGCCCGCCGGCACCGTGGCCCGCGCCGCCGGCTGGCTGTCCATCAGGACTGCGTGCGCGCGGGCTTGGTCCGGCGCTAGGAGGCCGGCTGCCGCCAACACGGCAACCGATAGGCAAAAGCGGGGCATGAACATAGATCCTACTGTGCTGCGCCCACCCTCGGCGCAGCGGAGCGGGGTCCGCATGATCCCCACCCGATGAGCAAACCTCCTCCCGTGTCCGCGCCGACTACCGCGGCGTTCGGTCCATCGCTGCGCCTCGGGTGACAACGACGCGCTTAGACGTGCTTGCAATACGGCTCGACCTTAGCTTGTTCGACGCAAGGCCACACACTTTTTGTGGTGGACAAGATCGTTGCCGGGCGCTCCGGTGGTTATCTGGAGCGATCACCTGTTGATCGAAGCGGGGAATGGCTGCCATCACTCTAGCGGAGGGCTGAACGATGGACATGGGTCTGCACGGCAAGCGCGCCTTGGTCTGCGCCGCGAGCAAGGGGCTTGGGCGCGCATGCGCCATGGCCTTGGCGCGCGAGGGCGTGGCGGTCACGATCACCGCCCGGACCGCGGGTCCGCTGGAGCGCACGGCAGACGAAATCCGCGCCGCCACCGGGGCCACCGTGACGGCCGTGGCGGGCGACATCACGACGGAGGACGGCCGCGCCGCCGCCTTGGCCGCCTGCCCCGGTCCCGACATCCTGGTGAACAACGCCGGCGGCCCGCCGCCGGGCGACTTCCGGCAGTGGGAGCGCGAGGACTGGATACGGGCGCTCGACGCCAACATGCTGACGCCGATCGCGCTGATCCGTGCCGTGGTGGACGGCATGGCGGAGCGCCGCTTCGGCCGCATCGTCAACATCACCTCGGCCAGCGTGAAGTCGCCGATCCCCACGCTCGGCATGAGCAACGGCGCGCGGGCGGGGCTGACGGGGTTCGTGGGCGGCCTGTCCCGCCAGGTTGCCCGGCACAACGTGACGATCAACAACCTGCTGCCCGGCCCGTTCCTCACCGACCGCCTGCGCGCGAACAGCGCGGCGGCGGCGGAAAAGGCCGGGCGGACGGTGGAGGAGGAGGTTCACGAGCGCGCGAAGCAGTCCCCCGCCGGCCGCGTGGGCGACCCCGCCGAGTTCGGCGACGCCTGCGTGTTCCTGTGTGCCGCGTCCTCGGGTTTCATCGTCGGCCAGAACCTGCTGCTGGACGGGGGCGCGTTCAATGCGACGATGGGCTGACGCACGACGGGGGCTGACGCAACTTGGGGCTGATCCCCGATTGCAGACTGTTGCGCGCACGCCTAGCGTCTCGGCTTGCTAGAACTAGGGGTTGGACAATGCGGAAGCGCCTGTTGCTGAGCGGCCTGCTCGCCGCCGCCCTGTTGCCGGGCGCGCCGGCATCGGCGCAAAAGGCGCAGGACACCCTGCGCGTTGCGTGGCGGGACGCGGTGCCGAACGTCGACCCCTACTACAACTCGCTGCGCACCGGCCTGGTCGTCGCGCACCAGGCTTGGGACACGCTGATCTACCGCGACCCCGAAACGTTCACCTTGAAGCCGCTGCTCGCCACCTCCTGGCGCTACGCCGACGACGCGACACTTGAGTTCGAGCTGCGGCCCAACGTCAAGTTCCACGACGGCAGCCCGTTCACCGCGGACGACGTCGTCTACACCGTCGAGGCCATCCTGTCCGACAAGCAGGTCTCGGTGCCGAGCAACTTCAGCTTCATCGCAGGCGCCGAGAAGGTCGACGACCTGCACGTCCGCATCAAGCTGAAGCACGTGTTCCCCGCCGCCCTCGAATACATTGCGATGGTGCTGCCGATCTATCCGAAGGCATACCGGGAGCGGGTCGGCGGCGACTACTCCAAGATGCCGGTCGGCACCGGCCCCTACCGCATCACCAAGGTCGACGGCGCGACGCAGATAGAAATGGAGCGCAACGAGGACTACTTCGACGGCCCGAAGGGCAAGCCGGCGATCCGCCGCCTGGTCATCAAGGAGGTGGCGGACGCGACCGGGGAGATGACGGCGATATTGGGCGGCCAGGCCGACTGGATCTGGCAGTTCAGCCCGGACCAGATCGACAACATCGGCCGCATGCCGACCCTGCAAACCCAGCGCAACGAAAGCATGCGGGTCGCCTACATGAACATGGACAGCGCCGGGCGGACCGGGGCGGACAACCCGCTGACCAACGCCAAGGTGCGCCAGGCGGTCATGCACGCCGTCGACCGGCCGACCATGGCCAAGCAGTTCATGTCCGGCTCCCGCGTGCTGGACGCGCCGTGCTTCCCGACCCAATTCGGCTGCGACCAGGGCATCGCCACCAAGTACGAGTACGACCCGGCCAAGTCGAAGGCCCTGCTGGCCGAGGCGGGCTACCCCCAAGGCTTCGAGACCGACATCGTCGGCTACCTGCTGCCGCAGTGGCAGGGCGCCATCCAGGGCTACCTCGCCGCCGTCGGCATCCGCGCGGACGTCCACCAATTGCAGGTCGGCGCCGTGGTCCAGCGCAGCATCGAGGGCAAGAACCCGGTGGAGCTGGGCAGTTGGGGCAGCTACTCGATCAACGACGTCTCGGCGTTCATGCCGTTCTTCTTCGGCGGCGGCGGCCAGGACTACGCCCGCGACCCCGAGCTGCAGGCGATGGTGGAGGCCGGCGGCGGCAGCACCGATCCCGACCAGCGCCGCGCCGCCTACAGCGCCGCCATCAAGCGCATCACCGAGCGCGCCGATTTCATGCCGCTGTTCACCTTCGTCACGACCTATGCGACCTCCCGCACGCTGAACTTCAAGGCGTTCGCGGACGAGCTGCCGCGCTTCTACCTCGCAAGCTGGAAGTGACGGCGGCCGGAAACCCGGCCTGGATCATACGCCAACTGCCCATCAATCCGCCGCCAGCAGGCACTCCACCAGGCGGCCCCGTGCCCTGATCCCGGCTGGGTCCATGCTGCCGCAACGACCCTCCGCGACTGGACAGCGCGGATGGAAACGGCAACCCGGCGGGATGTTGGCCGGGTCGGGATAGCTGTCGCCCAGCCCCGAATCCGGGATGCCGAGGCCCGGTTCGGGCGTGAGCACGCTTGCCAGCAGGGCGCGGGTGTAGGGGTGCCGCGGATGCTCGAACAGAGCGTCGACCGGCGCGTGCTCGACGATGCGGCCCAGGTACATGACCGCCACCTCGGTCGCGATATGCTCGACGACGGCCAGGTTGTGGCTGATGAACACGAGCGTCAGGCTCAGCTCCCGCCGCAGCTCGGCCAGCAGGTTGAGGATTTGCGCCTGCACCGAGACGTCGAGCGCGCTGGTCGGCTCGTCGCACACGACGATGCGCGGGCGCAGCACCAGGGCGCGGGCGATGGCGACGCGCTGCCGCTGCCCCCCGCTGAGTTGCGCCGGCAGCCGGCCGGCGAGGCCGCCGGGCAGGCCCACGCGGGCGAGCATGTCCGTGACGGGGCCGTCGACATCCCGGATGCCCTGCGCCCGCAGCGGCAGCGCCACAATGTCGCGCACGCGGTGGCGCGGGTTCAACGAGGAGTACGGGTCCTGGAACACCGGCTGGATCAGCCGGGCGCGGGCGCGGCGGTCGAGGCCCGCCAACCGCTGGCCCTCCACCAATACGGTGCCGCTGGTCGCGGGCAGCAGTCCCAGGATGATGCGGGCCAGCGTGCTCTTGCCGCAGCCGCTCTCGCCGACGACGCCCATCACGCCGCCCTGCGGCACGACCAGGCTGACGCCGTCCACCGCGCGCACCGGGCCGAAGCTGCGGTGGACGTCCCGCACCTCGATTGCGGGCGTCATGGCGTGAGCTGGCACAAGTACGTGTGCCCCGGCGCACGCTCGCGCAGCGGCACGGCGGCGGCGCATTGCGGCATGGCGTGGGCGCAGCGGTCGCGGAACCCGCACCCGGCGAACCCCGGCGGAATGCGCGGCACGGTGCCGGGGACGCTGCCGAGCGGCTGCCCCCTGCGCACCTTGCCCGGCACCGGCACGCTGGCCAGCAAGCCCTGCGTGTAGGGGTGGCTCGGCTGGGCGAACAGCGCGGCGACCGGGGCGCTCTCGACCACCTGCCCCGCATACATGACGCTCACATGCTGCGCCACGCGGGCGACGACGCCGAGGTCGTGCGTGATCAGCAGCAGCGCCAGCCCCATCTCCGCCTGCAACGCCGCCAGCAGCCGCAGGATGCCGGCCTGCACCGTCACGTCCAGCGCGGTCGTCGGCTCGTCGGCGATCAGCAGCTCCGGCCCGCACATCAGCGCCATGGCGATCATCACCCGTTGGCGCAGCCCGCCCGAAAGCTGGTGCGGGAACTGGCCCAGCCGCAGGCCCGGCGCCGTGATCCCCACCAGGCCCAGCAGCGCCGCCGCCCGCTCGGTGGCCCCGGCACGGCTGCCGCCCCGGTGCCGGCGGTAGACCTCGGTCATCTGCGAGCCGACGGTGTAGGCCGGGTTGAGGCTCGTCATCGGCTCCTGGAAGATCATGCCGATGCGGTCGCCGCGCAACCGGCCCATGGCGCGGTCGGACAGCGGCAGCAGGTCGGCCTCCCCGAAGCGGATATGCCCGGCGCTGCGCCGCGCCCCCCACGCCAGCAGGCCCATGACCGCCAGCGCCGTCACCGACTTGCCGCAGCCACTTTCGCCGACCAAGCAGTGTGTCTCTCCGCGCCGCACCTGGAGCGAAACGCCGCGCACCGCCTCGGTGGCGCCGAAGGCGACCCGCAGCTCCGATATGTCGAGCACGGGCGTCGCCAACGCGGATTCCGGCAGCACGGGTTCAGGCATCGCGCGTGGCCGCGAGCAGGTCGCGCAGGCCGTCGCCCAGCAGGTTGATGCCCAGCACCAGGACAAACAGGCTCAGGCCCGGCACCATGATGACCCAGGGATCAAAGAACATGTAGTCCTTGCCCTCGGCGATCATCAGCCCCCAGCTCGGCAGCGGCGCCGGCACGCCAAGGCCGAGGAAGGACAGCACAGCCTCCAGCAGGATCGCCAGCGCCGCCTCAAGCGTCGCCACGACGATCAGGTGGTGCGCGATGTTGGGCAGGATCTCCCGCCACAGCACGTGGAAGCCGGACGCGCCGGCCGCCTGCGCCGCCGCCACGTAGTCGAGCGTGCGGACCTGCATGGTCGTGGTGCGCGCGACCACGGCGAACCGGTCCCACAGCAGCAGCCCAAGCGTCATGACGACCACGGCGAGCGAGCCGCCCACCGCCGAAACCACCGCGAGCGCCACCAGGATCAACGGGATGCTCAGCCGGCAGGTGATGGCGAACATCACCAGATCGTCCACCCAGCCGCCGAAGAAGCCGCCCAGCACGCCCAGCGTGATGCCGATGAGGCCGCCGGCCAGCGCTGCGACGGCGCCGATCAGCAGCGAAATCCGCGCGCCATAGACCAGCCGCGCCAGGTAGTCGCGGCCAAGCTGGTCGGTGCCCAACGGGTGCTCGCCGCTGCCGCCCAGCCAGGCCGGCGGCACCAGGCGCTGCATCAGGTCCTGCGCGAACGGGTCGTGCGGCACGAGGCCCGGCCCGAACAGCGCCGCCAGCAGCGTAGCCCCCACGATCAGCGCGCCCAGCGCCGCCGCCGCGTGGCGCAGCGGCATCAGGCCGTCCGCAGCCGCGGGTCGAGCGCCGCGTTCAGCAGGTCGGCGAACAACGTCAACGCGATGTAGACCAGCGCCAGCAGCAGCACGACGGCCTGCACGACCGGGAAGTCGTTCTTGCTGATGCTCTCCCACGCGAGGAAGCCGACGCCGGGCAGGCTGAACACGCTCTCGATCACGATCGAGCCGCCCAGCATGAAGCCGAGCTGCACTGCGGCGATGGCGACGACCGGCATGGCGGCGTTGCGGGCGGCGTGCTTCAGCACGATGCTGGCGCGCGACAGGCCCTTGGCCCGTGCCGTCCGGATGTAGTCGGAGCGCAGGGCGTCGACCATGCCCGACCGGGTGAGTCGCATCAGCGCGGGGATGGCGGAGAACGACAGCACGAGGCCGGGCAGCACATAACCGGTCCAGTCGTCGAGGCCGGCGATCGGCAGCCATTGCAGCCGCAGCCCGAAGCCGATGATCAGCAGCAGGGCCAGCCAGAAGCTCGGCACCGCCTGCCCCAGCAGCGCCACCAGCATGACCAGCCGGTCGGTCAACGCCCCTTCGTTCAGTGCCGCGATGATGCCGAGCGGCAATGCGACCAGCAGCGCGAAGGTCAGGCCGACGAGGCCCAGGATGAACGTCACCGGCAGGCGGGCGCGGATCAGGTTGGCGACGGGCTCCCGGAACAAGTAGGACCGGCCGAAATCGCCCCGTGCCGCCGCGCCGGCCCAGGTGAAGAACTGCTCCGGCAGCGGACGGTCGAGGCCGTAGGCCCGGTGGATCGCCGCTACGTCTTCTGCCGTCGCCTGCGGCCCGGCGACGGCCAGCGCCGGATCGCCGGCGACGCGGGTCAGCGTGAAGCTAATCACCAGCACCGTCATGCAGACCAGCACCGCCAGGATGGCCCGGTGCAGGATGAACCGCTTCATCGGTCGACCCTATGGGCGGCGCTGCGTTGCGGCAAGCGGGAACCCAGGCCAGGATGCGCCGATGTTCAACGCCCAAGTTCCGCCATGCCGGTGAGCGACCATTTCGACGGCGAGCATTTCTTCAATCCCGGCGCATCGCAGGCCAGAGGATTGGGCGCTGTCCTGCATTGGCAATTGGCGCGGGACCAGGCGCGCTGGCCCGCCCGCATCCCCAATCCGGCCTTTCCGGCGCCGGGCGATACGGTCCCGCCGGGCCACGTCAGCCTAACCTTCATCGGCCACAGCACCTTCCTGATCCGCTTGCCGGGTCCGCGGGGCGTGACCTCGGTACTGACCGACCCAATTTTCAGCGAGCGCTGCTCTCCCGTCCAGTGGATGGGGCCGCGCCGGGTGCGCGCCCCTGGGCTGGCGCTGGAAGCGTTGCCGCCCATCGACGCCGTGCTCGTGTCGCACAACCACTACGACCACATGGACCTACCCAGCCTGCGGGCGCTGCACCGGCGCTTCCGGCCGCTCGTGCTGACCACGCTCGGCAACGCCCGGCCGCTGCGGGACGCCGGCGTGCCGGATGCGGTCGAGCTCGACTGGTGGGGCAGCGCAGCCGCCGGCCCGGTCCAGGTGACTGCAACGCCGGCCCGGCACTTCGCCGCCCGCGGGGTGCATGATCGCAACAGGACGCTATGGGCCGGGTTCATGCTGGAGGCGGACGGCCGCAAGCTGCTGTTCGCTGGCGACTCGGCCGCCGGCCCGCACTGGTCCGCGATCCGCGACCGGCTCGGCCCGCCCGGTGTCGCCCTGCTGCCGATTGGCGCCTACTTGCCCCGCAGCGTCATGCAACCCGTCCACATGAATCCGGCCGAGGCAGTCCAGGCCCGCGCGGACCTGGGCGCCCGCCGCGCCGTCGGCATGCACTTCGGCACCTTCCAGCTTACGGACGAAGCCGTCGACGCGCCGGTGCTGGCACTGGAACAAGCACGCGGCGCCGCTGGCCTGCAGGCCCAAGACTTCGACGTGCTGGGCTTCGGCGAGACCCGCGAACTCCCGCTTTGACGGTTGGGTCCCGGACCAGCGCGTTCAGAGTTGAGTCACGCTCCCGCTGTCCCCGCCCCCACTGTCCCCGGCATGGTCGAGCAACTGCACCTGGCGCACGGCGACGCTGCGGCTAGGCTGCACCCACTCGATCTTGCCCGGCGTGTTGCAAGCCTCGCAAACCGGCTTCCACGCGCCATGCGTCGTCCCGCAGGCGGCGCAACGCCAGAATGGGTCGGGGTCGGCCGAGGCCAGGTGCCGCAGCGCCTCCTGGGCCTCGCTGCCATGGCCCTCCTGGTCCGCGATGTCGGCGACCATGACCCAGACGCGCCGTTGGTTCAGCCCAGCGGCACGCGCCGCGCCAATATGCCGCATCGCGTCCTTCAACATGCCGGCGTCCAGCGCCGCCTGCGCCTGCAACAGGTGGCTCTCAGGGTGGTTGGCGTTCTGCTGCGCCAAGCCGCCAGCGACTTTGACGCGCTCCTGCTTGTCGGTTACGTCCGCCATGTACTCCGCCGCGACATCCGGATGCGGCTGCGTCGCCCAGGTCCGGCGCAGCACGTCGTTGGCGGCGGTGTCCTTGCCGGCGGCGCGCAGGCGGCTGGCATAGGCGACGGCGGCAGGAGCCAACGCCGGGTCGGCCGTCCAGGCCTGCTTTGCCAGGCGCAGCGCGGCAGACCGGTCAGACTCGGCGCTCGCTGCGGCCACGGCTAGCGCTGCGCGTTCGCCAGGTCCTGAAAGGCGCAGCGCGTCGGCCCATTGGCCGGTGCGCAACGCCAGGAGCCTGCGCTCCTCCTTGAGCCACTGCGCGCCGGGCCGCACGGCCTCCGCCTGGTTCGCCAGCGCGGTGGCAACGGACCAGTCCTCCCGCGCGGTCGCCTGGCGCAACAGGCCGCGCAGGCCAAGGAAAGCAGTGTCCTTGCGGTTGGCAAGCTGCTGGAACACAATTGCGGCATCGCCCTCCTGGCCAGCCTGGCGGCTCGCCTGCGCGGTGAGCAGCAGCGTGAGCGGTGTGTTCCCAAGCAGGCGGCGGCTGCGCCCGGCCTCGCGTTGCGCCGCGGCGGCGTCGCCGGCCGCGAGCGCCACCAGGGCGCGCGTCACCGCCTGGTCGCCCCGCGCCCGGTCGCGTCGGCGTCCCTGGATGCGTACGGTGCGCGGCAGGCGGACGAGCATCCCCAACAGCCGGAGAACGATATACAAAACCACGAACAACAGCGCGAGGAGCACCAGCGCAACCGGCGTGGACGTTTGCAACACCGTGCCGTTGACCGTCGCCGAGACCACTCCCGGCAGCCCGGCCACCCACCACGCCGCTGCGACCAGCGCCGCGGCGAGGACGGTCAGCCCAATGACGGTGCGCATCAGCCGCGGGCCGCCATCGACGCGAGCGCCGCACGGGCCTCCAACAATGCACGCGCCTGCCCGATCCAGTCGGCCATCGCCGCCGCGGCTGGGCCGGCGAGCCCGTTCAGCACGCTGACCGCACCAGAAAGGTCCCCGGCGTCCAGCGCCTGGCGCGCATGGTCCAGCACGCCGGAGACCGGATCACCCAGCAGCACATGGTCGCCCTGGCGAACGGTCACGGACTGCTGCGCCCGCGTCCAGAGCCGGGAGGCAAACGGCTGGTTGTCCATGATCGCCGGCTGGCTCGCGTGCTGCGCGGCCTCGGCGGCCTTGTTGAAGGAAAGCCGCAAGCTGGCCTCTGTCGGCGGCGCGTCGTGGGCGAACTGCGCCAGCGCCGGCGGTGCGCCGGGGATGTCGCCCAGCCGCTGCCCAGCCTCCAGCGCGGCCGTCGCGGCCTGGACCCGCGTTATGCGCTGTGCCCGCTCCGTGATCCCGCTGATCTGCCCAGCAATGCCGCCACCCTGTTTTTCTGTGGCCGCCAACCGGCCCTCCACCGCATCCAGCCGCGTGGTGACGCCCTGCAAGTTCGACGCCTGCTGCTTCGCCGTTGTCGCCTGCTGCCCCTCTGTTGTATCCAGCCGCGTGGCAACGCCCTGCAGGTCGGATGCCTGCTGCTTCGCCGTTGTCGCCTGCTGCCCCTCTATCGCATCCAGCCGCGTGGCAACGCCTTGCAAATCCGACGCCTGCTGCTGCGCCGCGGTCGCCTGCCGCCCATCCAGCGCATCAAGCCGCGTGGCGATGCCCTGCAGGTCGGATGCCCGCTGCTTCGCGGCAGCCACCTGCTGCACCTCCTCGGCGGCTGCAAGAGCGGCCACCGAATCCAGCCGCGACGCGACGCTTTGCAGGTCGGACGCCTGCTTAGCGAGCGCACCATCGAGCCGTGCCGTGAGCGGACCGAGGTCCGTCGGCGCAGCGGCAGCCGCCTCGGGACGCCGCTCCAGGGCCACGATACGGCTCTCCAACGGCGCAAGGTTCGGCGGCGGTGCAGGCGCGGGCCGCTGCTCCAACTGGGTTAGCCGGTTGGTCAGGGTGTGGATTTGCCCCTGCAGCGTGTCGACACGGGCTGCCGCCTCTTCGGCGCCCGCCGGCATGCTTGGGTTGCGCCAAAGATAGAACAGCGAGCCGCCGAGCACCAAGAAGCCCAGCAGATACAGCAGCGGCAGGAAGTCTCGACGCCGGCGCGGCGGCGGGCCGTCCACCGGGACGCGCTCGAAAGTCCCCTCATTGGGGTTGATGGGATCGGGAGTGCCTGGTTCGGTCATAGCATCGCCAATAATGAGTCCTGTGTCGGCTTAGCCGAGACGCGCACGCGGCGCCAGGGCAAGAAATGCAACGCCTCCGCCGCCGGCTGTCCAATCGCCAATGCCTCGACGTCGGCCAAGGCGGGCAAAAGCTGCGGCGGCAGCAGCCGGGCAAAAGCGCGGGCAGTCTCCGCCGACATGAACAGCGCCGCCGCCAAGATGCCGGCCTGCAACGCCTGCACCGCCGGCGGCGGCATGCGTTCGACGGCCTGCGCGGCGTAGACCGCCCGGCGATGCACCACGAAACCCGCGTCCCGCAGCGCCGCCGCGAGTGGTTCGCCCTGCTGGCAGGCGGTGGCGAGCAGCAGCGCGGCGCCGGGCCGGCAGGCCTGCCGCGTCAACTCGGCCAGCGCCGCCGCGTCGCCGTCGGCGCTGAGCACCTGGGCAAACCCGGCCGCCCGCGCCCGTTCGGCCGTGGCGTTGCCCACAGCCAGCAGCGGCGTGCCGTGCAGGCTGGCCGGCAGGCACGGCAGGGCGTTGCCGCTGGTGACCAGGACCGCGCCGACATCCGCAGGCAGTGCCGGTCGAAGCCGCTGGACCCGCAGCAGCGGGGCCACAACCGGATGGTGGTTGAGGGCCAGCAGGCGTTGCGCCGTCTCGGACGCGCCGGGTTCCGGGCGCGTGACCAGGACGCCGGTTCTAGCCAAAGATGTCGCGCGGACTGTCTGCCCGTAGGCTGGCGCCCAGCTCGGCGCCCAGCCGGGCGGCGTCGTCCGCTGAGCCGTGGATGCTCCGCTTCAGCAGGAACGACCCGTCCGCCCGCGCGACCAGGCCCGTAAGGTGCAGCCGCGGCACGTCGCCCGCAGCCGAGGGCAGCAGGCGAGCATGGCCGCCGATCGGAGTGCGGCAGGAGCCGTCGAGCAGGGCCAGCAAGCTGCGCTCGGCGGTCGAGACCGCACGCGCCTCCGGGTCCTCGATCCCCGCCAGCAGCTCCCGCAGCTTCTTGTCGGCGCGGCGTACCGTAATGCCCACGATGCCCTGCCCCGCCGACGGCACCATCGCGTCGGGATCGAGCGGCAGGGTCGCGGCGTCTTCCAGTCCCAGGCGGCGCAGGCCGGCGAGCGCCAGCAGGCTCGCCGTGCAGTCGCCGCGCATGACCTTGGCGATGCGCGGCTGCACGTTGCCGCGCAGCAGCACCATGCGCAGGTCGGGCCGGGCATGCAGCAACTGGGCCTGGCGGCGCAGCGAGTTGGTGCCGATCACGGCGCCGGCGGGCAGCACCGCGAGCGGGTCGCCGGGCCGGGGCGGCAGGCAAGCGGGGCCGAGGATCAGGGCGTCCCGCGCGTCCTCCCGCCGCAGGGTGCAGGCCAGCACGATGCCCGGCGGCAGCTCGGTCTCCAGGTCCTTCAGGCTGTGGACCGCGAAGTCGATGCGGCCGTCGAACAGGGCCTCGTGGATCTCCTTGCTGAACAGGCCCTTGCCGCCGATGTCGGCCAGGCTGCGGTCCTGCACCTGGTCCCCGGTGGTGCGTATGACATGTTGCTGGAACACCTGCTCGTCGCTAAAGCCAGGGGCCAGCACCGGGCAGAACCGGCTTAGCAGGGACAGGAACAGCCGCGTCTGCGTCAGCGCCAGCGGCGAGCCGCGCGTGCCCACTCGCAGCGGCAGGCTGCGGCCGTGGTGGCTGGGGGCGGCGCTCCTGGGGCTTTGGGGCAACAGGGAGATGAGCGCGGAGTGTGCGTCGGGCATCCAGGTGTCCTATGAGATCGGGCCGTCAAATGAAAGCCCGACCCATGCAGACCGGTCCTCAGCCCCACGCCCCTGTAATTGGGATCGAATCGTCCTGCGACGAGACGGCGTGCGCGATTCTGGCGTGGGACGGGACGGTCCTGGCCGAGGCGGTGCTGAGCCAGCAGGACGACCACGCCCCGTTCGGCGGCGTCGTGCCCGAGATCGCCGCCCGCGCCCACCTGGCGCACCTGCCCGGCCTCGTGCGGCGCGTCATGCGCAGCGCGGGCCTGGAGTACGGCGGTTTAGGAGGCGTTGCGGCCAGTTGCGGGCCTGGCCTGATCGGCGGCCTGATCGTCGGCGCCGGGGTGGCGAAGGGCATCGCCCTGGGGGCCGGGCTGCCGTTCGTGGCGGTCAATCACCTGGAGGCCCATGCGCTCACCGCGCGGCTGCCCGGCTTGGCCGCGGGGGGTGCGCCGTTCCCGTACTTGCTCCTGCTGCTGTCGGGCGGGCACTGCCAATGCGTCGCGGTGGAGGGCGTGGGGCACTATCGCCGGCTTGGCGGCACCATCGACGACGCGGTGGGCGAGGCGTTCGACAAGGTGGGGAAACTGCTCGGCCTGCCCTGGCCCGGCGGACCCGCCCTGGAGCGGCTCGCGGCCACAGGCGACCCGGCAAGGCACCCGTTCCCGCAGCCGCTGCGCGGACGGCTCGGCTGCGACTTCAGCTTCTCCGGCCTCAAGACCGCGGTGGCGCAGCGCATCGCCGCCCTGCCGCCGCCGTTGCCGCCGCAGCAGGCCGCCGACATCGCGGCCGGCTTCCAGCGCGCCGTTGCCGCCGTGCTGGCCGACCGCGCCACCCATGCCATGGCGATGATGCCGGAGGCGCGGCTGCTGGTGGTCGCGGGCGGGGTCGCGGCCAATGCGTCGGTGCGCGCGGCGCTGGGCGCTGCGGCGGCGGCCCGCGGCGTGGCCCTTGTCGCCCCGCCCGTGCGGCTGTGCACGGACAACGCCGTCATGGTCGCCTGGGCCGGGATCGAGCGGCTGCGCCTGGGCCTTGCCGACGCGCTGGACACCGCGCCGCGTCCGCGCTGGCCGCTCGCCGAACTGTCGGCCGCAAAGCTTTCGCCTCCCAAGCTTTCGCCTCCATGAACTACCGGCACGCCTTCCACGCCGGCAACCCAGCCGACTGCATGAAGCACGCGCTGCTGGTCTGGATCATGCGCGCCCTGGCCCGCAAGCCGACACCGGTGTTCGTGCTGGACACCCACGCGGGCCTGGGCCGCTACGACCTGCAATCTGGCGCGGCCGAACGCACCGGCGAGTGGCACGCCGGCATCGCCCGCCTGCTGCACGAGCCGCCGCCGCCGCTTGCCGACTACGTGGCGCTCGTGGAGCGGCTTGGGCTCTATCCGGGCTCGCCGGCGCTGGTTCGCGCCATGCTGCGCGCCGACGACCGGCTCGCTTGTTGCGAGCTGCACCCCGAGGACCACGCCGCCCTGGCCCGCCTGTTCCACAGGGACCGCCAGGTCGCGGTCCACCTCCGCGACGGCTATGAGGCGATGGCGGCCTTGTTGCCGCCGCGGCAGGCGCGCGGGCTGGTGCTGATCGACCCGCCCTATGAGGCGCCGGGCGAGTTCGACCGCGCGCTGGCGGGATTGCAGGCCGGCGCCGCCCGGTTCGCGACCGCGGTCTACGCCGCCTGGTATCCGATTAAGCACCGCAGCCCCGTGCGCGCCTTCCACGACGCGGTACGCGGGGCCAGGCTGCGCGATGCCGTGTGCGCCGAGCTTTGGTGGCGCGAGCCGACCGACCCCACCCGCCTGAACGGCTGCGGCCTGCTGGTCCGCAACCCGCCCTGGGGCTTCGAGGCGGCGGCCACGGACATTTTGGCGGCGTTGCTCAGCCGCCTGGGCAACACCGAACCCGGCCACGGCCACGCGCTGCTGCGGCTGACCGATGAGTAGGGTCATGGTCGTCGGCGCCGGCGCCTGGGGCACGGCGCTGGCGCTGCAAGCCGTACGCGCCGGCCGAGAGGTCACGCTTTGGGCACGCCAACCCGCGCCGATCCTCGCCACCCGGCGCAGCCCGCGCCTGCCCGGCCACCACCTGCCGGACGAGATCGCGGTCACGGGCCGTCTGGACGGCACGCGGTTCGACGCCGTGCTGCTGGCCGTCCCCGTGCAGCATCTGGCCGCCGTCGCCGCCACGCTGGGCGGCGACGCGCCCTTCGTGGTTTGCGCCAAGGGGCTGGAGGCCGGCACGCTCCGCCTGCCGCTGGAAATCCTGGCCGACCTGCACCCGGACCGGCCTGCCTCCGTGCTGACCGGCCCCAACTTCGCCCAGGAGGTCGCCGCCGGGCTGCCCGCTGCCGCCGTGCTGGCCACAGCCGACGCCGTGCTGCGCCACGCGATGGCGGAACTGCTGGCCAGCCCCACCTTCCGCATCTACGGCAACGACGACGCAGTAGGCGCGCAGTTGGGCGGGGCGGCGAAAAACGTGATCGCCATCGCCGCCGGGGCCGTCATCGGCGCGGGCCTGGGGGAGAACGCCCGCGCGGCGCTCATCACCCGCGGGCTGGCGGAGCTGGGCCGGCTGGTGGTGGCGCTCGGCGGCCAGGCGGAGACGGTAGGCGGGCTTTCGGGCCTGGGCGACCTGCTGCTGACCTGCACGGGGCCGACGAGCCGCAACTTCTCGCTCGGCCTGGCGCTGGGCCAGGGAATGACGCTTGCGCAGATCCTTGCGGGCCGCAGCACCGCGACCGAGGGCGTCGCGACCGCCCCGGCGCTGGTGGCGCGGGCCGCAGGGGTCGACCTGCCGGTGTGCGCGGCGGTCGCGGCGCTGCTGGACGGGCGACTGCGGCTGGACCAGGCCATCGCGGCACTGCTAGCCCGGCCGCGGCGGGACGAGTAGCCATGCTGCGCGGCATCGTCACCGTCGGCGGCTGGACCATGCTCAGCCGGTTGCTGGGGTTCCTGCGCGACATGCTGCTCGCCGCCCTGGCCGGCACCGGGCCGGTCGCGGATGCGTTCTTCATCGCGCTCCGCCTGCCCAACCTGTTCCGCCGGCTGTTTGGCGAGGGCGCGTTCAACGCCGCCTTCGTGCCGGAGTTCAGCGGCATCCTGGCGACCGAGGGCGCCGGCGAGGCCCGGCAGTTCGCCCAGGAGGCCATCGCCGCGCTGGCGTTCTGGCTGCTGGCGATCACGCTGCTGGGCGAGCTGTTCATGCCGCAACTGATGGCGCTGCTGGCGCCCGGCTTCGAGGCAATACCGGGCAAGGCGGAGCTTACGGTTGCGCTCGCGCGCATCACTTTTCCCTACTTGTTCCTGATCTGCCTCGCGGCCCTGCTGTCCGGCGTGCTGAACGGCCTCGACCGCTTCGCCGCCGCCGCTGCCGCGCCCCTGGTGTTCAACGGCGTGTCCATCGCGGCCATGCTGGTGCTGACGCCCTATGTCCCGACCGTTGGGCACTCGCTGGCCTGGGGGGTCACGGTCTCGGGCGTGCTGCAACTGGCGCTGCTGGGCTGGGCGGTGCGGCGCGCGGGCATGGCGCTGCGCATCCCGCGCCCGCGCATGACGCCGCGCATGGCGGCCCTGTTGCGGCGGATGGGGCCGGGGCTGGTCGGCGCAGGGGTGACGCAGCTCAACCTGGCCGTGGACGTCGTGATCGTCAGCCTGCTGCCGCCCGGCTCTGCGTCGCTGCTGTACTACGCCGACCGGGTCAACCAACTGCCACTCGGCGTGATCGGCACGGCGGTCGGCACCGCGCTGCTGCCGCTGCTGTCCCGGCAGGCGCGGACGGGGGACGCCGCCGGGGCCGTCGCGACCCTGAACCGCGCCATTGAGATCAGCATGGCGCTGACCCTGCCGGCGGCGCTGGCGCTCGGCGTGGCGGGCCAGCCGATCATGCTGGTGCTGTTCGGCCGCGGCGCGTTCGACGCGACCAGCGCGCTGCTGAGCTCGCAGGCGCTGGCCGCCTATGCGTTCGGGCTGCCGGCCTTTGTGGTGCTGAAGGTCCTGGTTCCGGCGTTCTTCGCCCATGGCGACACCGGGACGCCGGTGCGGATCGGCATGGTGGCGATCGCGCTCAACCTGGTGCTGAACCTGCTGTTCATGGTGCCGCTGGCGCATGTCGGGCCGGCGCTGGCCACCAGCCTGTCGGCGATCTTCAACGTGCTGGCGCTCTCGGTCGTGCTGAGCAGGCGGGGGCAGCTCGTGGTGGACCCGAGGCTGCGCCGCCGGCTGCTGCGCATGGCGTTGGCGGCGCTGGCCATGGCGGGGGCGCTGTGGTTCGCGCGGCGCACGGTGTTCGCCGAGATGGGCGCGACGGCCGGGCTGCGCTGGCTGGCGCTGGGTGCGCTGGTCGGTTCCGGGTGCGCGGCCTACCTCGTGGCGGCGCAGCTTCTTGGGGCGTTTGACCTGCGGGAGTTCCTCGGCGTCATGCGCCGCCGCGGGCGCACGCGGTAGCCTGTCGGCAGCGGCGTCTTTCAACCGGCCTTGACGGCGCCGACCCAACACTCTTGTCACAAGCCGCTATTTCGGAGCTTTTGCACGAAGCTCGACGGTGAGGAGCGTCCGGTAACAGGCTTGAAGGCCGCTTCGAGGCTGCACATGGCTGTCCGGCAAACGAAGTTCAGGCGTTGCACTTGGTGTGTCCGACGTTTGACGAAGTGGTACATTGCAGGACCGCGCTACATGGGGTCCGGGCTGGCTATTGAGCCGGTAGGACCCCGAATGCTTGTCTGATGCCAAGTGTGCCCTTAGGTGTTACGCTGACGGCGCGGGTGCCCTCGATGCGGCGCACCCAGCCCAGCGTGAAGCAGCAATCGCACAGCGCCGCCCCGACTGCGCCGGCCACATGCGGGCGGCGTTCGCTCCAGTCCAGGCAAGGGCGGCAGAACACCCGCCCACTGCCGCCATGCTTGGCGGCACGGGCCTCCGCCGCACCAAGGTCCACGCCCAAGGACCGCAGGAACACCGCGCCATCCGGCGTCACGGCGCCGCCATCGGGCGACAGCTCGATATGCCCGCGCTCGACCATCGCATCCGCTAGGTCCACCGCCAGCTTGCCTGCCAAGTGGTCGTAGCAGGTGCGGGCCGCTCGCATCGCGGTATCACGCGGGCCGGTCACGACGGGCCGCCGCACCCGCAGGGCTGCCGGGCCAACCTCGGCCACGGCCATGATCCCCTCCAGCATCCGGGCGACGCCAGGCGACGCCAGCCGGTGGTAGCGGTGCCGCCCCTGCTTCTCGACCAACACCAGCCCGGCACCGGCCAGCCGCGCCAAGTGCCCGCTTGCCGTCTGCGGCGTAACCGACGCCGCGCGGGCCAGCTCCGCCGCGGTCAGCGCGCGTCCGTCCATGAGGGCCGTCAGCATGTTGGCGCGTGCGGGGTCGCCGACGAGCGACGCAGTTTCGGCAAGGGCGGTGGTGCTGACCATGGCAGCCACCATAGCCCGGCTGGCCGTCGGATGCTTCGGCCGAGACCGTAGCACCCGGCCGGGTAAGAGGTCCGTTGGCAAAGGAACCGAAACTGCATCTCAGCTTCGGCATACGACCCAAACCCGATCTGGACTACAGGCCGTGAGCACACCGGCTATCAACTGGTGCTTCGGCACGTTCGTACATGCCATAATCTCGGAGGACCTCTGCGACGCGCAATCGGTAGTCGCTGAAGACAGCGGATCGTCCCTCGGCCTGTGTCGCTCGATGCAGAGAACGATTGCGCCAGGCGCAGACGGCTTCTTCGTCGCGCCAGAACGAGAGAGAAAGCAGCTTGCCGGGTTCGGACAAGCTCCGAAACCGTTCGATTGATAGAAACCCGTCTACCGCATCCAACTCCGGCCGTAGGTGGGCCGCCAAGTCAAGGTAGCGTTGGGTTTTTCCTTCTGCCGGCTCCACCTCGAAGATCACTGCGATTATAACGACACCAAAGGGCTATGTGGCGCCGACGCAAGGCGCAGGAACGTACGATCCTCACGAAGGATGAAGCGTTCACGTTTGGCAAACTCGTAATTCTCGCGACCAAGTGCGTCATCCCGGAGCCGCGCACGATATGCCTCATAGGCGGCCAGGCTCTCGATGTTATAGACCCCATAGGCCGTGGTAGCCGAACCCTCGTGGGGAGCGAAGTAGCCAATCAGATCCGCGCCGCAGCGCGGGATCGCTTCGCCCCAGCGGCGGGCATACTCCTCAAAATCTTGTACTTTGAACGGGTCGATTTCGTATCGGATGAAGCATGTGAGCATCGTGTGTCGCCTCCGGGTTGGTAGCCGGATGGAGTACACGATGGACGCACAACAACGCTTCGGTGAATACCGAACTATCAAAGATGGCCCATGATCGCCGCTGTGGCGGCTATGCTGGACCCTGTGACCATGAAGCAGCTATGCAGATTGGCCAACTGACGCTGTAGCGCGTTGATCGGCAGCCACGCCCAGGGCTGTCCGTCAAACGAAGCCCAGGCAGCCACCCCGGAAGTGTCGGTCAATCCTAGCTTATACACGAGAAAATGGACAAGTTGATTGCCGGACGGGAGAACGGACATCACCGGCCTTCGTATGTGCAGGTCTGTGTCGTCAAGTGGCGGCTTGTGACAGAGGTGTTGGGTCGAAGCCTTGACCTAGCCGGGCCGGGCAGTGACAACGCCCGTTATGCAACGCATCCTATCAGGCATCCAGCCGTCTGGCGTGCCGACGCTTGGCAACTACCTCGGCGCGATCCGCAACTGGGTCGCGCTGCAACGCGACCACGAGTGCCTGTTCTGCGTGGTGGACCTGCACGCCATCACCGTCTGGCAGGAGCCACGCGCACTCGCGTCCGCCACGCGGGAACTGGCGGCATCGCTCCTCGCGTGCGGGATCGATCCGCAGGCGCACACGTTGTTCCACCAATCCGCGGTTCATGCCCACGTGCGCCTGGCCTGGATCTTCAACTGTGTCGCCCGGCTCGGCTGGCTGAACCGGATGACGCAGTTCAAGGACAAAGCCGGCAAGGACCGCGAGCAGGTGTCAGCCGGGCTGTATATCTACCCGAACCTGATGGCCGCCGACATCCACGCCTACCACGCAACACGCGTCCCCGTGGGCGACGACCAGCGGCAGCACATCGAACTCGCCAACGACATCGCGCAGAAGTTCAACCACGACTACGGCGCCGAGTTCTTCCCGAACATCGAGCCGCTGATCTTCGGCCCCGCCACTCGGGTCATGAGCCTGCGCGACGGCAGCAAGAAGATGTCGAAGTCGGACCCCTCCGACCAAAGCCGCATCAACCTGACGGACGACGCCGACGCCATCGCGCTCAAGGTCCGCCGCGCCCGAACCGATCCCGAGCCGCTGCCCTCCGAGATGGAGGGCCTGGAGCAGCGGCCCGAGGCGCGGAACCTCGTGGGCATCATGGCCGCGCTGCTGGACCAGGACCCCGCCGCCGTGCTGCGCGACCATGGCGGCAAGGGGTTTGGCGCGTTCAAGGAGAGCCTGGCCGCCGTGGTCGTCGAAAAGCTGGCGCCGATTGCCGCCGAGACCCGGCGCCTGCTCGCCGACCCCGGCAGCGTGGACGCCGTCCTGCGCGACGGCGCGTCGCGTGCCAGCGCGATTGCCGACCCGATCGTGGCCGAGGCCGAGCGGCTGGTCGGCTTCCTGAAGGTCTGACCCCGTATGCCGGCGTCGGGCCGTTGGCCGGCGCTGGAACGGCTCCTGGCAGCGCGCGGCGCGGGGGCGCCGCGCACGCGGTCGCTGATCGTGACCCTCTACGGTGACGCAGTGAGCCCTCGCGGCGGGGAGGTCGCGTTGCCGGCCGTGCTGGCGTTGACGCGGCGAATGGGATTGGCGGACGGAGTTGTGCGGACCGCGTTGTCCCGCCTCACTGCGGATGGCTGGCTGGAGCGGACCCGATTTGGACGCTCCAGTTTCTACCGCCTCGATGCGAAGGGCGTCCAAGAAGTTGCGGTCGCGACGCCGCGTATCTATGGACCGCTCTCGCAGCCTTGGAACGGCAGGCTGCGTGTGGTCCTGGCCGATGCTGGGACTGACCGCGCCCAGTTGGACCGCGCGGGATATGCACTGGTCGCACCGGGCGTGCTGGTCGCCCCAGACTCTGCCGATCCGCCAGCCGACGCGCTTTGCCTGCTCGCCGAAGGTGAGCCTCGAGTGGTTCAATCCCTAGCTGAACGCGCCTGGCCCCTTGCCGCGCTCAGCGCGTCATACTTGACGTTCCTGGGGCGGTTCACGCCTTCGGCAACGGAAGTTCCTGGCCTTGCACCGCTGGAGGCGATGGCCACGCGGGTGCTGCTCATCCAGGATTACCGGCGTGCCGTGCTTCGCGATCCGCACTTGCCAGCCGCCTTGCTACCGGATGCCTGGCCCGGCCACGCCGCGCGAAACCTCTGCGCACGCCTTTATGCAGCCCTTGCCCCGGCATCGGAGCAGTGGCTGGACACCCTGGAAAACGTGTCCGGCCCCCTGCCAAGGGGGCCGGACCCGCAGCATCGGTTCAGCGGCGGCGATAGATAACCTTCGGCGCCGGCTTGGTCGCCATGGCGATCAGGAAACCGACGCCGGCCGCGATCAAGATGGCCGTGATCGGGCGCTGGTCGACCTGCTCGGCCAGGTAGTCGCCGGCCTCCTCAAGCTGGTCGAGCATCTGGGAGCCGTAGTCGCTCGCCTGGTCCCCAGCCTGCCCAGCTATGTTGCGCACGGCATCCTTGGCCTGCCCATAGCCGCGCTGCGCGCTGCCGGCGAGGTCGTCCATCTTGCCGCTCGCCTGCATCTTGGTGTCCCCGGTCATGTTGCCGACCGCACCCTCGACCTTGCCGCCGACCTTGCGCGCTGCGCCCTCGAAGCGGTTCTCGTCCATTGGCCACATCCTTCCGTGTTGTCGATACGTGATGAAACCGCTTAGGGGCGTTGCGGTTCCATGACACGGCGAACCCATGATGTTACGGAATTTCTTGAACCTGCCAAAATCTGTGATACACTCAACGCACCAGCGCGGAGCCACGGAAATGTACACTCAGGCCCTGAACACCGCCGACCCCGCCGCCTCTTCGGTCGAGGACGCGGACCGCATGGCCCGCTTCCAGGCCCGTATCGATGCCGAGGACAGGATCGAGGCGAACGACTGGATGCCAGAGGCCTACCGCCGCACCCTCGTCCGTCAGATCAGCCAGCACGCGCATAGCGAGATCGTCGGCCAGTTGCCCGAGGGCCGTTGGCTGACCCGCGCCCCGAGCCTGCGCCGCAAGGCCGCCCTGCTGGCCAAGGTGCAGGACGAGGCCGGGCACGGGCTTTACCTCTATGCGGCGGCCGAGACCCTCGGCGTCTCCCGCGAGGAGCTCACCGAGCAGCTCCTATCGGGCCGCGCCAAGTACAGCAGCATCTTCAACTACCCGGCGCTGACCTGGGCCGACATCGGCGCGATCGGCTGGCTGGTCGACGGCGCCGCGATCATGAACCAAATCCCGCTCTGCCGGTGCAGCTACGGCCCCTATGCGCGTGCGATGGTCCGGGTGTGCAAGGAAGAAAGCTTCCACCAGCGCCAGGGCTACGAGATCATGCTGACCCTGTGCCGCGGCACGCCCGAGCAGAAAGCTATGGCGCAGGACGCGCTGGACCGTTGGTGGTGGCCGGCGATGATGATGTTCGGACCGCCAGACGGCCAGAGCCAGCACTCCGACGCCAGCATGGCCTGGAAGATCAAGCGCTTCACCAACGACGAGCTGCGCCAGCGCTTTGTCGACGCCATGGCGCCGCAGGCACGCTTCCTGGGCATCGAGGTTCCCGACCCTGCCCTCGAATGGGACGAGGCGGCCCAGCATTTCCGCTTCGGTGCAATCGACTGGGAGGAGTTCCGCCAGGTGCTGGCCGGCAACGGCCCCTGCAACCGCGAGCGGCTGGCCGACCGCAACCAGGCGCACGCGGACGGCGCCTGGGTGCGCGAGGCGGCGCTGGCCCATGCGGCCAAGCGCCAGGCCCGGAAGCTCGCGGCATGACCAACCAAAAAACTGAGGCAAAGACGCCACTCTGGGAGGTGTTCATCCGCAGCCGCAACGGCCTGGCGCACAAGCACGCCGGCAGCGTGCATGCGGCCGACGCCGAAATGGCGCTGCAAGCGGCGCGGGACGTTTACACCCGGCGCGGCGAGGGCTTGTCGCTCTGGGTGGTGCCGAGCGACGCCATCACCGCCAGCGACCCCGCCGACAAGGGCATGATGTTCGAGCCGACGTCGAGCAAGATCTACCGCCACCCGACCTTCTACGAGGTGCCGGACGACGTCGGCCACATGTGATGGCGACCACCAGCGTTCAGGTCGCGGAAACGCCGCTGGTGCTGTTCACCCTGCGCCGCGCCGACGACGCGGTGATCCTGGGCCACCGCCTCTCCGAATGGTGCGGCCACGCGCCCACCCCGGAGGAGGACGTGGCGCTGGCCAACATGGGCCTTGACCTGCTCGGCCAGGCCCGCAGCCTCTATGCGTATGCGGCCGAAGTCGAAGGCGCCGGGCACGACGAGGACGACCTTGCCTATTTGCGGGACTCTCCGCAATTCCGGAACCTGCTGCTGGTGGAGCAGCCCAACGGCGACTTCGCCGTGACGATCGCGCGGCAGTTCTTCTATGCCGCCTATGTCGACCCCTGGTGGCGCGCCATGGCGGCGTCGGGCAATGCGGCCCTCGCCGCCATCGCCGCCAAGGCGGAGAAGGAGGCCGCCTACCACCTGCGCCACGCGGCGGAGTGGATGATCCGGCTGGGCGACGGCACCGCCGAGAGCCACCGCCGGGCGCAGGCGGCGGTCGACCAGATCTGGCCCTACACCGGCGAGATGTTCGAACCCGGCGACGAGGCGGGCCTGGTTGCGGACGGGACCGCCGCCGACCCGGCCGCGCTGCGCCCCGTGTTCGATGCGACGGTCGCCACCATCTTGGGCCGCGCCACCCTGCGCACGCCAACCAACGCCTGGGTCCAGCGCGGCGGCCGTCAGGGCCGGCATTCGGAGCATCTCGGCTTCCTGCTGGCGGAGATGCAGCACCTGCAGCGCAGCCACCCCGGCGCATCGTGGTAGCCAGCCCGATTGCGGCAGCCACCCTGCGGGACCGCGCCTGGGCCGCCGCCGCCGAGGTCACGGACCCCGAAGTGCCGGTGCTGACCATCGCCGACCTTGGCGTGCTGCGGGACGTGGTCGAGATGTCAGATGAAACCGGAATACCGGTTGGGGTTGAGGTGTTGATCACGCCGACCTACTCCGGTTGTGCCGCCATGGGCGTGATCGCCATCGAGGTCGAACTGGCGCTGGCCCGCGCCGGCATCCCCGGCCGTGTCCGCACCGTGCTGTCGCCCGCCTGGACCACGGATTGGATGAGCGAGGCCGGGCGGGACAAGCTGCGCGAATACGGCATCGCGCCGCCGGTCAAGGGCAGCGGCCGACGCGCTCTGTTCGGCACCGATGAGGTCGCCTGCCCGCGTTGCGGCTCGGACGACACCGCCGTGATGGCGGAGTTCGGCTCGACCTCGTGCAAGGCGCTTTGGCGCTGCCGGGCGTGCCGGGAGCCGTTCGACTACTTCAAGTGCCACTGATGCACTTCGAGCCGCTGCGCATCGCCGACGTGAGGCAGGAGACCGCGGACACCATCAGCGTGGCGCTCACGGTGCCAGAGACACAGGGTCCGCGCTTTGCGTTCCAGCCGGGCCAGTACCTCACGCTGCGCACCCATTTGGCGGGCGAGGAGCTGCGGCGGTCGTACTCCATCTGCTCGGGCCTGGACGACGGCGAGCTGCGGGTGGCGATCAAGCGCGTCGACGACGGGCGTTTCTCTGCCTGGGCGCATGGCGCGCTGCGGGTTGGCGGGACGCTGGACGTGATGCCGCCGGCGGGCCGCTTCGGCGCCGGGCCGGGAGGCGGCGTGGCGCGGCTGTATGTCGGCGTCGCCGCCGGGTCGGGCATCACGCCGGTGCTGTCCATCCTGAAATCCACCCTGGCGCGCGAGCCGGGAAGCCGCTTCGTCCTGCTTTACGGCAGCCGCGCGACCGGCCAGATCATCTTCCGCGAGCAGCTTGAGGAGCTGAAGGACCGGTTCATCGGCCGCCTGTCGGTCATCCACGTGCTCTCACGCGAGCAGCAGGACGTGCCGGTGTTGAATGGCCACCTGGACGGCGCGAAGGTGCTAACCCTGCTCAGCGGGCTGGCCGACATCCCGGCCATCGACCATGCGTTCCTGTGCGGACCCGCCGGCATGATCGACGGGGTGCAGGCGGCGCTCGCCGCGGCCGGCATGGCCGGGGACCGCATCCACAGCGAACGCTTCACGCCGGCTGCCCCGGCAGCGTCCGGCCCGCGCCCGCCTGTCGCCGCCGCGCCGCAGCCCTACGGCATTGCCGTGATCGTTGCCGACGGGGTCAGCACCGAGGTCCCGTTCGAGGCCGGCGAAACCGTGCTGGACGCGGCGATGCGGGCCGGGCTTGACCTGCCGTATTCCTGCCGGGGCGGCATGTGCAGCACCTGCCGGGCGCGGGTCACGTCAGGGAGCGTCCAGATGGACGTGAACTATGCGCTGGAACCCTGGGAGACTGACGCGGGCTACGTGCTGACCTGCCAATCCCGCCCGACGACGGACCGACTAACGGTGGACTACGATCACGTTTGACCTGCCAGGACGATGCGCGGGGCTTCAGGTCGGACAGATGGGAACCGAACCCGTCCGTGGTGATGCCGTCCAGCGCCTGCCGGGTCCGCTCGGCCAGGATGTTCCGTATCGAGTCGGTCAGGGTCGAGGCGATCCTTATTGTGCCGGGCGCGGGAACCAGGCCGGCACGGTGGCCGGCCCGTCCTGCTCCGCCTTTGCTATCTCATCTGCCCGGTTTTGCCGCGCCAGGCTGCGGAACGTGGCGTAGGGGTCGAGCGCGCTGCGCTTGATTTGGTCGACCGGCTCGATCAGCCGCTCCCGCGTGTCGAGCGCATTGGCGCCGTACCGGCCGATGCCCGCCGCCGTGCTGCCGCCGAACGAGGCCCAGGTCAGCGGATCGAGCACGATGTTCGCGCCGAAGCCGGCGGCGTCGCGCGGGTTGCTGGGCCCGATGATCGGCAGGAACAGGAACGGCCCCTGCCCCACGCCCCAGAGCGCCAAGGTCAGGCCGAAGTCGCTGTTGTGGTCCGGATAGCCCCACCCGGTCGCCACGTCGAACAGGCCGCCGGCGCCGGCGGTGGTGTTGATCAGGAAGCGCATCAGGCTGTCGCCGGCGCGGCGCGGCTTGGCCGACAGCACGTCGTTGGCGAACATGGCGGGTGCGCCGAGGTTGTTCAGCACGTTGTGGATGGGCCGCCGGACGGCGCCGGGCACCACGTCGCGATACGCCACCGCGGCCGGCCGCAGCGCGTAGGTGTCGAGCGTGTCGTTGACCCGGTAGAAGAACCGGTTCGTCGGCTCGATCGGATCGTTCAGTTCGCGGAAGTCGGCCTGCGCTTCGGTGTCGCTGGCGGGCGGGCGGGTCGCACAGGCGGCGGTGGACAGCAGGGCAAGGCCGAGCAGCAGGCGGGCGATGGACGACACGCGCGATGTTCCTTTCAGGGTCTTGCCACGATCATTTCATGGAACCGGCGCGAATCCCACCCCGGATGCCGCTGCCGCCGTCATAGCCCAGGCCAGAGTTGCATAACGGCCATTGTGAGCAACAGCGCGGCACTTGCCGGGTTCCCGATGGACGCGCCCGTGCCTATCTCTCAGCAGAGACCGAGGAGCAAGCCGCATGAACGCCACCATCCGTCCGCAGCCGAACAGCCATGACGCGCGCCTGGACCGGTTGGGTGAGGTCGCCGTCCACGTCGGCCTGGGCCTGGCGCCGGGGCAGGAGCTGGTCATCACGGCGCCGCTCGACGCCATGCCGCTGGTGCGCCGCATCACGGAGCACGCCTACCGCGCCGGCGCATCGCTGGTCACGACCTTGTTGACCGACGAGGCCACGGCCCTCGCCCGCTTCGAGCACGCGCCGGACGCGGCGTTCGACGTGGCCGCCGGCTGGCTGTACGACGGCATGGCGGCGGCGTTCCGCGGGGGCGCCGCCCGCCTGGCGATCGCGGGGGAGAACCCGTCGTTGCTCGCCGGCCAGGACCCGGCCCGCGTCGCCCGCGCCAACCGCGCCCGCTCCGTCGCCTACCGCCCGGCGCTTGAGTTGATCACCGGGTTCGCCATCAACTGGACCATCACCAGCTTCGCCACGCCGTCATGGGCGCGCACGATGTTCCCTGAGCTGCCAGAGGACGAGGCGGTGGCCAAGCTGTGGGACGCGATCTTCGCGGCGTCCCGCATCGACGCGGCGGACCCGGTGGCCGCCTGGGCCGAGCACAACGCGGCCCTGCACGCCAGGACTGCGATGCTCAACGCGCGCCAGTATGCGACGCTGCACTTCCGCGGACCCGGCACCGACCTGCGCGTTGGCCTGTCCGACCGGCACTTGTGGCTCGGCGGGTCGGAGCCGGCGAAGAACGGCGTTGTGTGCAACCCGAACATCCCGTCGGAGGAGGTGTTCACCACGCCGCACATGCTCAGGGTGGACGGCACGGTGCGCAGCACGAAGCCGCTGTCCTACCAGGGCACCTTGATCCAGGACATGGCGGTGCGCTTCGAGGGCGGCTCGATCGTGGACGCGACGGCCCGCACCGGGCAGGAGGTGCTGCAGAAGGTGCTGGGCACCGACGAGGGCGCGCGGCGGCTGGGCGAGGTTGCGCTGGTGCCGCACTCGTCGCCGATCTCGGCGAGCGGGCTGCTGTTTTTCAACACGTTGTTCGACGAGAACGCGGCGAGCCATATCGCGTTGGGGCAGGCGTACCGGACGTGCCTGGAAGGCGGGACGACCGCATCGGAGGCTGAGCTTGCGGGGCGCGGGGCCAACAGCAGCTTGATCCATATCGACTGGATGATCGGATCGGGCGAAGTCGACATCGACGGTGTTGACGCGGAGGGCAACGCGGAGCCGGTGATGCGTGGGGGGGAATGGGCCGCTACGACCTGACCCAGCAACGCCGGGCAGGTGTGCGCCGCAACATTTAGCATTTGCCGCCACTATAGGCTACACCATGCGATCCATGGCTCTCCGGCCAAGGCTATTTGGTAGCAGCATGCCCTTCCCCAGCGTAAACCCGGCCCTCAACCGCGCCCTTGCCGACCGCGATTACCTCGAACCCACCGCCGTCCAGTCCGCCGTCCTGGCCGACGAGGCGCTCGGCCGCGACCTCGTCGTGTCCGCGCAAACCGGGTCCGGCAAGACCGTCGCCTACGGCCTCGCCTTCGCCCCCACCCTGCTGGGCGACGCCGAGCGCTTCGACCGGCCCGGCGCACCCCTCGCCCTTATCATTGCCCCTACCCGCGAACTCGCGATCCAGGTGCAGGGCGAGCTCGCCTGGCTCTACCAGCAAACCGGCGCACGCATCGCATCCTGCGTTGGCGGCATGGACAGCCGGGCGGAGCAGCGCGTGCTGGCGGGCGGCTGCCACATCGTCGTCGGCACCCCCGGACGCTTGCGCGACCACCTGGAGCGCGGCCGGCTCGACCTCGGCAGCCTGCGCGTCGTCGTGCTCGACGAGGCCGACGAGATGCTGGACCTCGGCTTCCGCGAGGACCTGGAGTTCATCCTCGACGCGACCCCGGCCGAGCGGCGCACCATGCTGTTCTCCGCCACCATCGCCAAGGAAATCGTCTCGCTCGCCCGGCGCTACCAACGCGACGCCCTGCGCATCGACACCGGGGGCCGCAACGAACCCCACGGCGACATCGAGTATCGCGCCGTGACGATGGCGCCGCACGATGCCGAGCGCGCCGCGGTCAACGTGCTGCGCTACTTCGAGGCGCGGGCCAGCCTCGTGTTCTGCGCCACGCGGGACGGCGTGCGCCGACTGCACGGCCGCCTGCTCGCACGCGGCTTCGACGCCGTTGCCCTGTCCGGCGAACTGAGCCAGCACGAGCGCAACAGCGCGCTGCAATCGTTGCGCGACGGCCGCTCCCGCGTCTGCGTCGCGACCGACGTGGCGGCGCGCGGACTCGACTTGCCGGACCTCGACTTGGTGATCCACGCCGACCTGCCGACCAACAAGGAGACCATGCTGCACCGCAGCGGGCGCACTGGGCGCGCTGGGCGTAAAGGAACGTCGGTGCTGCTGGTGCCATTCCCAAAGCGCCGCCGGGCCGAGCAATTGATCGCCGCCGCCGGGGTGGACGCGGGCTGGAGCGATCCGCCATCGGCCGAGCTGATCCGCGCCCGCGACCAGGAGCGCCTGCTCAATGATCCGATCCTGGCGCAGGAGCCGACGGAGGAGGACCTCGCGCTGGCCCGGCTGCTGCTGGAGGGCCGTCCGGCCGAGTGGATCGCCGCTGCCCTCGTTCGCAGCTACCGCGCCCGCATGCCGGCGCCCGAGGAGCAGTTCGACGTCGCCCCGGCCGCAGCGCCCCGGCCATCCGCCGAGCGCTTCGTGCGCGAAGCCAGGGAGCCGCGCGCCCCGCAACGCTCCGTTGCCGGTGGCGCTTGGTTCCGCCTGGCGATTGGTCGCCGCAACAACGCCGATCCCAAGTGGCTGATCCCGCTGATCTGCCGGTTGGGCGGTGTCACCAAGGCCGATATCGGCGCCATACGCATCTTCGACACCGACACCCGGTTCGAGATCGTGGCTGGGACGGCCGAGCGCTTCGCCAACGCCGTGCGCCATGCCGGCGACGGCGAGGCCCGCATCGAGCCAGCGACGGCCGGCGCCGAGGCCCGCACCTCCGGAGCGCGGCCGGGCCGCTCCTATTCCAGCCGCAAGGCGCCGCGCGCCCAACGGGGCTAGGCCGCGCGGGCGCAAAGGCCGCCTTACGCCTGCGTGTAGATGGCGAGCTTCAGCGCCGGGTCGTCATTGGCCTGGAAGGTCGCGTACTCGAAGCGCAGCAGGCCCCTCGTTGGATGGTTCAGCAGCTTCTGGCCGGACGCGGCGCTGCGGATGTCGTGCGCCTCCCACCAGGCTGCGAACTCGGGGCTGCCTTGGCGAAGCCGCGCCAAGAGGTCGAGAAACGCTGGGTCGCCTGCCCAAAGGTCATGCGTTATCCGGAATTGCGCCACCATGCGCCTCGCCTCGTCGGCCCAGGTCGCTCCAAAGAGGCGCCGGGCGTCCGGGTCGGTCAGCACATAAAGCAGGATGTTGCGGTCCGCTTCGGCCATTCGGCTGAAATCGCCGAAAATGTCGGCCGTGGCAGCGTTCCACGCCAGGATGTCCCACCGGCGGCCGGTGACATAGGCCGGCTGGTTGAGATTCTCGACCAAGCGCCGGATCGCTCCGGGCACGGTCTCGCGGGAGAACGCTCGGCGGCCGGTGTCCCGCGCCAGCGCCCGCAGGTGGGCATGCTCCACGTTGCCGAGGCAGAGCGCGCGGGCCAGGGCGTCGACCGTGGTCACGGACGGGCTGACGTTCCGCCCCTGTTCCAGCCGGATGTACCAATCAACGCCGATGCCCGCGAGTTCGGCCACCTCCTCGCGCCGCAAGCCCGGCGTCCGGCGCCTCCGCCCGTTTGAGAGGCCAACCGCGTCGGGGTTCAGCTTCTCTCGCCGCGACCGGAGGAAGTCGCCCAATTCGCCTCGGCTCAGGTCCGCCATGGCCGACACCCTCCTTCCAAGCAGGAACCTCTTAATCCTAGAATAATACCATGCCTTGATGCGGAACCGAAGCCTGCGAGAATGGTGCCATACCAACAAGGCGGAATGACCATGAGAGCTGCAATCCTCGAGGCGTTCGGATCGCCACTCGCCATCAGGACCTTGCCCGACCCGGCCCTGGGCACGGGCGAGGTCATTGTCGATGTGGTGGCGGCCGGCGTCCTGCCCTACGCAGCCGAAGTTTTCAGCGGCGAGCGAAAATACTTGCTCATCCTGCCAGTGGCACCGGGATGCGGAGCGGTCGGCCGCGTGCGCGCCGTCGGGCCGGATGCGACGCGCCTCGCCGTCGGCGATTGGGTCAACTGCGACCCCACTGTGCGGGCGCGCGACGATGCGCTCACCCCCGACATCACCTTGCAAGGCTGGAGCGCACGCGGCGAGGGGGGCCTGCGCCTGCAAAAGCATTTCCACCACGGCTCCTTCGCCGAACAGATGCTGGTCCCGACGGAAAATGCTGTCCCAATCGGCCTGATCGATTCAGCGGACGCTGGGCTATGGTGCGCGCTGAACCTGCTTCTCGTGCCGTATGGCGGCCTCCTGGCGGGGAGTCTGCAAGCGGGAGAAACGGTCCTGGTCAGCGGCGCCACCGGGAACTTCGGCAGCGCGGGCGTCGCTGTCGCCCTGGCGATGGGAGCGGGCTGCGTCGTGGCGCCGGGGCGGAACGAGACGATGCTGGAAGACCTGGCGCGTCGCTTCGGCCCTCGCCTACAGACGGTGAAGCTCACGGGCGACGAGGCGGAGGATCGTGAGCGGATGAAGCAAGCGGCACCGGGTCCAATCGACTGCGTGCTGGACCTGCTGCCGCCCTCTGCCGGAACGACAGCGGTACGGGCCGCCGCCATGACGGTGCGGGAGTATGGCAGGGTCGTGCTGATGGGAGGCGTCGGCATGTTGGGGGGCGACGACCTGGCGCTGCCCTACCCGTGGATCATGCGGAACTGCATCAGCATCATCGGCCAGTGGATGTACCCGGCCACGGCCAATACCCGCCTGATCGGGCTGGTGCGGTCGGGACTCTTGGATTTGCGCAACTGGGAGATTACTGACTTCGGTCTGGACCATGCAAATGAGGCGGTCGCACATGCCGCTGCCCATGGCGGCCCCTTCAAGAAGACCGTGATCCGGCCATGAGCAACGGCGCCCCGCAGGGCAACCTTAGCGCTGCTTCCGGCCTTGGAACGCCACCAGCAGCAACGTCCCGAGCGCTGCGACCTCGAAGATGCCGATGGGCGTTTTGTGCCGCGCGGCATGGGTGAGCACCGGCTGCACCGCAAATTGCGGCGCAGCCGGGGCAGCGGCGGCGGGCTGGTCCATACGGGCGGCGAAAGCCTCGGCGCTGCCGTGGTGGCTTGCCCAGACCTTGGTGAACTCGGCGCCCAGCAGGAAAATCTGCGACGAGTAGTATACCCACAGCAGCACGATCACCAACGCACCCACGGCGCCATAGCTGCTCGCCACCGAACTGCTGCCGATATACAGCCCAATCAACGTTTTGCCGACCGTGAACAACAAAGACGTCATGACCGCCCCCACGATCACGTCTTTCCACTTCAGCCGCCGGTCCGGCAAAATCTTGTAGATCGCCGCGAACAGCGCCGCCACCATCAGGAACGAAACCACGAAGTTGGCGACCTGCAGGATGGTCCTCATCCCAGGAATGAAGCTGTTGAGGGTGCCGCCCAGTGCTGCAAGCCCGGCGCTCGCCACCAGCGAGACCAGCAGCAGGAACCCCAGCACGGCGACCAAACCAAGGCCCGCCGCACGCGCCTTCAACATGCCGGTCAGCCCAGCCTTCGGCTCCGCCTTCCATATGGCGTTCAACGAGGACTGCATCTCCCCGAACACGCCGGTCGCCGTGACGAGCAGTGTCACGACGCCGATCACCGTCGCCCAAATGCCGCTCGACTTGTTGCCGGCGCTGGCGATCATGGCCTGCACTGCCTGCGCCTCCGGCTCGCCCATGAGGCCGCGCAACTGCCCCACTATGGCGCCCTGCGACGCCTCCTGCCCAAACACCAAGCCGGCGATGGCAATGCAGATGACCAGGATCGGCGCGATCGAAAAGACGGTGAAATACGCAATCGACGCGCCGCGGCTCAACGCATTGTCTTCAAAGTAGTCCGCCATTGTTTCTTTAACGATTGTCCAAGTGCTGCCCAACATCGCGCCTGTCTAACTAGGGTGGGACGCCGCGGCTCAACGCCACAGCCACCGTTCGGCACGGGCAACGATCACGAACGATAGAGGTTCCGGGCTATTTCGCAACGGCCGGGGCCGTCTTTGCGGCCACCATCGGGCACCCGCCCTCGTCCATGGGCCGGAACGCGATCTCGGCCGGGATGGTCGACACCAGCGAGTACACGTCCCAGCGCGAGGTGGACTGCGCCGGCGGCTTCACGCGGAACACGTACATCGCGTGGACCGCCCGCCCGTCCGGCCGCACTGTCACCGTGCCGAACAGCGGGTCCTCGATGGGCGCCCGGCGCATCGCCTCGACCACCTTCTCGCCCTCTATGCTGCCCGCGAGCTTGGCCGCGCGCAGGTATGCCATGATGGAGGAGTAGACGCCGGCCTGGTTCTCGGTCGGCACCCGGCCCGGCATGCGCTCGGCGAAGCGCCGGGCGAAGGCGCGGGTGCCGTCGTTCAGGTCCCAGTAGAACGCCTCCGTCACCACCAGGCCCTGGGCTGCCGGCAGCCCCAGCGCGTCCACGTCGGTGATCTGCGTGAACAGCCCGGCGAGCGTCGCGGTCCGCGTCACGCCGAACTCCGCCGCCTGCTTGGCCGCGTTGATGAAGTCGAGGCCCGTGGAGGCGAACGCGATCACCTTCGCCCCCGACGACTGCGCCTGGAGCAAGTAGGACGAGAAGTCGGTCGTGCCCAGCGGGTGCTTGACCGACCCGGCCACCTTGCCGCCCAGGCTCGTCAGCACCGCCGTCGTGTCCCGCTCCAGCGCCGCGCCCAGCGCGTAGTCGAAGCCTATGAAATAGAACGGCCCCAGGTCCTTCAGCGCCCGCGCCGCGCTGTTGCCGAACGCCCAGGTGTCGAACGTCCACTGCACCGTCGTCGGCGCGCAGAACTTGCCCGTGAGGTCCGAGGTGCCGACGTTGCTGGCGATGAACGTCCGGTGCCGTTCGCGCAGCACGTCGTTCACCGCCAGGCCCACGGAGGAGTTCACCGCGTCCGCCACAGCGGCCACGCCGTCCCGGTCCACCCAGGCCCGCACGATCGAGCTGCCGATGTCCGGCTTGTTCTGGTGGTCGCCGTAGACGAGTTCCACCTTCACGTCCGGCGCCTCGCGCATGAAGTCTTCGGCCGCGAGTTGCGCCGCGACCAGGGACCCGCGGCCGGACTGGTCGCCAAATGGCCCCGATTGGTCGTTCAGCACGCCGATTTTGAGGGTGCCGGGCAATTGTGCCCAAGCCGCATGCGAGGCCAGCAGCGCCATGGCCAGTACGAACTTTAAGGTCAGGCGCATCAGGACGGTCCCCCGTGGCGCTTGCTGCGCCCTGGGAACGCTATACCCGGAGATGCTCGGGGATGGACAGGCCAAGCCGGGTCGGCATGTCCCAAATCTCGCGCACCGCGCGCACCGGCTTGAACCCGGCGCGCAGGTAGCCCGGCAGCGCCCGCGGATGGTCGGCCGTGCAGGTGTTCACCGTCACCGCCTTTGCGCCGACCTGGAACGCTATGTCGACCGCCGCCCGCAGCAGCGGCGTGCCGAGCCCGGCGCCGATTGCAGCCGGCATCAAGCCGAAATAGCTGAGGTTCACCGCCGGGTGCTGCCGGAAATCTAGCTCGAAGAACCCCGCCGGCTCGCCGTCGCGGTATAGCACCGTGACATAGACGGCAGGGTCGCGCAGCAGGGCCTCGATCGCATCGTCCGGCAGCGACCGCCGCAGCCACCAAAGGTACGGGCCGCCCACTGTGTCATACAGATAACGGTAGAACGGCACCGTGCAGGCCTTAAGCGTGATGAGCGGCGTCGTTTTCGGCAGCAGCCGCGGCGAGCCGGCCGGACGCTCGTCCATGCGGAGAAAGGTGACGGTGACGGCAACTCGGCTGGTCGGCTGCACGGTTCAGGCTCCGTTGATCATCTACAGCTTGCCTAATCGTCCAGGAAGCTCCGCAGTTTGCGGCTGCGGCTCGGGTGTTTCAACTTGCGCAACGCCTTTGCCTCGATCTGCCGGATGCGTTCGCGCGTCACGTTGAACTGCTGGCCGACCTCTTCAAGCGTGTGGTCGGTGTTCATGCCGATGCCGAACCGCATGCGCAGCACCCGCTCCTCGCGTGGCGTCAGGCTGCTCAGCACGCGGGTCGTCGCCTCGCGCAGGTTGGCCTGGATTGCGGCGTCGAGCGGGATTACCGCCGCCTTGTCCTCGATGAAGTCGCCGAGGTGGCTGTCCTCCTCGTCGCCGATCGGGGTTTCCAGGCTGATCGGCTCCTTGGCGATCTTCAGCACCTTGCGGACTTTTTCGAGCGGCATCCCCAACTTTTCCGCGAGTTCCTCCGGCGCCGGCTCGCGGCCGATCTCGTGCAGCATCTGCCGGCTGGTGCGGACTAGCTTGTTGATGGTCTCGATCATGTGGACCGGAATGCGGATCGTGCGCGCCTGGTCGGCGATGCTGCGGGTGATCGCCTGCCGGATCCACCAAGTCGCATAGGTGCTGAACTTGTAGCCGCGGCGATACTCGAACTTGTCGACGGCCTTCATCAAGCCGATGTTGCCTTCCTGGATCAAATCAAGGAACTGCAACCCGCGGTTGGTGTACTTCTTCGCAATCGAGATCACGAGCCGCAGGTTGGCCTCGATCATCTCCTTCTTCGCCCGCGCGCTGTCCCGCTCGCCGCGGCTCACTGTCGCATAGACCCGGCGGAACTCGGCGATTGGCAGCCCCGCCTCGGACGCCACCACGCCGATCTTGGCCCGCACCTCCTGCACGCCGTCGATGTGCCGGGTCACGAACACCTTCCACGACTTGCCCGGCAACGCGCCCACGCGGTCCAGCCAGTTCGGGTCCAGCTCGTGCCCGCGGTACTCGCGCAGAAACTCGTCGCGCCCGACCTTCGCCGCCTCCGCCATGCGCAGGAGCTGCCCCTCCAGCCCGTTCAGCCGCTGGCTGATCTGCTTGAGCTGCACCACCAGCTCCTCGATCCGGTTGTTGTGCAGCCGGACCTGCTCGACCTTGCCAACGACCTCTTCGCGCTGTTTCTCGTAGGTGCGCTCGGCCCGGATGTTCATCTCCTCGCCCAAGGTGATGGTCTCCAGCCGGCGCGCCTGCACCTTGTGCAGCTTCTTATAAAGCCCCTCGATCTCCTCGAAGGTGGCGAGCACGTCGGGCTTCAGCTTCTCTTCAAGGGCCGAGAGCGACATGCCGGGGCCTTCGCCCTCGCCATCGTCGTCCAGCTCCTCGGCCGGCTCGAAGGTCTCGGCAACGGCGTCGGCGGGCTCGCCGGCGGCCTCCTTGGGGCCGCCCTGCGTCGCTTCGAGGTCGATGATGTCGCGCAGCAGCATGCGCCCGGCCTTCAGGCTCTCGTGCCAGGTGATGATGGCGCGGAAGGTCAGCGGGCTTTCGCACAGGCCGCCGATCATCATGTCGCGCCCGGCCTCGATCCGCTTGGCGATGGCGATCTCGCCCTCGCGCGACAGCAGCTCGACGCTGCCCATCTCGCGCAAGTACATGCGTACCGGGTCGTCGGTGCGGCCCAGGTTGGCCTCGTCGACGTTGCCGGTCGGCTCGTCGCTTTCCTTTTCCTCTTCGCCCTCGGCCTTGTCGACCTTGGCGGCGGGGGCCTCCGGGTCCTCGGCCTCCTCGCTCTCGACGACCTGGATGCCCATCTCGCTGAGCATCGCCATCACGTCCTCGATCTGCTCCGAGCTGTTCTGCTCGGAGGGGAGGACGGCGTTCAGCTCGTCGAACGTGATGTAGCCACGCTCCTTGCCTTTGGCGATCAGGCGTTTTACGGCGACAGCGTTCGTATCGAGCAGCGTGGTGTCGCCGTCGTGGTCGGCGGGCGCTGCGTCGGCAGTCACGGCTTGCTTCGTCGCCATTGATCAGGGCACTCCAAAGTTGCGCGCCGCACGGCGTCCCATGCGGCGCATCAGGGTTCAATCTCCGCGCCCTGGTCGGGCACGGACAGCGCGTCGCGGGCGGCGCAGAGCGCGATCAGGCGGCGCTGGGCCGCCTCGTCCGGCTGGTCGACAAAGGCCTGGCTCGCCGCCGCAACCTCTTCATCGAGGCGCGAGCGGTGCATTAGCCCAAAGATATGCCACCATCCGGCCTCCGCCTCCGCTGGCATCACGTCGGCATGGGCACAGGCCGGCAACGGGTACGGCGTCGACGACAATGCCTGGGCCGCCTCTTCCATTGCACCAGATGCGTTTAGATGGGACAGCAAGGTTGTGGAATCAAGCACATCGCGTTCGGATAGGTGCATAACTGCGTCTCGCAGCCGAGACATAGCGGGGGACAGTTCGAGCCCTGCGAACGCCTCCTCGGTGTCGCGCAGCAGGTCGGGATGGCGCAGCAGGATCGCAACGAGGCAGCGGCCACGCTCCGCCTGCGTCAAATCGGGCGTGGCAGCCGGGCGCGCAGGCCGTGCTGCGGGCGGCGCTGCCTTGCCGGGGCGTTTCCGGCTCGCATAGAAGCGGTCCAGCAGCGCGCCGCGGTATTCGGCCGCGAGCGAGCGGTCGGCGATACGTCCCGCCGCTGCGACCAGCCGTGCCCGCAGCGCCGCCCGCTGCTCCGGCGTGTCCCCGCTGCCCTGTTCGCGGAGAACGTGGAACAGCGCCTCAGCCAAGGGCCGCGCGGCTGCGATCACCGACTGGAACGCCGCCGGCCCCTGCTTTTGGATGAGCGTGTCCGGATCGTCGCCGCCGGGCAGCGCCGCCAGCCGCAGCGTGCGCTCGGGCGTCAGCAGCGACAGGCACAGCTCGGCCGCGCGGGCGGCGGCGCGGGCGCCGGCTGCGTCGCCGTCGAAGCACAGCACCGGATCGGGCGCCAGGCGCCACAGCTCCTCAAGCTGCTCCTCGGTCAGCGCGGTGCCGAGCGGCGCGACGGCCCCGGTGAACCCCGCCTGGTGCAGCACGATCACGTCCATGTAGCCCTCGGCCACCACTAGCGCCTGCCCGGCCCGCAGCCCGGCCCGCGCCAGGTCGAGCGCATACAGGTTGCGCTTCTTGGAAAAGACCGGGCTTTCCGGCCCGTTGATGTACTTCGGTTTCGCGTCCCCCAGCGTGCGTCCGCCGAAGCTCACCAGCCGGCCGCGGCGGTCGCGGATCGGGAACGTCACCCGGTTCCAGTACAGCTCGCGCGCCGGGCCGTCCTCCGCCTCGCGCAGCAGCCCGGCCTCCAGCATACGGTCCGGCTCGACGCCGCCGCGTGCCAGTTCGGCCGTCAACGCCCCGCGGCCATCGCCGCTCCAGCCCAGGCCGAACTGCGCGATGGTGGCGTCCGACAGGCCGCGGCGGCGTAGGTAGTCCAGCGCCGCCGCCCCTTCCGGCTCGTGCAGCCGCCGGGCAAAGCTGGCCTGCGCCAAGTCGAGCACGCCGTGCAGGTCCAGCCGCTGCCGCTCCGCCTCGACCGCGCGCGGCGACGGCTTCGGCACCTCAAGCCCGGCCTCGCCGGCAAGCCGCTCGACCGCCTCCGGGAACGACGCGCCCTCGCTCTGCATGACGAAACTAATGGCGTCGCCGTGGACGCCGCAGCCGAAGCAGTGGAAATGGTCGTCGTAAACGTGGAAGCTCGGCGACTTCTCGCCGTGGAACGGGCAGCAGCCCTTCCAGTTGCGCCCGGACTTCGACAGCTTGACCCGGCGCCCAACCAGCGACGAAAGCGGCGTCCACGCCCGCAGCTCATCCAGGAAAGTCGGCGGCAGCGGCATCAGGACGACAAGCGCGCCCGCACCAACGGCCCGGCACGGCCCATGTCCAGCGCCGCGCCATGCGCCGCCTTCAGGGCGGCCATCACCCGGCCCATGTCCTTCACGCTCGCCGCGCCGGCTGCCTCAACCGCCGCCTCTACGGCAGCAGCAAGGTCCGCTTCGCTCATCTGCTGCGGCAGGAACTCCTCGATGACGGCGATCTCGGCCTCCTCCTTGGCCGCAAGTTCTGGCCGGTTGCCCTGCTGATACAACTCGACCGATTCGCGCCGGGACTTCACCATGCCGCGCAGCATCGACAGCACGTCGTCATCGGGGATCGCCGTGATCCCCTTTGGCCGGGCGGCGATGTCCATGTCCTTCAACCGGGCCAGGATCATGCGCAAGGTCGACGTGCGGGCTGCGTTCCCCGCGCGCATCGACGCTTTCAACCCGTCTGTGAACTCTTCCCGAATACCCATGATGCCACGCAGCCTCCAATCCAGTGCGCCTATATAAGGTTGATCCAGCGCCGGGAGAAGTTTTCCAACTACGCTGGGCGAGGTTGTCCTGGGAAGTTTTTTCCCATATCGTTCAGCCATGCTGACCCCAGCCGTACTGACCATCGACGCCATCATCGACCGCTTGGGCGGCCCGGACGCCGCCGCCCGGCTGACCGGAGTCGGCACGGAGGCGGTCCGTAAGTGGCGCCAGTCCCGCGCCGTCCCAAGCAAGCATTGGGCCGCGGTGATCAGCGCGACCGGCCTGCCGCTCTCCGCCCTGTCGGGCGTCCCAACCCAGGAAACAGCCCAAGAAACAGCCATGCCCGAGTCTGAAACGCCCGCCGGCGCCACAGCAGCCCTCGTGCTCGCGGACGGCACGGTATTCTGGGGCCGCGGCTTCGGCGCGCATACCGATGGACCAGCGGGGGCCGGGCGGGTGGGAGAGGTCTGCTTCAACACCGGCATGAGCGGCTACCAGGAGACGCTAACCGATCCGTCCTACGCCGGGCAGGTCATCACCTTCACCTTCCCGCACATCGGCAACACCGGCGTCAACCCCGAGGACCTGGAGGCGACGACCATCGCCGCCCTGGGCCTGGTCGTGCAGCAGGACGTGACGGAGCCGAGCAACTGGCGTTCCACCCAGCCGCTCGACGCCTGGCTGCGGTCCTGCGGCGTGCCCGGCCTCTCCGGCGTCGACACCCGTGCGCTCACCATACGCATCCGGGACGCGGGCGCGCCCAGCGGCGTGATCGCCTATCCAGCCGACGGGCGGTTCGACATCGCCGCGTTGCAGGCGCAGGCGCGGGCCTGGCCGGGGCTGGACGGCATGGACCTGGCGAAACAGGTGAGCTGCACCCAGACCTACACCTGGGACGAGGGCACCTGGGCCTGGCCGGACCGCCACACGACGCCGCCGCACCGGCGCCATGTCGTGGCCGTCGACTATGGCGCCAAGCGCAACATCCTGCGCAGCCTGGTCGCCGCCGGCTGCCGCGTCACAGTCGTGCCGGCGACGGCGACCGCCGAGGACATCCTGCGCCATGAACCCGACGGCGTGTTCCTGTCGAACGGCCCCGGCGACCCGGCCGCCACCGGCGTTTATGCCGTGCCCGCCATCCAAGGCGTGCTGGACCGTGGCGTCCCGCTGTTCGGCATCTGTTTAGGCCATCAACTGCTGGCCTTGGCGCTGGGCGGCCGGACCTACAAGCTCGACCGCGGCCACCGCGGCGCGAACCAGCCGGTGAAGGAGCTGGCGACCGGCAAGGTCGAGATCACCGCGCAGAACCACGGCTTCGCGGTCGAGGACAGCAGCTTGCCGCCGGGCGTGCGGATCACCCACGTGAGCCTGTTCGACGGCAGCAACGAGGGCATCGCCTGCGACGACCGCCGGGCGTTCAGCGTGCAGTACCACCCTGAAGCCAGCCCTGGTCCGGCCGACAGCCAGCACCTTTTCCGTCGCTTCGTCGCGATGATGGACCGCGGTGCGGTCGCGACAAGGGAGCAAGCCTAGCCATGCCGAAACGCACCGACATCAAATCCATCCTGATCATCGGCGCCGGGCCAATCGTCATCGGCCAGGCCTGCGAGTTCGACTACTCCGGCGCCCAGGCCTGCAAGGCGCTGCGGGCGGAGGGCTACCGGGTCATCCTGGTCAACTCGAACCCGGCCACCATCATGACCGACCCAGGCTTGGCCGACGCGACATATATCGAGCCGATCACCCCCGAGATCGTGGAGAAAATCATCATCCGCGAGCGGCCGGACGCGCTGCTGCCGACCATGGGCGGGCAGACCGCGCTCAACACCGCCATGAAGCTGTTCGCCAACGGCGCGCTGGCCCGCCACGGCGTCGAGCTGATCGGCGCCAAGGCCGACGTCATCGACCGCGCCGAGGACCGGCTCAAATTCCGCGACGCCATGAGCGAGATCGGCCTCGAAAGCCCGCGCAGCGCCATCGCCCACAGCATGGCCGAGGCCCGCGCCGCGCTCGCCGTCACCGGGCTGCCCGCCGTCATCCGCCCGAGCTTCACCCTGGCCGGCACCGGCGGCGGCATCGCCTACAACCGCGAGGAGTTCGAGCAGATCGTCGCCAGCGGCCTCGACGCCAGCCCGACGGACGAGGTTCTCATTGAAGAAAGCGTGCTCGGCTGGAAGGAGTACGAGATGGAGGTCGTGCGCGACAGCGCCGACAACTGCATCATCGTGTGCGCCATCGAGAACGTCGACCCGATGGGCGTCCACACCGGCGACAGCGTGACGGTCGCCCCGGCGCTGACGCTCACCGACAAAGAGTACCAGATCATGCGCGACGCCAGCATCGCGTGCCTGCGCAAGATCGGCGTCGACACCGGCGGCTCCAACGTGCAGTTCGCGGTCAACCCCGCGGACGGGCGCCTGGTCGTCATCGAGATGAACCCGCGGGTGTCCCGCTCCTCGGCGCTGGCGTCGAAGGCGACCGGCTTCCCCATCGCCAAGATCGCGGCCAAGCTCGCGGTGGGGTACACGCTGGACGAGCTGGCCAACGACATCACCCGCACGACGCCTGCAAGCTTCGAGCCGACCATCGACTACGTTGTCATCAAAATTCCCCGGTTCACGTTTGAAAAGTTCCCTGGGACCCCTGCCCTGCTGACCACCAGCATGAAGTCGGTCGGCGAGGCCATGGCGATCGGACGCAGCTTTGCGGAGGCGCTGCAGAAGGGCCTGCGCAGCATGGAGACCGGCTACAACGGCCTTGATCCGGTCGAGCCGCCGGGCGACGGCGGGCACGACGCCTTCCGCGCGGCCCTGTCCACCCCGAGGCCCGACCGGCTGCTGATGGCGGCGCAGGCGTTGCGGGCGGGGCTGTCGGTCGAGGACGTCCACGACGCCTGCAAGTTCGACCCTTGGTTCCTCCGCCAGTTGGAGCGCATCGTTCACGCCGAACGCGACGTGGCCGCGGCTGGCCTGCCTACCGACGCCACGGCGATGCGGCGCCTAAAGGCGATGGGCTTCTCCGACGTCCGCCTCGCCGAGCTCACCGGCGGCACAGCGGAAACGGTGGTCGCCGCCCGCGCCCGGCTCGGCGTGCATCCGGTGTACAAGCGCATCGACACCTGCGCCGCCGAGTTCGCCTCCGCCACGCCCTATATGTACTCGACCTACGAAGGCGGCTTTGGTGCGCCATCTTGTGAGAGTGCGCCAACCGACCGCCGGAAAATCATCATCCTCGGCGGCGGGCCGAACCGCATCGGCCAGGGCATCGAGTTCGACTACTGCTGCGTCCACGCCGCCTACGCGCTGCGCGACGCCGGGTTCGAGACCATCATGGTCAACTGCAACCCGGAGACCGTCAGCACCGACTACGACACCTCCGACCGCCTGTACTTCGAGCCGCTGACCGCCGAGGAGGTCATCGCCCTCGTCCGCAAGGAGCAAGAAAGCGGCGAGGTGCTGGGCTGCATCGTGCAGTACGGCGGGCAGACACCATTGAAACTGTCCCAGGCGCTGTCGGCCGCCGGCATCCCCATCCTCGGCACCAGCGCCGACGCCATCGACATCGCCGAGGACCGCGAGCGCTTCCAGGTTTTGCTGCACAAGCTCGGCCTGCGCCAGCCGGAGAACGGCACCGCACGGTCCGCCCCCGAGGCAGAGGCCATCGCCGACCGCGTTGGCTACCCCGTCGTCATCCGCCCCAGCTACGTGCTCGGCGGACGCGCCATGGAGATCGTCCACGAGCGCGCCGGGCTGCACCGCTACATGCGGGAAGCCGTGCGCGTCTCCGGCGACAGCCCGGTGCTGATCGACCACTACCTCAACGACGCCATCGAGGTCGACGTCGACTGCATCTCGGACGGCGAGACGGTCTATGTCGCGGGCGTCATGGAGCACATCGAGGAGGCCGGCATCCACTCCGGCGACAGCGCCTGCTCGCTGCCGCCCTACTCGCTGTCGCCCAGCACCGTCACGGAGCTGAAGCTGCAAACCGAGGAGATGGCACGGGCATTGGGCGTGGTCGGGCTGATGAACGTGCAGTACGCGATCAAGGACGGCGTGATCTTCGTCTTGGAGGTGAACCCGCGCGCCTCCCGCACCGTGCCGTTCGTGGCCAAGGCGACCGGCGTGCCGGTGGCCAAGATCGGCGCCCGCGTGATGGCCGGGGCGCGGCTCAGCGAGTTCCGCCTCGACGATCAGGCCATTGCGCCGCACGTCGCGGTCAAGGAGGCGGTGTTCCCGTTCGCCCGCTTCATCGGCGTCGACACCATTCTCGGCCCCGAGATGAAATCGACCGGCGAGGTCATGGGCCTCGACGCCAGCTTCGAGCGCGCCTTCGCCAAGTCGCAGTTGGGCGCCGGGGTCAAGCTGCCGGACGCCGGCACGGTGCTGCTATCGGTGCGGGAAAGCGATAAGGTCGGCCTGGTGCCCATGGCCCGGCGCCTCACCGACATGGGGTTCGCCATCATGGCCACCCGCGGCACCGCCGCCCGCATCCGCGACGCCGGGCTGCCGGTACGCGTCGTGAACAAGGTGCTGGAGGGCCGGCCGCACTGCGTCGACGCGATCCGCTCCGGCGAGGTGCAGCTTGTCATCAACACGGCCGGGTCGGCGCAGTCGGTGACGGACAGCTTCGACATCCGCCGCAGCGCCCTGTTGCATGGCGTGCCGCATTACACCACCATCGCCGGGGCGCGGGCGGCGGTGCACGCGATAGCGGCGCTAAAGGCCGGGACGCTTGAAGTCGCACCGTTGCAGTCATACTTTCGCGGATCGTTTTAGAGCGGTTGCGAACGCTCCAACTTAGAACCTTACGGGACGGCGCATTTTGCAAAAGTTTCCCATGACCGGGCCAGGGCTACTGCGGCTAGAAGAAGAACTCCGCCACCTGAAATCGGTGGAGCGGCCGTCGATCATACGCGCCATCGCCGAGGCGCGCAGCCACGGCGACCTGAGCGAGAACGCCGAGTACCACGCGGCGCGCGAACGCCAGTCGTTCATCGAGGGCCGGGTGATCGAGCTTGAGGAGATCGTCTCGGCGGCCGAGGTGATCGACCCTAGCACGCTCTCGGGCGACCATGTGAAGTTCGGCGCGCACGTGAAGCTGGTGGACGAGGAGACGGACAAGGAGGCGACGTACCAGATCGTCGGCGTCCACGAGGCCGACATCAAGCACGCGCGGCTCAGCATCTCGTCGCCGTTGGCCAAGGCGCTGATCGGCAAGAAGATCGGCGACACCATCTCGGTTCCGGCGCCGGGCGGGGACCGCACGTATGAAATCCTGGGCGTGAACTTCATCTAGGGGTCCATGCCGTGATCGGCCTCGCGGATGTCGAGGCAGCGGCCGGGCGCATTGTCGGGCGCGTGCTGCGCACCCCGGCCCTGCCGTCGGACGCCATCAGCCGCGCCACCGGGGCGCAGGTGACGCTGAAGCTTGAGAATTTGCAGGCCATCGGGTCGTTCAAGGAGCGTGGTGCCGCGAACCGGCTGGCGCTGCTGACCGGGGCCGAGCGCCGGGCGGGCGTTGTCGCCATGTCCGCTGGCAATCATGCGCAGGCTGTGGCCCGCCATGCCTCGCTGCTCGGGGTGCGCGCGGTCATTGTTATGCCGAAATTCACCCCGTCCACCAAGGTGACGCGCACCCGCGCCTGGGGCGCCGAGGTCGTGCTGCACGGCGACCACCTGGTCGACGCGGCGGCGCACGCGCGGATGCTGGCGGCGCGCGACGGCCTCGTGTTCGTGCATCCCTACGACGACCCGGCCGTCATGGCCGGCCAGGGCACGTTGGCGCTCGAACTGTTGCAGGACGTGCCGGACCTTGACGTGCTGGTGATCCCGGTTGGCGGCGGCGGCCTGGTCTCCGGCTGCGCCGTCGCCGCCTGCGCGATGCGGCCCGGCATCGAGGTCATCGGCGTCGAGGTCGCCGCCTACGCCTCGCTCAGCCAGGTCCTGGCCGGCGAAACGGTGCGGACCGGCGGCAGCACGATCGCCGAGGGCATCGCCGTGCATTCGGTCGGCGCCCACTGCCTTGAGGTCATCCGCGCCCATGTCTCCGACGTGCTGGTGGTGCCGGAGCGCGTGGTCGAGGACGCCATCGCCTTGCTGGCCGAGGGTGCCAAGCAGGTGGCCGAGGGCGCGGGGGCGGCCGGGCTTGCGGCGCTGCTGGCGCATCCGGCCCGGTTCGCCGGGCGGCGGGTGGGGGTGCCGGTGTGCGGCGGCAACATCGACGGGCGCATCCTGGCCAACGTCTTGCTGCGCGGCCTGCTGCGCGATGGCCGGCTGCTGCGGCTCAACATGGACATCCCCGACCGGCCCGGCGTGCTGGCGGACATCGCCGGGCGCATCGGCGGCATCGGCGGCAATATTATCGAGGTGGTGCACCAGCGCCTGTTCGACGCGCCCAGCGTGCAGGCGGCGGAGCTGGAGCTGATGGTCGAGGCGCGCGACCCCGCCCACGCCGACGCGATCGTGCAGTCGCTCGCTTCCATCTACGTGGTGCGCCGGGCGTAGCGGCGCGGGGCGGTGCGTGGTATGGCCCCGCGCTATGTCGCAGAGCCCATTCCTGATCGAGGCCGTCGCGCGCGGCTTCATCCACCAGTACACTGACGAGGCAGCGCTTGACCAGGCGCTGAACGCTGGCCTTGTCAGCGGCTATATCGGCTTCGACTGCACTGCCGATAGCCTGCATGTCGGCAACCTCGTGCAGATCATGCTGCTGCGGCTGATGCAGCGCCATGGCCACCGCCCGGTCGTGCTGATGGGCGGCGGCACCACGCGCATCGGCGACCCCTCCGGCAAGGACGAGGCGCGGCAGATGCTGACGGAGGCGCAGATTGCCGCCAACATGGCCGGCATCCGCGGCTGCATCTCCCCCTATGTGCAGTTCGGCGACGGCCCGGCCGGTGCGGTCATGCTGAACAACGCCGAGTGGCTGGATGCGCTGAGCTACATCGGCCTGCTGCGCGACGTCGGCAGCCATTTCACCATCGGCCGCATGCTGACCTTCGACAGCGTGCGGCTGCGGCTGGAGCGCGAGCAGCCGCTGACGTTCCTTGAATTCAACTACATGATCTTGCAGAGTTACGATTTTCGCGAGTTGCACCGGCGCGAGGGCGTGCTGTTGCAGATGGGCGGGTCGGACCAGTGGGGCAACATTGTTTCCGGTGTCGAGCTGGTGCGGCGGACCGAGGGGCGCCAGGTTTTTGGCCTGACGACGCCGCTGATCACGACCAGCGGCGGGGCGAAAATGGGCAAGACGGCGCGCGGGGCGGTGTGGCTCGCGGCGGAGCGGCTGGCGCCGTATGACTATTGGCAGTTCTGGCGCAATACGGAAGACGGCGACGTGGGCCGCTTCCTGCGCCTGTTCACCGATGTGCCATTGGACGAGATTGTGCGGTTGGAGGCGCTGCCCGGCGCTGGGATCAACGAGGCGAAGAAGCTGCTGGCGACCGAGGCCACCGCGCTCGCGCACGGGCGCGAGGCTGCCGAGGCTGCCGCCGGGACCGCGCGGCGCGCTTTCGAGGAGGGCGCGGCTGCCGAAACGCTGCCGACGCATTTTGTCGCGGCCACGGACCTTGCGGCAGGGATCGCCGCCGTCCGCCTGTTCGCCGACAGTGGCCTGACGTTGAGCCTTGGTGAGGCACGGCGGTTGATCCGCGGCGGCGGCGCACGGGTCAATGACGTGGCTATCGTGGACGAAGCGGCAACAGTGACCCAAGCCGATCTGCGCGATGGCGCCGTGAAACTGTCGGCCGGCAGGAAGCAGCACCGGCTGATCCGAACTAGTACCTCTGCACAGTGGTTTTGACCGGTTGGCGCCCGAGGCGGTTAGGTCTGGCAAAGGCTGTTTCCAGGCAGAACGGTGCTCGGGACGAGGATGCGGCAAGGATAACTCAAGAAGATCAA
>JAABUP010001148.1_pt1 | contig 55911 bp, 54 predicted proteins | sample 5559201 | NCBI WGS metagenome assembly JAABUP01 (sample SAMN10711887, study PRJNA513373) | rock metagenome | isolation source: Antarctica rocks | place: Antarctica | reverse complement strand
TGGAAACTATATATATGCTGCGCAGCGGCCACCCCGGTCTCCGGTACCAGGGTTGCTTCGGGCTTGCACCCGGGAACGCCGAAAGGCGTAAAAGTTTTTTGTGCTGTGCTGTGCTGTGCTGTGCTGTGCTGTGCTGTGCTGTGCTGTGCTGTGCTGTGCTGTGCTGTGCTGTGCTGTGCTGTGCTGGGACTGCTCAAGATTGTGTAGGGCAGTCCCAGGAGCTTACAGTCCTAATGGCTCAATAGGTGTGGCTCAACTTGTAATCTGCAGGAAGTACTTGGTCACCCTGAAAGGCCTGAGGTCTCCGGGCCTTTTGGGGTGACCATTTCCTTCCTGCAGGAAAGTTCTTGGTCCATTCCATTGGCTGCAATCACTGATCCTGTAGCGAGACACAGGTCATAAGAAACTTGTAACACAGTGGCCGATACATTTGTCATTGACTATCAGTGTTCGGCGTACCTTACGCAGCATTGTAAGGTATCTATGGCAAATAGTGATGTTTGCTTGAAGATATGTTCTGCCAGCTTGTGCACAGCTGGCGGAACGTGTACAAGCTGAACACCGTTGTGTGCCATCCTGACTGTGCAGCCTCCACATGCCATGCTGACTATGCAGTTTTCCCTTGCCATGCTGACTGTGCAATCTCCTTGTGCCACCTGACAAAGGCTGCACTGCTCTTGCACTGTACCCGGACCTACACGGCTGGTCATCAATGATGTATGGTATATCACAGCGAGAGCCAATTGCAAACCATGCTTGAGTCAAGGGAACGCTGTTGTCGTAGCGCAGTCTTGGTTATGAAATGTCTTGCAAGAGCCGTTTCATAGCCTGGGCCCGCACCTGCAAACCATGCTTGAGCTGCCTGGCGCTTGCAGCCTGTGGCTGCACGTGAAGCGGCATTGAAGAAAAGAAAAGAAGAGAAAAGGCTAAACCTTTCGGCGTCAATTTCGTGAGAAGCCAAGTATTATACCGGGCTGCCCAGGGATTAGCGGCATTGAATTCAAAGACTTGCCATGAACGTGCTTTGCGCCGTGAAGCTCATTCATGGCAGGGCTGCAAATTCAATGCGTGATGCAATGTGAAGAGTGCTGGGCTGGTTTTGTGTTCCTGAAATCGTGACGGCTTCCTTTTCCATGATGTGATAGTGACATTATGTGCTGCGTCCGTCATGGTTGAACAGCTAGTAAGCCCCCTCATTTGAGCAAGGAAACGCTGGAGGAAAAGATCTCTGGAGCTCAAGAAGGACTTGCGACCTGCAGTCAGCACAGCCGTAAGAGGCAGTCAGCTTTTCACTGAGTCAGTCAAAGGCACAGTTCAGCAAAGCCTTATGTGATGATTGCATCGGCAGACGTAGCAGCTTGTTCATGCAATACTGACTAGATATAGTTTAGTGTCTTCTTGCTGACAGCATCCTTGAAGACAGCATTGCATGTCTAGCATTTTGTTTTCCTACGTGATCATGAGAGTGACATGAAAGTTTGCAGCAACAATGCAGATACAATGTATGATCATTTTTGAGCTGCCTGATTCTTATGTTAGTGTTTCCCATAGACTTAGTACCTGTGCCAAGACGCAGTGCAAAACAGATTTACACTCTTCGCTTGTGCACACCTTGATCTTTGGCAAGCTCTTTGGAACAGATTTTGCCAGTAGGGCCTGCCAGTAGGGCCTGCCAGTAGGGCCTGCCTCTTGGGCCTGCCTCTTGGCCTGCCAACAAGTCCTGCCTGCTCTGCAATACGTGTACACCTGATGCATGGCGCTGCCATATGACTGTTTTGTGCACACTAAGCTACACACCTCAGGTCACACAGTGCATGACAATTCCCCTCGTCATGGTTTCTACATACTATGGTTGCATACTGTGGTTGGCTATTAGGTTGCAATGCTGCACTCAGATATTGAGTGTGTGGGCATCCTTAGCTAGCATTGATAACATGCACCAGGATGCCCACAAGCCTTCATGTCTGGGTGCTTTTGTTGCCAGCCTCAAACACAAGGCAACCCAAAAAAGCCACACAGACGCGACCACCCAGCAAGCATTTTGACAGACACAAGGCCTGTCACGACTGTGATGACATGGCGCACACGCGTGCATTGTACCATTTGCTTCAAATGTCAAAATGTCACCACTTACATGCATTCCCCTTTCTGCAAGCTTGCTTTGATTGCTCACGCAAAGTGAAAGCATTCAGATGGGCATTTTCTGCACAGACTTGCCCATGTTACACAAGTGGCGCTTGGTCTTTCGTTTCTCTAGGCACTCACTTCAACGTCAAAATTCGTATATGGCAGGAAACAGATTTTCCAGAAAGCGAGGGCCGGTTGCTGGGAGTCAAGCTGGATGAAGACACCGCCCCCAGTGCAAGGCAAGATAGGCGCAATGTGGACATGGAGCAAACCACAGCCTCTGGCAATGGGAGGCTGAAGAGGCCTGCCAGCAAGAGTGCCTCTCACAAGGGCAAACAGGTGACTGAACTGTGCACCTCTCCAAAGACAGTCTTGCAGCTGCGTCAATGCAGCTCACAAGTCATTAGTTCAACTACCAAACAAGCCATCTGCATCAGCATGCGCAGTGGTGTCTGGCTGTTTGCTTATGGTGGGCATCAGCAAACAGCCAGACACCACTGCGCTTCAATGTCAATCACAAAGCAAAGTGCCCATGTTGTAGTATCTGAGCTCTAGTTCAAAGCTATTGCAGCTGTTGCAGTGTATGTGGTGTGGTTTGATATTGAGTGCTACTTCAAATACATATCTCAAAGTCCAAAGGCCAGATTTAAACTGGCAATCCACATCAAATCACATTACATACACTGCACCAGCTGCAGTATCTTGACATTACAGCTCAGACTACAACATGGATTTTAAATCTGCAAGGCAGCAATGCTTGATGCATGCTTGCCCCCTCCTCCCCCCTCGTGCTGCTAGACGGCACAAGCCTCTCATGTTCCAAAGTTTGACAAATTGTCCCTGTTTCAGCAAGAGTGGCATTTGGGGCTTGCAAGTGCTGCGCTCGATTGCCATGTACACAAGTGGGACACCATCTGCACAGATTTTGTTTGTAGAACAAGCTGTACACAGTGAGTGTTTGCAGACTGTGCTGTGCACACGTAGAACATGGTCTGTACATGTGTGTGTCACTTGTATGTTGACACACTCTTGCATACCACATAGTCTGTACAACACTGTAGATGCATGGCGTTAGTACTACACATCACAGCCGCATGCACCCATACTTCTCTAGGGAAAGGAACCTGCAGACCTTGACATGCTGCAGTACCTGAGTTCTACCCTGTTGTGGCTTGTTGCAAGCAGAGTATCTGTATTTGGCAAAACACCAGCTCGACCAAGCAAAGGGGCTGTGACTGCACATGAGTGGTCTTGACAGCTGCAGAATGCCACTTTCAAGACCACATTCACGCGCAGTCACAGCCCCTATGCTTCCTTGATTTAGCCTTACTCATTAATATCAACCCTAAACCCTGCCTGGACATGCTATGCAACCTTCAGCCTCAAGGGTTTTCCAGTTTGCTCCTTAGATATGTGTGAAGCAAGTCTTGTCTCTTCAGAGCAGACTGATGCAGAGAGAAGACATAGTGTGCAGCTCAGTTGTCATTAGTGACTTGCAGGCTCGCTGTCCCATAGTTGACAGATGGTGGGAAACGCAGCTAGTATACATAATCCTGTTTGGCCTCCGCTACCGTCAATGGCTCCGTACAATGTACGGCAACCGGTTTCACTGCCTGATCCACTCGCAGTTTGCAGGCCTCTATCAGGTTATGCCAGTGCCCCATCTGGATGCTGCTACACACGCGTTCTATGGGGTGCAGGAGCTGGTCTGGGGACTGTCCAGGTTCAGTCCTCAGCTGTGGGAACTTGCTCTGGGTAGGGCGCCTTTGGCTTACTTCCAGGCAATGCTTGTTCCTGTTACAGAGATCTGTTGTGCTCTGTTCCTCGACTTACCTTATCTAATGAACCAGGCAACTGGGGAGGGCGCAATCAGTGGATACAAATATGCATATACCTAACATGTACACGGATACACACCAAAATGGACTCTCTAGATCTACAGCAACAACTTGTCTTGAGCCTCGAGCCAATATTTTAACAATAGTCAATCAATATCACTTTATTGCGCAATCAGTAGAACAGTTCATCAACACCGCATGGTGCAGCAGCGGCTGGCATGCAAACAAAGATTGCTGCCAGATCTACATGAGCTGACACTAGCTAGTCACAGTCATAGCGTTCACAATCTACTGGGTGTAAGTAATGAATGATCCTTCAACACTCACTCTTGCATAGCCGTCTAGACGTAACAATGTTCCGCTCATGCTTAAGCAAGCTTGCCCTGTACTCAGTTGAGGCAGAGCAAACAAAAGCCTATGTCAAAGTCAGTGTATGCACACACATTGGACATTGGCGCATGACATTGGCAGTGTATCTTGCTTTGTTTGAGATCTAGACTAAGTGTAAAAACCATGAGCATAGGGATCCCAGTTTTTCTGAAGGGACCGGAGGTCGTTGCGTGCGTAAGCATGAGATGATAAGAGGGATGATCAATATGGCGATTCGGTGTGTAGGAGTCCCTTGATACCCTCTGAGTCAGAGACGTCGATGCACATCTGCTTAAACTCTCGCTCGGCTGGTCGCTGACCGATTGTATTATGCTATGTAGTCGGTCATGTTGTGTGTATCGAAAACGATACATAGAGTCGGCATGTAACTTGTGTGACTGCCCCTCGGTATTGAATACACACGCAACGTCGACCTGCAACGGGCACGTGTACATGTATTCAGAACAAGTGGATCAGCCTGCCAGTCCTATGCATCTCGCTTATGCTGAGCATATGTATTGGCTCCATACATCCCTTTGACCACCAGCTTGACAAACAGCATAAAATATTTTTTGCCAAGCTGCAAACCTTAAGCATTCATGCGGCTCTGCCACAGGTTCAAGTAGAGTGGCTCAACAAGGGGTAAACAATCTGTGCTTCAAGCTGCACGCACGGTTGTAGGTGTTTATACTACACGATCCAGGCAAAACCTGATGGCTTGTCTGCTCATGCTCGTGCTGCCTTCCTTTCAGTCTCTGCACATGTGCAGGCGCCTGCTCGTTATCCCAAGTTTCCTGTGGCATCTACGTCAAGCACCGATGCTGAGCTGTCTGTTACTTGCAGGCCGTTAGGAGGTTTATAGGGTACAATGCTCCGGCTTGGGGGGTTGCAGCTCACATCCTTGCAGCACTTGCAAGCGGAGGCCTATCATTGCTGGCGTGTTGCGTTTGGCCTCATTTGAGGTTGTGGATGCAGCAGCAATGCCCCCTAGTCATGGCAAATTATGTGAAAGCAGAGGTGCATCCGACCACACACATTCATTCGGCACTTTTGCTGCCACTCACGACATGATGAAAGCCCCGCAACAACACTGCCCACACATACAAGACAGACAGTGACCGCATGCAGCTAATTGTGCGTCATGCGCGTGTTGCTCTGCTTTGTTACCTAGTCTGCACTCCACAGCATGGTCAAATCAAGCTCAATGCAGCTTCGTATACTTGCACATGCCATGATGCAAAGCACACTTTCATGCTGATCACGCACAAGCGGCTTGTACTGCATGCAGCTGATCAACGGGCAGCATTTGGTGGTCAAAGTGCACAAGTGCACTCCACCAGCATCCTTGTCACAGTACATTCTCAAGGTATGCGGCTCCTGTCATAGCACCATGACCTGGCAAGATGTGACATGCAGTTTGCAGACACACATGCAGCGCAGACAACTAGCAACTGGTCCACATAAAAAGTGTACACACAGACATCATCTGAAGTGTTTAGGCCAGGCATGCTCTGCTTTGTTCAGCTACACGGATTCTCAGCAGTTGCAAGTCAAGCTGCCAAAGCTGTTTGTGCTGCTGATTTGGGATCCTAGTCTTGTAGTCACCATCCCCAATGCTTGCGCCCTACGTTGCACAGCAGTATATTAGCAGAGTCATGCTCACATAATTCATGCTTCGATCTGCAGAGAGGAGCTCGGCCATTGATGCAGCGACGCTTGCAGCTCTTGCTGGTACTGTATGTGTATGATGCAAAGGAAGAGACATTTCTGCCGGTCCCAGACATGCCTTTGGGACTGTCCCCCCACCTCTCTACTGTCATCCAACATCTCCATCAGATCACCTCAGGTGAGTATCAGGCCATGTCACAAGACCTGCATCGTAGCTGCTGTTGCAGTCAGCCATTGTACCAGCTTACAGAAATCCTATGCAATAGGAAAGGATATGCTGCATAGCATATCAGCTCTACAAACACAGAGGCCCACGCACTTTGCCTTCTCAACGCAATACTGCACATCTCCGCTTGGTTGGGACCCATCACAATCACGGCAGACAAATGCATGACAAATCATGTGAAGCATCATCCCATGCTGCCATGTTCTTTGCTCTGTGACAACAGCTGCAGTGCGGTGCAAGCTTTGTGACAGGTGCTTTGCTTGCTGGACAGGGGCCACATGGGATAAGTTCAATGCCATTGGGACTACAAAGAGAAGGGAGAGAGTGCACCTGTATGGCATAAATGACATGGCCTTGGGCCGGCCCAGCTTCCTCAAAATGGTGGCACATGTTTTCTCCAACCCTATGTACCTCATACAGGTTTGTTGAACCTCCTCATCACATGGGCGCTCTTTGAGCAGACTGTTGTGCAATGACATCACATCAGAAACAATCCACAACATGTGCAACAGCCTTTGTTAGTGCATGTCCAACAAGTTTTGTCTGGCTGGGTGGGCTGTTGCATCCTGGTGTGTGTGGTATGCTGTGCTGTGGTGAGCGCTGCTGCTGTGCTGAGCAGCAGGCAAAGCCTGGAACTGCCAGGCTGTTTCAAGCAGTGCAGTTGGGCTAGCCATGCATGCAGAGGGTGTTAGTAAGCCTTGAAGGCTCTACACAGACAGACTGACTAATGCAAGATGATGAGCTGCAGATTCCAGGCAACTTGACCAACTGTGAATGCAGTTAATAACCATGCCTTTGGAATATTGCAGTATGTGGAGCTAGCGTACCTGATGTATGAGCTGCGCTATTATTATGCTGGGATATTGTATTTGATCTCGTTTTCGGCAAACTTAGCCTCATGCTGGACACTGTACTGGAAACGCATGGAGCTGTACACTGCCATCCGGCAGTGTCGCCTGGTACCAATTGTGCAAGCTGGTATAGTCAGGTATGCGACAGCCAAATGCTTGTGCCACACTGCTGTGTTCATCCAAGTGTTTGACACAGTGCATCATTGATACAGCACACAAATTTGTGCATTGGACATCATGTATTCAGAAATGCCTGAGCTGGTGCAGCCAATGTCACCAGCTGTGTGTATTTCTTGCAAGATATTGTAGAAGCATCAATTTTTTCCAGGTGGGCATCCAGTAGCGTGGGCAACCGGCTGTGCCCATACATCTACTTCATGCTTGCCATTGTTGTCATCACCAACCTCTGATGCTTGATCTGTCAAGAATTCATGACTCAACCCTGTCTCTTTCATGCGACATGCTCTCCAGGACCTACAGCAACACTGACTGACTGATCAACTCACTGCATGATATGCGGGACATCAAAGCAGAGGTGGACGCTGTGCAAACAGCTTGTGCAGCGCACACTGTGGCATTCTCTACATGAAGGCAGCAAGTGATACCCAGGAGGTCCATGTTCTCAAGTTTGACCCAGACTCAACTCTTCAGCCTGTACTCGTCACTGAGGACTCTGATGTCAGCTCTGAGTGGTCATGTAGGACATGTAGGTCACATGTCTGTTGTCAGCTTTGAACATGTGATGAATGACCCTGGTGTCTGTTGTGCAGGGCTGTGTCATCCCGGAGGCTGGTCCCAGGGGATGTCATTGTAGTGCTTCAAGGCAGGGCCACCTGTGACATGGTCCTGTTGCGAGGCAGTTGCTTGGTGGAAGAGTCTATGCTGTCTGGCGAGGTATGCATACAAATGCTATTCACAAAGGGTAATGCACGGGCCAATGGCTCAATCGCATATTGCATCGAGTGCATTCAGTCTCCTGGGGACTAAAGGGGCCACGAGATAAAGCCTCTTCTCACAACTCTGTAGGAGCAAGCCTATAGGCGCTTTCCTGTCCCATTCACGCACTTCAAGGCTAGCTATGTTTATCAAATTACGGATGCCGGTTATGAACACCAATTCACAGCTGTGAAGCCGCGCATTACAGCCTTGCAGTCATCATCTGGGTTCACTTTGGGATGTTGTGGGGTGACCCCTGTGCCGTGAGCTGATTCTGCATTTGCATCTGCTTGCCAACAGTTCAAGCACTCAGCACTGGGGCAAGTCTGCAGCTGACCTGATTGCCAAAGCTCACCTTGTCATCTCATGATGCATGGCCCAGTGCTGTGAGTTACAGGCAAATGCTGCGTACACCACATGCTTTGAGCTTTCCTGTCGCCGTCCTCCGTCTTGCTTGACCATCGCAGACTACGCCTATTCACATAGAAGCATCAAGCATCATGGTTAGATCAAATTCCCATACATCAACCACATATGCTGCAGCTATGTGTATCAAGAAAATGGTCACAGGAGATGCAGCAACATCGGCAGGCTTGCAAGCTTCATCCAATAGGACTTGTAGCTGACATCACAAGAAGAGCAATGTTCATGTAGGCGGCACACGTGCGAAAGTCTAAGTATATGCCCAGCAGCCAGGAGTACCATCCAGAATCCCACCATTATTGTACAGTGCATGCCGGCACCTACGTACAGCAGGTGAGACATGCATCGCTTGTGTCATCAGCATGATTGTTGTTGTGCTGCTTTACCATTACAGGCAGCATGTAGCTTGTTCCTGGTGTTGCTGATGTCTTGTCTTTGGGCCTGTCCCACTTTGCCATCATTCCTTTGGAATTGCTGTCGATTACTTGTGTAATGCATATCTTTCCTTTTCCTCCCCATACACCTTTCCCACCAGAAACCCAAGTGACTGCCACACAAACAATGTGATGACGCATCACACGCGATGATGCACAGGTGTGGAATGAAGAAGATGCAGAGGATGAGGTGCTGGCAATGGTGGTAAGGACAGGTCTGAGGACCACTGTGGGCAACTTGCTGCGTCAAGTCATGTGCCCAGTGCATACTGCAGAGCCCCACAAGGACACGTTTGTCGTTGTAAGCCGCTTTCAACGCTCATTGTCAATCAGTGCAGCTCGGGGTTTGTCAGTCAATCCAGCATCCTGCATGACAACCAACTGCATCATACTCATCATAATCAAAACGCTTTCCAGCTCATGATGAGCTAGGTACGTGCAGGACAAGTCTTGTCTCTCCAGAGCAGCCTGTCTTGTGCACCAGCTGCATTGTTAAGTGCAAAGCTCTGTCTGGCCAGGCGGGCATTGCCATGATACTGCTCAGACTGTGCATTGAAGCATGGATGCATTCCTGATGGCTGCTGTGTGCTGTCTGGAGCCACACACATGTGTGATAGCGTCAGCGTGCGGGCATGCCGCTTCATTTGCAAATTGCGGCTGAACTACTGCCAGTGCTGGTCAGTATGAACAGGCTGAGGCCGGCTTACCACATGTCGCGCTGTGCATGTTTGTGAGGGTGAAAGGCCATGTGAAGCATGGCATTGTAACAGTGGCACCTGGACTTTGCACAGGCCAGACTGTGGGCATTGCACATGTTGCATAAGCACTGCTGCGGCATGTGGTCATTGTCATACCGTGCAGGGTTGTCCATGCCACATGACAGGACAAGGTTGCTCTCACGTCAATCTGTGAATCAGCTAAGCTGAGAGCTGCGAGTGATCATGTCAAGGCTGTATTTTATGATGAGGTTGTGAAAGTTCTGAGGGATTGTCACGAAGGCATTCAGGAATAAAGCAGAGCATCCCTTTTCCAAAGTGCACAGAAGGAAAGTAACACAGTGCTGCCATGTTGCAGGACCTGCTCAGGTTCTATGCCTTTGCCTTCCTCCTTCAGCTCCTCCTCTTCATGCTGTATGCGGCCAAGGTCTCAGAGCACCCAGAATCCACAAAGGGCATCATTGACAGAGTAATCAACATCTTCATATCTGCCGCGCCGACAGGCGCGCCAACAGTCGTAGTTGCAGGGTTGGCTTATTGCATCGTGCACTTGCGTAATCAAGAGGTGGTCATCCTGCTGCCGGAGAAGATCAAGACAATAGCTGACGTGGAGGTGGTTTGCTTTGACAAGACCGGCACTCTGACTGGCACCATGGTCAGTTCTTGCCTTGTAGCTGGTCAACTCTGCCCATTGTTTTGCCTGTTAGTAAGGTCAACCCTGCCCACTTCTTACCTTTTGGATGGCCAACGTTGCTCACCTTTTTGCCGTGCTGCTTTGGCAAATCTGTCAGCATGCTTGCTCCGCCAAGTTCACATTCAGACTGCTCTGTTGGCGTAGAATGATGCTCTGCTCATATGCCTGCTGGCTCACCAACACAATCTCATCCAGGACCCTGTTGACAACAGTGCTGGCAGCAACAAGTTGTGACTGTCAGTAACAGCCCAAAGTGCAATGGAACTAGATATGCCAACTGCCTGATCTTCTGCTTTGCAGCCCAACTTACATTGCATTGACTGCCCAGCGCCTGTGATCTGCAGCCTGACCTGTATGGAGTGATGCCAGTGGTTGAAGGCAACTTTGCTTCCCTGCAAAAGGACGCAGTCTGGTGGCCTGTTCGCCTTCGCCAAGCAGCCGCCGTCTGCAACAGTCTCACCTTTGTGCGCAAGAACAAGGTTGTGGGTGACGCTGCTGAGAAGAAGATGTGCCAGGCTGTTGAGGCCCATTTTGTGGTAGGCCCACTGTTGGTTTGCAGTCAAAGTGATGCACACTTGAAGTGATGCAAGGAAAGAAAACGGCGCAACTGCATGCCGTTCAGTGCAAGAAGGACCTCCAGGTTCATTCAAGGCCCTAGCGAGGTCCAGGTTTTGGCTTGGTGTGTGAAGGCAATGGAAACTGTCTTTGGGGCTGGTCTTTGACAAGCAAAGTAGTTTGATCTGCCTTTCCTGCAGGCCTGTCTGCCAGCAATGAAGCTTGACATGCTTGTGCTTGTCTTGCCACCATGGGCTGAGCGCATGCTGTGCTGATGTGATGACGTGTTTCTTTTGTGCTGCGCTGCGTATCATGGTGCTGAGCTGTGCTGTGCTGTGCTGTGGTTGACTAGACTTTGTTGAGGCGTTGTGGCTGGACTGTGCTGTGCTTTGCTGTGGTGTGAAGCAGCAGGCATGTCTAAATCCCCTGCACAGTGGCAATGTATGACAGCTTGCACAGTTGTTGCATGCAGGACCGCAATGAAGTCACCTTGCCGCTGCACAACAAGCTGAGATCTGTCCAGACCTGTAGTCTGCATGTTCTGCGGCGTTTCGAATTTGATTCCAGCCTGCTCAGGTAACCCTGCCAGCATGCTTTGGAGAGAAAGGCAACCTAATAAATGTACACCATCGCTTCGTTCCAGTACTTGTGCTTGACCAGATCCGCTTGTCGCGTTCAAAGACAGTTTGTCTGAGAGACCAATGCCTCTGCTACCTTGCCTGATTGTGCATGCAACAGTCAGCATGCCACCAGATGCTTTTCATTTCGCACGGGGAAAAATGATGCTTGCTGGGCAAGCTTGTGCAACTGCCTGGGCCATGTCAGGTTTCTGTCTCTTGCTATTAAAGAATGCTTGAGCATGATGGGGTCATGGGTGACGTAGGTCAGGAGTGGTTGCAAGGGAGCAGGGGAGCAAGAAGGGGTGTGGCTTGCTGTTTGTGAGGGGGGGAACCTCAACAATACAGCGTCTGCTGAACAAGCAGACAATGCCTTCAGACTACTCCAGGGTGAGGCTCTGACTTGCATTCAGCAGCTGGTAACACAGCTGTTTACACACTCTTTGCCATGCTGTGCCATTCCGTGTCATTTTATGCGATGTTCAAGTGCTTCTTTCACTGCTGTCGCTTTCTATGCTATGCTGTATCATTCAATGCTGTGCTGCGCCATCTATGCCATGCTGCGCCACTCCATGCTATGCTGCGTCATCCTTTTGATGCTGTGTTATTCCATGCAATGCTGTGTCATTCTTTGCCATGCTCTAGCAGTTCATGCCATGCTGTGTTATTCTTCGCCATGTGGTGGCACTCATTGACATGTTCTGGCAATCTATGCCATGGTGTGGCAGTCTATGCCGTGCTGTGCCAGTCTACGCAATGCTGTGTCGTCCTTGTAATGCTGTACCATGCTGTGTCATGCTCTGCTGAGGTCTTGCGTTCTTTGTCTTGCTGTGTCATTCCTCCTCTTCACTGCTGTGCCATTCGAGGCCATGCTGCGCCTGTGCTGGGATACTCCTGTGGGTCAGCAGCCATTTCCTGCAGTGGTGCATACACACTTGCTGTTGGCCATTACCTTCCTGCACCGCAAGTTCACTGTCTCCCAGTACAGGAGAAGCTCTCAGGCAGAATTGCGTGTCCCCACAGGTGGTGGACCACTATGCATCACAGAGTTACAGGCTACTAGCTGTGGCTTGTGGTGTTCTGCATAATGTGGCCAATATGGATCTAGCTTCCATGTCGCTGCAAGCCCTTGAGCGATGTTCCGGTCACATGGAGCTGCTGGGCCTTGTTGTCATGACCAACCACGTGAGAGCTGACACCAAGGACACCATCTCGCATCTGCAGGACAGGTGTGCCAGCCGAGAATCATTGCTGTGTGTCTGCGCTGTCTGCTTCTGGGGTGGTTGACCCCCTGCCAGTTGACCCCAATACTGACTGGCACCCCTAACGGACCCCCTCAACATGCTTGGCCCCCTCACCATGCTTGACACCTGCCAGTTGACCCCAATGCTGATTGGCACCCCCACTGGACCCCGCACCATGCTTGACACTCATCGTGTGCGCGTTTTGCTGATTGGCACCCCCGGAAACCCCCTCGCCATGTTTGACTCCTGTGAACTGTCCCTAATGCTGATTGGCACCCCCACTAGATCCGCCATGGCACACTCCTTCCACTTCTGCTTCCCATTGCAGTGATGCCTGATGCCCCAAGCCATCTCACGCAAGACTAGACGTTGTCTCCTTTTAACATGTCTCTTGTATGTTTGCAACAGCTGGCTGAGTTCCTGGCTCAAGCAATGGTGCTCATGGCTGTAGGGCACGACTGCTGTATGTTGGCATTAAATGCGTCTATAGACTGAGATCTCAGCATTTCAGATTTGATCACAGTTGCAGGACTATACGAAAGAGCCAGAATTGTAATATTACAGACGGTGAAACCTCAAGCCTGCTCTGCAAAATTTTCTGGTTTCTGTTGCATCCGGTCCTGTGTGTCATGGAGTACGTCTCCATGACTAGATTTAGGTTTTACCCTAAACCCTATCAAGGCAGCCGGGACACCATGCAACCCGGCAATGGCTGCAAAACAACACAGATGCTTGATGTAGGGTTTTAAATTCAGGCTTCAGGACTTTAAATCTACACCTCAAATAAATTTAAACCTCAAGTATACCCAAAAATTCATAATTCCGTCTCTTGTCATTTGTGCATCTTGACCACACCTGTTTGCAAATTTTCTCTCAGAGCACCAGCTGCCTATTCGTTGCAAAACAGCAGTGCAGGTGCAGGGGTGCCATGAGAACATTGATGGTCACTGGTGACTACCATTACACCGCCACCTCTGTTGCCAGGCAAGTGGGCATGGTTCCTGCCAATGGCAAAGTCATGCTCATCCAGGCCGAGTCTGAGTTCACAGAGTCAAGCATGTCTGAGAGCAGGCGGGGGGTTCAGCCAGTGTCCCCACTACCTGCTCTGAGCAGTATCAATGCTTGTGCTGGTGCTCAGCCATCCCATTCTTTCCAATCTGGGAGCGTGCATGAGTTTGCTGTTTGCGAGTCTACGAGCAGGACAGTGCAGCAGCGCGCGTCACACAGCGTGCGGCTGAGTAAGGTGAAATCAGCGTTGGGATTGTGTAGCAATGCGCAGTCTCAACACTTGCTGACATATCAGCCTCCAGCTTCTGGCAAGCAGACAAACTCACAGCAGAGTAGGCGCAATGGCTGGCTGGTGGCTCAACAAGGTAGTCTTGGGGATTCTGGAAAGCCAGAGGAAGGATGTGTCAGTCCCCAAGGGCATGCCCAAGAGGTGGAGCAACCTCTTGGGCAAGGTGAGCACGGACTTTGCCAGGAAGCACCAGGGCGTGTGGCCCAGGCTCTAAGGCAGTTCAAGGGCTCATCGGGGCTGTTGCGCCCAGAACAAAACCATGGCCACTGTCTCAACAATACTGCTCAGCTTAATTATCACAGTGATCACCAGCAGCAAGCCTCAGGTCCTGACACGTCCCCAGGGCTGCCCCCGCAGCTTTGCCAGGGTCTGCGGGTGACCCTGGAGGGCAGGGAGGAGGGCTTTCGGGGTGAAAGTGCCCTGCAGGCACTGAAAAGCGTAGCTCAGGGGCAGGCCCAGTGCTGTGTGACAGGACCAGCCTTTGCCCACCTATTGAAGCAGGAAGACCTCAGCATATTGGACATTGTGATGCACAATGTGGTGGTGTTTGCTCGCATGCAATCTCACCAGAAGGGGCAGGTCATGGAGCTGTTTGGTGCCAGAGGCTTGCATCAGATGTTGGACGGCCAACCACGGCACATTGAGGTAATCACCATGCACCATGCACAAACAGCTGTTGCAGGGCTATAGCACAGCATCTCTGCCTGCCACGCTTCAAGTCAAAGGCAAGCCGTGTGCATGATCATGCATATGTTCCATGTGTTGGCAACAATCAAGCTGCATCTAGTGAACAAGATAATGCAATGTGTGCACTGTGTCACAGCTATGATCAGCCCAATGCCAGTGACGTCTCCTGACAAAGGTCACTGGTGTTTGTCATCTGCATCTGACAGACAGCAGCATGCCTGCCGAGCAGTGCAGACATCTCGATGCAGGGCTAGATTGTGGTGCCTGCATGTGATGCATCTGTCAAGCAGCAGCATTGTTGACGTTTCAATGCAGGACTAGGGTGTTGGGACCTGAGACCAAAAACCCTCATCTGATGACTGCAGGGACTAGGCAAGGTGGCCATGTATTGTGGGGACGGCATCAATGACTTAGCAGCTCTGGCAGCTGCTGATGTGGGCATGGCTGTTGGCTCAAGCGATGCTTCAGCGGCAGCCTCTGTCATCACTCAGCAGCAGGGCATTGCAGGTGACATTTCCCCTCTTTCCCAGTCCCCCTACCTGTGACTGATTGCTGTGGGCGCTCGTGCTGTGCTGTGCTGTGCTGTGCTGTGCTGTGCTGTGCTGTGCTGTGCTGTGCTGTGCTGTGCTGTGCTGTGCTGTGCTGTGCTGTGCTGTGCTGTGCTTCATAGTATCATTGTTTAAGCTTAGGCAGCATGCAGGCACGTGCCTGGTCATAAGGGAGGCTCGGGCTGGCCAAGCAATCAAACTGAGCGCTGTCAAGGTACACATGATGACTTTCTCCATTGCTCCTGCCAGTGGAAATGTCACTTTGCCCATCTTTGGCATCTCCTGTTAGCAGACTCCCGTCAGCAGTAGCATAGTTGCAGGCACTGTCTCCAGACGGCAGCCCATGTACTGCCAGAGTCTGCTGCTCGTACAAGTCTGAGCCTCAAAGGGCTTTTGATCTTGTGGTGTGCTTGATGCCTTTGATATTTTGTCCATCCTGTCCCAACATGGGCATTGGGGGAGACCTGGGTGTCATGTGTGCCGCAGTACATGGTGGTGTATCAGCTCCTGCTTACTCTCTGCAGCACCAGTGCCTACTTTATAGATGGCTCTGGCTTCTCCTATGAGCAGGTGACATGCAGCCCGCCATCAGTGTCACTGCCCTGCCTGCGTATGCCTCTGCCAAAATCAGCAAGTGATGACTGACATCAACACCAACACAACTGTTCTGTGGTCTTCAAGGAACCAATGTGAAGCTGGCATTGCAAGCTTGCAATTGTGTTCAAAGCATGCCCTTTATGTTGCAACCAACAGCCTTGCATTTACTGCAAGTGACAACAGGCAACTGCTTCGGCAGCTGCAGGCACAAGGCGCAGGCTTGTGCACAAGTCGGGTCGATGATGATGTGCTGTCAAGTAAACAACAGCATGCCAAGAAGCCCAGACAACTGTACTAATGAACGACATTGCATAGTGCAGACTCGTATTCTGGACTTCATGGCAATCTCCATGGGCATTGTTGCCGGTGTGCGACCAGGAGCCACTCTGCTGCAGCCAGTCAAGCCACCACAAACCCTTTGCACACTGAAGAACTATGTGCTGATATGCGAGACAGCGCTGATTGCATGTATCATTGTCTTTGGGTGTGCCAGGCTGCTCCTGTCTCAGCTGTGGTACACAGGCGGCAATGGACAGTCTGATCATGTGGGTGGCTTTGCTGCTGTCTTGCTGCATTACACCATGCATATTGTTGTGCTTTCACTGCTCCAGCAACTTGTGAGTACCGGTATGTCACATAGGCTGGGGTATAGCATCTGAATATGCAGTACTTGCAGCCCACCAGCGCCAAAACTATCATGCTTTGCGTGTATTGTTCCATGTCTCACACAGCCTGCACAGGATTTAAGCGCTACTCCATGTCACTGCTTGTGATGAATAGCCACTGTTGTAGCTTTAGCTTTGTCTTTCTTGCGCCAGTGTCTTTTGTCATTACTGTCATTACTGTCACAGAGCATTCTGGTTGCACTCCTGTCTGAGGTGAGGATGATGTCTGACTGCTTCATTTGGGATGTGCAGAACCCGGTGACCACTGCCCTCTGGCTTGTGACCTGCTGTCAGATCATCACTCCAATGTTCAGCTTCTCTGTAGATTGTGCTCTCTTCTGCAAATCAGAAAGCCGGCCTGATGTGATTGTGGAGGCTGTGTATGTGATAATCGTCTCAATTGGGTGTTTGTTGGGGCCCTACTACATGTTTCAAGGGCATGGATCCTTCTATGATCTGCCATTTGAGTACCGGTACAAGGCTTACGCCGTCAATGTGTCAGGTGCTGTGACGTATGCAGTTGCACTGAAGTGCACAAGGCTGATATTGAGCCGTCATCAGCGCAGAGTTGCAGCTTTGAGCTCTTCCTGATATGTCTGACAATGTGATGGCGGTCATGGCACTGCATCTTATTCCAATTTTGGTCATTCTGCTCAGTATACGGCGACTTTTATTTCATGGCAGCTCAGCATGACCCGCTGATGAGAAAGAAAAAAAACTCGTTCATTTTTTTTGGGTGTGTTGCACGCTCAAGCTGCACTTTTTCCCTTCTGCTTTCCGTTGGCTGTCTTCTCCTTTTGCTTTCTGTACTGCTCACGACTTCTTCTTTTATTTTTGTGGCTGCTTGTCCACTTGCGGTGACCAGTGTTTCTTGTCATTATTTTAGGAATGCCCAGGAATGGCTGCTGTCATGTGTGGAACCACCATTTCAATGCGTCGATTCATTGAATGTCATTCTGCCAGACTGGACTGCATTGTGCCACTGCAGCTTAGTGTCTTTGTCTAGAAAAGAAAAGAAAAGACTACACCTTTCGGCGTCAATTCAATGAGAAGCCAAGTGTTATACCGGGCTGCCCGGAGTGTCTTTGTCTATTAAGCGTGTTTTGTATTGCCTTGCTGAGGAAAATCTTGGTCTAGGAACAAGACATATATATGTAATGTACATTGCAGGGGGATCCGGGAAAAAGCCCAAACAGAACTTTGTTGTTGCTGCAGTATGTGACATACTTGTTGCACACTGCTAATTAATGTTCTAATGCATGTTGCTTCTCAAAGCTTCCTGTTTTAGAACTGAAAGAAATACTATAATGAAAGCACAGTCGCGTACTATGACTGTATGCTGATCTACTGTCAGCAGTAGAAGAGTCCACGATCTGGTGACTAAAGCCACACACTGAGGTAAGGCATATTGCTTGCATGCAGCTGATAGCTCTGCCACAACCTGTGCTTACATACTGCTGTACAAGCTTAGTTTTGTGCTACAGATGCTGCAAAATTTTGAAAAAAAACACAAAAACGTTGATGTCCAGTTTCAGACGTCATATTGGCGTCAATGACATGCATAGGTTGTGTGTGTTGTTAAATTAGGGCATGTCCATGAAACATCCTGAGCATGTTCAGCATGTCCTCTTCAGTGAATTGATCGATGTTATGCAGTAGTTGGCAGTAGCTGCATATGTTGTCTCCTCGGCAGTTGGAGACCTCGGCAGGTCCAGCAACCTGAAAATTGGATGTCCATCTCCTTAAAAAAGGACATATCCAGCTCTTGCATGCATGTCATATGACGCCGATCCACTCGCTGGAGTAGGACACATTCATGGAACATGTGCATCACATTCTTTGCTTGGGCATTTGCTGATGTTGCAAGACGTGACCTTGACGCACAGCCTGTAAGTGTTTGCCAGCATGACTTCACGATGAGCAGAGCAATTGATCATGAGCATGAGTTGCTTAAGTTTGTTTGTCCTGCAGGACATCAACACCTCCCTGTTGGTACCTGATTACAGCCCAGTTCATACCTTTCAACCCATTCTCAGAGAGTCTCACCTACAGCTGATCAACATTGACAGCAGCTGGGCGGCTGCAAGCTGAGTCACCCGACTCAGGCAGCAGCTACGCAGGTAACTTGATTAGCAGTTAGACATTTTCTGCTGCAGACTGTCAACAGCACCTGTGCAGAATGTGAGACAGCGAACACCACCATCAGTGACCTGGCCAAAGCAGGCAAGCTGACAAAACTGACCAGATTGTATCTGAGTACATCATGCAGCTTGTGGCGCTGTCTGCCCTGATGATCTGTGCAAGAACTGGCGGGTTCATTCACGCGGACATATGTATCTGACATGACTGATCGGTAGCAGTTGTCAATAACCATTGCCTGTTATTTGTTGCCGTGATGGTCGCAGTTTGTTGCAGAATGATAGACCGGCTGTAGGAGCACACAAAAAGTCTTGCATTGCCACACAGTGATAAGATCGTGTTTGCTTTGCCCATAATGTAGCAGCGCACATAGCTGCTTTACCGCATGTAAATACAGTCACACAAGATGTCAGCAAATGCTTTAGAATCAAGTTGATGTCATTTGGTAGGCCTGATCCACCTTAGTTGTGGGATTTTCCCTTTCCCTTTGGGCTATGGTCTATGGGCATAGCTCTGGGCTGCCACCTTAGGAGGCTCCCATTATGGTCGTTGAGAAGTGTAAACTTTTTCTTTTTCTTTTTCTTGATGTCATCTGGTGCTTGGAACCTGTACAGAGGGTTTTCCTATATAGAATATATCGAAAGTAGGCATTTGGAAGAACAGACACCCTTTGTATACAGATATATCTGGCACGTCACTGGGGATTCACAAGTATGTTCTGTGTCCTTACCGCAACTTGGCAGCCAGTACTGACTAGTCAGCGGCTTGCTTAATGATTCACCTCTGTTGTACACTTTAGCATTTTGGCATGTCAGCCTTTTCGCAAGTCTGCCAGCCAGCGCTGGACTGTTGCATTTGTTGCTTTTGCTGTTTGTGCATGCATAAATCATCTTCAAAGTTAAACAAAAATCACCTGCGTTAGCAAGTTCAGCATGATACATCCAACAGGATGTCTGATAGTTGAATAGTTTCTAAGTTGTTGGTGCAGGCATGCCTGTACAACTGTTACAGATGGACGCTCTTCAGCGACAAGAGGAGCAAACATGCATCTGCACCATGATGGGGTCAAGACAAAGTTTTTGTGTCATGTCCTTGGGTCTGACTGCCTATCTGAAAAGAACAGCAGGAGCAGAGGAGGTGCTCAGATGCAGATCTGGCTGCAGCTATAGCTACACACGCCATCCACTGAACAAGTTGTGTTCATTGCACAAGGTACGCACCATTTGCAAGCTTGCTTCAAGGCAACAATTGCTTGCTGCCTTATAGTCGGCCCGGTCGCGGCCTACATACTTGGCTTACGCTGAGATCAGCGTTCAATGCTGGCTCAGCTGTATGGCAGGTGACCTTCCACATAAGCGTCCACATGTTGACAGGATGTTGCCATTGTTGACTGTTATAATGAGTGATATGGCTCTCCACTACCTCAACTTTGCAGCATGAAGCACAGCTAAGTTTGTAGCTTCCACCTGGCACTTCTGGAGGATCGTGAACAGCAGTGCCGTACAAATTGCATCATGGCATGCAATGCAACAAGAAGTGCACATGCGCATCACAGCTTCCTGCTGCCGGCAGGCGCCTGTGTCTTTGGACTCTTATCACGCATAAAGCTATCTACTCGTGAAGTGCGCTTTAGCAGCGCAAGTTTAGTCATCTGCATCTCCAATTTGTGCCCCAAAAAGCTCGTGTTTGAAATTCCCTGCACTGGTGTGCTAGATTCCCTTTTATCACAAGCCTTGCATTAGCTTTCAGTTGCACCGACAACGCCGAAATTGCAGCGTCGCCACGTTACGCAATCGGCGAGTCGCACGCCGGTAGTGTTTACAATATCTGTCTACAGTATGACTGTCACTCTGCGCCGGCAACACGACTGAGCTGAGACTCAAACTATAGGGCATCTTCGCTGCAGTTCCGCGCCACCCTAAAGCTGGTTTTGAAGTGCTTGCTTCTGGGAAGAGAATGTAGGAAAGTTGTGCAGCAATAACATTGAAGTTAAAAGGTCTACACGGCGGTCCGTGCACGTCGCCATGCCAGCGCTGCTGAAACCTTGCAGAGCTGCCCTTTGAACCGGCTCTGCGAAGAAAGCGGCGTAAGACTAAACATCGCGATCGCACTTCACAATTTCTTTGGTGTGTTGGTCTGTGCAAGTTCCGTTTTGCGGCTACACAAACATTTCAGCCAAGTGCGTCGCGTATATATATTTACGAGTGCGGCGAAGTCGACTTTCAGTACTGGCCGCAGGTTGGCTTGAAGTTTGCGACAAGGGGCTTTGTCCATTCTCTTTCGTTCACTTCGGTCGCAGTGCCTTGTGAGTTCGCACTGAAGTGTTTGATTTTACAGTGTTGCCCTCCTTTTCTCCTGCTGTTGCCAAGATTGAAAGACACTTCTGCCCCTAGAAAAATCGGAGAAGACTGCCCAGCAGGTTGCACACATTGTACGTTAGAGCAAACATAACATGTTGAGTGCATCTGTGTCATGATGTTGTAGCTCATGAGCCTAAAAATTCCCTGTATATGAATGGGTGGAACATGTGCTGCAGGATCGTACCATATTGGAAGTGGTTAGTTAGAAGAGATTTTAGCCGTACACAGAGCAGACCGCAGGACATGGCACTATTGCTGGTAATCAGTATGCACCTGATGATTGCAGGCAAGCACATTCAACAACTTCTTGTTCTCAAGGCTGCATGTGCCCGCCTGTGCAGAACAGTTCAGCTTCATTAAACAAGTTCTGTTAGTGTTTGGATATGACATGCCAAAACAATGTTGATTAATCATAACCTGAGTCAGCCTTGTTTGCTGCAGCTGGCTTCATGGCTTTGGCACGCCATCCTTTACATGGCATCGCATGAGTTCTGGACATTGTTGATCAAGTCAGAATGCAACTTGTGTTGCTGCATTATGCCCAACAGAAGAGATGCATATTTCTCCCTGCAATCAAGAAGAGGCATGGGCATATCAAGCCTGGTCGTACAGACACACCTGTTACATAATCATATGACTGTGTGCACCTCAACCTGCTCAGACCATGAGTTCCTAACAGCGGCTTTTTCTCAATTCTGCTTTTTGAAATTCCCTCTGTGTTGTGTTTTGCCATGTCATATGCTGCTGCAGGAGTGTTGATTGGGCAGTGTGCAGGCCAGCAAGGGTTTGAGTTTGGTGACCAAGTAGAGCAGGCAGAGCTGCGCCACCATCAGCACCACGGAATCAGGCTGAAGAGTTTGCATGCACACCAAGCTGCCCCTCACTCAGGGGCCCCAAACTATTCCTCCTTCACCTGCACAGGTGTGTCCAATACCTGCCTGCTGCTTTTGTCCTGACAGAGTATTACAAAACCCACGCTGACAATTCACCCTGATGACAATCTGGTCGTTGTTCGACAAGCCTTGGCTCACGCTTTCATGTTCAGGTTCAGCTAAGTACTGGTGCATGGGTCATCAAAAAATGGTGCTTGCACTGCAAGATGATGCCTGTTATTATGCTGGGCGCACAGATCTGCATCTGTAGGCCTTCTATGCCAGAGCCTTTGAGCAACATATGCACATGCGCTTTGCATGCATTTCACATGTTCAAGAAGAACCTGCAATGAGGAGCCACTCTGCACACTTGCTACAAAAGAATTAGGTGCAAACGCAAGTCATATGTCATGTGATTGTATACATGTACGTGCAATGTCAATAAAAGTAGCTATGCACAGCTGTCTAGACATTCTAGATCTCATATAGGACCTTACATGAGATCTCACATGGGCAAAGCACGTGACTTCACATCTGGACAAGCACCACCTTGCATTTTGCGATTACTTATAAGCCTGGCACTATTCATGCAGTGCAAGGCACAATGAGGCACATGCAAAGCTTTATTGGTGGTTGTGTTGCGCTTCTGCGTCAACAACATCATGCTGTTGGATATTTCTCACTGTGAAAACTGATGACAGGGTTAAAATGGGGCGAAGACAATATGTATGGCTGCCCGCTGTGCCGTACCTGTCGCTTTGACAATGTCTGCTTCAACCATTCTTCCCAAGATATACAATTCTATGTGGGTGATGCACAGATGCCCCTGTTCTATGACGCCGCCAATGGAGATCCTCACTATGATTTTCCCCCAGATTTCATTAACACAGGTGCGCAATTGTTGCGCTCAATCTTGCAGTGATAGACTTGTTGAACAGTGCTTGCTCAACTTGCTAACATTGTATGTACTTGAGTCCACCAGCTACTGAAGCGTGAACCTCAAGGCCAGCTGATAGTAGTCACAAAATGCGTGTGCATTCATTATGAGCTGAAACTGCTGTCCTAGCTGTTGTTCCTGGCGGTATATGCAGGTGCAGAATGAACACCAACATCTGCTTCAAGCATACATATGCTGCGTCTCCTGTGTCATTGAGTGCTTAAGCTCTGCAGATGGCAACATTTGAAACAATGCATGCCACAAAGCGCATAGACACTCTATATCAACAAGACAAACCGCTACTGTGCAGCTTTTGTGAAGCAGTGCTCAAGTTCACATGTGCACAGCAACCAATTTTGCATTTAAATTCGAATTGTGGGTGTCAGTCTGGTTAAATTGGCTGACTGCTCAACTTGATAATGTTCAGGACACCTTTCAATGTCCCCAAGCCCAATGGATTGGGCTCCCAAGGCAGTAGCAGGTACGGTCCCAGGGGATGCAGCATTCAGTGACGCACCAGTAGTGGCATATGTCTCTCTCAACGACGCCGTCTTCAACTTTGGCCATGCCCTCTTTGACTTTCTGTTTCCAGTGTTCAACACGCTGCAGCTGCTTGATGTGTACCATCCAGACTTCCAGCTGCTGCTTGCCAAGCACCAGGTGAGCAGACTTGCCATGCACTGCCCTGACTGCTCTGCACGGTAGGAAGCATGCAGTAATTTGCTCTGAATGCTTTGCCATAACTCCTGTTTCATGTGTTGAGCTTGAGTGTGATGCAAGATTTCAATATGTCAACATTGTTTTGAATAAATTACTGCTCAAATGACTGAATGACTAACGTCAGGGGTCATGTGGGTTGCAGGGTAACAGCCCCCATCTGATTGAGCTGTTCATTGACCCTGCTGAGGCAGATCGCAGCATGCTGCCAATGATCAGCCGCCGCTCTGTCCTCACACTTGATTCATTGGCAGCACAAGCAACACAAGCAGGGTCAAGTGGGCAGGAGAATGGCGGGCTCACATGCTTCTCCAGTTTTGTGGCTGGTAGTGGTAGCTTGCACACTTCTCTGCAGCGCACTAGGGCCTTGCCTTTCAGGTAAGCACCAGCCATATTCTCCAGCTATGTACACCAGCTGCTCGTTGGGCCACGCTTTCCTTTTGCCCATCCAGCAATGTCTTTGCCCTGCAGATACAAGGCAAGCACCTAAAAAGGGCTGGTGGCATGCTGGCTGCAAGTAGCAGACTCTTCTTCTCACAATTTGCGGCAACAAGTGGTGTTGTGGCTGCAGGGAAGCTGCATTTGCCAACCTGGGCATTGTGGAGGACAGGCAACACAGCACCCCTCGCATCACCATGCTGAAGAAGAAGGGAAAGCGTGTGCTGGAGAACGCTGACAGCATCATGACGCACCTGCAAGCCAGATTCCCAATTGCTGACTTTGAGACTCTGGAGGGCAAGGCAATAGCCACCATGAGCGTCAAGCAGCAGGTTGGTTCTCATATCATTGCTTTGCCAATGTAGTGTCATCAAACATGTATACACAAATGGTGCCTGCATGGTGATCATGCACAAAGCATGCCAACTCGTTGTGCTGCAACAACCTCTAGTACTCAGGCTTGACACATACTAAGAAGTAAACTGACAAAGTAAAATGGTTGTATCCATGCAAGTTTGCTTTTGTCCATGTTGCTTACATTACATTCTAATCACATCTCACCAGGTGACATCATGCTGGCTGCAGCAAGAGGCCATGTCACAAACATCTTGATCACACCTAACTGAACTGCAAGTTAGTAAGGTATGTTCAGGATGTGTGTCTGTGACATGGCCTCCAGCTGAATAGGCATGATGCAAGGTGTGATCTGGATGGCGGTCGGTGACGCGGCCTCCAATTGCAGCAAGCTTACATCATGCTTACTGCAGTTGGAGGCCGCGTCACCAACAGCCATCCTGATCACAGCTTCCAAAATGCCTGTTCAAATGGAGACCGCATCATGGACAGACATCCTACACACACCTTACTATCTTGCACCATGCTTGTTCAGCTGGAGGCCATGCCACAGACACACATCCTGATCACACCTTGCTGACCCACATCATGCTTGCTGCAGTTGGAGGCCATGTCGCGGACAGACATCCTGATCACGCCTTGTGGCGGTGTGGGGACAGTGCTGACCTTCCTGCCTGTCGGTGCGACAGCTATTGTCATGAACTACTGGCACACCACCCTTCAGACCAGTGTTCAGATGGAGCGCAACTACTACTGGAATTTGGAGTACTTGGACATCCAGTTCTTCCCTGTGCTGGCTGAGGACTATGAGCTGACTACAGACCGCCCCAAATGTGAGAAGGGGCCTGATGATCCCTTTCTGGAGGGTCAGGTGAGGCCTGGGCCTTTGCCTGCAGTCATTGACAGTCTATATTTCTATGCTGTAGTTCGTGTGCTGTCGTCTTCCATCATGATCAGTCACAATTTCTGCACTACATTTACATAATAAAAATGAAAATGCTCAAATCCAGAGATTTTTTGTCAAAGTCTGTGCTTTGTGATTTCCTGTTTGCTGTGCTCTGTTTCATGGCTTTCTGTGTGTGCACCTATAGTAGTGAGATAGAATGATGCTTGTTTAAGCCTGCAGAGAGGGCTTTCAATATGTAGTCATGTATGTATTCAGTATAAATGTTTAGCAGCATGTATTTAGTCACGATATTTAGTCATGCATGGCAGCACCAGCTGTGAAGCACCCTGCACAATAGCAACAGATGTAGTCAGGATGATGTGCACTCTGCATGGCTGGCTATCAAACTTGCTGCACAGCACCTGTTGTTGAGTGGTTCTGGGTGTGACTTTCATGAGTTGTTCCAAAAATTTCCTGATGCTGAAATGCCAATAAAGCAGAGCAAGATACTGTCAGGGTCAATATTCTTAGTTGTGTTAACTGGTTGCAGGGGGCCTTCATCGCTTGCAATGTGTACATCAAGAATCTGCAGCGAATAGAAGATGTGGTAGGCACTGCATTGCAGCGCTGGATGGTTGAGCACAATAGCTCTTGAGGCTAGTGACAATGCTGGCTCTTTTCCAATGTTCAATTCACACAAGGAAGGGGCTAGTTATATGCCCAATTGCAACTGCACCACTTATGTGTGTGGATGATTAAATGAATACCTTGCAGCAGGAACATGCTGTACATATCTTGCTAGTATCGGCTTATTGGTAGTTTTAACGTGTCCCATCTTGCAAGATGGGGTCGATTGATCAGGCGCCTGAGTCCAACATAGACCAAGAGTGTGACATGCATTTGAGATGTTGAGACAACAATGAATGTAGCCCCATGTACAGGGAATGCAAGACATCTTAGCTTGAATGACAAGCACAATGAAAAAAACTTATGAACTGATTCTGCAGCATTTTTGCCGCGCATGGGTCAACCTTGTATCCACAGCACAGAGTCCAGACTTACAATGTGTACTGTGCCATGCGCATGACAACATCATGCTTTGCGTTTTGCAATGCCAAGTGACAGGCAGAAATGTCCTGGTGTGCTGCCTGGTGTGGTCACCACCCAACATGAGTGTCGATGTGGCAACTCTTGGTGGACTGATGGGGCAATGCTGTGAAACAGCTGCAGGCACAAAAGGCTGAGCGATGCAATACTGGTTGCAGTGCTGCCTTGTTTGCTTGAAACGGCGGCAATGTGAGTCATGGTGTTGGTACAACTAGGCAGAGAGAACTTGCCCTGCAGTGATGGAGCCAGTGGTTGTCCAGTCTCAGGTGACACTGGTTGGTCCAGTATGCTGTATGCTCAGATCAAGCCGTAGGTTTCTATACCTTTCTTCAGAGATATAAGGGTTGGGCGCTCCAGCAAGGCTGGTTTGCGGGGCATAAACTGGCAGCAGCTGCCTGATGGTACATAGACATGCCGTAACGCTCGCTTTGTGGATCGGGGACGACCTCGATGGACTTCACACAGGTAGCCGCTTGTCGTAAATGATGCAGGCGATGCAAGCGTGTCTCCTGAATTGGTCAAAATGTGAATGTTGCTCAGCTGAAACCGCCGCCAGCAATGTGTTGGAGTAACACAATAGCGTCCCTGCATTGCTGAGCTGCGCTGCTCGCTGCACCATCGTCAAGCTAACTTGATGTCGACCTTCTGCGACCTTCTGCGACCTTCTGCGACCTTCTGCGACAGGCATTGCAGCCCCGGCGTCCGTTGCGTCCCAGACGCTCATGTCCTTCAAGCGCCGAAGCAGTCCTCGGTCAGCGACAACAAGAGGTCACTTTACTATATCCTCTGACGTCTACGGCATCGATACCACTTCTTGAAAGATACAAAGAGAATGGACTTTCAGCTAGACACCGCGGAGACACGCCAGAACTTGCTGTTAGACTAGCTGCAACGGTCACCTGGCATGCAAGCAGGTCTGCTTCCCAGCAATCCCCACCACAAGCTGCCACACAGATGCTTTATTCCTTCAGCAGTCTTGACGCCCTGTCTGGTCACTGTCTCAGCACAAACACCCACAAGCTATCCAGGCATGTTCCTATGCTCTGCACGCTTCAGCTGACAACAGCACAGGTGCATGCCTGGGTATGCCCTTGCCACCATGAACAACCTATCTACTCTGCCACAGATTGCTCATGGCCTGTCAGAGAACGCTGTACGCACATCTATGACCAACTGAAAAAACACAGATTGCTTTTGCAGGATCTTAGAAGTGATCTGCTTGGTGCATCATATCTTGGCATAGAGACCAAGCATGCTATGATTTTACACCTGCCTGCTACAGCTGTTATACCCAAGCACTCCACTTACGAGGAGTGATACCGGCTGAGCACCAGCGCTGCATTCTCTCACAAGGCCTGCTCACTCAAAGCCACTTAGCAGCGTTGCATCAGCAGAAAACACAGGCGCAACAGCAGCTTTTGCAGAATCTGCACCTACAGCTGATCACACTTACAACAAACAACGACAGCAAACAAGCCGGGCTGCTTTCCCCCTGCAAGTCCCCAGTGCTCCTTCTCTCAGAGTCCAGCGGCTCATATCAAGATCAGCAGGAGAACCTTGCCAGACCCTGAGGCTACATTCCCAGACTTCTGCTCTTCCTCTTTTTGACATCAAGCTGATGGGTCCTTGCTGAGTGTGCCCAAACCCATCACAGAACCATTTCACCACTAGCTGCTGAGTTTTGTGGTGAGGGCTGAGCCTGGCTTCTGCTTGCTGCCCACGGCAAAGACCCCAGCAAGCAGCAAGCAGTTATAGCTTCCTTAATGCCATACCATAGCAATCCTTGTGGTCACCATCAGGCTGATGAATGTTGCACCAGATTGTTGCATCAGATTGCCGAATGTTGTTTGCATGATCATGCTTGTTGTCAAGCAAAACAAATGCGGTGGAGGATTTCTGCATGATGGTCTAGGCAGTGGCAACTGCCCTCAAGTGTTGTGTCGCATGTGCTTCAGGCACTTTGTCATCACCTTGTCTATGTTGGGCCAAGCATGCAATTGAGTGTGCATGCTTTGGCCACATGTGCTACAAGCATTTTATCACTCAGCACAGATGTAGCTTTGCCGCCACAAGCAGTATGCATGACATCATGCGAGCATGGCTCTACCAACCACTTGAGGGCAGGGCGGGTGCGGTGGGACAGTCTGGCAGGTCCTTGGACCACATCCACATGAAGTGGGGTGGAGTGAGGTGGGGTGGAGTGGAGTGGGATGGAGTGGATTGGAGTGAGATGGAGTGGCAGGAGCGCATGTGATATCAGCCAGCAGGCGGTGCTACAGCTGAGGAGTACTCATGCAAGACTGCTCTGCTCAAGGTATGCACTGTAATGGCAGACAAGCAGACCATGAAAGTCACTCCACAACTGTCAAAACTGCCATCTGCTCAGCCTTTCTCATGGACATTGGAGGCTGTGTGTTCGAATTGCCGTTCCCGCCGAAACGGCACTTCCCGCCAAATTGGGCCCTGTGACATAGACTGCTGCAATAGGGCCGCAACACAACGCACATTGCACTCAGCAAAGTCTGGCATAGTATCTGGCTTGGGGGGCTGTGTAAGACTGTTGATATACCAACTTATTTGTTTGGTCGACATCGACAATTCAGCTTTGACAATGACTTGCCTCAGGCTCAGGTCCTGGGTTCAAGTCACTGTCAATGCTGGAGCATGCCTCTTAGCTTCATCTCGCTGGGAGCCGGCTCGGCTTGGCAGGCCATCTCCCAGTGAGGCAAGGCTAGGATGCATGTCCAACCCCATTTTGCTGAGCGATGCCTCAACCTTGAACTCAGTTTGTTGCTTGGCCACAGCCACAGATTTGGCTGCATTGTGCAGCTATGTGACTGAGTTTGCCATTACCTTTGACCACACAGTGATCTAGCAACATGTGCTTGCCTATGTGAGCTGTTCAAGAAGGGTTTTCTGACCGCAAGGTGAATAATTGCAACTTTCCCGCCTTTATTTTGCTCATTAGCTGCGGTCATGCCAGTGAGGCTCTTTGTGTGCCTGTGCTGCCGCATAGCATCTTGTTGTCAAAGTGCATGTGAGTGTGTGTGTATGTATGATGTAAGTGTGTGTGGGAATATAAATGAAGTATGGCAACAGCAGGGTTCCCGCCAAAACCTGTTCTTTTGCTTTTGCAGTCTGCCTGCTGCACAGCACTTGCCCTCATTTGGTGGCAGGACTCCTTGGGGATTGCTTTGCTGGTTGGCGCTGTTTGCTGACTGGGAGAGTTTGCACAGGCCAAACTGCCCACTACTGCTGGGTGCAAGTTTGGACTGTTGAGACCTGCTCAGTCATCAAACAAGTGCTGCCAAGCCAACACGCTTTGTTGACACTGTTCACCCACCGATGTGCAGTTTTGCAAAAAGTATTGATCGTAGCTTGCTCCCTCCTTCTGGATGATGGGGTTGCTTGCTCCCTTGTTGCCAAATAGCAGACCGCAAGCCTGCTTAAAGCTCGCTGACAGCTATCCAAGACCTCCCAGTAGCACTCAGCTGTTGTTCACACATATACAATAGCAGCCAAGTTGTGATTGGCCTAGTGGGCACAACATACCTTGATAGTTGCCGGCGCTAGTATGTGTTCCTGCCAAGGCTACGGCCCTACCCCGTGAGGTTTCGACGGCTCTGTTGTTTACATATCAACTCTGCCCCTGTTCACACATTGGAATATCCACAGACTACCCCTGGCAGCCACTTTGGCTGACAGAGCCAAGCAGGCTTTGCTCTGGTTGCATCTCTATCTGCTGCAGAAGCACACACTCACAGCATAGCCTCCAATGTGCTTCAAAGTGCGATGTTACTGCACTGGTCATAGCTAGCTGTTGACACATTGTGCAGGGGGCGCATGCTTCAGGATGGGTGTGACTATTGCATGCTTCAGCCTCAAGCAGTACCATTGAATAATGCAATCGCAGCTCTTGACACATTGCGTGCTGCTTGTAGGTGACGGCTGGGTGAAGCGGCAGCGTGTTGGCAGGCTATGCAGTTGGGGTGAGGTGGTCAGGTGGCTCCATGGACCACATCCAGATGCTCACTGAAGTGGAGTGGCAGGAGCGGATGTGGCATAAGCAGGCAGGCGATGCCACAGCTGAGAAGTCCCCACGCAAGACAGCTTTGAAGGTATGCACCAGAACAGCAAGAAAGTCACGCTGCAACACTGATGACTGCTGCAGAACAGAACCCTTGTGCTCAGCCTCTCTTGTGGAACGGTCAGCTGTGGCAAAGTTTTCCACTTCCCAGTTCCCTGCCACAAATGATGTTTCCCGCCAAATCGGGGCTGCTACATATACTGTTGCAGTAAGGTCGCAACATAAAGCAAATTACACTTGACGATGCATGGCACAGTCTCCTGCCTGTGGGACTGGCATTATTGCTGGTGGCATTATTGCTGCTTGCATTCATGAAGATATTTAGCTTTGTTGTTGTATCTGACATCCCCAATTCAGCTTTTACCACGACGTGGCCCCTTGGCTCCAAATATAGGTCTTGGGTTCAAGTCATGGCCAGGGCTGAAGCTTGCCTCTTAGCTTCATCTCGCTGGGAGCCAGCTCTGCTTGGCAGGCCATCTGCCAGTGAGGCAAGGCTAGGATGCAAATTGGATTTCGTTTTGGCTGAGCTGTGCTTCAGCCTTGAGCTCAGTTTGTAGGTTGCCCATAGAGGGGTCTACATTGTGCAGCTATGGGACTAGCTGTGTCAATACCATTTCCCACACAGCAGCAACACAAGCTTGCCTAGCTTAGCTTGAAAGAATCCTGTTTGATTGCAAATTGGCAATTTGCAGCTTTCTTGCCTTTTGTTGGCTCATCAGCCTGCAGTCATGCTGGCGAGACTGATTGTGAGCCCGTGCTGCTGCATAGCATTTGTGCCTCGGCAGCAGGTCTGTGTGTTTGTGGGGATGTCAGTGTATGTGTTTATATTCAATATAAATGCAACATGCAACACCATGTTTCCTGCCCAAACCTTGTTGTTTGCTTCTGCTGTCTGTTCCACAGCAGTTGCCGTATTGCTGTGGCAGGGCTCCTTGGGGGTTTGTGTTGTCGATTGACAATGTTTGGTGACTGAGCGGATTTGGACAGGCCTGATTTGCACCCATTACTGTAGACCTGTCCAAACCTGTGTAGTCATCAAACAATGCCAAGCAAAAACACGCCTTGCTGACACAGCGTGCAGCATTTGCAGTTGTTACTGGCAGCTTCCTTCCTTCTTCTGCACGGCAATGTGGCTTACTTCCCTGCTGCCAAGTAGCCTACCGCAAATTCGAAGCCTGTGCTGTCTAAGGGCTCTCAATAGCACGCAGCTTCAGCTCAACGGCATGCCTCCCAGCTTGAGGGTGTGGTACTTCTTCAGCCTTAGGGAGTGCCGTCCAGCTTTAGGGTGTGGCGCTTCTTCAGCCTTAGGGAGTGCCGCCCAGCTTTAGGGCGTGACACTTCAGCAGCGTTAGGGAGTGCTGCCCAGCTTAAGGGTGTGGTACTTCTTCAACCTTAGGGATTGCCGCGCAGCTTTAGGGCGTGATACTTCTTCAGCCTTAGGGAGTGCCGCCCAGCTTTAGGGCGTGACACTTCAGCAGCGCTAGGGAGTGCTGCCCAGCTTAAGGGTGTGGTGCTTCTTCAGCTTCAGGGTGTGCCTCACATCAAATGCGGTAATGCAGTACACAGGCAAATCTGTTGTCTATGTGCTGCTTCCTCTCAGCTGATGCCAGGCATATACCAGCAGACGTGCACTCATGCATGTACTGCTTACCTGCTAGCATGTGTCATCATGATCGTGCCTCGTACAATCAGCCCAAATTACAATCCACAGCTTTGATGGGGGATGTAGCTGTCATGCTGGCCTCTGAATTTGCCCCAAGCACATTGCTACAAGCATGTGTGCTGTGTGGGCTGGAGGTCTGCATCAAAAGCATCTGAGCTGTCTGGGAAGATGGTGTACTGCCATTTCAAGTCATTGCAACTGATGCCAGCTGAAAGGCAATGCATCAGGGGATTGTTTATTCCGTCTTCAAGGAGTACATCAAGTGTGACTTCCCTACCTGTGCAGAGTGTTTGTCCACAGCAAAGACTGCATGCAAGGCTAAGGGATGCCACAGCATATGCAATACATTTTTGGACGCCTTGAGCGTGCCAAAGTTCAGCATGTCACCATAGCTCAAGCAGAGCAAGCTTCAAAATTGGTGCTCAATTCTTAGGCTGGGTTGTTGCTGTGCACATTCAGTGTCCAGTGATCACACAAGTCTTGAGTCTTTACAATGCTCTTGGAGATACACAAGCTGGCCGCACGGTTTGTCATGCTATGGGCAGCTTGAAAACTGAATTTTGGACTGAAGTGGACGTCTGAACGTGGCCACCACACTGTGCATCTAAGCTTCCAGGCTATTTTGTTGGAGAACACGGCTTCGCATAGGCTTTACAGAATGCTGAAGACAGCTAGATGCAAAAGGCATTGATTCAGCCACAGGGCCTTCCTGTGGCTTTGAGCCTATGGCTGAACAAATTATGTGATGAGATTGCAGCACACACAGCTGCTTGCGCTGCGCCTGAGGCCCGGTAGATGCTGTCCTGCAAAGTCGTCAACCACGCTGGATGATCTCAGGCCACCTATGATATGCTGCCTGAGATACATGCTTGCAACTGCCCTTCTTGCATGACAGCTGGCACCCTATCCTTGGTGCACATGCACCTCGTTCTGCCTGAAGCATAACTTGGAGTAGTGATACATGACCTGACTGTATTGAGATGCCTTGAGCCTTGTCAGACACAATCATGAAGGGACATCGCACGTGACAGGTCACAAGACACCTCAACACACTCAGGTCATGCCTGCATAGGCCAAGGCTTGTCTCGAGCTGTGAAGCCTTTTTCAGCAAAGCATCCAAAGATCTTGCTGTTGACAATGTCTGGGTGGGTGATGCTTGGATAGCCAGCCTTGGCCTCTGTCTCTGCACAGCATCGGCTATCACCTATCAGTTTAATGCTGCGCAGCACCAGAGCAAAAGGCTGGCTGTCCAAGCTGATGGGTGCTCGTTGACTGTGCCCAAAACGCACCACATCAGGAGCTGTTGGGGTATGTAAGACTCAGCCTGGATTGTGCTTGGCAGTCAAAGCAAAGACTCAGCCCGGCATCTTGTTGTTACTGCACATGCGCTCTGTTCATTTTCCAAGTCCTGCACGTACCTAGCTCATCATGAGCTGTAACAATTAATATCATTAATACTATGCGCCCTGTTCTGTCTAAAGCATGCCTTGGCGTAGTAATACATGACCTGACTGTGTTGTGACGCCTTGAGCCTTGTCAAACACAATCATGAACGAACTGACAGGTCACAAGACATCTCACCAATGTCTAGTCATGCCTCATAGCGCCAAGGCGTGGTTTCATGACTGTGTTGGCAAAGCCTACAAAGACCTTGTGTTGTCAATAGCGTTCTGAGTTGTTGATGCTTGTTCACTTCCACAATGGTGCTGCTGGCAAGCTTCTGAAAAGCCACCTTGCATCCAATGCTTAAGCAGCAGGAAATACGCCAAAGTCCCTACCCTGCTGCTAGCTACTCTGAGGAGCATTTGTCATGATGGTTTAGACAGTGGCAATGCACTCAACTGGTGTAGCACATCTGGTCCAGGCAGGCAGGCAGACACTACCTTGTTGTAAAGCTAAACATGCATGTGATAAGTGCATGCTGCAGGATGGATGTGACTTTTGCATGCTTCAGCCTCAAGCAGTAGCTGTGTGTCATGCAGGCATGGCTCTTGACACGCTGCTTGCTGCTTGTAGGTGACTGCTGGGTGTAGCAGCAGTTTGATGGCAGAGTATGCAGTTGGGGTGAGATAGTCAGGCGGGCCCTTGGACAAGATGCAGATGCAGTGGAGTGGGGTGGCAGGAGCGCATGTGGTATCAGCAGGCAGATGCTGCTACACAGCTGAGGACTCCATGCAGTCTCCATGCAGAATTGTTTCGCTCAAGGTATGCACATAGGGACAGCATGAAAGTCATTCTACACACTGATGACTGAAATGGACTTCCCGCCAAAATGGTACTGTAACATAGACTGCTGCAGTAGGTTTGCAACACAACGCACATTACACCCAGCAAAGTCCGGAATAGTGTCCTGCTTGTGGGACTGCGTAAGACAAACCTTGGGTTGAATATGCCAAATAATGACCTCACTAACATCTACATTCCAGCTTTGACATGGACTTGGCCCAGTCATAGGTCCTGGGTTCAGGTCATTGTCAGGGCTGGAGCTTGCCTCTTAGCTTCATCTCGCTGGGAGCCGGCTCTGCTTGGCAGGCCATCTCCCAGTGAGGCAAGGCTAGGATGTAAGTTGGATATCATTTTGGCTGAGCTGTGCTTCAACCTTGAACTCGATATGCATTTTGCCCAGAGCCACAATTGCAGCTGCAGTGTTCAGCAATGAGAGTGCATTTGGCAATACCTTTTATTTATCACACAGTGTTTCAGACACATGAGCGTGCCTAGCTGTGCTGTTGAAAGTCTCCAAATTGACTGCCAAAAAGCCAACTTGCAACTTTTGCGCCTCTTTTTCCTCCTCAGGCTGCGGTCATGCCAGTGAGGCTCTTTGTGTTGCTGTGCGGTCGCATAGCATCCTTTTGTCAAAGTGAGTGTCAGTGTGTCTGTGCTATGTAAGTGGTGTGGGAATGTAAGTTAAACACAGCAACATCAGATTTCCCGCCAAAACCTTTTTTTGGCTTTTGAATCTGTCTGCTTCACAGCGCTTGCCCTCATCTTGTGGCAGGGCTCTTGAGGGTTTCGTTTGTTGGCTGGCAACATTGATGGACAGGCCAAACTTGTACCCGTTATTGCTGGGCGTTATTCAGACATGTCTCAACCCGCTCAGTCATCAATGGTTGCCAAGCCAACAAGCGCTTTGCTGACACTGTACACACACCAGCGTGCAGTATTATGGGAAATTATGGCTTCCTCCCACCTGCTGGACGACAGTGTTGCTTGCTCTGTTGCTGCCAAGTAGCCTGCTGCAAGTTGATCTGGAGCCTGTGCTGTTTAAGGGCTCTCAACAGCACTCAGCTACCATTTGCACATTGACACCCTGCTAAACTGGGATGGTGACATAGACTGTTGCAGTAGGGTTGCAAGACAGATCACTTCACGCTCATAATTGACCAACAAAGGATTGCATAGTACCCTGCCTGTGTGCCTGGGACCACAGGTGGTTGCACCTCTGAAGATAGTTGATTTTATTGCCTGAATGCACATCTGCGATTCAACTCTGATCATGACTTGAGCACATCGTTCCAGGCTCAGGTGCTGGGTTCAAGTCATGTTCAAGGCTGGAGCATGAATCCTAGTTTCATCTCGCTGGCCTGCCTTGCAGAGCCATCTCCTACAGTGAGACCAGGCTAGGATGCAGGTTGGAAATTGTTTGTTGCTTAGCTTTCTGATCTTTGTTTGCTTATCAGCCTGCAGTTATGGCGCCAGTTATGCCGGCAGTGAGCTAGTTGTGTCCTTATGCGGCGGCACAGCATCTGTGTGGCAGAGTTTCTCTGAGTGTGCGTGTTGAGGCAAATCTGTGCGGGATGTAGAAAAAGAAAAGACTACACCTTTTGGCATCAATTTAATGAGAAGCCAAGTACTATACCGGGCTGCCCAGGGTGTGCGGGATGTAAGTATGCAAGGAAAGTAAACAAAACACGCAAATAGGCGATCTCCTGCCAAAACCTTGTTGTCTGCTTTTCTGTTTGTTGTCTAGCTGCTTGATAGCACTTGCTCTCATCCTGTGACAAAATCTCATGGTATTTGTGTTGTCAATCACCAGTTTAGGTATGACTTCTGCCTGCTTGATCTTGCGCAGTTGTTGAACATTGCCAAAACATGCTTTGTTGACACTGTTCACCCACTACACTCTTCTGGCAAGAGTGGGATGTTGTTGGAAGTGGCTCCTCCCTCCTTCTGGATGGCAGTGCTGCGTGCTCCCTTGCTGCCAAGTAGCCCACCGCAACTGCAAGTTGATCTGGAGCCTGTCAACTGCCATTTAAGAGCTCTGACTAGCACTCAGCTACCCTTCACTCATCAACACTGCTACCATCCACGCTTCTGAGCGAGTATCCACAGACTACCTGTATCAACTTTGCCTGACATCGCTAGCAGGCTTTGCTGTGTTTGCACTTCCATCTGTTGCAGAAGCACACACTCACAGTGTAGCATAGCCAGCGTAGCGGTTCAAGGTATGCTGCTGCTGCCCCAGTCATGATTAGCTGTGCAACATTCTGCAGGATGCACAGCTGCAATGCAATGTGTCAGTGATATGTCGTGTGTCATGATGTGTCATTAACACGCTTGATGGAAGGGTTGACAAACGCTCAAGTGTACAGAGCTGGCTTTCCAAAGAAAACGCTCAGACATGTGTCAGGAGTAGTTGCCTTGGCATTTGATTCTCATCTATTTGCACGATGTAACACTGCTGTAGGTGCTCGCATGCTGATTCCTAACTAAAATCACAGTGCAACTACTTCTATAAGATAGAGACATAGTGGAGAACAATGCGCTCAAAAATTCACAGACACAACATCACAATGTAATCCTTGTCTATCCCGTCAGGTGACAGGGACGCGTCGTCGGATCTTACTGCAGTTGTTGTACTTGCCAGCTGGCCAACATGCATTGCGCAGGTACAGCAGGTGCAGTGAGACCTAAAAATGCGCCCCTGCTAGCTGACAGGACAAATACCTGGTCGGTGGCCTCATGAGTTAGTTGAACAAGCCCAAGCCCTGAGGACCATCTGACAGGTGGTTAGTGTAACCATGCAACACTTCTTGCATGTCCACAGGCACCCATGTCCTGCAAAGCACTCATTAGGTTCTGTGGAGACTATGCCTGTCTTGGGGATCACGTATGGCGGCCCAAAAGCGGGGTCTGTGAGTGAGACACGTGTGACAAATACCTCAGAGGGCATTGGCCCCAGCCTTTGTTGATCGTTTTAGCTTATGGGGCAAGCCTCCCAGCTTTGGGTGTACTGCTTCTTCAGCTTTGGGGCATGCCTTCCAGCTTTAGGATGTGGTGCTTCTGCTTTATAGGATGCCTTTCATCGGTAGAATCAGTTGTGGTACAAAGGTCAAGCTATAGTCTATGTGCTGCAACTGTTCATCCGATGCCGGGTATCAACCAGAAGGCATGCCCTCAAGCTTGTCCTACTCTCCCTGCCAGCATGCTCTTGTCACCCTGCAAGGAGAATAGTGCTTTTCATGTGGAATACAGCTACCAAATTGGCCTGCACATATTGACAGAGCAAACATCCACACGCATGTGAGCTGAGTATGCTCAAGGTCTGCCTGACAAGCACCTGAGCTGTCTGCAAAGATGGTACATCCCCATGTTGAGTGACGAAAGCTGATGTACAATGCTGCAGGGGATGATTGACAACTCAGCTGGTCTACTTCTTCAAGGAGTAGTTCATGTGCAACATCTCTACTAGGCGTCCTGTGCAGAGGTTTGCATAGGCTGCTGAAGACAAGCCTGAGGGAGGTCATGACATTTCAAGCATGTTGACGCCACTCAAGCAAAGCAAGCTAATTCTTTGCCTCTTAGGTGACCTTGCCCAGCGGAGGGCATGACCTGTTTCGCCCTTCTCAAAACACAGTAATGTAGTATATACAGGCCTCTGGCCAAATGTTGGAACAGCCCTTGCCTGTGCAAGGTGTAGGTGATGATCAATGTGTCATGATGGTCTAGGCAGTGGCAATGCGCTCAAGTGGTGTGGCGCATGTGGTCTGGGCAGGCAGGCAGGCACTGCCTTGTCCCTCTGAGGCTGAGCATGCAAGTGGGTCTGCATGCTTTGCCACAGATGTGACTTTTGCATGCTCCAGCCTCAAGCAATATCATCATACATGCAGGCATGGCTCGTGACACGCTGCATGCTGCTTGTAGGTGACTGCTGAGTAGCGTGATGGCAGGCTATGCAGTTGGGGTGAGGTGGTCAGGCGGGTCTTTGGACAAGATCCAGATGCAGTGGAGTGGAGTGGCAGGAGCGCATATGGTGTCAGCCGGCAGGTGTTGCTGCAGCTGAGGAGTCCTCATGCAAGACTGTTATGTTGAAGGTATGCACCGGGACAGCATGAAAGTCATTCTTCACACTGATGACTGAAACAGATCTGTGTGCTCAGTTTCTCTGTTGATGATTTCAGCTCTACATGTTCAGTTCCTGCCAAAAATGACATTTCCACGCCAAACTGGGGCTGTGGCATAGGCTGTTGCTGTAGGGTTGCATTGTAAAGTACATTACACTGAACAAAGTATGGCATATTCTCCTCTTTTTGTCATTGGGACTTCAGCTGGTAGCGTCTATGAAGATAGCTGAGCTTATGGCCTGGGCTGACATCCACATACCAGCTGGCTGCAGGCATATGTCCTGGGTGCAAGTTACGTGCAAAGCCGGAGCTTGCCTCTTAGCTTGTCATCTCTCTGGGAGCCGGCACTGCTCAGCATGCCATCTCCCGGTGAGGCAAAGCTAGGATGCAAGTTAGACAGTATTTGTGCTGAGGAGTGCTTCAGCCTAAGTTTGCATTTTGCAGCTCCGGGCTGCCGCTTTAGGAGGCTGCCTTTATGATCGCTGAAAAGCATAAACTTTTTTTTTCTTGGTGTGTTGTACCTAAAGCCAAAAAAGTGCCTACGTCGTGCAGCCATGGGACTGGCTTTGCCATTACCTTCAACCACACTGTGTTGCAGCGACACAAGCTTTGCCTAGCTGAGCTGTTAAAGGACTCATTCTAACCATAAGTGCTTTGCTGACACTGTTCAGCCACTAGCGTGCAGTACAATACAATAATTGTTGAAAGTGGCCTCACCTCTGCTTCTGAAAGGCAGTATTACTTGCTCCCTTACTGCCACGTAGCCTACTGTGAGTTGATCTGAAGCCTGTGAATTACTCCCTCAAAGGCCTTAGTGGTGCTCAGCTGTTGCAACACACCTCAACACTGCCTACTGTCCACAATTTTAGATGTACACCCACAGGCTGCCTGTAGCCGTCTTGGCTGACAGCGATTTGCTGTGTTTGCATTTGTACCTGATGAGAAGCACAGCATATTGTGGCCTGCAGTGTGGGTTCAAGCGTGTTGTCGCTGCGCTAGTTATAGCCAGCGCTGAAACCCTTTGCAAGGTGCGCGGCTGCAACTCAATGTTTCGATGATGTGTGTGGTTGTGTCTTGTGTGATGATGTGCCAGGTGTGCTTGGTCAGGGCCCCCTGCCATACGCACCTATGACACATCATGACACATCGCATCGCAGCTGCGCCCCTGGCTTCTGCCAATCAGGTGTTTGGTAGTCACATGCTCGTCAGGTCTGTCCCTTGTATCAGCACAAGGCAAGCTGCAGTCATCTTGAATGACACCTCAAGCGGCTAATCACACGCTAATCCTATTGGAAGCAGGCCTTGGGCCATCGCACCAACATTTGGATGATGATGCAAAGCGCTCCTGTCCCTCCCTTGCATATGCAGGGTTACTCAGTATGTACATGCGCAACAACTCGATATCAGTCTGTCCTGTTAGAAACGCATTTGCAGGTCTCACTACACCTCCTGTGCTTGCCCAATGCCGGCTACTTGTTTGGTGACTGCTGAGCTTGAACAGCTTTTTAGCAATTGAGCACGTTCAAGCCTGGAAAAGCAATCTTACAAGGCGCTGTCATGACCATGCACCATGACCGTAATGTATGTAGTTCACTGTAACTGGCATGCCATTCTTGCAAAGCATTCATCAGGATACAGGACGTACAGATGCAATGTGTTGTGCCTGCTACAAGCAGGTTCTGTCAGTGAGACACCTGCAAGGCATTGATCGAAGGGCATGGGCCCAAGCCTGTGCTGCCTCTTCAGCTGCAGGGCATGCCTCATCTGTAGAGTGTGGTGCTTCTTCAGCTCTTGGGTATGCCGCCCATCTTTTGGGTGTGATGACTCTTCAGCTTTAGGGCACGACGCCCAGCTGTAGGGTGTGGTGCTTCTGCTTTATAGGTTGCCTCTCATCAGCAGAGTCAGTTGTGGTACAAAGGCCAAGCTATAGTCTATGTGCTGCTACTGTTCAGTTGATGCCAAGCATAAGTCAGAAGGCATACACTCAAGCTTGTGTCACTTTCCCGGCTAGCATGCTGTCATCAGTTCAGTTTGCTAGTCGTTGAAGTGCTGACAAATCACATTATTCAAGTGGAATTCGGCTACCAAACGCCTGCAAACATTGCCAAAGCCCACATCTACCAGCATGTGGGCTGTGTAGGCTGAAGGCTTGCATGTCTAGCACCTGAGCTGTCTATAAAGATTGTGTACTGCCAGTATGACTTTCATCTCCAATTGTTAAAAGCTGATAGATATTGCGCTAGGGGATGATTGAGGAAGTACAGTTAGTGTGACTCCTCTACTTCAAGATGTAAATGCTGGTCATGCCTTTTATCATGCCATTGTTAGCCTGGAAACTGGACCTCACAATGTTGTGGCCACGTTCAGTGGACTTCTGCTTGTGCTCACAGCGTTCTCAAGTCCAATTTTCAGGCACAGCTTCTCACAGGCTTTACAGAGTGCTAAAGGCAGCTACAAGCAATGAGTGCAATGAAGCAGAAGCAGTGGTACAGCCGCAGGCCCATGACGCCCATGTGGCCTTGTGCATAGCCCTGAGGGCTGAAGAACTGTTACACGTTGATTGCAAACACAGCTGCTCGGTATGAGGCCCAGCAGAAGCTGTACTGTAGAGTCATCAGCCAGGCTGGGTGGTCTTAGGCCTGTAATATGCTGCCTGAGATACATGCTTCTGGGTGATGCACCTGCATCACAGCTGGCATCCTGTCACTGCTGCACATGCGCCTTGGTCTGCGTGAAACATGTCTTGGCGTAGTGAGACATGACCTGACTGTGTTTCTGTGTTCTTGTGCCCTGTCAGACTCAAGCGTCAAGAGACAGCTCATCTGACAGGTCACAAGACAATTTAACACAGTCATGTCATGCCTCAACATGCCAAGGCATGCTTTCAGCTGTAGAGCTTGTGTCAGAAAACATGCAAAGACCTGACTGTCAATGTCTGAGTGGATGATGCTTGGATATCCCAGCCTCTGTCTCAGTCTGTTCGCGGCATTGGCCATATGCAGCAGCTGATGCCGCGCAGAGACAGAGCAAAAGGCTGGCTATCCAAGCTGATGGGTACATGCTGATTGTGCCCAAAACCCACCACACCACCAGCTGCTGGGGTGTATGTGACTCAGCCTGGCTTCTTCTCGTCACCCAGAGCAGAGACACCAGGAAGCAGCAACACTCCCACAATACTACCATTCATGGTATATACCGTGACAAACCATACCACACTATGCCATACCATACCATTCAAGTTGATGAATGTTCCTGCAGCCATCAGCATCATCCTGCTTGTAGTCAAGCCAGAAAGGCTGCTGGGTCCACTCAGGGGGTTTGTTGTGATGGTCTAGGCAGTGGCAGTGCCCTCCAGTGGTGCATCTGGTCCAGGCAGTTAGGCACTTCCCTGTCTTTCATCGGCTCAGCATGGGTGTGAGTTTTCATGGAAAAGCCATTTCCTGAAATGATACAGGCAAATTGCGTCTGACTTGAGATGTAGGCTTTTCATGCTTCAGCCATGAGCAAGACGCTTCATGTAGAGTGGCTCTTGACGCCATGGTGCGTGCCGCTTATAGGTGACTGCTGGGTGTACCAGAAAGTTGTTGGCAGGCCATGGGGGTCCTTGACCACATTCAACGCAGTGGAGTGGAGTGGAGTGTCAGGAGCGCGTATGGTATGAGCTGGCAGGTGCTGCTACAGCTGAGGCGTCCCCATGCAGGACTGTTCTGCTCAAGGTATGCACCGGGACAGCATGAAAGTCATTCTACACACTGATGACTATTCTGCAACAGTCATCAGTATGTAGAATGACCCTGTCGCTGAGTCTCTCTCGAGAACAGAAAATCAATGTGTTCCACTTGCTAGCGCTACTTTCTGTCAACAATGACATTTCCCGCCAAAGTGGGGCTGTGACACAGACTGTTGCCGTAGGATGGCAACGTAAAGCACATTACACACAAAAAAGTGTGGCATGGTCGCCTTCCTGGGAGTAGGACTAGAGCTAGTTGTCTTTGTGATAATATACAGCTTTATTCCCTGAGCTGACATCTACAACACAGCTTTGACCAGGATTCGGCCACTTGGCTTCAGGCATAGGTTCTTGGTTCAAGTCCATGTCCAGGCTGAAGCTTGACTCTTAGCTTCATCTCGCTGGGAGCCGGCTCTGCTTGGCAGGCCATCTCCCTGTGAGGCAAGGCTAGGAATCAAGTCCTATGTCGCTTTTTGCTGAGTAGTAGTACTTCAGCATTGATCTCAGCTTGTACATTGTCTACAGGCACACATTTGGCTGCACATTGCAGCCATGGCACTGGTTGCCATCATCCTACACCACACTGTGCGCCAGCAACAGGCGCTTGCCAAGCTGTGAAAGGGATGCATTCTGACTGCAAGGTGCCAAGTTGCGACTTTCCCGCTATTTTTTGCTCATTAGCCTGCGGTCAAGTCAGCGAGGCTCATTGCATCCTGGTGTGGCCGCATAGCATCTGTGTCTCAGAAGTGTTGCTGTATGTGTGTAGGGATGCAAGCATGTGTGGGAATGTAAATCTGCCATCAGCCAGTTTCCCGCCAAAACCTTGCTTCTTGCTTTTGCAGTCTGTGTGCTTCACAGCAGTTGCCCTAATGCTGTGGCAGGGCTCCTTGGGGGTTGTTTTGCTGGTTGGCAATGTGTCATGACTGAGCAGGTTTGGACAGGCCAAACTTGCAACGTTTGTGCTGGTTGGAGTTTGTCCAAAACATCAAACATTGCCAAAGCCAAAACACGATTTGCTGACACTGTTTACCCACTAGCCTACAGTGTCGAAGAAATCAACTTGCTCCCTCTTCTGAATGGCAGCGTTGCTTGCTTTTGCACCGCAAGACATCTCAAGTCTGCCAACTGCTCTCCAAGAGCTCTCAGCAGCATTCATCTACCAGTGACACATCAACACACTTTGAATGTCTACTTCTCTCACCTCATATCTCCAGACTGTAGTCATTTTGGCTGACAGAGCCGCGCAGGCTTCACTGAAATTGCGTTGCGTAGCATTGCCTGCAATGTGCTTCATGGTTTGCTGTCAGTCATAGCTTGCTTTGAAACACATTGAAGCGGCCCGGCTGCAATGCAATGTATCCTTATGTGTCATACTCAGTACAACATTTTGTTTTTGTGTCATACCGTAGTGGTGATGACCGCCCTGTCAAGTGCATTGATGACACCTTGTGGCACATTGCACTGTAGCCGCGCTCCTGGCTTGTGTTCCACTACTCAGGAGTTTGATCGTCATATGCCTCTCCAGCTGTCCCTTACAAAGACAACTGCAGCTTGTGTTTGCAAATGCAGTTGTGTTGAACACCACCAGGGCGCTAGTGTTGAACAACACCAGGGCGCTAATCACACTCTAGCTATACAACAATACGGAGAGCATGCCCTGTTTTTTCCTCTTAGAAGACTACAGTGCAGTACTACAAGTAGGCTGTGGCCAAACGCGGGAGCGGTCTTTGTCTGTGCGCGATTCAGGTGGGCAGTCAAAATCTGCCGCAGAGTCATCAGTCAGGCTGGAGGTTTCAGGTGGTATGCTGCTTGTGAAATTGCCCACTTGTGGGCACAGTCCAGAACAACCACATCAGGCGTTCCTTCTCAGCTTTGCCTGCGAGTGAGCAGCAGGTATTCTTCAGCCCCACATCAAACACCAGGTCTCTCAAGCACCAAGTCTGAGCTGTCAGGTGGCGAGCAACACCTCTCTGCTTGGTGGTCCAGTGAGTGACAGTGAGACTGTGGACAGCATCCAATTTTTGTTGACGTAAACAGGCAATTTCACTTCAATGGCATCACAAGTATTGCCTTGGTCAGGAAATGCTCACCTGGCTTCCAGTCCTAGGTGCAGGGTTCATAGCATGGCCAAGGCTATGTTTTTAACATAGCTTCACTGCTGGAGCTTGCCTCTTAGCTTCATCTCGCTGGGTGCCGGCTCTGCTTGCAATTGGCAGGCCATCTCCCAGTGAAGCAAGGCCAGGATGCAAGTGGCACACTACATGCTTCTGGCATCACATCTGGGTGAGACAAGCATCAGCAATCTGGCACCAGACACAGCTTGGCTGCCACCCATGGAAACCTATCCGCGTGACAACCTTCTGCAGAACTTGATCAGCAAGCTGTCGCCTGATGATGCCTATGTCAATGACACTAATCACAAGAACGAATTGGGTGAGTTTCCCACCACATCTTAAAATGTTCAGTGTGCCCTTCTGCCAAGCCATCTGGAACCCTGGGGTTGGTTACCTGACTGCCAAGCAGGCTCAAGGTATCTTTGCATGATTGCCCATCCTCCAGCTGTGCTCACCCTTGAGAATGTAAATCTGCAACGCTACCCCTTGCCAACAGCAATCTTTGTGTCTATGCTAATGCAGGAAGAAGAGAAGGAGAACACTAACATCAGCTGAGCAGGTATGATCAAGGCAGCTTGGTATGGGGTGCCAGATGGCAGGAAGAAGGCGGAGCTGAAGCAAGCGCGCGGCGGCATGCTTCTGGCGGGAGATGGAGTCAAGCAAGACACATCAAATTTGGCGTGAGAAGAATAACCACTGAGGCAATGTCTGCATCAGATCACATATTGATGGCATCTTGCCAACTGCAATGTTGCCAGCAGGCTTCCAGCTTTACAGGACCAATGAAGAGAGTGTGCAACACAGCTAGACTTCATAGCTATGTCAATTTAATTAGTTTACATCATTAGTTCAGCTCTGATTAGGTGTGATCAGATCGCTTAGGTCCTAGGTTCAACTCCTAGTCACAGCTGAAGCTTGCCTCTTAGCTTCATCTCGCTGGGAGCCGGCTCTGCTTGGCAGGCCATCTCCCAGTGAGGCAAGGCTAGGATGCAAGAACTCCCTTTTGTGTGCACTTCCTACTGGTGACTGAAGGCCACTGCAGAGTGAAACATCTGCTTTCAAGTAGAATCTTGGCATCTCAGACAGCTGGGCTGCATTGTGCATCCTATGTCTTTGCATGTAATGCCTCTGCATGACATATCCCGAAAACCGCTGATCTACAAGTCTTACTTATCAGAAAAGGCAGTTTTCCCGCCCAAAAGTTTTTTTGCTTTGCACTTTTGCTCAAGCAGTCTGGAGTCACACCGGTGGCCTTTCATCATCCAGGAGGCTGGGACTGCTGATGTCTGGCTGCATAGCCTTTAGTCATGAGTGTAACTGGGAATATAAATGGAAATGTTGAATCTGACTTTTCCCGCCAAAAGTGTGCTGCACATTCTGGCCCTCACTCAACCAGTGCCCTGCTGTGGTCAAAGGGTTCTTGCTGCATGTCATCAGTGCTTGTGTCCCTGGTTCAAAGCACAAAGCGCCTGCTGCCCCCACAAACTGCTGCTGCAGCAGTCCTGCAACAGTTTTGGGCATTGACAGCCATGTTTAGTGCCCATCTGCAACCTGCTGCAGGCCATGCCAGACGCCAGTCTCTACCTTGAGATGCTGGTGTAGCACATGCTAACCCTTCAGGCATACTCCAGGCGCTGCAGTGGAGAGCGCTTCCCTCCAAAAGCATCATGTGGCAGCTGCAGTCAAAGTCATCAGAGCTGTTTGAACAGGCACATCCTTTTACAGGGTTGCAGGCACAAGGGAGGAAGAAGCCAAGATAGATTTGTGCGCATAGGTGAGCAAATGCACAGTTCAGTAATAAATGCATATCAGGCCGCCCTCAATGCTGACAGGCAAGGTCATCTGTCTTGCATTTGCGGCAGGCCTGGCCAATTTCACTTGTGTTTTTGCCAAAGATAGAGTGAAGATGGAGTAAAGATCGACACTACGACTGTTTGTAAATGACAGATAGGAACACTAAGAAGGCTGCTAGCTGAATTGCAAACGCCAAGAGAGTCCTTGCTGATCAGGATCTGGCAGCTTCACAAAACAATTGGACAAAGGTGATTAACATGGCGTGCATTTGGCAGGCCTTGGCACAGGTACTGCAGTAGTTCTGTATGAGTGAGCAGCAGCACAGACAAGCTGCATACAGGGATCTAGAAAAAGAAAAGAAACGTTTATGCTTTTCAGCGATCATGACGTGAGCCTCCTAAGGCGGCAGCCCAGAGACAGGGATCTAGAAACTGATAATTTCGTTGCTGCATGCCAAACAGGCGTGCATAGGTATAGCATGCCAATGTGAAGCCCTGTTCAACCTAATCATAGCAGCAGTGCATTTATCTCAAACAAAGTTCCATGCATGTGGCTTGTCATTGCATTTGCACCAGGACAAAGCGCAGACTGATATTTGATGCAATGCAAGGGCTTATTGCTGTCTTCCTGTCTTGCTTCTTGAGACACATGATTTTAGGAAGAATTTTGATCAGGTCAGCTTTTACTGTACCCATTTCACAACAATGCAGCGCAGCGCTGGCTAGCAACCACTTTCACTTAGGCCCAATGTTTGTGCAACGCCTTCTGTAATGTGTATTGATGTGCACTTGTGAGTGGCGCTGCCAAATTTTTGTAGCACTACTTGGCACGGCGATATATATTGTGGTTGAGCTGTGGATGTGTTTGAGGACAGCGCCGTGCTTAAGCTGTCTTCCATGCAACTCAGTCCATATGGGGTGCTTGCAGAGTGTGTTAAAATACATGTGCGACAACAATTCACGCTGGAAAGGCATTGCTCACCTACTCATCGGTTGGGTTAAAAGCATGTCGTCCTGCCGCCGCTACAAAGCTTCCTGACAATAAGCAAGATGCATACATATGTCGTACTGCACCAGCCTCACTTGTGCACACCATCACCAACTAATCTGCAGTGGTCACTGTGAATTGCCCTGGAAGTGATGCTGGCTGTGTTGTGCTATGCACTGGTGCTTTGCGCAGTGCCGTGCCATAGCTGCTGTGCTATGCTGTGTTGCGTGGCGCTGCGCCACACTGCGTTGTGTTGTGCTGTGGCATAGTGTGTTGCCCTGAAATTGCGTGATAGTTCCGTGATGATTGTGATCAATCGTGATGTGCCATAATGTGCTGTGCTGTGCTGTGCTGCTGTACTCTTTCTTCTGAGAGTATACCATAAAGCGGCTGGTATAGATAGACAGAGTATGCCATGCAAAGCAGGCCCAGCACTGCCACAATAGAAAATTCCATAAAATTCTTAATCTTTTCTTATGATCTCAGTTTTGAGAAGGCTTTCAGACCATCTTGAGAATTTTACCATAATCTTTTAAGAAGGTTGTTTTAGGAAGCTTCCTTTAACACCGTTCCTATGTGGGTGATAGAAATCCTTTTACACTGTGACAAAGGAATGTCATGGGAATTCTATACGCATTCGATACCCCCGTATATATTCTCAAAAGGCATTTAGGATCAATAAAGGAAGACCATACAGGAATACACGCAGTTCAGTTTAAGAAGAAGACAGCAGCGATTATGGAAGGACTTGGGATATTATGAAGCTGCAGTTTAGAAGGCTGATGAGAACGGACCAAGAACAATTAAGGAACGTCCCACTGCATTTGAGAACTTTACAGGAAAAGCTCAAGTCTTTCCGTTACAAGATAAGATTCAAAACGGAAGTGTTTAGGTGGGCGCGAGCTGTTCAGGCACGCTAAGGGACTAGTCCTATACTGTTCATGGACGACTTTAGTACGGTTCCTATGTAGCGGATCACTGTACGGAATTGTGCGAGATATGATACGGAACTAGCTCAGCATTCTTAACCCCACAACAGACAAAGTTGAGAAGCTTCTGAACTTCTCGTTCACTTCCCAAACTTAGCTGCCAGTGAAGCTTGAATAACCGGCACTGCAGCAAATCCATAGATAGCACCTAAAAGCAGTGACAGCATATTAGCAGCTGCTCTCAGGAGTCAGGCATCTTGCTTTCGGAGAGCTGCAACTGTAGTGTCTAGCGCTGGCCCTTACGTGGGCGGCCTCTTCGTCCCTTTGTTACTGGCTGGGAAGGTGCATTGGCCTGCGCATCAGCAGCTGCCTTCCTACCATGCATGGTGTCAACTTGTGTCATATTCCCTGTGACATCCTCCTTGCTGTCAACTGGCCCCTGGGTGCTTCTTTAGGATCCCCTCGCACTGCGCCCAGGCCTGATCATGTCTGCCTCCTCGTCACTGACATGGACGCTTGCGTTCTGCAAACAGGCTTGGCTGTCAACATTGCACTTACTTTTTGCGCACCAAGAAAGCTCGTGCCATGTGACTGAGCAACATTGCATCGAGTTGTGTGATGCAGGGAACACAAGTGACGGCACAGTGTGATCTTGGCAATGGATGTTGTGAATGGAGGTGGGCAAGGCAGCACACACACCAATAAAGCATGTCAACATGAATGTGAACCTTTGTGACAGCAATTGTACAGGGTGGTGCAAAAGTGCAACATTGCACTCATCAGACTTGTGAGGTCTTTCAATGTGTAAGTCACCAGAGCAGCCTCTGTGATGAGCTCATTTGCATGCTCTCCAGCTGGATGCTTCTCCTTACCAGTAGCCTACAAACATTCATAGCCCGCTTTGCAAAGGCAGTGCATGCATGCGCCAGACGTCAATGCGCAAGTGCATGCCTGGTGATTGCATGCAATGAAGCATGACGAGTTCGACAGTACATACACAAGGTGCCAGCCTTTAAGAATAAGTATATGATATAAGTTGTACAGTGGTAACACTTGTTGAGCTGTCATTGTCTGATGAGCATATGCAAGGTTGCAAATAACATTAATGAAACATTGTATGCAAAGTGCACTTGGCATGCTTCCAAACAGCGCTGTCCAAAGGCACACTAAACAGCACAGAAAGCAGTGGCTAGTCAGCTGCTGTGCATTGTTGGGTCAATTCACCGTTTCAGTATTCTTAGGTTGGCCGCTCTGTCCTCCAGCTGGGTCCTTGCGTTTCCTACTGCCCTGCGGTCATACAACACATTGGTATACCAAGATGGCCAATCTTACAAAATCATTGTACGTGTACCTACCAAGCATAACCATAGAGCTGACTGCAATACACCCATATGGGGTCACGCATGTGGTTGAACAAGAACTGTCGAAGACGATTGCTGGGCCAGACAGTGTGACCAAACAAAGCAGCAACACATGCATCACAATGCTACATGTCATGCAGTGGTGAAGGGAGGCAAATTCACAGCACATTGCCTAACAGTCAGGGAGGGCATACCCCTTCAGGACTCTCTGCAGTGCTTGCAAGCTCAGCAGGCAGTGTAGTCTTCAACCTATCATACACTGCATACATTTCTGTGTCGCTCTTGCTTGGATGCACAGCTGTTGAAGATCTGTGCTGTTCTGTATTGAGGGGCGCTACTGTGTCCTCTGTTGGCTGTTGTGCCGTGGTTGGCTGCAATGATGCAGACCCTGACACCAGACCTGGATGGCCTGAGTCACAGGTTGCTGTCTCTGCTGCAAATCCTGACCCAGATGACCATGTCTGCTCAACAATGTTCAAGGCCACAGAAATGCAAATGTGTGTAAGCAGACTTATGATGCCAGCTGTACATGCACCGCAGCATGTGCTGATGTTACATCCTGCAATCCAACTGCAAGACCAAAGGCAGACTAGCCAATGTTGGTACAGGTGCCATGTTCCGCTTGTGCAAGAGGCGAATGCGTTTGCATGTCCAAGGTTGGAAATCCTTCAAAGTTGGCGGTTCAAGCTCTATCTGCAAAAGCGCATCAGCAATCTGCGACTTTTGCAAGCTGCAACGGCAGGCTCAACAACTTGTGTCGTGTGACACACGTTTCTACATCCACGACCTGAGACCTTAATGTGTCTGGCAGAGCAAAGCCGCAGCCGTGTTGTTACGTGCGATGACTTTGCACGCAGGACTTTACACCTTTGCATGCTGCTGTGTACGACAATGATCTGCTAGAAGTGCAGAAGCTGCTAGCCCAGAACACTGACTGCAATGCAGCCTCAAGCCAGGTTAACAAGCTGAACCCGTGCAAAACTTGACACTGATCTGGACTTGTCCCAGTTTATCCGCATCTACTGACTGTCTTGTGTCTAAATCTCGGCATCTTGCATCCATAGCATGTGTGAAAGTGTGCTTGGATTTCAAGCATCAGCCTAGGGACTAAGAGCAGTGGCATACTGCTGCAGGGGATTACACCTCTGCATCTGGTCTTCTTTAAACCATGGGGTGGTTATTATGATGGTCACGATGCAGAGGCCATCGTGGCTGCACTGCTATTGTCTGGTGCCAATACCAATGCAAAAGACAGTCATGTGAAATTCCCCCCAAAAGTTGCGACTCAAGCATGGTCTAGCGTCGTGCAGCCTTGCCTATATACAAAGTATCTTGGTCGTGCATTGGTAAACCTCAGTTTTGCTCTACACGCATGCACTTTGCTGCTTGGCAACAAATCAAAACAAGCACTATTGTGTTCTAGGGCAGGACACCTGTGCACCTGGCTGCAGTCGCAGCATACGACTGGTATAATGTTGCGGTGCTCAAGCTTGTGCTCAAGCACTGTTCCATTGGTACCATCAATGCACAGGATGCCAAGGTACCTCAGCACACCGTGACATCTTGCAAGCTGCAATGGTGCTGTTGGGTTTACTCTATTGCCAGCCGCAAACGACTTTGAAGGCATCATATGATGAGTGCACTGTAATGTCTGCCACCTTGTAGAACAACGTTTGGGGACCTCCTCTACGTTGTGTCACCCTAACAACAGTGGCTGCATAGCACAAAGTAATGTTTGTAAGGGTGGCCTCAGACTGCATGGCAATGCAACATCATCTGATTGCAACATTGTCCTTGCAACTTGCACTTACATACATAGCATGTTCCTTGATCGTGTTTTCTGGCTGCATCAGCTTCTTGTCTTGGACTGGTATGTTGCAGGGCAGGACTGTACTGCACATGCTTGCACATCATGAATTTGAAAGGGAGCCTGTTATCAAAACATTGGATGCTGCTGGAGCAGATGTGTCCATTCAGGATATCAGAGTAAGGCGTCGGGCTGTTCACATACTTGCCTAATAGGGGTGACCTTGTTTTGGTGCGCTGATTGGGGTTGCTTGTGCTCATGTGCATTGTTCAATGTGACTTGCCACTGTCAGAGCGCATCATGAGCTGCAATTTCCTTTACTGCAAGTCGTGATTTACAGGGAACAACCCATTTCCTGCCATGCACATGTAAAGCATCTTAGCAACCAGTTTGCTCTTGCTCACTACAACCTGAATGGCAACGACTTGCTCAAAAAACCTATATGCAATGCTCAAGGCTCAGTGCAGAAGTATCTTTGCGCACGTGTTGATGATGCTCCTGCATCCCCAAGCTGAGCACGTTGTGTGTAGGCTTCCATTTGGACGGCCTCATAGGTTTCAGGTTTGTCAGCCTTGATTTGCAATTCAGGGTCAGACGCGTCTACATCTGGCAGCTGAAAGCAAGGGGGAAATGCTAATGGTCTTCCGAAGTATTTCCCATAATTTTGATGCTGCTGTGCAACTACAAGACAAGCAGGTTTGTGGTTTTTGCCTGTTGTTTGCTGATTCATGGTGGTCACAAAACACTTGGGAAGCTTGGGCATGCTTGCACAAGCTCCAGCTGTTTTCTTGAAGGCTGGCTCATCATGTCCATAAACTTGTGTCTTGTTCCCCTGCCTTTGCTAGCTCTGAAAGTGCTGGTTTGGGCTGTGTATGTGTACGCACAGGTCAACATATGACCACCACAGCCAAGTTGTGCAAGTTTCTGTCCTGCCAGCCACAGAGATGATGTATCAGAACTTGTGAGCTAGCAGGGTTGCTCATGTCTGCTTGCTCATTATGTTGCCTTGTGTGCATTGCTCATGCATGGATCCTGGGGTGGTACGATCTTCCTTCTGATGCATGAGCACTCCAATCCTGGTCAGATGCTTGTCACCTGCACTCTGTATGTATGTCGGATGCAATGTTGCAGGCACAGAATCCAATCCACCTGGCAGTCATGCATGGCTCCAACATATTGTTTCACGATCGTTCGCCTGACTTGTTGACAAGCAACGGTACAAAAGCAGCTATGTGCATGAAAGACAACAAGGTAATTGCCATTGAAGGGTGCATCATGCTACGTTGTAACGTCTGCATGCATGAATTGCACTGGTTGTGCATTTCTTGTTGTGCATTTCTTGATGTCAAGGAGCTTGCAGGCTCTCAGTTCAAGGATAGCATTCCATCAACAGGCATCCTTGTGACAAAGTTTTGACTCAGCCATGTGCAATTCGGCATTATCATCACGCATGCTGGTTGCATTGTCATTTCACATATCAACATTTGCTACACTAGGCTCCATATCGTTTGTCTGATTGTAATGCAGCTTTGTGTCTTATAGACAGAGAGTCAGTCATGGCTTGTCATGGCAAATGGGTGTCACACGAGTGTTGTGAAGCTACAACTTTGGTAGAGCTGGCTTATTGCAGCAGCTGTGTTGCAAGGTGCAATCATGCATCACACCAAGATGCCAATTGCCTGCAGGGCATGCTGCCCATACACTATGCTGTCAAGTGCGGTTCAGAGCAACAGACAATGAAAGTGCTATTGGCCTTTGGTGTCAAGGATGCAAGAAACAATGAGGTCAGTCTTGTGGGTTTGTACTTGCATCTATGCCCATAGGACTATGCTCCTTTTTTTGTGTTTGTGTATGCTTGCCAGCAGAATTTGTATGAAGCTGTTTGTTGCAAGTGCTTCTTCCTATCTCTGATCCAATTTGCTTATTTGTGCATGAAGCCAGGTTTTGGTCAACAGAGTTGGCAGAGCATGGTCAAGACCAAATGTTATGTCAGATAGAGTGTGAGCAAGCAAACCTAGTGAGGGTATTGGTACAATTTGCACAGACACCTGCATGCTGAAGCTGCCCATTGACTGGCTGCAGGGCCAATCATTGCTGCATTTGGCTGTATTGCAAAGCTCACCAGACATTGTAGAAGTGCTACTGAGGCACGGCGTGGATGTGAATATGCTAGACATGATGGTGAGCTGTCAAAATGGCTGTGAAGAGGCAGAGCTACTTCATACGCAAATCACGTCTCATAGTGGCTGCTGTAGGGGCACACACCGCTTCATGTGGCTGCAGAAAAAACTTTTCCACGCATTGTGGAACAGTTGCTGAAGCATGATGCAGATGTAGGCTTGACAGACCATCTGGTGAGGTTTGTTACCCCTCATTGAGACTGCAGAGGTGCGTCACACAGATGACTGGTGTGACTTCTGTTCCATGTCACAGTGTCAACCAGCAAGTTGCATACACAGAATAGATTCCGTGCCCTTGCTAACTAGAGTATACAGACATGGTTGCTAAGCGCAGGGGATGTCTGCATTGCACCTGGCAGTGCACAGCAACTCTGGAAGCAACGAGGAGTGGGCACTTGAAACAGTGAAGACTCTTTTGGGTCATCATGCCCAGGCTGCTGCAACAAACCATCGGGTAAGTCAGGCTTACCATGCCTTCCTTGAAATTGTTTGTATGTTACTCAATGGCAATGGACTAGGCATCTTCCCATGTAACGTGTACAAGAGCACTCAACGCTGTCTGTGGCTGTCAAGACTGATCTGGGGCCTAGGCATCCACCTAATCTGGGCGTTAGTTTGAGAGACACAGCTACCCTGTGCACTCTCTGCTCAGTGACAGCCTTGTTGTCACTGCCTGATGTACATGTCTTGATGAGTATGTGGACATGCTGCATTACAGGGTAAAACTCCCCTTCATCTGGCCATTGCTAAGGAGCGCTTGGACATCAGCAAGCTTCTCTTGGACGCGGGGGCAGACATCAATGCCAGGGACAACAAGGTGTAGCAGTAAATGTGTGACAGGCTGCACCCATGTCAATGCGCAGTGTGACAATGGCATGCCTCTTTGTTGTACTCATGTATAGCACATTGACTACACATTCTGATAAGCCTACAGCTGCTCTTAGCACTCTTTCAGGCAATTACGATATGGTGTGCTGCAGGGCATGACGTGCTTTCACAATGCTGTACAACAGGATTGGTACAAAACAGTGAACTTTCTATTGCTTCAGCATAGACCAGATGTTTCAGTAGCAGATCTTGAGGTGGGTCCTGTCAATGACATTGCCTTGGACCTGCCTAGGAGTGGTGAACAGTGAGGACCAAACGGTCTGTTGCTGTCCAGGGGACAACCCCACTGCACAATGCAGTCAGAAGACAGAGCTTTACGGTCTGCAAGCTTCTTTTGGGTGCTGGAGCAAACATCAATGCCAGGGATAATCAAGTAGGTGCATGTGCTTGATCTGCAACCAGCTGCTGGCATATGTCATGCTGAGCAAGTACATGCTCCCTTGCAGCTGCTCTGGTCATCTGTCAGTCCAAAAGTCAAGGCTCTAAAGTCATCTGTCAACATGCAGCCAGCCTGATGACGTCCTGATATGCTGCAGGGCATGACATGTCTTCACTGCGCTGTACATCAGTACTGCGCTGTACATCAGTATGACAGTAACATGGTTCACTTCCTGCTGCAGCATGGCCCAGATGTCACAATAGCTGATCATAAGGTGCGCACAGCGCAGCTTGCATTATCTATGTATCAAACCCAACTTCTCACAACATGATGAAAACATTGATACCTTAGAGTTTTCATGCCTGCTTAGGCTGGCAGTGTACATCTGCGCGCTTTAACTTCTGCTCTTGCATGTGCTGTTGCTTAGGCTGTTGCCATGCCTTCAGATGTGCTGAGCCCATTTGCCTGCATGTCGGCTCTTCCAGCAATTTCACTGCATGCCACTGTAGAGGCACTCGACAGTGAGCATCAAGGCTGCATGCATCAAGCACAGACCAAACATCACAGCTTCATGAGTTGGTCATTACAGGGATGGACGGCACTGCACATTGCTGCCCGATCAGATCCCGACTGTGTGCACGCCTTGCTGTCTTACGCTCCTCCTACCTACCTGTGGACAGTTGACAGACCTCAGCAAAGCGAAGAGACACCATGTGCCACCGTGCCTGCCACAAAAAGAAGACACTGTGGCTGAATCTGGCAAGCCAAGGTATCTGTTGTTGTCTTCACTCGCAAGGACTGAACAATAGACTCAAGTCTTGAAACCTGCCAATCGGTGAAACCTTTATGCAGCAGTATGTTGTGTGAACTCACACTAAATTTATTCTTCAGCCTAATTCACTGCAAGCACAGTAGTAGTAAGAAGGTCAATGATGTAAGCACACACAGGATGTGCAACAGGATGTGTCACAGGGCACACAACTGAGGTCCAACGCAGGTTAGAGCCAAATTCAGTAAGGCTGATCGATGTCTACTGGTGCACTCCGAAACCAGTCGTAGGGACTTTGCGATCGAGCTCACGATAGCATGACACATTGTCCGGATCGTCAAGCAATCGTTGCAAGGTCAACGACGGCTTAGTGAAGACGTAAGACTTTAAATACCTAGTAAAGACCCATTGACAAAAGCTGGGTTTTCATAGTGACAACCATCTCGCAGACTGTCTGTGTTGCAATCTGTTACCGGGGCACCTCCTGACTGATGCATCACTGCTATCTAAAGGTGTAGCGGCTGCAACCTGAGACCAGTCTGCAGTCATGCGGTTTTTGCACATGCCCTTGTAGGAC
>JAABUP010001147.1_pt1 | contig 55967 bp, 52 predicted proteins | sample 5559201 | NCBI WGS metagenome assembly JAABUP01 (sample SAMN10711887, study PRJNA513373) | rock metagenome | isolation source: Antarctica rocks | place: Antarctica | reverse complement strand
CATCACCCGTGTCTGGCAACGCATCCTCGCACTCACCGCCGCGATCTGGCACAACGACAACATCGGCCACGCCATCAAGCGATCACTGACCGCCTACGACCACTGACCCTTGGAATTACTCATCTAGAGCAACTGAAGGGAGGGGCCTCCACGTGCCACAAAAATATGAGGGGCATCAGACGTGCCACCGGGTCGCTGCTGATCGCAGCCAGCCTCGTCCTGACCGGGGGCTGCAGCTCAGGGAGCTCGGGAGTGCACCTACAGACACCGGACCCACCCTCCAGCACTCCTTTGCTTCCCACGTCGTCCGCGACAGTCGGCTCAACGCCCGCTTCGTCTCAACCCACTGTGAGTTCCACACCATCCCTTGCCAGGAGTAGCAAGACCCCACCAATCACCACCCCGCCGACCACCCCAGCGAAGGCAACTACGGCCGCTAATCCTTGGCCGGCCAACTTCACCGGCCCTCAGCAGGCGTATGCCAAGGGCGCACTTGCCGCATTTGCCGGATTTGCCCGGGTGACCAGTGCGGCTCAGAAGCAACCAGGCAAGGACTGGACGAAGGCGGTCCGGGAGTACACCGCTGATCCGACTGCCGGGAAGACGCTGGATGAGATCGCCTCGTTGGTGACCGCGAAGGTGCATGCGACGACGACTGCAACATACGAGGCTCCGCGCGTCGTGTCCGCAACCGCAGATGAGGTAGTCATCCAATCCTGTGTGGACGGTTCTAAAACTGCCATCGCCGACGCGTCAGGCAAGAAGATCGCATTGCAGCCATCGGCGCATCCTCGATCACAATTAACGTTCAACGTTTATCAGTACGGGCCTAAAGCCGGTGGGTGGCTGGTCCGTGAAACTGTCGCATCGAATCCGGTCAAGTCATGCTGATTCGCCGGCTAGCTTGCGCCGCGACCTTGGTTGCTCTTATCTCTACCGGGCTGGTCGTAATGAGCATCCCCGCGTTTGCGGACGGTAATTGCTACCTGGACCCAACGACTGGCATAGTCCATTGTTCAGTCAGTCAGTCTGGTGGTGGAAGCACACCTACAGTTGCGCCACCGACTGGCAATGATGGTTCTGGCTCGGCGCCTTCCGGCGGGGCCAGCGGGGTGGCGTCGACCACCGGCGCCGCCAGCGATAACCCTGGACAGGTCAACGGTGAATGCGCGTGGCGGGTATTGAACCCGCAGCCAAGGGCTGGCGACAAGCTCTGGGAGGGACACGCTCCCACGACAGGAGTGGTTCTTTACAACCTCTGTAACGGGCCGATCGCCTACGCCTATGCCGCCAGCTTGGCAGCTGCACCACCGGCGCCATTGCCCCCGCCGGACCCCGCGATGTTGGCTCAGCAGGCGTACGCGGAGTTGATTGCCAGCCTCACGAAGCCCACGGTCGGGCGATCCCCAGACCCGAGCCATGGGGACCCAGCGAAGGGTGGTCAGCCGTACACGGTGGTGAACTTGTGGACCAGATATTTCACCGATCCCGCAACGTTCACCACGATGTCGAAAACTAAGGGGTTAAGAGGTGTCTCGGTGACGGTGACGGCGACGCCGGTCGCATTGAACTTCGACCCCGGCGATGGTAATCCTCCGGTGTCATGTCCCGGGCCGGGCCGTGCCTGGCAATCGTCGGACGGTTTCGCCCCGCCAACTGTGGGTGAGTGCGGCTACCAATACAAGGCCGTGCAGGCAACCCCGATCACCGCCACCGAATCCATCACTTGGAAGATCAGCTGGATCGATCCGGCCGGCCAGACGCACGCGTTACCCACCTATGCGACGAAGAACGCATCTCAATTGATCGTCGAGCAGATCCAGATTGTGGTGAAGAACTGATGAAGCTTTCCGGGGGCGCATCCACGAAGGAACGTCCGGCGGCGCCGGGTGTGAACGGCAGCTCGGTGGTGATTGCGGCGGCGCGGGTGCCGTTGCGGACGCGGCAGCGCCGGCCGGCGCAGGTGGCGTTGGGTGTGGTGTTGATCGTCGGTTTGGGTGTTCTGGGCGGGGTGGCGTACGAGTCGGCCGGTTCCAAACAGCCGGTAGTCACTGTGGTCCGGGCGATCCCGAAGGGTCATGTGGTGACGGCGGCAGATCTGTCGACCGTCGATGTGGCCGGCGGGGTGGTCGCGGTGTCAGGGGATCATCTGGCGTCGGTGCTGGGGGAGACGGCGACGGTCGATCTGTTGCCGGGCACGTTGTTGCAGCGCTCGATGGTCTCTGCCGGGCCGAGTCTGGCCGCCGGGATGGCGCAGGTCGGTGTGGCGGTGACCGGGGGTCAGATCCCCGCGGATGGGCTGGCCCCGGGCGACACGGTGGAGGTGCTCGCGTTGCCGGCGAAGGGCGCCGCCACCGCGGCGGGAGCAGCGCCGACAACTGCGACGGTGCTGGCGGCGAAGGCGACCGTGTTCTCTTCTCGTCCTGATCCTTCGTCGGCGTCGGGGACGTTAGTGACGTTGACCGTGCCGGCCAGTGCGGCGGCCGGGATCGCCACCGCGTCCGGGGACAGTCTGGTCGCGTTGGTTCAGGTGTCGCCATGATCATCGGGGTGTGCTCGGACAAGGGATCGCCAGGTGTGACCACGTTGGCGGTGGCGTTGGGGTTGGTGTGGCCGGGCCAGCCGTGCCTGGTGATGGAGTGCGATCCCTCCGGCGGGGTGCTGTCGTTCCGGATGCAACATGCCGAGCTGGGCGGGTTGCTGCAGCCCGAACCGACGGTGGCCTCGTTGGCGGCGATGGTGCGGCTCGGTTTGCCGGAGGATGGTTTGCTTCGGTTCTGCCAGCCGACGTCGTTGGGCGTTGCGGTGGTCCCGGGGCCGTTGACGGCGCAGCGTTGGGTGCCGGTGCGGGGGTTGTGGCCGCAAATCGCGCAGGAGTTGGCCGCCTGGCCGGGCACGGTGATCGCCGATCTAGGCCGGATGCAGCCGGGTAATGCGGCACTCCCAGTAGCCCAGGCAGCGACGGCGGTGCTGCTGGTCGGCCATGCCAACGCGGAGGGCTTGTTCGGGTTGCGGGACCGGGCGGCGACGTTGGCGCATGTGCTGGGCGATCCGGGCCGGGAACGGCCGTCGGTGGCGGTGGTTGTCACCGATTCACCCGCCCAGCGGAGCACCGCGGTCAAGGCGGCCGGCCACATGCTGGCGGCCGCCGGGTCGCCAGTGCCGGTGGCCGGGTTCTTCGCCCGCGACCCGGCCGGGGCGCAACGTCTGTGGGCCGGTGAGGTCAACCGGAAGCTGGCCAAAAGTGAGCTGATCTCCTCGGCCCGGTCGCTGGCCGAGACGGTGATCGGGTGGTGGCCGCAGTTGGCCGACCGCGACGACGCCAGCGCTCCACCGCCAACTCCGGCTCCGGCTCCGGCTCCGGCCGAGTCTGGTGTCGACCGGCTCGAAGCCGCGAAGGTGTCACCCGCAGCCACCGGTTTGGGGCCGTTCGGAGGCGCGAGCCGCGATGGCGCGAAAGGGGCGGGCAGATGAGTGAAGAGCTGTTGGATGCGGTGCTGATCAGTTCTCTGCAGGTCCAGGTCGCCGATGAGATGACCGCGATGCGGCAGCGCCGGGACGCGTTGGGGGAGCGGGAGCTGTCCAAGGCCGACGAGCGGCAGCTGGCCCGCAGTTTGATGCAGGCAACGGTGTCGCGTCACATGGAACTGCGGATGGCCAACGGGTTGGAGTTGCCTGAATCCTCCTACGACGAACGCCTGGTGCAGGCCCTTGACCAGGCCATATTCGAGGCGGGGGCCCTGTCAGGATTACTCGCGGACAATTCGATCGAGAACATCAACATCAACGGCTGCGACGAGGTGTGGATCACCTACGCCGACGAGCGGGGCAAGGTCCGGGGCAACCCGGTGGCCGCCAGCGACGAGGACCTGATCGCGTTGGTCCAGACGTTGGGCTCCTACGGGGGGCTCAATGCCCGGCCGTTCACCCGGGCCCACCCGGAGCTTGACGTGCGGCTGCCCGACGGTTCCCGGTTGTCGGCGGTGATGAGCGCCACTGAGCGGCCCAGTGTGTCGATCCGGCGGAACCGGTTCCCGCAGATGAGCATGGCGCAGCTGGTCCGCCTGGGTACCGTGGACGAACAGTTGGCGGCTTTTCTGCAGGGCGCCGTCAAGGCCAGAGCCAATATCATGATCGCCGGGGCGACCGACGCCGGAAAGACTAGTTTTCTCCGCGCATTGGTGAATTGCGTTTCCAGCGAAGAGCGGCTCATCATCTTGGAACGGGCCCTGGAATTGGGGATCAAACGTCACCCTGAATTGCATTCGGATGTCGTGGAGTTGGAGGAGGTTCTTCCCGATTCCGATGGTAACGGCGGGTTGTCGTTGCAACGGTTGGCCCTGCGCACGAAGCGGATGGACCCTGGTCGGGTCATTCTCGGCGAGGTGCTGGGGCCTGAAGCAGTGGAAACTCTCAATGCCATGAGCCAGGGCAACAATGGTAGTTTATCGACGATACATGCCCGGTCTGCGGAGGATACTTTTTCCCGGCTGGCGACCTATGCGGCACAGTATCAGGGTTTGCCGTTCGAGGTCACCCACTCGCTGATCGCCGGGACCATCGACTTCGTGGTGTTCATTCAGAAGAACCGCAAGTTCGGCGGGAAACGGTGTGTGACCAGGGTCCGGGAGGTCTCGGGGTTCTCGGCCGGCCGGGTCGACGGGGCGGACATCTTCGTCCCGTCGACGGTGGACGGTCGGGCGGTGCGCTCCGAGGCGGCGATCCGGCGCAGTCAGGAACTGGAAGACGCCGGATACCACGACCAGGCCGCGGCGTGGTCACCGACCGAGGACGACGGATGGCAGGTCTGAACCGCCGCACCGCCCGGCCCGGGCGGGTCAGGTCGGGCGGATGGATGGATTCACATGAGGATGGGGGAGGGATCGACGATGGTGTTACCTGATCTGCGTTTCCTGCTGGCGGTGCTGTGGGCCGGGGCGTTGGGCGGCGCGGTAGTGCTGCTGATCACCGGCGTCCGCGGGTCCAGAGTGGATCTGACGCGGCCGCCGTCGCGGTGGGCAGTGTGGATGCGCAGGTTGCGGGCGCCGGCGGTGGGTCTGCGGGTGGCCGGCGGGATCGGGGTGTTCGCCGCGACGTTGGTATTGACTCGTTGGCCGGTGGCGGCGGGGGCGTTGGGCGCGATGGTGATGTTCTGGCCGGCGCTGTTCGGTGGGCAGCAGCAGGAGCAGCAGCAGACCGCCCGGCTGGAGGCGCTGGTGGCCTGGACGGAGGCGATGCGCGACACCATGGCCGGCAACGCCAGCCTGGAGGCGGCGATCCCGGCGACGGTGCACAATTCGTCGCCGCTGATCCGGCCCGCGTTGCTGCAGCTGCAGGGCCAGCTGGCCGCCCGGGTGCCGATGGACACCGCACTGGCCCGGCTGGCCGCAACCCTGGCCGACAGCTCCGCCGACCTGGTCATCGGCGCGCTGATCCTGAACGTCAAACGCCGTGGCGACCGGCTCGGGGAGGTATTGAGCAGTCTGGCGGTCACCGCGCGGGAGGAACTGGACATGCGCCGCAAGGTCACCGCAGGTCGGGCGGAGATCCGTCGGGGCTTCCGGATCATCATCGTGATCACGCTGGGGTTCGGTGGCTATTTCGCCCTGTTCGGCGGCGATTACATGAAGCCCTACAGCACCTTCGGCGGGCAGATTGCGCTGCTGGTCGTGTGCGGCCTGTTCGTGGCCGGTTTCGCGTGGATGCGCAAACTGGCCGGGTCGAGCCCGGCGGAGCCGTTGCTGACCCGGCCCGGGATGAGGGTGAGCGAGCAGGAGCTGGCGCTGGTCGCCTCACTGACCGACACCGCCGCGACAAGGCCGGTGACCGGCCCGCGGCCGATCCTGATCCCCACCCCGCCGGCCCCCGGTGCGGGGCAGTCCCGATGATCACGATGGCGGCGTTGGGCGCCGCGATCGGCGGGGTGCTGTTTTGGCTGTGGCTGGTCCTGGTGCCGCGCAGGGACTCTGCGCTGGTGCAGTTGGCGAAGATGGACGCGATGTTCGCCGGCGCCGGAGCGGGCCGCCCCGAGCCGATCGCCACGGCGGGGCCGGTGCGGGGCCGGGCTGGGGTCGAGGCCAAGTTGGGTGGCCAGGTCTCGGCGTTGCTGCGGCGCCGCGGCTACGCCTACACCAGCCTGCGGCAGGACCTGGCCCTGACGGGGAAGAGCTTCGAGTCGGTGATGGGCCGCAAGGTCGTCGGGTTCGCTGTCGGGTTCCTGTTGGCCCTGATCGGGGTGGTCGCGGTGACGGTGGTCGGCGGGGTGAGTCTGCCCGTCGGCAGCCCGGTGATCCTGGGTTTCGCGGTCGGGTTCGGATTTTTCCTGCTGCCCGATCTGGACGCCCGGGCGCTGGCGGCCAAGCGGCGCCGCGATTTTCAGTACGCGTTCGGCGCCTACCAGTCGTGGGTGGCGCTGGAGATGGCCGGCTCCGCGGCCCCGGAGGAGGCGCTGCCCACCGCGGCCCGGATCGGCGCCGGGTGGCCGTTGGCGTTGATCCGCGACACCCTCTACCGGGCGCGGCTGGCCAAGAAGAGTGAATGGGATGCTCTGGCCGAGTTGGGGATCCGGATCGGGGTAGATGATCTGCGGGATCTGGGTCAGTTGATCAAACTGGTCGCCAAGGACGGCGCGAAAGTACGGGAAACCCTCTCAGCCCGCTCCACCGCCATGCGCCGCCGGCAGTTGGCCGTGGAACAGGGCGTCGCGGGTGAACGTGACCAGTCGATGCGTCTCGCCCAGATCGTCCTGGGTCTGGGGTTCATCGTGTTCCTGGGTTATCCCGCCGTCGCGGCCATCGCGGGCCTGTGAAAGGAGGCAGCCACCCACCGACTCACCGTCAGGCACACGTGCTCACTGCCCCACTACATCCCGTCGAAATTGTCCTCACATCGTTCACCTGAAAGGAAAGTTGCCATGAGTGCAGTACCAGTAGAGGTGCAGCTGCTCTGGGCCTGGTTCACCGTCCGGGCCCGCGCGGTACGCGAGGAGCACCCCGACCGCGGGGAGATGATCAACACCGCGATCGTCGTCGGCGTGCTGGCGGTCATCGCGATCGCCGTCGGCCTGATCCTGATGACCAAGGCCAAGAGCGCCGCCAACAACATTAAGACCCAGTAGTCGACGGCCGGATCCAAAGGTTTCCTGCGTGAACACACAGCATCGGTGGCGGGCTGCCGTGGGGCGTCGATGGCGCGCCGCGGTGGCCGAACCCGACGCCGGCTACAACCCGCTGGAGGCGGCCATCATCACCCCGATCATCATCGTGTTCACGATGCTGATCGTGCAGTTCGCGTTGCTCTGGCACGGCCGGCACGTCGCCGAGGCCGCCGCCCAGGCCGCCGCCCGGTCGGCCGCGGCCTACACCTCGACCGCGGCGGTCGGACAGGCCAACGGCGCCAGCTACCTGGCCCAGGTCGCGCCGCACCTACTCACCGGCGCCGCCGTGAGGGTCGACCGTGGCCCGCAGTCGGTCACCGCAGCAGTGACAGCGACGGTGCCATCGGTGATTCCGTTCGGCACGTTTACGGTCACCGAGACTGCCGTCGCCCCCTTGGAGGTGTTCGTCAATGCCACCGGATAGTCCAGAGCCCAGGTTTTCGGACCAGTCAGGAAAGGTCAGCGTAATCGTGGCCGAGCACCAAGCCGACGCTTGCCACCGCCGGCCGGGCCGGATCCGCCGGTTCCTGACCACCGGGCGCCCGGTGGGGGATCGGGGCTCTTCGATCATCGAGCTGGTGATCGTGACACCGATCGTGATCGTGTTGCTGTTCACGATGGTGGCGTTGGGCCGGTACAGCCAGAACAACATCCTGGTGGAGCAGGCGTCCGCGGCCGCGGCGCGGGCCGCGTCGTTGACCTCCAGCCCCGGCCAGGCGCAGCGGGCCGCACAAGACGCCGCCGACGCCACACTGTCCGGGGCGGGGCTGGCCTGCGCCCAGATGACCGTCTCGGTCGACACGTCGGTGTTCCGGCCCGGCGGGCAGGTGACGGCGACGGTGACGTGCACCTCGGACCTGTCGAGCCTGGCCTTAACGGGCGTACCCGGTTCGGCGACCTTGCATTCCACCTCGGCGGCGCCGCTTGAGGCATTCCGGGTATTCGGGGCCGGCTCATGACCGACCCCGCAACAGTCCCGACCGATCGCCGCCGGTGGCAACGGCTGCGCACCGATCCGGACCGGGACGCCGGGTCAGCCGCGTTGTGGCTGGCCGTGGTGATGGTCGCGCTGCTCGCATTCGCCGGGCTCGTACTGGACGGCGGAACAGCGTTGGCCGCCCGCGGGCAGGCCGCCGACGTCGCGCAGCAGGCCGCCCGGGCCGGGGCGGACGCGTTGAGCCCCAATGCGTTGTTCGGCGGCGGTGGGGTCGCCGGTCTGACAGCGCAGGAAGCGGCAGCGAACACCGCCGCACACAACGTCCTTTCCGCGGCGGGCGTCACCGGGACGGTGGAGGTCTCGGCGGCATCGGTGACCGTCACCGCCACCGCCACCAAACAGACCGCCATCTTGTCCGCGGTCGGGATCAACCAGGTGTCGGGCACCGCATCGGCGACCGCCGTTCCGCTGCTGGGCACCACCACGGCTGGAGGATGACGATGCGCTGGTTACGGGCCCTGTGGGCGTTGGTGGTGTCGGCGGCGCTGATGGCCGGCATACCGCTGCTGCTGGCGAGACTGATCGGCAACCCGCTGGCCGGGGCCAAGGAAATATTCACCACCGCCACCATGACCGACACCGGCGTCCTGGACGTCCTGGCCGTCATCGTCTGCGGCGCCGCGGCGGTGGCCTGGTTGCAGTTCACCGCGGCGTTCTGGCTGGAGTTCTCCGCGGTCCGTCAAGCTGCCCGGCGCGGGTACCGCACCCCCGGTCCGCGGCGGACACCGCTGGTGTTCGGCGGCCAGCAGCGGCTGGCCCACACCCTGGTGTGCGCGTTGCTGCTTTTGGGTCCGACGTTGCTGTCCACCGTCGGCCCGGTCGTGACCGCCGCGACCGCCGCCACCCCGATCGCCGCAGTGAGCACCCACGCCTGGTCAGCACCCGGTGCGCCCAGCCTGGCGGCGGCGCAGTCCTGGTCGGGCTCCGCCGCCGGTGTTGGCGCCGCAACAACTGCGGTGAGGTCGCAATCGGTGGATACCGCCACGGTGCGGATCGCCCAGGACGGGCCGCGGAACTGGTGGGATCTGGCCCAGCAGCATCTGGGCGCCGGTGACCGTTGGCCGCAACTGTGGGCGCTCAACCACGGCGCCGCCCAGACCGACGGCGCCGTCTTGTCCAGTCCCAACACCTTGTTGCGGGTCGGTTGGCAGATCACCGTTCCCGCCGCGCAGAGCAGCACCGCCACCCCCTCCACCCCGGTTGCGGCGGCCGCCCCGGCGACGCGGATGGTGACGGTGGCGCCCGGGGACAGCTTGTCGCAGATCGCCACCGACCACGGGTGAGCTGGGCCAGCATGTGGCAGGTCAACCAGAACCGCCCCCAGGTCGGCGGTGGGTTTTTCAGCGACCCGGACTACCTGCAGCCGGGATGGACGTTGATCCTGCCGCCCGCGGCGACGCCTGCCCCCGCCGGGGCGGTGACGGTGGTTTCCGGGGACAGCCTGTCGCAGATCGCCGCCGACCATGGCAGCACCACGGCGGCGTTGTGGCAGGCCAACCAGGACCGCCCCGAGCCCGGCGACTCCCATTTCAGCGACCCGAACTATCTGGAGCCCGGCTGGGTGATCCAGATACCCGCACTACCCGCCGCAGCCAGCCACCCGGCAACGCCGCGGCCTGTCGAGCACAGCAGTACCGCGGGCACCGCTGGCGGGGCACACGCGGCCGCCGATCAGGCCACTGCCGAACAGCACGCCGCCCAACAGCACGCCGCCCAACAGCACGCCGCCCAGCAGCACGCAGCCGAACAACACGCAGCCCAGCAGCGCGCCGCCCAGCAGCGCGCGGCCGCCGAACAACACGCGGCCGAACAGCACGCAGCCCAGCAGCGCGCCGCGGCCGCCCGGCCGTCCGGGCAGCCGGCATCGGGTGGCCCTACCGGTGTCCAGGAGGCCAAGGCGGCGTCATCGACGGTGGCTGCGCAGGGGGAGCCTGTCAGCCCATCGGCTTCCTCGGACGTCTCGATGTTGGCTGCCGGCGGCGGGGCGGTGTTGCTGACGGCGTTGGGTTTGGCGGCGTTGCTGCGAGCCCGGCGCCGGCAGTTCCGGATGCGGCGGCCGGGCCGGTCGATGGCCTCGACCCCGGCGGGGGTGGCCGGGATGGAACGCCTGTTGATGACCGCCGGGACTCGGGGGCTGGCCGATGTGACCTGGCTGGACCAGGCGTTGCGGAGCCTGGTGCAGGGCTTGTCGAAAATGCCCGATGCCCGCCTGCCCGATGTGGTCGCGGTGCGGCTCGGGGCGCAGGAGCTGGAGCTGGTGCTGGCTTCGCCGCTGGCGGCGGCACCGGCGCCGTGGTCGGCGGACCCGTCAGGGTTGCGGTGGCTCTTGGCCCGCGGCGACGAGCTGCCCTACGACGAGTCGGAGCGGGAGTTGCACATCCCGCCCTATCCGCTGCTGGTGTCGGTGGGTTACACCCCGGCCGGGGATCACTACCTGATCGATCTGGAACGTATCGGCTCGATGTCGCTGTCCGGGGACCGGGAGCGGTGCATGAACCTGGCCCGGTTCATCGCGGCCGAAATCGCGCACAACCAGTGGTCGGAACTGTTGGAGGTCACCCTGGTCGGGTTCGGCCAGGAGATGGCGCAGATGAACCCGGAGCAGCTGAAGTACGCACCCGACCTGGGCCGGGTGCTGGAGGCGGTCAATGCTCGCCTGGCCGGCGTCGACGAGGTGATGACGGCCACCGGCGTCGACGTGGCGACCGGGCGGTTGCGGTGCGTGGCGGGGGACACCTGGGCCCCGCATGTGTTGCTGATCGCCCCGGACGCCGCGCAGGGGCCGGATCTGGCCGAGCTGCTCGCAGTGCTGAACGGTTCGAAAGACCGGTTGACGGTGGCGGTGGTTTTGGCCGCCGCACCTGCGGCCCCGGAGGTGACTCGTTGGCATCTGCAGGTTGATGCGGCCGGTGTGTTGAGCGTGCCGGCCCTGGAACTGGAGTTGGTCGCCGAGCAGCTGCCGCGCTCCGAAGCCGCGCAGATGGCGCAGCTGCTGGCCGCCGCGGCCGTGGAGCAGGACCAGCCGACGCCGCCGGCCGAAGGCGACCAGGCGTGGCAGTCGTTCACCGACATCGCGGGGAACCTGCGGCCGGAGGTGAGCACCACCGCGAACGAGCCGGCGCTGCGGGTGGCCGGGACCTGGCCGGCCCGGCCGAACTCGATCCTGCCGCTCCCGGCTGCGCAGTATGCGGCGAAGGCGGCGACCACCGAGCAGGACGTGGCGATGCTGGCCCCGGGGGTCAGCCAGCAGGTGCAGGCGCAGCTGGCCGGCGCCGATCCCACACTGGATGCCGACCTGGCCTCCTGGTGGGACCCCGGCAGTACCCAGGTCAAGTTGCGTCTGCTCGGCCCGCTGCAGGTGTGGGCGGCCGGGCTCGACCCGGCGCCGCCGGGTCTGCCGCAGAAGGTGGAGGCGATCGCCTATCTGGCCACCCGCAGCGCTGGGGCATCCGCGGCGCAGTGCCGGATGGATCTGTGGCCCGCCGATCAGAGTCACAAGCCGACGTCCAAGGTCCGGAACCTGTTGCACGGCACCCGCGGCTGGTTGGGAGTCAATCCGCAGACCGGCCGGGAGTACGTCCCGGCGAACCCGGGTGAGGGCCGCGGCGGGCAGTACCTGATCCAGGGGATCGTGATCGACGCGGAGCTGTTCCGGCGGTTGCGGTTGCGGGCCCTGGCTCGCGGCGCCGCCGGTGTGGATGATCTGCGGGCCGCGCTGGATCTGGTGACCGGGCAGCCGTTTGAACGGCGCCGGCCCGGCGGTTACGGCTGGGTCGCCAACACCGGCCTGGACTACACCTACACCGGGATGATCGCCGACGTGGCGCACCTGTTGGCCACCCACCACCTGGCCGCAGGCGAACCGGAACCTGCGGCCGCCGCAGCCCAGGTGGCGCTGATGGCCGGATCGGCCGCCGATGAGGTGCTGCTGGATCTGGTCGCCGCGTGCCACGCCCGCGGAGATGAGGACGGCGGCGACGGGTACGTCAGCAAGATCATGCGGAACCACTCCGCCGACACCGAGGAAGACATCCCCACCCGCACCTACGAGATCCTGCTGCGCCACCACTGGCTGCCCAAACCTCGCAGCGCATGACCGGCCCGGCGTTGATGATCGGGGCCGGCCCGGTCGGGGCCGCGGCGCTGGCCGCCGGCCTGGTACTGGTACTGGTGCTGGCGGTCAGTCCGCTGCTGGCCGGTTGGTCGGCGGCTTTGGCCGGGCAGGCCCGGGCCGGCTGGTGGCGACCACGGCCGGTCGGGTGGCGACGCTGGGTGATCGTGGCGGTCACCGCGGCCTTGCTCACCGCGGCGGGCGCGGCCGGTCGGCCTTGGCCGGCATGGTGGCTGTTCGCCGCCGGCGGTGCGGTGCTGCTGGTGGTGGATGCGCAGCAGCATCTGCTCCCGGCGCGGTTGGTGTACCCGCTGGGCGCCGTGGTGGCGGCGGCGTTGGTCGTGGCGGCGATCGTCGGCGGGGAATGGGGACGGCTCGGCCGGGCAGTGCTGGCCGCCGTGGTGGTGTCCGTTTTCTGGCTGGCGGTGAAGTTCGCGGCGCCGTCCGCGGTCGGACTGGGTGATGTGCGGCTGTTCGCGCTCACCGCCGGGCTGCTGGGCTGGCTGTCCTGGTGGGCGGTGCTGTACGGGGAGATGGCTGCGTTCGTGTTGGCCGGAATCATGGCGGTGGTGACCGTGCTCCTGGCGCCGCGACGCCCGATTCGGGGGAGGCAGATCCCGCTCGGCCCAGCCATCATCGTCGGAGCGCTACTGGTGTCCTGGCTGTGATCAAGGATCACCGGACAGCGATCGAGTCCTTCACGCCGCTGCATCCTGCACGGATCAGCGGCTAGCCGCCCGCCGCACTGCGGAGAGCCTTGTGACCTGGCCTTGTGACGCCCGTTGGGCCCCGAGTGTGCAGGGCTGGGCCCGGTGTGACGCCGGATTGGCGAGGGTGAGGACACCCTGCTGGGCGTGGTGACGCGGGGGCTGGTCGCAGCGTCACCGGGATCCCGACCGGGTGTGCTGATGCGGTCCGTGGCCCAGTGCCGCCGTATGTGGCCGGCCGCCTCGCGTACCGGCTGACCTGCAGTTGTGACGCCCGCCGGGTGATTGTGACGCCCGCCGGGTGTGGCTTGCCGCCGCAGCGGGGCACTTGATGTGACGCCGCCGTGTACGCCCACCCCGCAAGTTCGGAAATGACGTCGTTTCCGATCGCGGGGGTGCTGAAGTGTTCACAAATTCTCAGGTGGCCGGTAGCTGGCCGGTGCTGGTGGACCGTCTGGAAAGGTGCGGTACCTGGGCCCGGTGGGCGCTGGTGGAGCCGGCACTGTTGATGGTCGGCGGGCCCAGTGGGTTACCTACGGCGCTGGCTCGGGGGGTTGACCGGGACTCCGCCGATGCGCTGCTGGGCGCCCTGATCCGGCTGGCGGCCGCCGACGGTGGCGACGAGCAGGACGCCGTGCTGGTGGTGCTGCACGCCCTGGCCGACGGTGCGGCTGCGCTGGCCGGGCAGGTCGCGCATCGCACCGCGGACAGCTTGAGCGTGGTGGTGGGGGAGTTGACCTGCCAGATCCTGGCGTTCCCGTGGCGTCGCCGGACCCGGGCGTACGCGGCGAACCTGCTGGCCGACACCAAGCACCAGTTGTGGGTCGGGGAGCTGCGTCCGCTGGGTTCGGGCCATCACCCGGAGCAGGCGCGGCCGGTGGATCCGCTGACGTGGCCGGGCCTTCGGCAGGACCAGGCCGCTCCGGTCGACGGGGCAGGGCAGAGCCAGGCGGAGCTGCTGGACCTACTGGTGTGGGCGGCCGGCGCGCGCGTAGCACCCGTGGGTGATCTGGAGCTGCTGTGGGACCAGATCGCCGCGGCGGGGATTTCCGGTCAGGCGGAGCTGGCGGCCGACCTGGGGGTGGACGAGCGGACGTTGCGCCGCCGCCGCCGCCGCACGGTCCAGTCGCTGCGGGACAGCAGCTCGGACTATCTGGCCGCGGTGGCGTGAACACCCCACGTGCGTTGGTCCGTATGGGTGAATCTGAGATTTCTGGAGCTGGGTGTCCGTTCGGGGCCAAAAAAAGCACCTGTCCCGTTCAACAGCCCCCTTGGTCCAGGAGTTCATCGATGAGTTCATCAGCGCAGCATTCGCCGGAGTTCGTGGCTGTCCCGCGGCCGGTCCCGGTGATCGGTCCGTCGGTGGAGCAGATCGCCGATGCCTTTGATCTTTTGGCCCGGACGTATCGGTGGTTCCGCGACGAGCTGGAGGAGATCAGCACCTGCCAGACGCCGCTCAGTCAGGCCTGTGTGGACCGGTTGGTCGCGTTGGGTTCCCAGATGCAGCCGGCGGCGGCGGCCCGGACCCTGCTGGCCGGGGTGCCGCGAGATCAGATCCTGGCCGGGGTGGCGGTGTGGGTGAGTCGGCAGACGCCGGGCGGTGCGGATTACACCCCGGCGGCATTGCGGGCGCGCCGGTTGTGGGCGGCCGGGGGTGAGCAGTGATGCGAAACCTGGCCAAGATCGGGGTGCTGGGTCACCAGCTGGATGTGGCCGACGGCGGCGATGTGGATCCAGGTACGGGCCGGCTGCTGTCGATCGCTGAGTTGCAGCAGGCGCTGCGGCTGGTCCGCACCGGGCAGCTCGGGCCCGACTCCACCGCACCGGCGACGACGCCGATGCCCCCGGCGCCGGATCCGGCTCCGGCGCGGCGGCGGACTCGCGGTGTCGAACCGGCGGACACCGACCAGGGCGTGGACGCCGGTGACGATGATCCGTACGGCTGGGATCCGGAGCAGGGCAGCCCCGATGCCGGCCAGGACGAGCAGGACGACCTGGACGACCTGGACGACCTGGACGAGATGCTCGGGTCGGCCCGTCCGCGGCGGGGACGTCGCGGACGCGATGAGGTACCCGCCGCACCCAAGGCGCGGCGCCGCGGCCGCGGTTCGCGGCGAGCAGCGCGCCCGGCTGCTGGAGCTGCCGGCGCGGCGACACCGCGGCCGCGGTCGCAGTCGGCGGCGGTGCGGGTGACCCGCAAGATCCTGGGCCTGGATCGAGGCCCGGATCCGATGGCGGGGCAGACCGCCGCCGACCCACTGACCTTTGACGTGCCCAGCCCGGGCACCGACGAGGTGGAGCCGGCGGCAGCGGCGGCGCGGCGACGGACCTCCGAGGCCGACGATTTCCAGGTGGCAGCGGCGCCGCGCGGGTTCGCGGCGGTGTTCTGGCGGTGGACGGCCCGGGTCCTGGTGGTGGTGCTGCTGGCCGCCGGGGTCAATCAGCTGTTCATCAAGCCACTGCGCCACCCCGCCGCCCCGGCCGCCGCCGTGGCGGTGATCGACCCGGCGGTGGCCGGCCAGGTCGCCGCCCGTTACGCCGCCGACTACCTGTCCTACTCACCGTCCCGGGCCGGGGCGAACCTACCGGCGTTGACCGCCGATTCGGTGGCCACCGCCAGCACCTCCACGCAGCTGTTCAACGGCGCCGGGTATGTGCGCACCGATCTGGTCCAGCCGGGCCAGATCGTCACCGTCGATGCCGCCCACGTGTTGGTGACCGAGACGGTGCGGATCCATCTGGCGATCCCGCCGGTAGGTACGGCCGCGCAGCAGGTGACGGCCAGCTCCCCGGCCGCGCTGCCGCCGGGCAGCGCCGGTGATCCGGGCCCGGTCCCGGCGGGCTGGACCGACCTGGGCGAGCGGTGGATCACCTTGACCGTCCCGGTCCAGGCCACCCCGGCCGGTCTGCGGGTGTCCGCCTCGGGTGCGGTGTTCAGCGGCGAACCGCCGATGGTGATCGCCCCGATCGTCGGCGCGAACCCCGACAGCGCCACCACCGCGGCGACGCAGTCGGTGGCGGCAGCGTTCTTCACCGGTTACGGCGTCTCGGACGTGTCCTACCTGATTCCCACGGGAGCGCCGGTAACCGGACTTTCCGGCGCGGCCACCTTCGTGTCGCTGGCGGGCTGGACCGTGCAGACCGCCGCCGCCGGCGCCGGTTCATCTTCCCCGGCCGCCCCGGCGGCCGGGATCGGCACGGCGTCGGTGACCTGGCAGCTGGCCGGCACCGGCATTCAAATCACCCAGCAGTACGCGGCGTCTTTGTCCTTCACGTCGGGCCGCTGGTACACCGCGGCCCTGGGTCCCGCCACCACCTTCACCGAATGAGTAGGAGCTGACCTGATGTCTTTTCACCTCGCCCACACCGTGGCCTCCGCGGCGCCGCTGGCGGTACCCAGTCTGACCAGTTTTTCCTCGCTGATCTTCACCCTGCTGGGGTCGATCATCATGGTCGTCGTCGCGATCCGGATGTTCACCGCCTACACCAAGAAGAACTGGGGCGAGCTGATCACCGAACTGATCGCGGTGGTGTTCGTCGGCTGGTTCGTCTGGTTCCCCGACAGCGCGAAGACCACGATCGTGGCGATCATCCACCAGATCTTCGGGTGAGTCCGCGGTGGCTGATCACTCCCGGTTCCCGCTGCCCACCGACACCGCCCACGTGCGGATCGAGTCCCGGCAGTACCGGATCTTCAAGTTCGACCTGGGGGAGGGTGTCGCCCGGTGGAAAGCCGGCGTCGCCGTCGTCCTGGTTGCCCCGTACTGGCTGCTGCTGCTGCTGTGCGGGGTGTCCCCGCTGGCCGGGCACGGCCGCGGCGGCCTGCTGTTCCTGTTCCCGGCGGCGCTGCTGGTCTGGGCGGCGCTGCGCCCCGATGCCGGGGGGCGGCCCCGGTATGCGCTGTGGCTGGACCGGATCCGGTTCCTCTACCGCCGGGGCATCCCGATGATCGCCAGCCCCATCGCCGACACCACCCCGGCCCGCCCGTTCATCGTCTCCGCGGAATGGGTGGTCATCAGCCACCGCACCGGCCGCACCCGCCGCCGCACCGCACACCGCACACCGCACACCGAAGGACACCCGATGACACCGCTTCACCCTCTCTGCAATCCCGCGCCGCTTCGGGTGGACATCGCACATCCCCGCCCGGGCCGCTACCGGCTGCTCCGCGCGGCGGCCGCGCCGGGCGGCTGGATCGTTCTGGTGGACACCGCCGGGGCCCGCCAGCGGCAGATCGGCGGTCGGTAGTCATGGCCGGGTTGTCCGGGATGATCTCCCGGTTCCGTCGCAGCGGGGAGCCGCTGCGGCCACCGACCGCGTTGGCCGACGGGATGTCCCACGGTCCGGACGGCACCTGGGCGTGGGTGGTGTTGCCGGCCCGGTCCACCGACGAGCAGAACACCACCACCCTGGTCCGGATGACCGCCGATGCGACGTCGGATCTGCGGCGGCTGATCCCACCCGGGTTTGACTTCCACTTCAAGATCCAGTGGGGCCGCTGGTCCGGGCAGGACTACCTGGACACCGAGACCCGGCCCGGGATGTCGCCCGATGCGCTGCGCTACATCGAGCTGGGCGCCGACGCCATCGACAGCCTCGCGTTCCCGCGCCGGCTGGTGCTGCTGGGCGTCCGGATGGACGTCGCCGATCCCTCCACCACCGCGAAGCTGGCCACCAGCGCCCGCAAAGGGTTGGGCACCGCGACGACCGCGCAGACCGCGGAGGTCGCTCTGGCCCAGGTGTACAAACGGATCCGCGGTTTCCAGGAGCGGATGGCCGGGTCCAGCTTCCGCGCCGTCCCGGCCACCACGGCGCAGCTGGCCTGGTCGCTGCGGCACGATCTGCGGCGCACCGTCGACTGGGTCCCGGCGACCGCCACCGCCGAGGCCGGGCAGCTGGCCCGCCTCAAATCCACCCAGGTGGTCCCCGCCGCGCACCACGTGGAGATCACCACCGACGCCGGCACCCGGTACCTGCGGATGCTGATCCCCACCGAAACTGGTTTCCCCGCCTCGGACATGGAACTGCCCGGCTCGGAATGGCTCCGCGACCTGGACGTCGTCGGCTCCGACGAGGACGACCCCGCCGACCCGGCCACCCCGGTCGAGGTGTCCATCCGGGGCCGCAACGTCCCGCAGCTCGAGGCCGCGAAAATCCTCCGGGAGGCCCTCGCGTTGACCAAGGAGCAGGAACGGGCCGCCGCCGAAGGCGTCGCCCAGGAGGTCCCCGACGCCGTCGCCGAATCCAAGGACGCGCTGCGGGCCCGGCTCCGGGAGGTGCAGACCGGCACCGTCGGCATGGTCCAGGACACCCCCTGCTGGATCGTCGACGCCCCGGACCTGGACACCTTGGACCGGCGGGAGAAGGCGCTGGTCGACCACTACGGCGGGATGGGCGTTTCTGTGTGGGCACCGCCGAACATCCAGGACCTGCTGTGGAAGGAAACGGTACTGGGCGACAAACGGCGGGTCACCGAGTTCACCCAGTTCCGGCCGGTATCCACCCTGGTCGGCGGCTGGTTCCACGGCGGCTCCGAGGTCGGCACCCCCGGCGGGTCGTTCCTGGCCGCGAACATCGGGTCCACCCCGTCACCGTTCACCAACCGGCTGACCTCCGCCCAACTGGAGGGCAAGAAGATCACCTCGGTGTTCCTCGGCGGATCCGGATCGGGCAAATCCACCGCCGTCATGCTGTCGGTGATCCCCGAAGTCGTCGTCGTCGGTGCGTGGGTGTGCTTCTTGGACATCAAAGGGGACTGCGGCGGCCTGGCGGATGTGTGTGAACTGTTCGGCGCGCCGGTCACCCGGATCTCCACCAAGGACCAGGCCGCCGGATCGTTGTGCCCGTTCCGGTACGTCAAGGACCCCGCCACCGCCGCGTCGATGGCCATCGACAACCTGGCGTTGCTGCTGCCGCCGATGCTCGCCGCCCAGGCCGAATCGCGGCTGCGGACCGCCGCGAACCAGATCGCCGCCGGCCGCCACCGCGACGCCATGTCCACCGCCGCGATCATCGACCTGCTCGCCGCCTCCGCCGACCCGGTGACCGCCGAGATCGGTCACACCCTGGCCGATGCGGCCAAGGACCCCCTCGCGCGTCCGGTCGCCGGCTACCCGGAACTACCGGTGAGGGCCCTGCCGACCACCCCCGGGCTGGTCCACGTCACGATGGCCGACCTGCGGTGGCCCGGGTCGGGGACCCCGCAGGCGGCGTGGAAGCCCGGGCACCGGTTCACCGTGATGCTGGTGCAGGCCCTGTTCAACTACATGGACTACATGGCCGCCATGGTCAAAGGCATCCCGAAAGTGTTGGCGCTCACCGAGCTGCACCGGATCACCAAGTACGACTTCGGGAAAGACCTGGTCGGCAACATCGCCAAGGTCGGACGGGCCCTGGACACCAACCTGCTGCTGGACACCCAGGGCTGCAGCGAACTGCTGGAGATCGACGGCCTGGCCGAACAGGTGTCGGCGGTGTACTGCTTCGGCGTCGACTCCGACGACGAGGCCGACGCCCAGGCCCGGTTCCTGGGCCTGGAACCGGAAGCGATGATCAGAGGCCGCCAACAAGGCTGGGACAAGGGTGAATGTTTGGCCCGGGACCGGGACAAACGAATCGGGCCGCTGCGGTTCGACTACCTGGACCAAGGCATCCGGTCGCTGCTGTCCACCACCCCCGACCGCGACATTCCGCAGTCCACACCGGTCCCACCGCCGGCCGATGACCCGGACGCCGACCAGGACGCCCTGGCCGAGCTGGCCGAGTTGACCGGACAGCACCGATGAGCGGCGGGGCGCTCTGCGGCCCTACCGGCTTTGCCGGCGGTGCGCGATTTCTGCTGGGCCGGTTGGTGTGGCGGTGGTGGCGGGCGGTGTCGTGGACGCTGCGGTCCAAGTGGCGGATGCTCGTCGGCGCGTGGCTGGTCGGGTTCTTCTGGATCGGGCAGGCCAGTGCCGCTTTGGCCGATGACGGCCTGATCAACGGTCCCGACCTGGGCTCCGCGGGCGGGCAGACGGTGTTCGAGCAGTTCGGCCCGGACCGGTTCTCCCTGTATCTGCAGCTGTCGGACTCCAACCACGGCGCCCCGTATGTGTCCGAGTCGATGTGGAACATCCTGCGGGCCATCGAATCGGCCCTGATGTACCTGATCGGGGCGTTGGCCCGCGGTGCGATCACCTCGATGCAGTGGATGCTCAACCTGCACCTGTACACCGACAACTCCGCCCAGATCGACTCCACCGTGCGGGCTTTGGCCGCCCAGGTGTTCTGGCCGCTGTTCGGCGCGACGATGGCCATCGGCGCCCTGTCGGCCTACGGCCGGATGAAACGCGAGGGCGGCGGGTCGCTGTTTGGCGACGCCTCGTGGCTGGTCGCCGCTTCCATCTTCGCCGGGGCGTTCGCGTTGGCCCCGTCCACGGTGATGGGCGATCTGGACAATGCCCGCACCGCGGTCGCCGACGCCGCGATGACCGGCTACGCCGCCAACGGCACCCAAGGCCCCTCGGCGGCGGGTTTTTCCACCCCGCAGTTGCCGACCAACCAGGCCGGCGCCACCCGGCAACTGGCCGATGCCATGTGGAACGTCTACGTCGTCACCCCCTGGTGCTACGTCAACTTCGACTCCACGACCATCTGCAAAGACGTCGGACACGACTACATCACCGGCGACGCCCGCTGGAACGGCCTGACCGACTGGATGGACGGGAAAAACGGCGGCAACAGCAACGACAAGAACGGCGCCTACTGCCCGAAGGAGCTCAACGCGCACTGCGACTGGATCCGCGGGCAGTCCTTCGGCCGGCTCGGCGCGACCCTGTTCGTCGTCCTGGTCACCATCCCGCTGGTGGCGTTGCTGCTGGTGCTGGTGCTCTACGGGATCATGGCCATCGTCGGGTTCCTGCTGCTGATCCTGATCGGCGTGTTCTTCGTGCTGGGCTGGATGATCCCCGGCCGGATGCGGCAGATGGGTGTCCGCTGGTTCGAGGAGGTCCTGGGCGCCCTGATCCACTCGATCATCATCACCGCCGTCCTTGGCGCGGTGATGGTGCTCGACTCGATCCTGAACTCCCAGATCCCCACCTACGGGTTCTTCATGGTCGGGTTGCTGAACCTGGCCACCTTCATCGTCGGGTTCCGGATGCGGGGCCGGCTGGAGAACATCACCGGCCTGGGCGCCGGCGGATCGGCGTCCCCGTTCTCCGGGTACATGGCGATGCGGGCGTTGGGCGGCATCGGCAAAGGCGCGGCCCGGCTGACCCGCGGCACCGTCGGCGCGGTCGCCGGGGCCACCCCGATCCTGGCCGGCGCGGCGATGGGTATGGGCCGGGCCGGCGGCCAGGCCGCCGCCGCCGGTGCCCGCGGCGCCAGCAGCGCCGCCCACAGCCTGCGGGGTTTGCCGAACAACCTGCTGCGGATGCACCCGGCCGGCCCCCGGGGCGGGGTGGCCACCGCATACCGGCCGCCCGGCTCGGCGACCGCGTCCACCGGCCCCGGCCGCAAAGTCCTCAACCCATCCCCCCGCACCGGCGCCACCGGCGGCGGCGGGGGCGAGCCGCTGGGGCTGCCACCGGGACCGCAGACCGTCCGGGGCCGCTCGATGGCGTTGGAACCGGCCCGCACCGCCGTGGCACCGGGCCCGGACGGGACCAGAGCATTCGTCGGACCGGGGACGATGACGGCGCCACGGGTGTTCACGCCCAGCACCATCGGTCCCCGCGCCGCCGCCAACGCCCGGATGCAGCAAAGTCACGGCACCTCCGGTCCCGGCCCGGCCCGGCCCACCACCGACCCGCAGGTGCAGCCGCCGCAGCCGGGCGCCCGGTCCTACCGCGCCTCACCGCGCTCCGCGACCGCGACTGGTTCTGCCCGGGCCGACCTGGCGTCCCCGCCGGCGCGCCCTACCGCGCCCGCCCGGGCCGCCGCGTTCATCCCGACCCCGGCTGACCCGTACCGGCCAGTACTGCGGCCGGTGCGGCAACTGCCCTCCGGTGAGCTGCCCCGCCCAGGGACGCCCAGGGCGAGCACCCGCGTACCCGGCGGCACCCCGCCGGTGCCGCCCACACCGCCCACGCCTGAACCGAACCGGCCGGCGCGGCCGCCGCGGCGGCCGGCCACCCCACCCGGTCGCGTCGACCCAGCAACCCAGGCGGCCCGCCCGCATCGCAGACCCACCCAGGACGGCAACCGATGACCGACCACCCCGCCCAGGACGACCCCTGGATGACCGACCTCCCGCCGCAGGAGTTGCACCTGCCCTACGCCGGTCAGGTAAGCCGGGACCCGGGCCCCCAGGACCAGTCGTGGGAGGACGAGCTGGAACCGGCCGAGGATGACGCCGCCGCCGCGGTGGCCGGGATCCGGCCGCCGCCCAAGGGCCTGTCGCGCCGGGACCGCCACGAGTGGCGCACCTTGGAACTGGCCCGCCTGCAACGGGAAACCCACGCCGCACAGCAGCTTTCGCACCAGCAGCGGGCCGGGTGGAGCAAAGGCTTCATCCGCAACCCACCCCGCGGGTTGGGCCGCAAGGGCCGCCGCGCGTGGCTGGCCGCCGAACGCGACTCGACCCGCAGCTGGTGGGCGGCCCGCCGCGCCTCCGAGAAGGACATCGACGCCCGATCCGTCGGGGTGCTGGTCGTGGTCCTGCTGATCGGTGCCGCTCTGATGTACGTGGCCCTGTTCGGCCGGCACACCGCCCCGACCGCGGCCGGCCCCGCCGCACCGACCCCCGCCGCCGCCGCACCGGGCACCCCGACGACGGTGATGACCTCGCCGCCGGCTGCGGCACTCCCGGCCGCGACGATGCCGGCCACCGCCGCGGCCGGTAGCAGCCGGGCGGCCCTGACCAGGGCCGGTGATCTTCCCGGCGCGGGCCTGTCCGGTGCGCAGAGTGGGCCGCAGCCGCTGGCCGGGCACTGGCAGCCCACCCCGGCCGGCGGTGTCACCCCGGTCGGGGTGCCCGCGGCCACCCCGATCGACCCGGCCGCGGTGAAGCTCCTCCCGGCGGCCTCCGGACCGGCCACCCCGGCGCAGTTGGCCACCCCGGTCGGCGTCGTCACGGCGTGGTTGGCCCGGACCTGCCCGTCCCGCGCCGCCGACCCGTACGGGGCGGACGTGGCTGCCGGCCGTCCGGTGATGACCACCGCCGGCTGGGCCGCCGCCGCGCAGCAGCTGGCCGCGGACACCGCCGGACCGGGATTGTGGAAGGCCGCCGCCGCGGCCCGGCAGAGCCGGGCCTGCGGAGATTTCGACGTGCAGCTTTCCGCTGATGCCCCCAGCAGCGGCGGTGTCGCGTTCGTGGAATACACCGCCCACCGGGTGGTCACCACCCCCGGCCAGCGGCCCCGGGTGGAGCAGCTGCTGGGCGCCCGGATGGTGATCCGCCAGGCGGGCGGTCGGTGGTTGGTCGACCGGTCGGTCATCGGCGGATAAGGGAAAGGTCAACTCTGGTGCCAAGTTTCCTCCGGGCCGCGGGGCGTCGCGGCGGGATGCCGTGGTGGCTGTTTGTGTCCCCGCCGCTGTTGCTGCTGGTGGTCCTGGCCGTGCTGGGCGGGGTGGCCCTGGTCGGGGTCATCGGCGGTCCTGCCGCTACTAATGCCGCCGCCGACCAGCAGAACGCGGCCAACGGCAGCTGCACCGTTGCCGCCCCACCCGGTGCACTGGCCGCCAGCTCCTCGGCGGCGCCGGCGGCGACCGCCAGCGGCGGGGCGGATCCAGCGCACCTGGACGGGGTGGCCCTGTCGGCGACGCAGCTGCAGAACGCGCAGAGCATCGTCGGGGTCGGCAAGACCAGCGGCGCCACGGCGCAGGACATGGCGATCGCCTTGGCGGTCGGCTACGTCAACAGCACACTCGACGCCACCGCCACCGCGGCCGGTGGTGTCGGCGCCGGACTGTTCCTGCAAACCTCGCAGCTCTACTACGGGGTGAACCGCGCCGACCCGGCCGCCGCGTCCGCCGCGTTCTACAAACGGCTGTTGCTGCAGGAAAAGGCCAACGGCGCCCTGTCTTTCGACGAGGGGGTGCTGTACATGGCCGGCGTCGCCACCGAAGCCTCCACCGCCGACTACACCCGGCAGAGCGGGTGGGCCACCGCCCTGGCCGACCTGCTGAACACCGGAACCCCCACCCCGACAGGAGGTTTTGACACCAACTGCATCGGCGCGGCCGGGGACAACACCGTCTTCGCGGCCGGGAACATCATCTCCGACGCCGTGTTCTACAACGTCCACGCGATGAGCGTGGAGCAGATCCGGGCGTTCATCGACATCCAGGATCAGCCCTGCGCCGCCGGCAACCCGTGGTGTCTGAAAAACCTGAAACTGGACACCCCTGCGCAACCGGCCGACCAGTACTGCGCCGCCTACCCCGGCGGCACCGGCCAGGACGCCGCCACCGTGATCGCCGCGTTCTCCCTGTCCTGCGGGATCAACCCGCAGGTCATGCTGACCACCCTGCAGAAGGAATCGCAAGGGTTGAACCGGCCCGACCCGACCTCGGGTAGCTATGACGCGGCGTGGGGCTGGAACTGCCCGGACACCGGCGCCGGCGGGTCGGCGAACTGCGACCCGGGCGGCCGCGGCTTTTTCCTGCAGGGCTACAACATGGCCAAGCAGTGGTCCAAGTACCGGGCGCGGATCCCCACCGGCTACTACCCGTACCAGGTCGGCAAGCCGGTCACCATCTTGTGGAACATCGCCGAGAGTGGTTGCGGCGGCGGCCCGGTCACCATCGTCAACGTCGCCACGGCCAGCCTGTACGTGTACACCCCGTATCAGCCCAACGCGGCCTCGATCGCCGGGTTCCCCGGCGCCGGCGATGCGTGCAGCTCCTACGGAAACCGCAACTTCTTTTTCATGTTCCGCAAATACTTCGGGTCCACCGGCGGCGGCGCCCCCATCGTGAATCCCGGCGCCGCCGGCGGCGCCGTCGGCGGCCCGGTCATCGTCAACGGCGTCAACATCACCCTGCCGGCCAAGGCCGGGATCACCGGCACCATCACCGCTCCCACCGCCGCCGTGGCCAAGGCGCTCACCGCCGCTCTGGCCTGGCTGGGCGAGCCGTACTCCTGGGGCGGTGGTTCCCCGGCCGGCCCGACACTGGGTATCTGCGGACCCGACGGGGCCCAGAACGACTGCAACATCACCGGTTTCGACTGCTCCGGTCTGATGATGTACATGTGGGCGCAGGTCGGGATACCGGTCAGCCACTTCTCCCAGGACATCCTCGCAGCCGGTACGCAGATCCCCTGGAGCCAACGTGAACCCGGCGACATGATCGGCTACTCCGGCCACATCGCCGTCTACATCGGCAACTTCGGCGGCACCGACTACATGCTCGAAGCCCCCGAATCCGGCGAATTCGTGCGGGTCACCCCGGTCCGGGACAGCCCCGGCGAACCGCACTACGCCACCGTCTCCCGCGTCTGGACCGGCCACTGATGCCCGCCTACTCTGCCCGCCACCGCCGCACCGCCGGCTCTGCCCGCCACCGACCCTGCGCCGCCGACGCGGCGCCACGCCCCGCCTGGCCGATTCTTCCGAGAAGAAAGTAGGACGCCATGCTGATCCAGGACCTCACCGACCAGGGGATCACCCGACTGTGGACCCGCCGGGACCGGCTGCGGGCCGCGGTGAAACTCTTTCTGGGCGTGCTCGCCGGCGTCATCTGCCTGTACCTGGCGCAAGGCATCGCCGGTGTGTTCGGCGGGCACGGCTGGCACACCCCGACGATCACCACCCGCCCGGTGCTCACCGGGCACGGCGGCCTGCTGGGCGCCGCCACAGGCAAGGGCACGTCGACCACCCGCGCGCAGTTCCCGCTGGTGCTGCACCTGCCGGCGCCGCTGGGCCGGTCGGCGCTGATCGCCCTGGCGTTGTGGGCCCTGTGGTGGGTGGTGATGTTCCGGGTCCTGTGGCGGCCGCGGACCGCGCCGACCCGGCACAAGGGACTGGCCACCCCGGGGAACATCCGCGCCAAGTTCGGTATGAAGGCGCTGCGCCGAACCGGGGTGTTCACCCTGCCCGGCACCACCGCGGTGACCCGCTGGCTGCTGCCCAATAGTTCTTTCGGCTACCAGATCGGGCAGCCCGCCCAGCCGCAGACCCGGCGGCTGGGGCTGTGGGTGAACTTCGAGCAGCGGGTCCGGATCATCGCCGGCACCGGCTGGGGCAAATCGTGGCGGCTGCTCATCCCGATCATCCGGGCCCTGCCCGGCCCGGCCGTCATCGCCTCCATCGAGGCGGAAATCTTCACCGCCACCGTCACCGCCCGCACCTGGCGGCGGCCACCCCGACGCTTCCTCTTCCAACGCCTGATCGCCCGGCCGGTCAAATACCCGGTGGCGGTGGTCGACATGTCCAGCCCAGAAGCCCGTTTCGCCTCCGGCTACCCGCAGGTCAGGTGGAACCCGATCGTCGGCTGCCAGAACTTCAAGATCGCCACCCGCCGCGCCAAAGCGCTCATCGCCGGCGGTGAGGGCGACGGTCAGTCCGACTCCTCCACCGACGCGTTCTTCCGCGACTCGGCTTCCCAGGTGCTGGCCGCGTGGTTGCACGCCGCCGCGTTCGACCCGGGCAAGGACATCGACGACATCGCCGAATGGCTCCGCGACACCGATGTGAACACTGCCGCTGCGATCTTGACCCAGCATCGGGACCAGGCCGATCAGAGCGCGGTGATGAACATGCTCGTGCACCTGGACGCCGCCGGGGGCCGCACCACCTCCGGGGTCCGCCGCTACCTCAACTTCGCGGTGTCCTCGCTGGCCTCCGGGCAGGGCCGCGAATTGTGCGGATCCCGCCACGGCGACCAGTTCGACATGGGCGCGTTGATCCTGGTCGGCGGGACCCTGTATTTGCTGGCCGAGCAGGAAGAGATGGAACTGGCCCGGCCGCTGCTGTCGCTGTTCGCGCAGGAAATGTTCATGGCCGCCGAACGGACCGCCCAGACCCTGCCCCACCGGCGGCACCCGCAGACGTTCATGGGGGTGCTGGACGAGCTGAAAAACGGGGTCCGGGTACCGATCCTGCCGCACGTCGCCTCCGCCCAACGCAAATACGGCATCAGCTACATCTACGCCACCCAGACCGCCGCCGACGAAGAGGAGCTGTACGGCAAACGCGGCGCGGCGATCATCCGCAAACAAGCCGGCATCTCCATCATCGGCGGCTACGACAGCGAAATCGCCCGGGAAACCTCCGACCGCGCCGGGAAGTCCTCCGTCGTCACCGCCGGCCGCGGCGGCAGCGGCCACCGCACCGAACACCTACAACTGGAGGACACCCTGAGCATCTCCGACCAACAGGAACTGGGTGACGGGCACAGCGTCATCCTGGCCCGCGGGCTGCTGCCGTTCCTGGCCTACACCGACCGGGTCGACCACCACCGCCGCGCCCGCCGGCAGATCCGCGCCGAACGCCGCGAGGTCGAGGTATTCGTCACCCACCACCGGGACCAGGACCTCGCCGACCACAACGCCCGGCGCTCGACCCAACCCACCGTGGACGCCGCCGACGGTGTGACTGCAGCTGTCGCCGGCACCTGGGCCGATTTCGTCGCCGCACCCGCCCACTCCACTATTCCGCTGACCAAGTGAAGGAAAACCCATGACCAGCCCACTCACCACGGCCCCTCACCCACCGGCGGCACATCGAGTGCAAGCGGTCGAGCAGCTCCGCCTGCTGGCAGCCCGCACCGACCCGAAAGACCCAGGCACACCGCCGTGGGCATGGGTGAACCTCACCGCCGACCAGGCCGAATGCCTGGACTCCGCCCTGGACGAGTTCGTGGAAACCTACAACCGGATCCACGCCGCCGCCGTCGAAGACGTCATCCCCGCCTGCTGGCGGCTGCACCCGCCGCTGGCCCAGGAGATGCCCGTGGCGTACTGGGCGTGGTGGGCCGCCCACGCCGACCCCAAATCCACCGTCTTGACCGCCCTGGAGTACTACAGCCGGCACCTGCCCGGCTTCCAGACCAGACTCCGGGAACGGCTGCTGGGCAAAGGGGCGGTGTCGTGCCGCAAAGGCAACCACACACGTCCCGCCGCCGACGTCGCCCACGCCGCCTCCTTCGATCCCACCCTGCCCGCAGAAGCCACCGGTAAAGCCGAAACCACCCGGAAAGCGCTGCGCAACATCGACTTCGGCGTCCTGTGGGGCCGGTCCGGGCGCGGGACCACCGCAGGTCCGCGATGAGCCAGGCCACGCCGATCATCCACAGTCGGCGTCTACCACCCGATCCAGGGAACACAGCGAAGGGCATCAACTGGTCGGCGAATTTGCCCTCGACCCAGACAGCGGCCACGCCGTGCTCTGCGTCCTGCACGAAACGGCCCGCACCCAGCTGGAACGCTTCGCCAACGGGCTGACCTCCACCCCGCTGCGGCGCACCGTGCTGCCCAGCGAGGGTGAACTGTTTCTCCGCACCCTGCAGGAAACGTTCCTGAACTCAACCTCTTGGCGGGTCGTCGACCATAGCGCCGCGCTATAGCCCCTCGTCTCGAACGGGGAGGTAATCGCTCGGGCCGGCGCACCGGGCATCAACCCTCGCGCCGACGGCCGACGGCCCACGGGGGACCAGTTGGTGACGCTGCTGCCACCAGCCCCAATGGGGGCAGGGATCCCTCGACCACTCGTCGGCGTGGTTTGCTGCAACTCGCTCGGAACGGGCCACCCTAAACCAGATGGCTGCGGGCTCTGAGCTACCTTGGCTAGCGTAGCTAGGCTAGTTATTTGGTGGAGTCTTGATTGGGCGAGGTATCCGGGTGTAGACCGTGGCACATCTGCTGGTGAGGTTGCGGATGTCTTCGATGGTGATGTTGATGGCCGCTGATCGGTTGCGCAGCATCATCTGTGCTTCGTCTTCGGGCCAGCACAGCCGGTCGACCAAGGATGAGAAGCTGCGGCCGCTGGCCTCGAGGTGGTCCTCGCATCGGCGGTTCCAGTCCTTGGGGTCGGCATGTTGTGGCCAGTGGGTCAGGGTGGCGGCGATGTCGAGGTCGCCCAGCCGTTCGGCGGTCGGGTCCAGGTAGCTGCCGAACACGACAAGCTGTTCGATGCTGATCAGCCGGCCCTGGTTGGTGTTCCATGTTGCGGCCCGGTCGATCAGGCCGGTTAGCAGCTGCTCGGCGGTGGCCCGGGTGATGGGTTTGCCGAAGCTGGCCATGGCCAGGGCGTTGCCTTCGGTGGTGGTTTTCCACCATGAATCCCCGCCGCGGGGATGGTCTGGTTGGAGCAGACCCGCCTTGACCAGAAGATCGGCCGCGGCTGCGGCGTCGACACCGGACGGGAGGCGTGAGCGAAGGTCGTAGAGGTTGCCGCGGTGGCGTAGGCGCCGCATGACGTCTCTGACAACGGGCGCTTCCAGGCCGGCGATGATGTCGGTCTTGGCCAGCCTCACGGGCGTGTCCTCTCGTTCTTTCGTCAGGGTCCGCGTTGAGCGTGGCGGATGCAAAAGTGACGCAGTTCGATGGTTTTACCGTTCGATCCCGTAATCGGGGGCCGGCGGTAGATCGTGGATCTCCGGCCGGTAGGTCCAGTCCAGCGCGGGGTTGTATTCCTGCTCCTCGACGCCGACGCCGACGCCGACGTCTGTGGCCTGGGGGGCCTGCATCGCTGTCTGGGTTCCGGGCTGGTCGGGGACGGCCGCCTCGGGGTGGTCGTTGCGGTGCTGTTGTTCACCTGCGTAACGGGCGGCGTTGTCGGCGGCCTGATTCGCCGCGGCGGTGAGCGCTACGGCGCGTTCTGCGGTCTGGTCGACGAGCTGCCGATCTTGTTCTGCTGCGAGGGTTTTCAACTCGGTGATCCGAGCCAGATGTTCGGTGGCGGCGCGGGCCTTGTAGAGCAGCTGCTGTGAGTTTCCGAGTTGGTGCTGGCGCGGCGCGGCCGCACCGGCCACCGTGGCGAGGCGGTCCAGCCGCGACTTTTGTTCGGCCTGGATCTGGGCGATGCGTCCTGCCAGTTCGGCTTTGCGCCGGCTGGCGAACCGGCCGAGTCCGGTGAGTTCAGCTTTGGCGTCGGAGAGTTCACCGGCCGCCTCTCGGTGTTGGCCGGTCACGACGCTGATCTCCTGCAGCTGACCTTTCAGGATGGTCATTTCGGCGAGGTTGTGTTCGTGCCGGGCGGTGTCCTGCTCGAGCTGCTCGGTGGCGGGGCCGTGTCCGGCGATCACAGCTTCGGCGGTGGCCAGCGCGTCGGCCTGTGCTTGGGCGGCGTCCTGGGTGGCCTGCTGATGTTCGCGGGTTGCCTCGGTGGCCGCAGCAGCCAGGTCGGTGTCGGGCAGGTCCTGATATTCACGGACCGGTTCTGCTTGCTCGGCGGTGACCGTCTCGGGTTCCGCACCGACTGCCGGTACCGCGGCCGCGACTTCGGCTGGTTCGGCCGAACTCGTCACGGTGGCGGCAGCTGCGCTGACGGCGGTGGGGGACCGGTCCGGTGCTTCTGGTTGCACGTCGGCCGCGGCCGGTGCGTCGAGCAGGGCCACCGCGGCGGCCTGTTCGGGCAGCTGCGCCCCGGTGGGTTCGGGCTGGACGGGTTCCGCGGGGCGGGTGTGCAGGACCGGCGGGGTGGGCAGGCCCAGATCTGCCGGTGTGGCCGGGGGCCGGGGGGCTGGAGTGAGGCGGTGTTCGTCGAGGTGGTCCAGAACGGTGAAGGTGGAAAGGTTCAGCTTTTCCGCCAGGCGCAGTGCCTGCCGGTGCTGCTGCTCGGCGCTCATGGCGGCGACGTGCGGGGCGGCGCTGTCCAGGACGTTGAGTCGGGCTTCGATGCGGCCGACGTCCTGCGGCCACAGTGCGGCGTGGATCTTTTCGATGCGGTCGATGACCAGGTCCTCCAGCGGTCGCCGGTCGGCCATCGCGGCCCGCAGGGTGTCGGGGCCTTGTTCCTGCAGCAGCTGGGAGGCATCTTTCACCGGCAGCGCGGCGATCGTCACCGGGTGCTGGACGCCGGCTTTGGCCAGCACCGCGCGGGCGGCGACGGCGGCGGTGTCACCGGCGGGGTCGTTGTCCATCACGACCAGTACCTGCCGGTCGGCGAGCGGGGCGATCGCATTCAGGGTGGCCAGGTGCTCTGCGGTGAGGGCGGTGCCGCCGGTGGCGACCGCGACCAGTCCGTGGTGGCCGGTGGCGGTGTTCACGGCCATGGCATCCATCGGACCTTCGACCAGGACGACATCGGCTCCGCCGCGGAGCGCGGCGATGGCGGCGGGGTCCAGACCGAACGGCAGGACCCGTTTGTGGAACAGCTCCGACTCGGGGGAGTTCAAGTATTTCGGGTTCCGGTCGTTGGTGTCGCCGGGTGGTTTGCGGGTCATGAACCCGACTACCTGCCCGTCGGGGTCGGTGTAGGGACAAGTGAGGCGGTCGCGGAAGAAGTCGTAGACGCCGCCGCGGTCACTGGTCCGGGCCAGCCCGGCCGCGAGCATCTCCCGATCGGTGAAGCCCTGCCCGCGCAGGTGATCGACCAGGGCGGGCCGGCCGGGCGCATATCCGGCGGCCGCCGGGTCCAGACCGCGGCTGCCCAGGTACCCGGGCACCCAGGATCCCGTGGCCTTTTCGGTGAAGAACGCTTGCGCGGCGGTGAGCGCCGCCCGGCTCCGCCCCACCCCGGCCGCGGCAACCGCCGTGGCTTCGTTGTCCGGTGCAGCGGGCAGGTCCCGCGCCTGGATCGGCCAGTTCGCCTCGTCGTCGGGAACCGGTTCGGTGAGCGGCGCCCACTCCCGGTCCGGGGCGGTCAGCGCCGCAGCGGCATCCGGTGGGAGGTCTTCGGGCAAGTCCGGGTCGTCGTCGGCGGGTTCGACCAGGTCGGCCAGATCGACCAGGTCGGTGGGGTCGAACTCGGCGGGGACGGTGAAGGTGTCGGCGTCGAACGGGTCGAGGGTGTCTTCCGGCTCGCCGGGTGCCGGCTCGGTCAGGGGGGAGACGGCGATGGGCTGGGGTGCGTCGTCGTGGGCGTCGTGCGGGGCAAGGAGGTCCTCGTCCTGCGGGTCCTGGGCCAGTGCGGTCTCGACGTCCAGCGGCGGGGCGCTGGTCAGGGTGACGACGTTCCACATGAGGATGGTCGGCAGTTCGTGGGCGGCGATGGTGGCGCCCTGCCCGGTGAGCATCCACGCGGCGTCGGTGATCAACGCCTGCGGGTCGTGTCCGTCGCGGGCGGCCTCGTCGACGCGGGCGATGATGACCGGCCACAGCCGGTCGGTGGTGATCCGGTCGGCGCTGGTCTGGCCCAGCACGTTCTCCAGCGCGCTGGTCCACGGCGGCCGCAGTTGGTGACCGTGCGCGGCGGGGCCGGTCGCCAGGTCCCCGATGTGCGGGGCGAGGCGCCACCAGAGCGCCCCAGCGGGACCTTCGGCCGGCAGCGGGGATCCGGTGGTGGCCGCGGACAGCAGTGCGGGGACGTTGATCCCGGCGGCGTCGGCCAACGACAGCCGGGCGGCCAGCACCGGCCAGTAGTCGTCCCCGGCGATCTTCACGCCCTGGTGGGTCAGGACGTCGGCCCACCGGTCGGCGCCGTCGCGGGCATCGCCGCCCACCGCCAGGGCGGAGCGGACCAGGTCGGTGTGGCGGCGGATCATCGCGATCCGCCGCGGGGTGGGCCCGGCCGGCCGGACATCCATGTCGGGAACCGATTCGGCGGCCCGCCACACCGCGAGGTCGCCGACCAGCTGCCGGTCGGGCAGGTAGGGCAGCGCCCAGGCCGGCGCGGTGGCGGTGTCCCACCCGGCTACCTCGCTGCGGATCTGGGCGGCCAGGTCGGTGACCTGGGTGGCCCGGGCCTGCAGGTAGGTGTTCCAGGTGGGCAGCTGCGCCACAGCTGCGGGGACGGCGGGTAGCCAGGGCAGCGGGCCGCTGCCCTGGGAGTGGTTTCCGGTGGGGTCCAGGCGGTAGTCCAGCACGGCGGAGATGTCCCGGGCGGAGTCCAGTTCTCTGGATGTTGCGGCGGCGGTGAGCGCCGCGATGGGGTCGGCGCCGCCGGCGGCCAGGACGACCAGGTGTCCGCGGAGCGCTTCCCACGCCGGTGTGCCGGTGATCCCCGGGAGGGCGGCCTGCGCGTCGGTGACGATCTGGGTGAGCCGCGCCGGGCCGATGACCGTTTCGGCGCCGACGACGATGGAGTGGGTGTAGGCGTCGGCGGCCTGCCCGAGGCGGCGGGTCGGGTCGGCGGCTTCCCGCTGCTGCGTGGTGACCGACCGGGCGCCGCCGTCGGTTTCCACGATCTTGACCAGCATCTCCACGGCGGTGGGTGGTTCGATCGCGCCGGGGGTGGTGACGTCGTGGCTGTCACCTTCGCCGCCCAGAACGACGTAGCTGTGGGTGCCGTCGGTGGCCCGGGTCAACGCCGGGTACAGGTCGTTTCGGGTCATCCCGGCGGTGATGACGGCGTGGGCGGTGCCCCGCCGGACGCCGGCTTTCCCGACGGTCATCCCCTGCACGGAGGCGTGGGTGTGGGCGTAACCCAGCCGCACCCAACCGGAGTTGACGTACCAGGCGGGGATGACCCGGGTGACGCCGCGGGTGATTTCGGTGGCGGTCAACGCCCCGTCCGGGTGGACCTGCGCCACCTTCCAGCGGTGGTTGTTCCGGACGAAGTCGGTTCCGCCCAGGGACAGGGTCCGCTTGTTCTGTTTGGTGATGATCACGTCGCCGGCGGAGACGGTTTCCCCGTTGGGGAGCTGCGATTCGGGGCCGACGTCGCCGACCTGGACCGCGAGCCGGGCGGCCCTGGCCTGCGCGTTGAGGGCGGTGACCATGGCCAGGGTGGGGGCGATCATGATCGAGTCGGCGCCGGCGGCGATGTCGGCGGCCCACGCCTTGAAGACCTGCCCGGCGGCGGTGTCCGGGGTGACCGCCTGGATGCGCTGCTGATCGGCCCACAGGCCCACGACGCTCGGGTCACCTGCGCGCAACGCCAGCGACGCTTTGCCCTCCATCGGGTCGGTGAACCGCATGACCTCGGTCAAAGTGACGGCGCCGTGCGCGGATTCGATATCGCGCAGGATCCCGCCGGCGCCGGCGGCGGCGCGTTGCTGGTCGTCCCCGACGAGTAGGACTCTCCCGCCGCGAGCGGTGACGAACCCGATCGCGGCGTCCAGTTTCGGGGTGGACGCCAACCCGGCCTCGTCGATGATCACCAGGCTGTCGGAGTCGATCCGGGCCATCCACGGCAGCCACTGATCTGCCGGGGTGCTGGCCAGGTCGTGGACCAGTTTGTCGATGGTGTCGGCTTCGACGCCGGGGATCGCGGCGGCCAACTCTTTCGCTGCGGAGGCCTGCGGCGCCAACCCGACCACATGCCCGCCGGTGGACATCCACCCCCGCGCTAGGACACCCATCACGGTGGTCTTGCCGGTGCCGGCAGGTGCCAACGCCAGCTGCAGCATCGCCGGGTTGGTGGCGATCTGGGTGACCATTGCGGCCTGCGCGGTGTTCAGCACGGCGCCGCCGTTGTTCGCCGACCATTCCAGCTCGGCGATCTGCACATCCCCGGTGTCGATGATCCGGCCACCCAGACGTCCGGCCGCCGCGACCACCCGGGCCTCTGCGTGCAGGATCGCCGGGGATGTGTAGAGCTGCCCTTTAGCGATCCGGAAGATCGACTGACCATCGGTACGGGTGAGTGGTTCCGGGACGGTGGCGTCGACTTCGGTGTCCATCCCGATCGGGATGGAGTGCTCGGATCCGGCGGCCCGGACGGTCACCTGGTCGGCGAGATCCTGCATCACGGCGGGGTCGACCCCGGCGGAGCGGACCTGACGGCGGGCTTCGGCGTCGAGGTTGGTTTTCCGCCAGCTGGCCCGACTACCGGCCACCGTTTCCACCGTTGCGGCGGCCAGCTGCGTGATCAAAGCCTGGCTGACCGGCACCGCAGCTTCGGCCTGCGGGGTGGTGGCCGAGTCGACCATGGCGGCCAGTTCAGTTTCCCCACCCACCACACCTAGGGCCTGGGTGTGCCAGATTTCGCGTTGCTCACCCAGCGAGCGGGGTTCGTGTTTGGCCTCCCGGGTGGCCAGGGTGGCCTGCTGGGACAGCTTGATCATTTCGGTGGTGGTGGGGACCCGGCCGTGCTGGGCCAGGAACGTTTTGGTCAATGCGGTGCGGGCGGTGGTGATCGCGGACCGGCGGGTCGACCACGCCTGGTTGAGGCGGTCGTCGACGCCGACGATCTCCCGGACCGGCCGTTTCCCCGGTTCGGCGGCGCGGCCGGCGAACACCGCGCCGACCCGCTGGGTGACTTCGACTTCCAGTTGGGTGTTGTAGAACTCGGACGCCCCGACGGTGATCCGGTACAGCATCCGGGCATCCAACGCCTGCCACTGACCGTCCGCATCCAGGCGCTGCACCTTGTTGGAGATGGCGACGTGGGTGTGCAGATCCGGGTCGCCGGCGCGGGAATCGCGGTGGGTGAACGCCGCCATCACCAGGCCGCGGGTCTGGACCTGCCCGACCCCGTGATCCCCGGTGCGGGTATAGCCGGCTTCCTTCTCGATCCACGCCACCGTCTTTTCCACCGCCGCCCGGTGGGCATCCTCGATCTGCTCGGACACCTCGGTGGGCGCCACCGCCCACAGCGTAGACACCGACTTGACGGGGGAGAAGGTGACGTCGAACCCGGCCACCGCCGACTGGCCGGGGCGGGACTGCTGAGCGATGAACCCGGACCGTTCCGCGGAGCTGGCCGGCGCCCGGCCGTTTTGCTGGTCGAACAGCTGGTTCCCCACGTCGGTGCGGATCTGTTCCCGAGCATCCGGCGGAACAACGTCACCAGGCTGTAGGCCATGCTCGGCGTTGTAGGCGCGGTACCCGGCGGCCAACTCGTCGTGCCAGGTCGGGTCGATCTCGAACACAGGGAACTTGGCGCCCAGCCTGGCGGCGGCCTGCGCGACCTGCGCCGTGTGTCCGGCCGCGATGCTCTCCGCGGCCAGGACCTCGGCGTCGGGGTGGATGCCCTGACCGAACAGGTTTTTCATCTGCTGCTCGGTGACCGCGCCCGAGACACCCAGGGTTTCCAGGCCCCCGCCCATCCACACCCCGGGGGTTTCACCCTTGGCGGAGTAGTAGTCGCCCAGCGAGGAGAACCCACGTTCGGTGGAGTCGCCGGCTGCAACCTGCCGGGTCAGGTACGTATACCCGTCCCCAGCCGTGAGCTTGTGCAGACTCATCACGGACGTCACATTAGCAGCAGTGATCTAATCGTTACCTTAGTGCAAGAGGTGTGTAGCTTCCGACGGGTTTGGCTTTGGGATTGTGACGCGGGGCGGGTTGAGCGCAGGATTGTCGGCGGCGGATCGTAGAGTGAGACGCAGATGGCGGCGTTGGAAAACGCGGCCGCAGGCGGCTGGGAAGGGCGGCGGTGTGTGGTGGGCAAGGTGAGCAATGCGGCAGTGCAGGCCAAGGTGCGGGCCAGGGAACGGCGGATGCTGCTGGAGACCGACAGACAGGCGCAGGAGGATCGGATCGATGAGGCGACAGCGCAGGTGATCGTCGCGGTCGATGAAATCGCGGCGGCGCAGACCACCCGGGCGGCGGCGGTTGCGGCGGCGCAGGCGGTTTTCGACTCGGCGGTGGCTGCCGCTGACGCAGCGTCGGCCGCTTCGGTGTCGGCGGCGGAGCTGCGGATCGGGGTGTCGTTGCGGGCGCTGACGGCCGAGAAGTTGCCGGGCTCGCGGATCGCGGAGTTGACGGAACTGTCGGCGGTTGATGTGCGGCGGCTGTCCAAGGATCCGGCCGCTGCGGCTGGGCCTGCAGCCACGGACACGGCCGGTTCAGCTGGGCCTGCAGCCACGGACACGGCCGCTGGGCCTGCAGCCAAGGACGGCGGCGCGGCTGTGGTAGCCGCGGCCGTCCCCGTCGCGGTGGCCGGGTAGCTGGCCGGGACAGCAGGAACGAAAATGAGTAAGTCGACTCGGCACAGTCCTCGGGTTTCCAACCGTGACCTGGCGCGGCTGTTCGCTCATGTGGTGCCCACGGCGGCGTGTGATATCTGGCTGGGCGCGGTCGGCTCGGACGGGTATGGGAAGTTCTCGGTTCACAACGACGTCGACGGGACGCGGATCGTTAGCCCGCACCATGTGGCGGCGGCTCGGAGGTTCGGGCCGGTGCCGTTGGGGGCGACGCTGATGCATGACTGCGATGTCCGGGTGTGTGTGTCCACCGATCCGGGGCATGTGCGGGTCGCGACGCAGCGGGAGAACATGCGGCAGGCGGCGCGGCTGGGCCGTCTGGCTGGTCCGCGTCCGGGGTTGGTCGATGTGCGCGGCAAGGTCGGCGCGTCTCGTGCGGTGCAGGCCGCTATCGGTGCGGCGGTGGCCGGTGGCGCCGGTCCGCAGGAGTTGGCGGCGGTGTTGGCGGCGGTGTTGGCGGCCGGTGATCCGCTGCGCGACCTGGTCTGCTTGTTCGATCCGCCACCCTGGCGCGGCGATGTGGCGGTGGCAGCGTTCCCGGTGGATCTGTTCGACGCGGCGGCGCAGGCGGTAGCCGTGCCGGTGTCGCGGCGAATCGATTCGCTGCCGCTGTTCGACCTCGACTGACACCAAAAGGGCCAGCCGTGGCGGTCACGGCTGGCCCTTCGGCGTCGGTGCTGGCTCCTGTCAGGCGGCGCTCACCTCCTGGTCCTGCTGCTCGCCCGGCTCCTGATTAGCCGGCTCCTGATTAGCCGGCTCCTGGTCGGCCGGCTCCTGGTCGGCCGGCTCCTGGTCGGCGGGCGGCTGGTCGGCGGGCGGCTGGTTGGCGGGCAGCTGGGTGTTGTCGATGATCTGCTGCTCGACGGCGGACAGCACGTAGCCCAGGGTCTGCAGGTGCGAAAGGTACGCGGCGCGGGATTTGTTGACCTGGCGGTGGGAGTCGCGGGGCAGCTCTTCCTCGTGGGCGCACACGACGTGGGTCCACAAGATCATGCCGTGCAGGTTGGCGGGTGCGGCGGCGGTGTACGTGGCGGGGTCGGCTCCCAGTATCGCGGCCAGGGTCGGCCTGTTCTGGTAGTAGTCGGCGGCCCACAGGCTGTAGGTGGGGTCGCGGTGCACGACCTGCGCGAGTGCCCACGCGGCCATCGCCTTGTGCCGGGATTTCACCGTGACGCACTGCCGCAGGAACTCGCGGCGCACCGTTTCGGCGGCGTCGGCCTCTTTGTTCAGCTGGATCAACGCCCGGCGTTCGGCTTTGCGAGCCTCGTCCTGCCGGGCCTGCCGTTCGGCGGCGGCGCTGGCCTCGTCCAGGTGCTGGTCGTCGTCGGCGTCGGCCGGTGTGGGGTGGCCAGGGTGCGCGGCGCGGTTGCCGTGGCGGGGCCAGTGCCCGTACCGGTCGGGGTCGGTGCACAGGTAGATCACGGTCAGTTCCAGCTCGTCGGCCTGGTCCCCGTCGTCGGGATCGTCGTCGTCGGGGTCGTACTCGTAGTAGTCGGCGCTGACGTAGGCGGCGTGGCCGGGGCACCCGGTGTGCTCGCTCTCGGTCAGTGCGGTTCCGGTCGGGGCCTCGGCCGCCCGCAGCGCATCGAGCGGACGGGCCGGTCCGGCGTCGTATCTGCGGGGCTCCACTTCCACCACGGTGATGCCCTGGTTGGCCAGCTCGGCGCAGCGTTTGGCGACGGCTTCGTCCTCGACGTGCTGGGCGCGCAGCTGCGCGGCGACGTGGTCGATGCGGCCTTCGGCGGCGGCGGCGATCAACTGGGCTACGGCGTGGGGCTGGTCCTGGAAGGCGGCGATGACGGCGAGCTGGTCGATGGTCAGCGGGTAGGCGGCGGTTTCCTGCGCGGCCGGGCCGGTCAGGGTCGCGGCGGTGCGGGCGGCGGCGAGGTGGGTTTTGCTGCGGCCGGTGGCCCGGCTGATCGCGGCGGCTGAATATTTCAGGTCGAACAGTGCGGCGACGGCGGGGGCTTCTTCGGTGGCGGTCAGTCCGTCGCGGACCAGGCCGGTGACGGCCATCGCCCGGATGGTGGCTTTGGCGGTGGCCAGGTCGGCGCGGACCACGCAGGGCAGGAGAACTCCGGCGGCGGCGGCGGCGGCGGCGGCCTGGCGGCGGTTTCCGTCGATGGCGACGTGGGTGATCTGCGCGGGCCAGTCGTGGCCGGGGACCTTTGCGGCCGGGACGACGATCAGCGGGACCAGCACTCCGACCTCGGCCACGGATGCGGTCAGGGCGGGCAGGTCGCGGCCGGGGTCGCGGATGTTGTCCGGGTGCTGGGCCACCTGCAGCGGGGACAGTTCGATGATCTGCCCGAGCACCACCGGGGAGTCATCGGTGGTGGCGTGCTGTTCGGTGTCGGTCTCGTCGGTGGGGTGAAGGGTGGCGGTCATGCCGGGTTCCTTTCGCTGGTGTGGGTCAGGCTGTGGTGGTAGCGCTGGAGCTGCGCGGCGCGCAGCTCGTCGTCGGTGTCGGGGTCCAGCAGGCCGGGGTGGGGCCGGACGGTGCCGATCAGATCGGCGATGTCGGACAGTTCGTCGGCGGACCAGTCGGTGGAGCTGGCCAGCCGCACGCGATGGCGTCGATGACGGCGGCGTCGGTGGCGGCGGTGTGGTCGGCGGTTGCGGTGCTCATGACGGTGGCTCCTTGGGGTGGGGGGTGGGGGTGGTACTTGGCCGGGTACCGGGCCGGGTCGGGGGCGGTCCCCGGCCCGGCGCGGTGGTCAGCGGGTGATGGTCGTCGCGGCCAGCGTCAACGGGTGCCGGTGCCACCACCGGGCGCGGTGGAGGCTGTGCGCCAGGGTGGCGACGGGTTCGGCGTGATCGCCGGGGTGGATGGTCAGGGTGAGGCGCAGCGGCCGGACGCGGTCGGTCGGGGCGGTGGCCGGGACGCGCCACACGGTGAACGGGTGGACGGCCTGGCCGGGCTGGGCGCTCTCGTGGGTGGTCTTGACCAGGAACAGCACATCGGCCAGGCGGCCCTCGACGCTTTCGTGCCGCTGCGGTGTGCCGGGCCGGGCCGCGTGGGCGGCGGGCGGCCAGGCGATGGCGTCGGCCCAGGCGGTGGACGTGACGGCCAGCGGCCACGGCAGCCGGTACAACTCGACCAGGCCACGGGGGACCTCGATCAGGAGGTGATCGGTGATGGCGTCGGCGCGGGTGTAGAGGTCCGCAACCCGCAGGCGGCGGGGTTCACCCGGCACGCGGCGGGGTTCGCCGGGGACGCGGCGGGGATGGGTGGCCGGGAAAGCGTGGTCGTGGGTCGGTTCGCCAATCATGGGTGCTGCTCTCCTTCGGGTGTGGCGGTGGGCCGGTGATCGGGGGCTAGGGGTGGAGCAGGTCGTCCAGGTCGGACGGGTGCAGGCCTGCGGCCATGACGGCGAGCATCAGATGGGCCATGCGGTGGGCCGGGTCGCTGGCCAGCGCCCGGTCCAGGGCAACCTGGGCCAGCGCTCCGTCCCCGCGGCGGTAGGCGATGACGGCCAGGGCTGCGCACATGTTCGGGATGCGCGGGTCGGTGTCGCGGGTGGTCTGGACGGCGGCGACCAGCGCGGGCAGGCTGGCCGGGTCGCTGCCGTACGTGATGAGCCACTGGTCCCGGCCGGTCACGTTGTCCATCGCGGCCAGGATCATCGGGTCGGCCGGGTGGGTGGTCGGGGTGTGCGCGACCGAGCGGGCCAGCGCGGCCCGGTCGGACAGGACAGCGCGGCCGGACAACGCGGTGGCGGCCAACAGCTGCTCGGGGATCTCGTGCGGGGTGTTGGCGGCGTCGATGACCTCCAGCACGGTGCACGTGGGGCGCAGCGCGGCGACCAGCGCGGCGGTGTCCGGTGCGGCGGCGGCGGTGTCGGTGAACGTCATCACGATCACTTCGTCGGCGTGCCGGGCGGCGTGGGCGGCGAGCTGCTCGGCGCTTCCTGCCGGGATCTGCCCGTGGTCCAGGTCGATGCGGATCACCGGTCCGATCCGGCGGCGCGGGCCGGACAGACACATCACGACGACCGAATCGGTGGGGTTGAACCCCAGGAGTGCGGCGGCTGCTCCGAGTGCTCCGGCCTGGCCGTCGACCTTCACGGCGGTGGTCTGCGGTGCGGGGTGCATCATGGTTGGTGCTCCTTCTGTGACGGGGGGAGTTGGTGGGTGCCGGGCCTCGCGGCCCGGCCTTGCCGGGTGGGTCAGGAGGTCTGAACTCCTGACCCACCACCTCATCTAGAGCGCGGCGATCAGCTCGAACGCCCGGGTCTTGACCTGGGCCGTGTTGCCGCCGACGGCGACCCTTTCGGCGCGGGCGGTGGCCGGGTTGGCCTTGTCCGCGATCGGCGCGAAGTGGTCCAGGTATTCGGTGATGGCCTGGTATCCGGCCCACCGGGTGCCCCGGATGTTCGCGTTCGTCTCCGCGGTGCTGAACAACTCCGACAGGGTTCCGGACCGGTTCGCGGTGATGGTCTCGGACCGCTTACTGTCCGGCGTGGCCGTCCAGATCGCGCCGATGATGGCCTTGAACTGCGCGGCGGTCATCTCCTGCTCGATCAGCTTCTGCGCCTCGGCCTCGAACGCCTCGACGTAGCGGAACGTCAACCCCAGGGCCTGCCGGGCCTGGGCGATGTTGCCCCGGGCTCCGGAGGTGTGCCGGATCGAAAAGCTCGCCTGGGCGCGGCGAATCGCGATGGCCTGGGTGTTGGCGCACACCACGCGGACGGGCGAGACCAGCAACCGGAACGCACTCGTTCCGTCGTGGCTGTTCAGCGCGACCAGGTAGGTATCGACCGGATCGATTCCGCCGATCTGCATGGTGCTCGGCAGCTTCATCGACAAGAACACAGCGCGGCCTCCGCGCAACGATCCGGCCGTCTCGAAATGCGCGCCGGACTCGTCAACCAACGTGTTCAAAAGGTCCGCGTGGGCCTCGTTCTGAATCACCGTGTAGGCGGTGCCGACGACACCCAACACATCGGTGCCACCGGTCACCGGGTTCGTACGGACCGTGGCGTAGCGGTCCGGGACGGAAAGCGGCGGGGTGACGCCGTTCTCGTCCAGCACGGGCGCGGTCTGCACCTCGACGGTGCGGACGTTCCAGCCGCCCAGCTTGGCATAACTCATCGCCTGCGCGGCGTCGAACTGCTCCGGCAACACCGTCCCCAGAAGGTGCCACGCGTGCTCCCGCGCGGACACGAACGACGCTGATCCGTCTTCCCAAACTTCCAACTCGTGCGACACGACTTGCTCCTTCCATCGAGGCGGACCGCCCGCCTTGCCGATAGTTAGAGTGTATATGTTACCCGTGCCTATGTCAACCCGGTTTGTATGCCCGTGTTGACTTTGACACGGACATGTTTTACCGTGGCGTCATGAGTACCCTTGGCTTCATGAAACGACAGCAATACGTGGGAGCGGCGGAACTGCTCGGACTCCTGGGCGTCGGTCGAACTCGGCTGGCCACCCTCACTGGTCAGCCTGACTTTCCGGCTGCCGCCATCGTGTTGAGGATGGGCAGCATCTGGACGCTGGATGACGTCCTGGCCTGGGCCGAGCAGCGGGGCCGCACCTTGAACCTCGAATCGCTCACCACCGACGTCCAGGCCGACGGCAACTCCGGTCCACAGAGCAAAAGCGAGTCCTAGTCACAGTTTTCAGCACGTTCGTCTTGGCACGTTCGTATCAGCAGGTCAACGACAACCAGGGAAGGGATAAGCAGATGTATTCGACATTCACGATGGAGACGGCAGACAGCCGGCGGATGTTGGGCGCGGGGGACCTGAGCCCCCTGTTGGGGGTGAGCCGGCCGCAGGTGAAGGAACTCGCTACGCAGGAGTGGTTTCCGGCGCCGGTGATCCGGCTGACCCGGGGCGATGTGTGGAAGATGGTCGACATCCAGCAGATGGCGGCCCAGACGGGTCGGAAACTGGACTACCCGGCGTTCGCGGCGCACCTGGCCGCGATACTCGAACGGCATCGCGCGAACCCGAGTTTGCGTGGCCTGATCTAACCGACCTGGCCGGGCCCGGTCTCCGGTGTGTCGGAGATCGGGCCGGACCGGCCGCGGCCGGCTAGAGGGCCAGGTGGTCCATCAGGGCGGCCAGGTGGTCTGTGGTGCCGCTCCACTCGAGCGTGACCGACTCCTCGGCTCCGTCGAAGACCGCGGCCGTGCAGTCCGGGATGGCGACTGCGGTGTTCATCACCGAGTCCAGGAGGCGGCCTCGTAGCCAGACCAGCGAGGCGTCGAGCGAGGGCTGCACTGCCGAGTCGACCTTGCCGTGGATGACGGTCAACGCTTCGAACAGGCCCAGTCCGAGCTCGAATTCGGCGATATCCATGATGGTGCCCCTTTTCTGCACCGGCGCGTTCGGCTGATGCCCGTAGGGGGTGTGGGGGTGGGGTGGTCGGTCAAGGGCGAAGAGTGGCTCCAGGTGGGCTCGTCGGATCGGTGTCGACCTTTTGGGGGAGCGCAGCGGAGGAGCAAAGGCCGGCCCGATCGGATGGGGCTACCTGGGGACGCGTCCCTTGACCGGACGGGCCCCCACTCCCACAGACTCGGAGGACTTCAGCGAACCCCCACCCAGCCATCGACAGGGCAGTGAACCCGGGAAGCCCACCCCGGCATCACCGACCCGGCCGGGTCCCGGCGGTGTCGGTGCCTGGTTCTACAGTTCCGGGCATGATCCAGGCTCGTAGCCTCCTGGCCCGGCCGTGGGTGATCTGGGCGGTCTGCGTCATGGTCTACGTCCCGTCGGTGCCGGCCAGTATCCGCGGCCTGGGCGGGCCGGCCGGGTCGGCAGACGCCCTGCTGCCCGGGGCGAGCGTGGAGTCCCAGTTCGCTGCGGCCGCCACGTTATCGGTGTTGCAGATCGCGGCGGCCGCAAGCGCGACGGCGCTGCTGCTGCTCGGGCCGGCCTGGGGTTCCGATCCGGTCGGCGAGCGTGGCCGCCGGCTGGGCCTGCGCTGGTCGAACGGGCGGGCTCTGATCCTGGGCGGCGCTCCGGGAGCCGCCGCCGGGTACGTGGCGATCCTGGCCGGTGCAGGGTTTGTCTCCGCGCTGGTGCTGGGCGGGTTGCACATCACCGGCCGGCCCACCGTCGGCGGGTCGATCCCGGACCCGCTGCTGCTGGCCGGGGACTACCTGATGAGTATCAGCGCCGGTATCGGGGAGGAGCTGCTGCTGCTGGCCATCCCGTTCGCGTTGGCGACCCGGGCCGGCTGGAAACCGTGGGCGGTGATCGTGTTGTTGACCGGGCTGCGGCTCTCGATTCACCTGTACTACGGGGCCGGGTCCGTGTTCGTGGTGCTGTGGATTCCCGCGGCGTACCTGCTGTACCGGGCCACCGGCAGCATCGCGCCGCTGATGTTAGGGCACATCGTCTATGACCTGCTCGCCACCACCGTGCAGCGCTCGCCGGCTCTGCACACCCCGGCGCTGGTCCTGCTGGCCGGCCTCGCGGTGCTGGGGTCGGCGCTGCTGGCCGGCAGCGCCTCCCGCTATCTGACCACCGGCCGGCGGGCTCTGCCACCGCTGGTCGGCGGCTGACCAACGACCGGCCTCGGCCGGTCGGGTCAGGTGTGCAGGTTGGCGGCGACCAGGTGGTGGATCCACTGCTGCGCGCCGGCGTGGGTGGCACCGGCAGCGGCGACGCTGACGGCGACGCCGATGATTTCGTGAACGATCTTGCGGGCCAGCCACAAGACCAGGATCAGCACCAGGGCGACACCGACGACGATGGCGGCGGCGGTGGCGACCGGGCCGGACACATGATCGGCCAGCGCTGCTGCGGCGCCGGGCGGGACCACCGGTTTCGGCGCTCCGATCATGAGGCGGCCTTCCACGCCGGGGCGGCGGTGAAGTCGCCGTCGAAGGTCTTCTCGATCGCGGAAACGATGGGGGCGGCGGTGATCTGGATGGACAGCTCCCGATTTTTGTTCAGGCTGGTGCTGCTGGCATTCTGCGATCCGATCAACACTTTGGCCTGGTCTGTCACGATGATCTTTTCGTGGATGTACAGCGCTTTGCTGCTGTCGGGGAAGACGTGCACGGCGCAGCCGGCCGCGCGCTCACCTGGTCGAAACCGGCGGTCCAGTCGGGGCTGTCGGTCATCACGATGCGGCAGACCACCCCGCGGCGGGCGGCGGCGACCAGCGCAGCGATGACCCTGGTGTCGGCCAGCTCCGCGCTGGTGAACTCCAGGGTCTTGCCGGCAGCGCCGATGTCGGCGACGATCTGCTGCTGCGCGCCCGGGGACCACATCAGACCTGTTGCGCCGACAGCATTCCCGGAATGTTTGGGGCTGGCCCAGTCGGCGGCGAAGGTCCCGGCGATCGCCTTCACCTGCGCCGGGTTGGTGGTCAAAATCCAGGCATCCCGCGTCGAGGCGTAATAACGGGAAGTCAAGTTTGCGGTACCGATCAACGACCGGGACCCGTCGATGGTGATCGTCTTCTGGTGAATCAGCTGCCCGGTGGGTCCCCAGTGGACGGCGACGCCGGCCGCCCTCAGCTGGGTGTAGGCGTCCTGGTTGACCTGCTGGCCGTGAAAGGCCCGGTCCAGGATGACCCGGACGGTGACTCCACGACGGCCCGCGGCGATCAGGTCGGCCTGCCCGGCGGGGTCGGCCAGCTCGTACATCGTCATGTCGATACTGGCGTGGGCGCCGGTGATGGCGGCGTAGATCGGGCCGTACCCGGCGTCGGGTTCCTGGATCAGGCTCACCTGCCCGGCCGCCACCGCGGCCGCCTCTGTGGCGGGCGTCGGCCGTGCGGGCGCGGGGCTGTGGGTGCCGGCCGGGTCGTGGGGGGCGGTGGCGCCGGGCTGCGCGGCGTCCAGCGGGGCGCGGCAACCGGTCAGGATCACCGCCGCGGCCGCGGCCGCCGCTGCGCCGACCCACCGCCGGCGGCGGCGGGTGATCACGAGGCGGCCTGGTGCCGGCACTGCACCTGGACCCGGGCGCCGGCCGCGACGTGCCGCCGGCCGGTGATGCCGGCCAGCTCGATGCACGCCTCCGGCGGTGCGCCCTGCAACCGGATCGAGGTCACCGGCCGCACAGTGGACCCGTCCAGCAGCTCGTCCCCCACGCGCAGCGCGGCCGCGGTGATCGTCTGGACGTCCGCAGCGGTGGACGGCTCGGTGCTCTGGTTCATCGGGTCAGCGTGGCACCGGGTACCGACAGTGCCGCCCCGTCCGGGGTCGGCGGTGATCACGGCGTGGCCGGCGGCGTCGCGGCGAGCCCGGCGGCCTGGTCCTGCGCGTGCTGCCGGGCGGCCAGCTGCGCCACCGCGGCCCGGGGGATCACGTTGGACTTACCGATCAGGGCGCCCGGCAACTTGCCCTCGTCGATCATCTGCAGGACCCGCTGCCGGGAAACCTCGAGCAGCTCGGCGGTCTGGGTGACCGACAGCAGCTCCGGTACCGGGTCGAACCCGATCCGGGCGTCGAACTCGGCGGTGCGCATCGCCTCCACCACCACCACCTGGTGGTCGGTCGCGGCGGCGATGACTGCCAGCCCGGTGCTGATCGCCTGCCGCAGATCCTGCGCCGGGCAGGAGAAGTTGATCTCCACCCAACCGCGGGGGCTACGGGAGACCGCCGCGCTGTAGCCGGCCAGGGCGTCGATGAGGTCCTCGTCCCCCTGCTCTGAGCGGTCGGCCAGCTCGACCCGCACGTTGAAACTTTCCATCACTACCAATCCCTTCCCTACTCGATTCCTACTGTGGTGTGTCGTGCTCGCGCCGATGGACAATGGGCCGAAGGACCGGGGCGTTACCTGCGCCCCGGTCCCTCCCCGGCTACCGCTTGGGCGGCCAGCCGAACCCCAACCGCTTCAGCGGGGCCAGCGCGTTCAACATCGAACGGTGATCACTGGCCGTACCGGCGAACGTGGTCACCCGGTCCCCGTCTGCGGTGTAGACCTCCCAGTGCCCCCGCCGCGTGCGCACCACCTGGTAGCCCGCAGCCTTGAGGGCCTCGACGATTCGCTTGAGGTCCTTGTCCATTGTCCCCTCCTTCCGCTTGGTTGACAAGTTGAGTCTACCATGCGCCTTGTCGATTGGCAAGGGTAGGAGTGTGGTCGTGGGCGGGTGGCCTCGTGGTCGCCCTTTCTTCGAGGCGGCTGTTTGGCTTGTGGTGCAACGGCTCTCACCATGACTACTGTCATACGCGCCCCGGCACCACAGCGCAGCGAAGGTGAGGCCGCATGTGCAGCCCACCTTTTAGAAGGGAATGGCGGAGCTGTCGTGCGGGGGGACGCCGGCCCAGATCGGCCACTCCGGATGCTTCCGGCAGGGCGGCCACACCCAGCACGCGTCGCAGGCGACGCATCTCCAGGTGCGATGGACCCTGGGGTGCTGCGCCGAGTAACACAGGCACGGTAGGGCCCCGACGAGCATCCGGTCCGGACCCAGCCGGTGCCCGGCCGGGCACACCGTGGGGCGGGCTTCCTGCAACTGCCGGCCCGGGTTGATCCGGAAGTGCTGATCGGACAGGCCGTAGTGCCCGGGAGTGGTCACCGGCGCAGCGGGCCGGGCAGCGGCTCCCACTCCGGGTCATCGGAACTGATCGCGGCCCAGCCGGGCATATCTGCCGCGAACCGCCGCGCCGCGTCCTGGTCGGTGAAAGCGATCCGCCGCCGCGGTGCTGTCCCGGGCCCGGACACCGCCATCCAGGCCGGGCCGGCGTTGATCTGATCCGCCGGCAGCATCGCCCGCCTGGAGATGGCACGGGGCGGGCGGTCCGGGTGGTCAGTCATGCAGGCCAGCGTATCGAACACACGTACTGGGTTGCGGCGTGAGCCGGGTCGCTACCCCGGCACAGCAATTCCGGTTGCCTCAACCGGGCCATGGGTACAACGTGCTCAGCTTCCCGAAGCTGGCGGGCCGGCCGTCGGGGTCGTAGATCACCTCGCTGTGCTGGTGGGAGCCTGCGGCGTGGGCGATCGCGGCCAGCACCAGGTCCAGCTGCTCGCGGCCCAGCGATGCCAGGGCGTCGCTGAGGTTCACCTGCACCGCGCTGGACCCGATCGACGCGACGATCAGCAGAAATCTGCGTTCTCCGCCGGAGTACGCGCCGATGTTGTCCGGGATGGCGGCCAGGTCGATCCAGTAGCCGCCGTCCTCGCCGGGATGGATCCAGGGGTAGCCGGGCTGGGCGAACCGGCCATCGAAACCGCGGATGAGCAGCTCGGCGGCCGCCTCGGTGGTGTACATGCCTTTGGCCCACGCGCGCAGCGCTTCGGGTGTACTGGTGATCATCATCTGGCCCGCCTGTCCTGGGTGTGGAAGTGCTCGGGTGCCGGGGTACCGGGGTACCGGGGCTGGTCGGTGCTGCGGTACGGGCGGAGCCTCGTACCGCGCAGTAGATCACCACCACCCGACACCCCCGGCGGAGCCACCCGCCGCACGTGCAGCGATTGCGCCGCCCCGGCCGGGCCGGCTCGAGTGGTGGGCGGCTTCGGTGGTGTCGTGCAGTTCGACGATGAGGTTCACCCGCACCTCCTGGACGTGCTCGTCGACCTCGACGTCATAGTTGCGGTCGCCGGCGCAGACCTGCATCCGGCCGGCGTGGAAACCTTCGAGCACATCATCGGAGATCTGCCAGCTGACCGGGCCTTCGTGCAGGTGCTCGCGCAGCTGGGCGCGCAGCAGCTCGACGGCGGCCGTGGGGGTGTCAACGTCTTCGGTCGGACCGGCGCTGGTGGTGACGTGATACATCGGGTGCCTCCTGGTGGGTGGGGGTTCGGGCGGGTCGATGATGCGGGGCCGCGGCGCGGCGCGGTCGGCGGCCGCGCAAGTTTGTGGACAACTCGACGGCATGGGGACAACGTCATCGGGTGCAGTGGCGGCCGGTGACACGATCCTTAACGGGCCGGTCGGGAGCTTCGGTCGAGGCGAGCGGGCCCCGGGTGGCGGGTGAGGCTCTTTCTCACCCGCCACCCGGACTGGGTTTACGTGCGGTCGGGGCCGAGACGATCTGGGCCAGCAGCTGCGCCTTGCGGTAGGCGCTGGCCATGGCGTCGTAGGCGAGCCGGTCGGCGACCAACCACGTCACGTTGCCGATCCGGACCCGCAGTACCCGCAGGCTACGGTCATAGACCTGGTTGGCGTGGTCGGTGCCGGTGGCGCCGATCAGAATGCTCGGTCCGGAGGCGCTGATCTTCTCGCTGGGCTTGCGGGTGGCCCACGTCAGGTGCGGTGTCCGGAGCTTCGGGTCGGCGGCGGCGGGAAGCATTCCGGCGAGATCGACCGGGTGCAGCCACGCGCCGGTGTAGACCTCGACGGCGCGGGCATCGTAGAAGTTCACCATGCTCAGGCCCGTGGTCACGGTGATGGTGCTGCCCGGTCCCTCGTCGGTGGCGGTGACCTTGACTGCCTGCGGGCCGCTGACCTGGATGTTGACGGTGACGGTCTGGGTGCCGGTCATGTTGGGGATTCCCCTCCCACTTGGTGGACCTCCGCTTTTTCGGCGGCCCGAACGCGTGCGTTCGGTCGAGGGTCGGAAGGGGGCCGAAGGCCGGCGCGGGGGTTCCGCGTCAACCGGGCGGGGTGCAGCGGATGGACCGTCCGGGGGAGCGCAGCGGCGGAGGCGGTTCACCTGGCCGGTCGGTGCGGGTTCATCGGGCCAGGACCGGAATGTCGTGCTCGACGGCGTAGCGGTATTCCTTTTCGGTGTAGCTGATGTCCTCGTTAGGGACCAGGGCCCCAGAGCGGTTACCGATGATCAGAATCTGATAGTCGGTGCCGTCGAGCGTTCTACGGATCACATCCCAGGGTGGTTGCGTACTTGCGCTGAACAGTTCCATGCCGGCCGGGACACACCGGCCCATGCGAAGCACGGCCTGGGTGACTGCTTCGCGTTCGGCGACGAGATCTTTGTAGGTGGAGCTGACGAAAACCTGGTATCGAATGGGGCCGGTACCCGAACCAGCTGCACGGGGTGGCGGTGCGTCTGTGACGGATGTGATGGTGGACGTAGCCGACGCCGAAAGCTGCACCGGTGCCCGTATGAGGGTGGCAATGCGGTCCAAGTACTGTCCTGCCGTCTCAATTCCGCGTAGATGAGCGAGCTTGCCTCTGCCCAGGGCAGTTGCGTAGATGCGCTCACGGCCGGTTTCGTTCGCGATCGCGGTGTACTCGTGCATGAGCATCGCGGCGGCGGTTCGCAGGTTCATGTCCACGCGACCAGCACGAGCGGGCCCGGTGACGAATTCCGTCAGTAGGTCATTGAGGGGTTCTTGCGCTTCCCTGACTCCGCTGGGGTTGGGGGGCAGGTTGGCCTCCCTTTCGGCCAGTCGGGCGAGCATCAAGGCGAGCCTGTCCGCGGCTGCGGGGTCCACTCGAGTGAGGCCAGCGATGGTGAGCCCGACCTGTTCCTCGGCGTGCGGAACAGGGCCGGCTCCAAATTGGGTCCGCCATATCAGGCTGTACGGGGTGTAGGCACGATCCAAGATCGGGAAGCCTGCGGCGGCGTGGCCGGCCCGCTGTGCGTCGATGCCCTGCTGTTCAAGAAGGTAGGTGAGGTGATCCCAGGAGGGCCAGGTCGTGATCTCGCCGTGCTCGATGTCATCGGTAGTCACGTATTGATAAAGAGCTTCGAGCAGCTGCTGTTGATCAGAGGTGAGGTCACCCGTGAGTAAGGCCCTAGAGGTCATCGATTCCGCCTCCTGGCTTCGGTAGATCGGTCGGGTCTCACGCCTCTTCGGCTCTGATCTGGTCGTAGCTGCCGGCTAGGTAGTCCAGCAGCGCATGCCGAAATTCGAGCTTCGAGAAGAACGCGCCGAACAGTTCACCGTTGGCCTCGTGGCGGTCGACGATGGCTTCCTCGGCGAACTTATCGAGGACCACGCGGTACTGGTCCCGGTCGTTGTGCAGGGCAACGACGCGGAGCCGCTCGTCTTCTTTGATGGCTTGCAGCTGTTGTTCGAACCAGACCTTGTCGGCGTCGGTCAGGTTCATCCCGAAGCGTTCGTTCATGTCCAGGATCAGCTGCGACAGCTTCTCCAGCGGCGACTCATACTCTTTACCGGTGCCGCCACCAGGGAGCGCCGAGCCAGGTTCAGTGGATCCGGCGGCCAGGGACAGGTTTTCCTCTTGGCCACGGGCCTCGGTGCGGAGGTGGGTGAGCAGGACAGCGTCGCTGATCTGCGGCAGCGGATCGTCCGGCGCTTTGGGAAGCAGCGGCAGCAACGCCCGCCCGTACAGGTACAGCGATTCGAGGTCCCGGTCGGTCCACGGCATCACCTGGGCCAGGAACGAGTAGGCCCGGATGTAGTGGTTCACCGCGTCCCGGAACACGGTCTGGTCGTCCTCGTCGAGGTCGGTGAACCGGGTGACGGCCGGGGTGAGGTTCGCGTAGATCGTCTTCTGGTTCGGGGAGCCGCCGGCCAACAGGGCCTGCACCGCGGCGGCCAGCTCCTCGGGATGGATCACGGCGGCCTGTTTGATCGTCGTTTCCAGGTTGTACAGCAGGTTCGGGTCGGTCGGCGTGGCCGTAGTTTCCTCGAAGAACGGCTCGAACGCGGTCTGGATGTCCTCCGCCTGGTTCGCGAAGTCCAGCACGAACGTGTCCGACTTGCCCGGGTGGGTGCGGTTGAGCCGCGACAGCGTCTGCACGGCCCGGACGCCGGCGAGTTTCTTGTCGACGTACATGGTGTGCAGCAGCGGCTGATCGAACCCGGTCTGGTACTTCTCCGCCACGATCAACACCTGATACTCCGCGCCGGCGAACCGTTTTGGTAGCTGCCCTTCCCCGAACCCGTTCATCAGCGGCTCGGTGTAGGACACGGTGGGCTGGTCCGGGTCGGTGACGGTCCCGGAGAACGCCACCAATGTCGCCAGGGCGCCCGGCCCGGACGTGTAGCCCATCTTCTGGATGTAGGTGTCGATGGCCTGCTTGTAGCGGACCGCGTGCAGCCGGGACCGGGTGACGACCATGGCCTTGGCCTTGCCGCCGACCTTCCCGGCTGTCTTCTGCCGGAAGTGTTCGACGATGATCTCGGCCTTCTGCGCGAGGTTCGTCGGGTGCAGCGAGACGAACCGGGCCAGCGCCGCGGAGGCCTTGCTCTTCGGCACCTCAGGATCGTCCCCACCGGGTTCGCTGTTGGCCAACCGGTAGTAGGTGTCGTAGGTGGTGTAGTTGGCCAGCACGTCCAGGATGAACTCCTCGTCGATGGCCTGGCGCATCGAGTACAAGTGGAACGCGGTCCGCACCGCCGCCCCGTCCGCCGCGGTGACCAGCTCCCCGAACAACTCCAGCGTTTTGGGTTTCGGGGTCGCGGTGAACGCGAAGAACGACAAGTTCTTCTGAGCACCGCGGGCGGTCATCGAGGCGGCGATCAGATCGGTGGCATCCGCAGCGTCGTCCTCCATCCTCGTCTCGGCGACCTCCGCCAGGGTGAGCGGATCCGCGATCTCACCGGCGGACACGAACGTTCCGTTCGCACCGTCGGCCAGGATCTTCTTCATGTCCTTCATCGCCTCACCGGAGGTGGACGAGTGGGCTTCGTCAACGATCACCGCGAACCGGTGACCGGCCACCCCCGCCGTCCCACCATCGCGGGCGGCGGCCTCGGCGATCACCGGGAACTTCTGCAGCGTGGTGATGATGATGCGGGCGGTGTTACCGGCCAGGGCAGTGCGTAGCTGGGCGGAGTCCTGGTCGATCTTCACGATCGTCCCCGGGGTGTGCTCGAACCCGGCCACCGTCGACTGCAACTGCCGGTCCAGCACCACCCGGTCGGTGATCACGATGACCTTGGAGAAGATCGGCTGATCCGTGGACAACCTGGCCGCCCGGACCTCATCGGTCAGCTCGGCATCGGTGTGCGGGGTGTGCAACCGCGACAGGTGATGCGCGGCCCAGGCGATGGTGTTCGACTTCCCGGAGCCGGCCGAATGCTCAATCAACCGGTTCACCCCAGGCCCAGCGGCGCGGGTCGCCTCGAGCACGCTGCGGACCGCGTGCCACTGGTGGAACCGTGGGAACAGGGTGTTCCGTTGCCCGGTCTTCTTCCCGTCCTCGCCGTACACGTCTTCGACGTGCACGAACCCGCCCAGCAGACCCAGCCAGGTGTCCGGGTGCCACACCTGCTCCCACAGGTAGGCGGTGTCGTAGCCGTCCGGGTTTGCCGGATTCCCCGCCCCGCCCTTGTGGCCGGCCCCGCCCGAGCCCTGGTTGAACGGCAGGAACCTGGTGCGTTCACCCTCCAGCCGGGTGGTCATGTACACCTGGTGCGGATCGACCGCGAAATGCACCACCGTCCGGGCCCGGAAGATCAGGTCCGCGGGGTTGCGGTCGCGCTGATACTGCTTCATCGCGTCCTGGACGTTCTGGTGGGTCAGCGGGTTCTTCAGCTCCGCCGTGGCCGTCGGGATGCCGTTCACCAGCAGTACCAGGTCTAGCGAATCCGCCGGTTTCGACTCCGAATGGTGCAGCTGCCGCACAACGGTCAACCGGTTCGCCGCGTACCGATCCCACAGCGACTGGGTCAACCCGTTGGCAGGCGCGAAGAACGCGACTCGGAACGCGACACCGTTCATCTTCACGCTGCCGCGTAACACGTCTACCGTGCCGCGGTGGTCCAACTGACCAGCGACATGCGCGGCAACCTTCTCGGTTGCCGATTCCGCCCCACCCAGCCGCTGGGTCAGCTGCTCCCACTCATCCGGCTGCGACGCAGCAAGAAATTTGCCAAGCTCCGACGGATCAACCCCAAGCGCACGCCTATAGGTCGTCATATCGGTTTTGTACCAACCGCTGTTGAGCAGATGTGTCTCGATGGAGTCCTCGAACGCTGCTTCCGACGTCACGGTGCTCATCTGTAGGTGTCCAACTTGGACGGGGACCAGATCTTGTTGGCCAGGTCGAGGACGAGCGCGTTGCGTTCCTCTTGCTCGGCCTTGCCGAAATGCTCGTAGGCCCTGAAGGGCAGGCCCTCGCGGGTGATGAACGACGTGAACTGCGGTTGGTGTTCGTAGGCCGAGGGATGCAACGACGCGGCCCAGAAGTTCTGCTTGGCGTACTGGGCGATCTTGTCCTCGTAAGTCTTGTCCTGGTAGCTCCGGTTGACATCGGCCGGCAGCAGCAGCAGGCCGCCGATGTTGTTGCGTGCGTCCTCGAACGAACGCGTATCTGGGAACTCCTCGGCGAACCGGCTGGGGTCCCAGGCCCAGATGTGTTCGATGTCCAGCGAGTTCGAGCCGCGCCGATCGATGTACGCAGGGAACCCGTCCGGTCGTCCGGCGGCGAGGTCGACGTATGCGGTCAGGCGTGCCAGGAGGTGGTAGATGTAGCGGCGGCTGAACTGGTTCAGGCCTAGTTCGCTGATGCCGTGCCGCCCGCGAACTGCGCTGCCCTCGAACGTGGCGTCGTCTTCGGCGAGCTTGGTCTGCAGTGTGTCGATCAGGTCCGGCAGTGCCAAGTCGCGAATGTCGCGGCACAGCGTGTACATCGCGTAGCTGACGCTGGAGTAGCCGACCCGAACATAGTTCGCCGCGCGGCGCATCACCCAGATATCGAGATAGCTCGCGGTCGCTGCGAGCTTGCGACGCACTATCTCAGCGTCGTCGCTGACCACCAGCGGTGCGAGCAGGACGGTGGGCTGCCAGGTGAACTCGTTGTGCGCGTTGTAGAAGATCGCCTCAAGACCCGGCGTATAACGGCGACCGGCGTCGAGGATCTGCAGGTAGACGCGGGCGAAGAACGGGAACTCCTGCGTCATCAGCCGCCGGTTCTGCTCTGCCTGCCCAACTCCCACGGTGCCGGCGTTGTCCTTGAGCCAGCGGTGGAACGTGGAGCCGATCAGCTCCCAGTCCTTGTCCGACGAGCCCGCTGATCTCTCGCGGATCGTCCTGGCGTATTTCGCACGCAGCCATGCCTTGACCGCGGTGCCGTCACGCTCACGGTCAGGGGTATCACCCCAGCTCACGAGGTCATGGACGGCCTGTTTCCAGACCCGATTCGCTTCGCTCCGCTCGGAGTCGACCGTCATTGGGCCTAGCAGGTAGGCCTTGAGCATGTCGATCGGGCTGAGCGGCTTGCCTCGGTCGTTCATCGTCTCGAAGATCGCGAACGCATGAGCATCGCTGCCCGTCCCGATCTCAATCAGGCCGACCCTGCCGATCAGCCAGTAGATGAACGTCGCGAGCCCATCCCCCAGCTCGTTCGCCAGGTCGGAAGCCTGGATGTCTTCGTAGCGGGCGAGGATGGTTTGCACCGACTCCTCCTTGCCGTCGGCCGTGACATCCTCCCCTTCGAACAGGGCACGCATCACGGCGTTGCGTTCGGCGATGTCGAGGTTGAACTTCCGCTCGCCGTAGCTGTCCGAGACGATCAGCGGCTCGATCGTGGTCGTAACCGCCAGGCCTCGCTCCAGGGCTGCGCGATACAGATAGATTAACAGTAAGGTCAGCGACGTAACCCGCTGCTGTCCGTCTACCAGAAATTGCTTACCTCCCCGGGTGGTCACGATGATCGTGCCCAGAAAATAGTCGCCGTACTCCTCAGCTTTGCGCGGCTCATCGCCCGGCCGATAAGAGGACTCGAACTTACCGAGCAGGTCGTTAATCAACTCCTCGACGTTCGATGACTCCCACTTGTACTCGCGCTGGTACTCGTCGATACCGAACGACCGCGTCTGCAGCAGTTCCTTGATCGACCGGTAGTAAGGTGTGATGCTCATTCCGTCACCCCTGATCCGTCAGCCGACAAAATGTCGAAGTTACCAATCACGGCAGCAGTGATCAGAGATCGTTTTAGCTCTTCCAGTGCCGCGATCAACGAAGAGAGTCGAGCTCGGTTTTGTCTCAGAGTTTGGAGCGTCTCTGAGAACTGTGTGCCCAGGAATACCTGGGATCTCATATCCGTGGTAGGAAGCCGCAACCGAGAGATGTCACTCATGTTCAAGTGAGGGTGCAATGAACCCTGCGTTGTGTCCACGATTACACGGTTGAGGACATCGGACATCAATACCAATCGAAGAAACTCTGGATCCAATCGAGGACCAGGCCTAAGCCTGGATCCACCGATCGGGGTCTGACGGTGGGCTGGTTCGCTTCGGTTGATGTTGCTGGTTGCGGGCGCGTTTGTTCGGCCGGTCTGCCGGCTTCTCCGGGTGGTGCTGGTCGTTTCGC
>JAABUP010001144.1_pt1 | contig 56003 bp, 67 predicted proteins | sample 5559201 | NCBI WGS metagenome assembly JAABUP01 (sample SAMN10711887, study PRJNA513373) | rock metagenome | isolation source: Antarctica rocks | place: Antarctica | reverse complement strand
GTAGCCCACTGTTACCCCTATTGTATGTCTTGGCAGCCCAGCCTTTGGCCAGTCACCTCAGGCGCCAAGCCCAGCCACATGGTCATGCAAAGCTGGATGCTCATACATTGCAGCTATGGCCTGGTTGTCAGACCATTATGGAGTGGCAGTCACAGTGTCACCTGCCAATGCACCTCCCCGCGGCCCAGGGCTTTGGTCAACGCTTCCTGCCAATATTTCCCATCCTGCCTTCAAAACCCTCATGACAGCTCAGATGCAGACCTTCCTGCAAGCTAATCCAGTGACCACAACTCTCAGCCGCGCAGCCAGATGGGACAAGCTCAAGGTGGACATTCAAGATGTTGCAGGGAACTATTGCTCCACGTTCCATGCCCAGCGTACAAGGCAGCTCAGAGTGCTCAAGGTACGAGCCAGCCAGGCTCGAGCGGCCTATGTGGCAGCTCCAGGCAGTCCAACTGCTCCCTGCCGCAGATGCGCCCTCCCCGCGAGACCTGACAGAGGGCCAGGCTGCTGTGCTGGCTGCCGGTCAGTGCATACCCCAGGCTGCCGTGCTGAAGTCTGCTCGAGCAGCTGCTGCAATGCATTGGGCCTGTGCTGTGAAGCTGTGGAGGCTTGACTGTGAGCTACGTCCCCAGTGCCGACTGCCCAACTGCTGGGCTCAGCATGGTTGTGGAGGAGACGCATGTCGCAATGGCTGGCCATCAGAACACAGCCCTGGTCCATCCTGACGTTGTAGATGCCGTGGAAGGGGTGGTACCGGATGGGCAGCACCTCACCCTGCAAGGATGCATGTTTTGTGAAGATGAGGACAGGCAAAGAAGCATATTTTGTGAAGATGGGAAAAGGCAAAGAAGCATGTTTTGTGAGAATAGGAGAAAGGCAAAGACGCGTATTTTGCAAAATTGGGGAAAGGCAGGAAATTTTGCCCCAGCTTGCATTGCAGGTTGAGCCAACACGACATTGCTCATGATCCAGTGCACCGAAAATCAGAGGACCTCAGCTGAAGATGTATGCTTGCATGCCAGATGCATGCTTGTCCTTGCACACGCAAATACAGCTGGCATATCTGGTAGCATACATGCAACAAACTGATGCTATGCTGGCAATTGCCAGCTGTTTCACTAGAAGCAGGCCGCAGTATGCCCAGGCAAACCGTTCCCACGCCTGAGCAGGAGCTCAAGCAAACACACTGTCATCACTCAGAGATGGCAGGACACGCAGTGAGTGGTGAATGAACCTGCTGGGCTGGCGTTCCCTTGACGTCCACGCGGCTACCAGGAAAGAAGTGCATACACACTTGCTCTGCAGGCACCTCTACAGGCACATCCTCAGTCCCTTCATCTGCCAGCAACACCTGATAGGACTCCAGCAAGCCAGCCCAGTCTCTGAAGCGTTTCTGAACCTGCGGCCATGATGTGACTTGTCATGACAGGGTTGATGTAAAAAGCAAAGCTGCAAGAGCTGTGGAGCTGCAAGAGCTGTGAAGATTGGCCAACAGCCAGCAAAGCATTGACTGTGAATGTCAACACTGCAGGAGCTGTGGAGATGGGCAAGAGTCAGCAAAGCGGTGACTGTGAATGTCAATATTGCAAAAGCTGTAAAGGTTGGCAAGAGCTGACCTAAGTTTGCGCAGCAGTGCAAAGTAAGGTCAGCTCTTGCCATGACAACACCACCAGGCTATTCTGTCCGACGGTGATTCATAAAAAGGCTCTTGCGAATGGTAACAAACACAAACACAAACTGCTGAGACTGCAAGGCATTTTGTACCGTGTTGTGACGAGCACTAAACCAGTCAGGAATGGATGCGTACAAGTATGCAGTCAAGCAGCAAGTTTGGATGAGAAGCTTTCAGCAGCATGCACGTGAGACAATCATGTAAATACTCAGCTAGCAATGAAGACGTTCAAATAAAGAAACAGCCAGAATGATCGGCAGGTGAGTCAGCTTTGCCCTACCTGCACAGGCATCCAGGTATTATCATCAACCTTCCACCATACCCAACTGCCAGGCTTGGTGTGGTCAAGCTTGGATGGCTGTTCTGGCAGGAAGGTGGGCTCAGGGCTAGGACCGGCAATGCCCTTCCCTTTGTCCTCTATCAGCTGGAAGGGCTGCCCATCACTTGCCCCATTGCCTCCAGGAACCTGCCTATCAACAAAGTCAGGCACGCCTCTGTACCCTGCTTCTGTGTCACCAGCTGAGTCTATGGCTACATTGTGGTCTGATCGGCTTCCTGGTTGTGTGGGAAACTGCTGATCAAACAGTGCACCAAGCCAGGGGGGGAGACTGGGTGCTGAGCGCCTATCGTCGCTGCCCTCTGACCTGCCACCAGAACCATGCGTCGCAGCCTCGGTGTCTGCATCTGACTCTAGGTTGGTGTCAAGCTCAGCAGGAGAATCAGAGTAGCTCTGACGCTGCTGTGCTGTGATCTTGTGTGAGGCTTTCACAGGAGCATGACCTAATTGTCGAACTCTGCCGCCTAGCCACAAGCCTGGGGGTGGTTCCAGGGTGCCCAGCTTCTGCCTTTTGTTGCTGAGAAAGCCTGCACTGCCGCTGGAGACTGGGCTGGCTGGGGGAGCCTGCGGGGAGCTGGGGGAGGAGGGCAGGTGAGTCCTGTCAGGCAGCTGTTTTATGGGAGCAGCTGTCATGAGCTTGGAAGCTGCTGTGGGCCAGGTGACTAACCTGGAGGGGGTGGTCTGCCCTGTCTGGGCTGCGCCTGCAAACAAGTAAGCATGAGACCACAAGAGCAGCAGTGAACAGAAACCTGAACTCTGTGCCCACTTGGGTAGATACACTTTGGAAACTCAGTGCTGGACAAAGCTGGACAGGCGTGATGCAGGCAGAAAGGTCGGCGAGTGCTGAACATGTTGCTGCTGGTCACTTCCCAAGTGTTCCCTTTGACATACGGGTGTCACCCACAAGTGCAATGTCAGCACCTGCTGCTCTGATTGATCACTGAATCAACAGACATTCCAACAAACATGTGAGCTCCACATAGGAGGGTGTGAATATGCACAAACGGTTGCAAAGTATGCAGCAGCTCAAACTAGTTGCTGCCACATGGACATACCAAATGCAGGTACCCTTGTTTCCATTGCAGCAGGCGTCTCCAAAGCTGATGCAACACCTCTGCCTGCACAGGTGCTCTATTTATTGTCATACCCAGTGATGTAAAAACCGGACAACAGTCAGTGACTCCGCCCAAGACAGCAATGCTCATCACCTGGCAGCTGTTGAGCAGGCAGACTCAGTCTGGCTGACGATGTTGACTCGTCAGAGCATTCTTGGCTGAGCCTGAGCTTCAGAGAAGCATCTTGCTCACTACTGGCTTCTTTCTTGAGCATACCAGCTTTGCCGTTATGCCCTGTCTCACTCATAACACCAGCGCCAGTATGCCAATCAGCAGGCTGCAACTCACGCTGCTGCAGATGAGCTGATTGTGACTTGCTTGCTGTGTCAGCTGGGTTTTGGTTTTCTGTCTTGGGAGACATGCGTGCTGCCTGCTGCCTTGCATAGAACAGAAGTAAATCTTGCTGTTGCGCATGCGTTTCTGGAGAAACTGTGTTTTCTGTGTCAGGGCAAAAAATCTCCAATAGACTGGCCTCCATTGCCTGCTGCATCTGCATGAACAAGCCAAAGTCGAAAGCAGAAAATGACAGACAGCAGCATAGTCTGCAGAGGTGAAGCTGCAGTGATCACAGCTTCAGTGCCTGTTTGCTAAATCACCTCAAGATCAGTGTCTGACACATCATCTGTCAGATCCACAAAGCTGCTTTTGCCAACAGCAGAAGGAAGAGCAGCATTATGCAGCCCTTGCATTTCAGAGCGCAGAGGAGCCCAGTTCAGGCCCAGGCCAGTGGCAGCTTCAAAACAGAGCTGAAAAGTCTGGAGGATGCTTCTGTTGGGCTAAGCTCTGGAGGTCTTGGCATCATGTGCCATATCCGGTGCTCGAGGCCACCTCGCCCCAGCAGCGCTGAGTAAAGGACTGCTTTCCCCCTTGCAGCTTTTGTACAACCTGTAATGTTGCGCTGCTTGCTGCTCAAGTTCTCGTTGCTGACTGCACAGATCCGTTGGCCTTGTACAATTGAGCAAGACTAAAGAAAGTCCACCAGCGACAGCTTCGCTGATAGGCGAAACTGTTGATTGCCAATCATCGTTTTCCGGCAGAAGATCGCATCATGTTTGCCTTCGAAAGGAGTCATCGACTTTCAAGTGTGCCCGAGACTTGTGTGCAGTCAGTGCACATGGTAGACGTTGTTGCCTGCTGTAAACCGCGACCCTCGTCACAAGCATACACAGTGCAGTCACTGGGACGGTACGAAAACGAGCTTCATGCTGTTCTGCAGTTGACACCGTGACCGCTGCCTACATATTTACTGTCAACTTGGTGCTTTGCTGTCAACTTGGTGCTTTGCTATACAGCATAGTGCTGCGAAACTTTGTCACAGCAGCACAGCAGTTCTGACATTCATCTTCTGCTTCGTGTGCTGGGCATGACAATTCTCATATCCTGGCGCATTTATTTCGGTATTTATTGGTGGAACTTATAAGAAGATTTAGAATACCACCACCCTTACATAGACCGGTTTCAAACAAATCTGCATTGTATGTGAATCCGACGGTCCTGCGGCGGTGCAGCTTCGGCAACAAGAGGAGGTGGTTCAACACCAAATCAATATAGTCGTGGCATTGCTTGCAAGACGCGCTGCGAACGCCCGCGTTGGTTTTCTGCATATAGGATAGCTATATAGGAGCGAATGCGCAGATCATATTCAAGGCCATCATGCTGCACAGCATGTATATCGATACTTCTGTGCTGCGTTGTGCCAAACGGTTATGCTGATTCTATACTCGGCGTTGCAGTGATGGCTGGCCTTTCTCACCAACTTAACATCCTCAGAATAGGTCAAGAGCTAGCTATGCGTGGGCATAACTTTAGCATGTTACTCAGTTCGACAGACGCTATCAGCATTGATGCACTCAGCAAAAGATCTTTTCCTGGGCTTGACGTCGTGACTTTTGAGGGTCCGGTGCACGTCGGCACAGAGGCGTGGGCGTCCAGCTTGTCGCGTGATCCGCAAGAGGTACGTAACCTGAAGGACACCTCTTTCTGCAGCTACGTCAGAAATCCACCTCCAGTATTACTTGCAGCTGTTCGACATTGCAGAGTGCAGCTCAATTGTTCAAATCTCAGGCTTTGGCAGCAGGCCACTTGTTTGCAGACAAACAGGCTCTTGGGAGGATGTCAGACACAGGTCTGTTGTCAGCATGTGCAATGTGGTCCAGCTTTTCATGGATACCATACACATATTTCATACAGGGCTGTTGCACATCTCACAAAGCAGATCTGACTCGTCTGCATCCCACAGGGTATGACCTCATTCTTCGCGATGCTGTCATGTGGCCAGCTGCCTTGCTGGAAGACCTCTTAGGTGTTCCAAGTGTTGAGGTCATTCCACTGCCGCTGAGCTCAATGTACTCCAGATCACAATCAGTGCCCAATCCAATCTCCTACATTCCACAACTGGGGACAACCTTGACCCCAAACATGGTGCGTGGTACCTTACATTACATTGCGTCTTCGTGATCATGGCACGTATTGTATGCTTCTATAACACTGGTTGCTGGCACATTAACAGCAGTAAGCCACTGGTTGTTGCATAGTTGATGCAAGCTGTCAGCTCCAAGAAGGCACACGCACGGCCTCCCTTAATGCCTGAAATTGTGAAGGCAGATACATCAGATCCACCCCTGTGCACAGCTTGCAATTGCCTCGTGGCTGCTTATGTTCTGAAACGTGAGCCTTGACCCTGCAAGCGGGCGCTCAAGGTAGAGTTGAGTCATGGCTGAGCTGAACTTGCTGTACCGGAGCCATCACAGAAAAAGGAACTACCCTCAGCAGGCGCTGGTGCCAACATGCATGACAATAGCAATATATACAAACACAAAACTGCTTGTCTTGATAAGCTTCTGCAAGCTTCTGTGTGTGAGCCAGACCATGAGTGATTGGAACCTCCATGCTGTGCAGAACTTCTGGCAGCGGGCACAAAACTATGTGGTGTCCTTTCTGACTCCGCTGCTCCTGCACAAGATACATGCCAGTCAAGCTGAGTTTTTGAAGGCCACAGGGCGAAGCTTCCGCTTGCACGAAACGGGGGTGTCCTCAGCAGCAGCTGTCATTGCGGTTGTGGACTGGGCTCTGGAGTACCCACAGCCAGTGCCCCCAAGACTGCATGTATGCTCCTGGACAGTGCTCCCTTCAAGAACACACATGTACCTCCGAACATTGGTCTATTGAAAATTGTATGTACATCTTTTGATAGGTTTCTCTTCACGGTGCTACAGTGTGCATGAGACCTGTATGGCTCACTGACATTTCATGTAATACAAGGTTGTGGCCCTGCTGGTGACTATGTGCATGTGCACACCACGCCTTGCATCCAGCTCAGCTGTCTGAATCAATTTGTAATGTATCATATTTTATACTTTAATATGTCAATTACTGTATGTTATAGAATATATGTCATTTATTCTATGATACCTACAGTATGGTGGCCTGCTTAGATTGGCTGGCAGAAACGGCTTTGATGCAGTTGGTGGGACCAGTGTTGGCTCAAGACTCAAAGCCAGTGACTCGTGAGCTGGATTCTTTCCTGAGTCAGGGGCTGTCACAGGGACATGGGGCTGTGTTCGTCTCAATGGGAACATTAGCCAGGATGAACAGGGATGAGCTGCACAGCATGGCTCAAGCCTTGTCAGCTTTGCCCAATCCTGTGCTGTGGAAGCTAAATCCACTGCACCTGCCAGGTGTGCTTCGTGTGTCCTTACTAAACCGTAGCGAAACTCTTCCCCATCTTTGAAGGATCAGGTCTGCACAGATGTGCTGCGCCATTTGCCAATTCTGTCTGGACGAGGTTGCTGGCTCATTTGCACATCCACAAGCACCAGACTTGGTCAGAAGCCATTAGCTCTTTGCTTTGTGGGGTTGGTGACCTTCTTCTTGGAGGATGGCAATGCTTGCATTGGCACTACCAGTTCTGGCATTGTTGATCTTGGGTCCTGGTCAGTTACCTGATAAGCTGTTGTGCAGTTTGATGGTTTATTATCAACTTTTGATGGTCTCATACCAACCTTTGATGGTCTCTACCAAACCATGATGGTGTGTAACCACCTTTGATAGTCTGCTACCACCCCTTGATGGTGTGCAACCCTCCCTTGATGCTGTGCAGTGAACATGACCGTGGAGGCTCTGAATCTGGGCAGAAACATCAAGCTCATTGACTGGGCACCTCAGAATGACGTTCTTGGCCATCCAGCTGTCAAGGCGTTTTTGACTCATGCCGGCATAAATAGTCTGTATGAAGCTGCATACCATGGCAAGCCTATTGTATCAGTTCCCCTCATTGTTGATCAGCCTGCTAATGCTGCCAAGGTACATGCAGATCCTCGTTCCATCCTTGAATTAATACTGTTTTCTTTAAAGTCAATGATGAAAGAGAAAGGTAGGCGCTGCATCTATCTGTGATTCAATGCAGAGTAGAGCGTATGCAATCTTGAAAGGATGCATGGAGGGCTCATTAGTGGTTTGCATGTCAGCATGTGACATGTACATTCACAAACTGCATATACAAAGTGAGCTCTGCCATGCTGCTCGAAATGGGGTGCTGGCCGCGCACCATGTTTGCACAGACCATACAGAAAGTGCCACCACATTGTAATAGGACAAAACTTGAGTCTGTTTTTTCAGGCCGAGTATCATGGATTTGGGCTGACGGTTGATCCCAGCAAGTTGAGCCCTGTGCACAGCCAGCCTCTAAAGGCTGCCCTCGCACGCATTCTGGATGAGCCATCCTTCACTGTAAGCCATACGTACAACATGCCTTACCAGGCATGGTCATGCAATTGTTGTGGAAATGCACTGCCTTGCATGGCAATCATGATAGCTAGGTGGGCAAACATGAGTTAGCCAACAATAGTTGGCTAGAAACCAAATGCCTAGAGAAAGCAGGCATACTCAGGCACTGATCACCTCTGCAGGTCCACATATACAGGCTTCATGATGTCATCTGCTGGTCGTCTGATGACTGTTGACTGCGGTGCAGGCAACTGAATGTGGGCAGTAGATGACTACCTGTTTGCACAATGCCCACTAGCATGATTCAGCACTACATGTGCACTGCACAATTCACTACCTTTGCCTGGCTGGGTGTATGCACAACACCACAAGCCAGCATTTTTGCAACTTCTTGCCCTTGCATTTGGCCATTTCCTGACTGCGACTTTGACATGACTGCAGGAAAGCGCAAAGAATGTGCAAAAGAGACTGATCAACAAGCCACAGCATCCAGCGCAAGTGGCTGCTGATGTTGTAGAGCAAGTGCTGCGCACTGGAGCAGAGCCTTACTTGGAAACCATGCAACACAAGCTATCATGGTGGCAGCTGTCTTTGCTTGATGTGAAGCTGTTTTTGGCAGCTGTAGTATCTCTGGTCGTTGTCCTGACACTATGTGTTGTTGCATCTGTGGTCAGACTTTGCGTCAAAGGAACACAAGCAAGAAGCTCTTTCCAGAAAAAGTTGGCGTGATGAAGAGGCAAAGGGGCAGCAGCTGCTGCTGGCATCGACATTTGCTCTGATGGCGGATTCATTATTGTTCTGTATCGACCTTTTGTTAGAGAAAAGCACAGTGACTCTTGCCACCACACTGCTTAGCCTATCAGAAATCTCCAAAGCGCGAGTTGTTTATGACTCACAACTACATGCTGTTGGGAGCATAAATCAAAAACAGCTATGTCAACAGCAGAATAACAGCAGGATGATAATCAGCTTTGCAGTTGCCCTGCTGTCAGTGTTGATGATGGAATCTCCAGTAGCATGCAAATGTAATGTGTGTGCAGAAACAGACATCAAATTGCTTTGCCAGTGATGACTTTCACCTTACATGCACTGTCAGCACAGCTATATGAGTTTGCAGATTCTGTTTTGAATTGCTGCTACTGGTGGCTTTTGGTACACAACTTCTCAATGCAGGGTCAATGGTCACAGTCAGCATTGAAGTCACTACCCCAGGAAAATTGGGGGGGGACAAAACAAAGTCAAGTCACTCCCCAGAAACGTCTGTAACACACCAAGTTGGGAGCACCTGTTGTCAGATGGTCATTTGTTTGATGGTGTTGTTCTCAAATTGCAGACAAGCTCAGAACACACAACACAGTGCTGAGAGGGGTCTTGTCTCCTGGTGTCAACACAGTCTGTATGTGCATCAGTGCTGCACAGGCTTCAGCTGCCTGTCAATGCCTTCTTGCAAGCCATTGCCCATGGAGACACCTGTTGCAATGTTTTTATTGTATTTGGTCCTACGCCGCTGCTCAAACTCCTGGTAACCTGCTGTAGCTTCAAAAGACTGCATGAGCACATAGAAGACTGCAGCAATACCAGAAAGGGGGCAGCAAGGTGGGACGCAGGCATGCTGCAGCTGCTCACAAGTATGCAAAGCGTGCAACATAAAAAGAATCAGCACTCTCAGACATCTTTCTTGTATCATTTCACATGCAGGAAAAGCAGCTTAGGGCAGCTTTCAGCCATTGGATGCGAGATAAGAATCAGGCACACCACTGGCACATAGGCTGACAGCACACCGAGAGATAGCTTGAGGGAGGACAGATACACTGATGGTAAGGATAATTGCCATCAGTGACAGTAGTTCAGTCTCATACATACAATACTTGATGCAGCAGTGGGGTGGCATGCATGCATGCCGTATGGAGCAAGCAGAAAAAAACACATCATGCCATACCTGTGCTGAGATTGGGTTTGAGTGCAAGAGCAAAGTATGCAAAGCTTGGCATCCAGTGAGGATACCAGAAGGCACACTTGTGATCTTGTTTTGGCTGAAGTTCAAAATCTTGACTTTCTGTAACTGCTCTAAGCTTGATGGGATTGCCTGCAGAGACCCAGAAACACAAGTTGTCATGAAATGCAACGTCACTGTTGCCACGCAAGATCACATCCACATTGCATATCTCTTCTCCTTGAACGTCTTGTATCAAGATCACATACACAATACATGTCTCTACTTTATGCATATCTTGCATGGTCTGTGGGCAGCCAGTGATAGCTGCAGCCGTTGTGACTCCACATACATACAACATACACACACAACATACATACATACAACATACATATACACCTGTAGATCATTGTTGCTGACATTCAGCTCTTCAAGCTGAGAACACTCTGCCACTGCCGCTGTCAGCTCAGACAGGCTATTGGCTGATAGATCTAACACAGACAGCTTTTGCAGTTGTTTGATGCTGACAGGCACAGTGACAAGAGCATTTTCCTTGACAGATAGCTTTTCCAACCGGAAAAGCTGGCCAATGTCTGTGGGCAGACTGGTCAGCTGGTTGTTGTCTAACACTAGCACCTGCATCATATGACACAAAGGTGCTGCACAAGTCTGATTTGAGCTTACTGTACACACCGTGAGATAGGTGTCATTTGCTGTGCAGAGCTGCTCTATGCTGGCACTATGCTGTCAAAATTCACCTTGAGGGAACTGAGCTGAGACAAGCAAGGTGGCAGTGCAGTGAGTTGATTTGAAGCTAATATCAGTCTGCTCAGATTGGTAAAGCTGCTGATCTGGTCTGGCAAGTAAGTCAAGTGGTTGTTGGTTACATCAAGAACTCTAGCTGCGGGACCCACACCGAGTGCTGCACTTGGCAGAGCCTGCACACGATACCACCGAGTCTGCTTTGGGGAATGAGGGGTCGAGCATTCGCGGTGTAGGTTGCCGGGCAACATGCTAGGCCAAGCTGCGAACTCGTGGGGAGGCCCGCTTTCCACCTTGAGATTGCTGTCACGCAAAGCAACAGTACCCGTTGCTGTCCAGTTGCTCTGACGTTGACTTTTGTTCCGATCCAAGTTGTCATGCTCAGTATGTCCCTGCTGAGATTGAGAGGAGCAGCAACCACCCATGTACCTGGGATGAAAGTCTGTTGCGCAACGGATGTGGAGCGTACAGTGAAGATCTGCGGCTAAATGGTATGTCAACAGGTCAACCCATACTCGCAAGTGTGACATAAATGCGGTGTATATAAACGACCAAATCAGGCTTGTTCGGTGTAACTTCGGTTACATCTGTTAAAATTGGAACGATACAGAGAAGATTAGCATGGCCCTCGCGCAGAGATGACACGCATAAATCGAGAAATGGTTCCAAAATTTTTTGCATAAAGCTGCTCCAGCAGTGTCTAGTAGTGCAGCATCATTGACAACCTCGACGCTGCTGTGTGTTCTCTCTGACCGTCATCAAACTCAAAAGGACGGCTTCATTTTGCATGGGATGCATCTGCACGGAGAGCTAATTCTTGGGGCTAAGATCATTGATTCTTTATTCTTGCGAGAGATCGGAGTAAAGCGCTTTGCCAGAAATGCACACAGCACCAGAACCCAGCAAATCGGCCGCGGCGCTTGAAATCTGGGTCAGTGAGCATTTATCTTAAGGTCGACATCAGGTTTGAAACAGAGCACATGCACGACATTACTTGCTTTGCTTTGAAGCAATTTGCATATAACAGTCATTCAAGTGTGTGAATAAGCCATGACTGTTGTCACCTGCCTCATGCACAGCTCCTTTGGCGTTCATTCACATCTTGTGCAAAAGTCATGGTCAGTCCAATGCCTGTCACATGGTAAGGTTATGACTGTTCAACAACATTGAAGCCAGAAGGATCGAAAGTGTCATCATCAAGTGCTGCGTCAGTGAAGCTATCATCTGTCCAGCCTGCTCCTGTGCCACCGCCGTTCTGAGCTTGCCTAGACTCATCAAGCTCCTGTGCTGGCTGGAAAGTCTGCTGCCCATATGATGTGTTGGGCTGCGCATCATCTGCCTGTAGGCCTAACCCAGGGTCCAGCAGCTCTTCATCTTCTTCATGGTCTAACTGACTATCGTACTGCAGCTGGGGATCTTCATCAAAGGTGTCTTGTGAGATGGGCAGCTGTGCAAGGTCAACAACCTCGCGCAGCACGTCATTGGGATGGACTGGTGGCTGTTCAACCAGTGCCTGCAATGCAGCATGTGTCACTCGTGTCAGAAGGGCTCTTCCACTATCACAGCAGCTTGAGTTCACACGATGTGCTGAGGTTAGCATCCGTGCTCTGTATATCAACTCAGACCTCCAGGCTGACATACAATGTGCTCTCCTCTGTGGAGCCTTGCGAACGGCGGTGCTTGCCATAAGAAAACGGCAGTCCAGCACTGACAGCAGCAAATAGCATCAGGCAACTGTGGATCAAGCATGACAGGGTGTTCATTGCTTCACTCAGGCTTACCTGCTGCAGCAGCAAAGAGTCTTGTGACAGGTCTGGCACTGAGTGCACATCAATGATGATGATCTCCCCTTTGTCAGCATGCACAAAGGCATCCATGTGGGCGGCGCCAGCGATCGCCAATCTGTCTGCTGCCATTGTCATCCATTGCTTTGCCGCCGCAATGATATCCGGCGGCAAAAATTCCGGCGGTGGGGGGGTCATTGCGATGGCCTCTGCTGACCCACGGGAGGTCACGCCAGAGGTATGGGTTGCGTCAGATGCCCGAGCTGGGTCAGAGGGGGGGGCAGAGGCGGGGTGGACCAGGATGGTGGGGGTGAGGACTTGCATTCGTCCCACTTCACCGAGCAGCGCTGAGGAGATGGCAATCCAGCGGCTGTCGCCTTCCCATCGGATTTCAGGACCTCCCTGCTGCTGTGGCACTGCAACCAACCTGCGTTTGGCACAGAAGGGTCATGACAGATGACAAATAAGGACACGGCTGACATCACAAGAATAAGTGCATCACTGTGTATGTTGAGGACCATAAAGTGCTCAGTGCATGTACAGTGTATATGACTTTGCTGATGAGAACTCACTCCTCTTGGCAGCCACAGAGCGTTGGTTTGCATCAGGCAGCCAGGGCATGCTTCATCACAACTCACACAATGCACTGAAGCCAATATCCAGAGTCTTCCCCAAAAATCACCCCCCATGTGTACTTGCAGCAGTCAGCAGTGACAGGCAATTGGACGAGCAGCAGTTGATAGTGTACTGGCTTACTAATGACCAGCAGTCAGAAGCTTGTGACTCAATAGCTACCTGGCAACGTGAATGAATGGTTCCACCATGAGCTGCTGATGGCCAGCAGGCGGCAGATCAATGGCAGCATGGGGCGTACTGAGAAAGTTTGAGGGCAGTCTGGGCCACCGATCTTGCAGCGCCAAGGCATACAGCATGAGGTCCTCACAATTGGCTATGCAGGGGAGGGGGCGGTGCAACCCCCAGCTACCCATGGCAGGCTTGATGCACAGCTCTGGTGAGTCACCTGTCACAGCACACTCAAGATTTGGAGCATGCACAAGGTGCTTGGTATGCAGACAAAAGCAGGGCTTGAGAGGGTCCAGGGCATGTGGGAGGGCTAGTGTGGTGACAGGGCATGTGTAAGGTGTCACATGGCCATGGAAACTAAAATAGGGGAGTGTGTCAGGATACTCAGCCTGACCACAATGTACAAGTCCGGCATGCCTCAGCCTTGGCAGGAACGCAAATGATGAGGGCAACCAATGGAGCATGCCAAGTGTAACAAGCCAGTCACAACACATAGCATCACTTGCTCAATCAACAGGGCAGTCCTACAAAGCATGCCGGTGACATGTCAGAAGGCACATGCCTACAGTTGGTTGAGATTGTAGGGTGTGTTTTGAGGGCGAGTAGGTGAGGTATAACGAAATGAGATGAGATGAGATGAGATGAGATGAGATGAGATAAGATGAGATGAGATGAGATGAGATGAGATGAGATGAGATGAGATGAGATGAGATGAGCTGACATCAGATAAGCTGAGATGAGATGCAAGTGCCGAGTGTATAAGAAGTGAGCCTGGCATACCAAGAGTGCGCCTCAGCTCCTGAAAGAGGGTCTCGGCTGCGTCCGTGTCTGTGGCTGCAGCATACAGCTGCAGCAGAGGCAGGCGGCACTTGGGAATGGTGGAGATGTGGTACACCTCCAGTGTCTTCAAGTGCTCTGACAGCGCCACCTGAAAGCAGCAAACAGCACTTACTGAACTCTACATGGAGACCTTGCTGTTCATTTCTGGATCAGTACAAAGCAGAGCAGATTTGCTTTCACCATGCACTCAGCAAGCTGATGCTGTTGACATGCTGCCACTCCAACAGGATACAGGTACATGCACATTCTGCAGCCGAAGCAGTATGACAGTGATGATAACAATAATAATGATAATAGCAATTTAAATAATAATAACAACAGCAACAATAATGATAACAATATTGACCGAAATGACAATGATGCTAAGAACAAAAAGGCTTTCCAGCTCATGATGAGCTAGGAATGCGCAGGACAAGCCTTGTCTCTACAAAGCAGCCTTTGCAGCCTGTGTTCAGCAAATGCAAACCCCAAATTGCTGACGCCACCCTCAAGCAAGATGTTGTCCAAGGCATGGCAGTGTATATACCTTGTCATGGCAGAGGGCAGTGACTTGGGAGTCTGAGCCGGTGTGCAGGACCTGCACCTCCTTCTGTTCTAGGTAGGCTTGCAGGAAGCCGTTGTCGCCCAGCTCGGCATGCAGGGTGTTCAGCACCACAGCTCCCGCCTCGCGAGCCTCAGCAGCAAAGGTTTGTAGATCCAACAATCTGTGGGGACACACACGTTGGGGTTTGGTCGAATTTTGGCTGCGCCATTCACGCAAATCTGTGTATGCATGCATGGAAACTGATTGGTTCTCGAGCCTCACTTGCAAAGGTTGGCTGATCCAACAACCTGTGGGTTCACACATGGTGATCTGACGTTACCCTGGCTGTCTAGTAATGCAACTCTGTGGACGCATGCAAAGAAACTGAATAAGGAGATTGAATAAGTCCCAAGCCTCAGCCGCAAAGGTTTGCAATCCAGCAATCTGTGTAATTTCACTCAGTGGTCTAATGGTGTCCTGCTGGTTCCTGTCCCTGTCATGCACATTTTTACCAGTCTGACTGCCTGCACTGTTCAAGTGGCATGCCAAGAATGAGGGACAGTGGGTTGGATGGCTAGTATGTGCTGTTATACCCTGATATTGAGGCTGGCCATGTTACAGCTGCAATGTAGCTCATGCCATTTGGCGCAGCAACCTCACTATGGTCATCAAGTGGTCTAGCTTTCTTGGAATCTGACTAGGTTGACCCACTGAAACACACCTCTAGGACAGGGGTCAATGACCCTCTCCCCCCCCCCCCCCCGGGGGTCACATTTCATGCACCGGGTCACTGCACTGTGGAACATGTCACTGGGCCATAACCATTGCAGAAACCAGACATGTGAATGATAAGGGCAGATCTGCGAATGACAAGGGCAGATTTGTGAATGACAAAGGCAGACAGGTGCACCCACCTTGGGACAGGGTTTTGCGTCATGGGGGTAGACCCCCAGAGCGACCCCGGCCCCTCCACCTCAGCATACTTGAGCTCACGCTGCACTTCTCGCCTGAGCCACGAGGCCCCGCGCTGTGAGTCTGTCAGCATGCGGTCCACCATGTTGGAGGAATCCTGTGCCAGCTCGCACGCTGCTTGGACGTCCTCCACCGAGTTGCGCAGCATGAGGGGGTATGGGACGGCCCAGAGGAAGCGACCAGCTAGATTGTGAGAGGGGGGTGGCGGGTTCCTGCATCAAAAACATACCTCAGCCTGGGATCGGTTTGGTGCCTTGGTTGTGTATTTCACCAAGTATGCATTGGTTTACTCGAAAACAAAGTCCCTTGTTCGTCTGTGAAGCTGCTGCCTGGTGCTGGTAAGTGTGGATTGTACCTTGACTTGTCTGTTTTGTGTCTATGTTTCACTTGGTGGTCCTGCATTGAGCTTGTGCAGGCATGCCGACAGTTGTAGTCTTATATTGTAACTACTGTAATGGAGCTCTGGCAAAGCATATGTAGATGTGCACACGCTCATGGTGCAAGCTCCTCAGGCACAAACATGTTCTGCTCATTCCAACTGCGTTTTTTGAGCCAGTTGCTGATACACTGACTACCAAAACAGGACCTCACACAGGAAGGTACTCAGGACTGTATGCACCTGACCCTAGGGGATGATGTATGTGTCTGGAGTGAATGGAAAACCAGGATGAACAAGTCAAACCGCGTGTACTGATTCCTGCAGCCTAGACAGTAAGTTTGAACTGATGGGGCTCCTTCTCACATAGCGTGCAGGTTTTAGGATGTAGGTTTTCCACAGCCTGTGCAGGACAGCCGCAGGTACAAGCCTGCTTGCCCACAGCATGAAGTGACGAGTAATAATAATGAACAATAATGATAATCATAACAACGATAACAAATTCTGTGCTTTCCAGCTGATGATGAGCCAGCTATTTGCAGGACCAGTCTTGTCTCTCCGGAGCAGCCTGTCTTGTGCATCAAGTGCTGAGTGTACATACACGTTCCAGGTGTTTGTTGGACCCCTCAGACAGCCCCAAATACAGCAATATACTGTATTGCTGTATTTAGGGCAATGAATGCATATTCAGCCAATGTATGCATATACAACAATACGTATTCATTGGCTGAGCAGTTGATTGATTGGTTGGCTGATTGGTGGGTGGGTTGATTGATTGACTGTTTGCTGAGCTGATCGATTTACTGAATGACTACTTGATGCATTGTCAGACTGACAGACTGACTGACAGATTCATGGATTGTCAGGTGTAAGCAAGACCAGGTATAAGCAAGAGCGCACGGGCAGCCCTGGACAGCAGCATAACGCTTGGCTTCTCATTAATCGACGCCAAAAAATTGCAGTATTTTCTTGTCTTTCTCAGCAAGCGCGGGTACCTGATGTATGACAGTTGCAGCTCCTGAGGGAGGTGTTCTTCCTGCACCCCCAGCTTGATGTGCTGGCTGTGCTGCCGCAGCAGGTCTTTTCGCCTGCCCCTCTCTCGCAGGTTGAACCCCAGCGGTGACACCAGGAAAGGCTCCACCTGAGCACCAACCGAAACATCTCCACAGTGTAGAAACGCATTTTAACTGTACCTTACTGCTTCTGAGTTTAGGTTTTCAGTGTAGAGATGACGTTTGTGAATTGAAATAGACGTTTTGGGATTGAAAAGAGCAAAGCTTCCAAAACATAGGCCGTTTCACATTGATGAAAAAAGGCAGTCAAGAGCAGCTGGGCGCTTGCGTTGCTTGCAGTGGAGTGTACTTGCATAACACGCACAGATTGTCATGACTGTCTGAATTGGATGTTGTCTGCAATATGTGCAAAATTGACCAGGGCAGCAACCAAACTGAGTGTTCAAATGGTACGTGCGAGGCACATAGAGTGTCACAACGGTGTAAGTTGTGGAGCCCAATAGCAACAGCAGAAAACATGTCCAGTCTTGGCAGCAATCCCTTAACAAACCCCATGCAAGAATGACACGCGGCTGTCGCGTGACTCTGCGTTGCTGTGTGTGCAAAAGATCTTGCTTGTCAACAGCGTCATGCTGCTTGGCCAATGCATCTGAATTGGCCAGCAATACAATGCCAGCATGCCAGTTCCATTTATGGATGATTGCCACATTGGGGATCATCACCAAATCACAGATGATCACCACACCAGGTATAATTATATAATCCAGGGTGAGCAAAATGCAATATGCCAACCCAGCTTGCAATATGCCAAACCAGCTTGCGTACAGAGATCAAGGGTATAGGTATGAAACGCACTCTGCATGCTAGTAGGTTGGGCTGAAGAGTGAACTCTGGCAACGGCAGCAAACATAACAGTACCACCATACACAGCAGCAGCATGCTGGGCTCAAAAGAAATCATGGCAAGCACAGGAGCAACAGCAATGACATGTCCCTACAAAAACAGCAGCCATGAACAGAGCAGCATCATCATCTAAAGCAAGCCAGCAAGAGATTGAGGCGTCCACAGGGCTACAGACACACACCTGCAGCTCAGAATTGTCCTGCAGCATGAGGCATGCATGCAAGCCGCTCCTGAGGCTGTGCTGGCGCTGCAGCCCCTCCCCCCCCATCAGCACCCACACTTTAGTCACGGCCTCCTGGCCAAACCCCTCCCCATATCCACTAGTGGACGCATACGCCTGTAGTCCAGTCAGCACTTCAAGAGTCAGACCAGAGCCTTCTTCTTTGACATTACAGCATGGCACCTTTCAGCATGGCACTGCCAAGTCTTCTTCTTCAACCAGAAACTTCGAAAAGATACAGGCAAGTCGGTGTCTGAGAGAGAGGTTGCCAGTCTGAAGGGCAGTGCCATGCAGTGACAGGCAAAGTAATGGCAAAGTAAAGGGAAAGCAGTACCTGGGGTAGGGCATCTGGACTGCCATATTGATAGGCAGGCTGAGGGGGGGCGAACTGCTGCTCATCCCATTGCTGCCCAAACTGGCCTCCCATGGGCCCGGGTACCCCCCCACCTGCCTCAGGTGCAGGGCTGGTCTCAGCTGGCAAGACAGTGGTTGGGATGCGTCCCATCTGCAGCCAGGACAGCATTCATCAACTTGTTGCTGCATCAAAGCACTGTCAGACCCTTCCTCCCGTCACTCATTCATTCATCCCTTCAATCATTCATTCACTCATTCCTTCATTCATTCATTCATTTGTTCGTCCATCCATCCATCCATCCATCCATCCATCCATCCATTCCTTTGTTCATCCATTCCTTTGTTCATCCATGCATTCAACACGTGCCTTTCTTTTGGATCAGCCTGCATTCCTGAGCAGCACCCTAAATGGCATCCTATCAGGCCCTCATATCTGCACAAGCTGTGGCCTGTGACAGTACCTGATGTTTGCCATCGTTTGACGACAACTTGTCACGCTTTGCTGCCTAGAGCTGACATTTCAGACTGCACACTAACCATGCCAACGCTTGATCTCAATCCATGACAAAAACGCATTCGAGAATGTCATGATGAATTTTTTTGCACGCTGTTTCTAGCGTATGAGGATGTCTTGTGTTACGGCTCTACCTAGTGCAGAAGGAAAGGATGATGCCTTGCTAGTTAGACAGCATCAACTTAAATTGCTGGGCAGAGGCTTTCAAAAACAATCTAGTGACCAGCATTGGCCAGGTGCAACCAAAAGAGTGGCGTAGCATGTCAGCCACATGGACTCTTGGTGGCATGCAGCATGGCCGAAGCAGCATCACAGCACTGATGGCATTCAGGGTGGGGGAGGGTGGGGGGGGGATGAAGGGCTCACAGGGGTGGGTCCCGCTAGCAGCCAGGGCTCTGCGTAGGGGCTGATTGCTGGTAGCAGAACAGCCCCATTCAGGTCTATCTCCTCACCATCCTGGTTCACTTGAGCATAAGGCACCTGCAAGCACCACCTCCCTTCTTCACTAATTGCTTGCTGACTCACTGCTTGACATGCATGACTGATTGATGTGTTGATGTGATCCATGTGAGTTGCTTGAGGGGCAAATGAAAGTTTGATTGATTGATGACCACCTGCTTGATGACTCGTTGCTGAACACACAAAAGAGCATATGTCAAGTTGTGTGGTGACGCAGAGAAAGTTGTTCAACCGCACAGCCACAACCATCAGTGCAGCTGATCTAGTGCGACAAGTCAAAGCCGCATGCATACAGCAAAGCACGGGCACCGGCGACAGCACTCACCAAGGCGGTCTTGGTGATGTCTTGGGCAAAGGGCGGAGGTATGGGAGGGAGGCCAGCCCTAATACAAGCCCTAGACAAGACATGGCGCAGCAGGGCGCTGTGTGACATGCCCATGTCTGCTGCCTGCTGGAAAATGACAGATGTCGGCTCCAGAGAGGGGTTCACATGGACTCCGCTGAAGAAGACTGTGTCTGGACCATGCCTGCACACACTCACATGCGGTCACACCCTGACATCTGGACAGACACTTACAGATAGACTGCTTCTCAGCTTGCAAACAATGCATACAGGGCATCATGATTAGTAAGGTACATTCAAGCTGCATCTGCAACCAGCTGTAAGACACGTCGCAGTCTGTCAGAATGTGTTTAAACAGTGACAGTTGTCATGCATCATGGAAAAAGTCGTCGTGTCTTTGACGTTTCGTACCTGCAGAGCTCATCTGGGTGCGCTGCATACCATCTGTCCAGCAAACTGCCCTCTTCATCTTCTTCAGAGTCAGTGGATACCGAAGCCATGTCACCTGACTCAAGCTCAGCAGCTCGCAACTCAGATGAGGCTGCCTCGGGCTGTCCGAGCATGTCGTAGCTGCCGAAGTCTCCAGAAGCTGAGTACTCAGCACTCAAGATGGGCACAGCTGCGCTAGCTGTGGGCGCAGCACTGTAAGTGTACAGATCATCAGAAAGATACTCAATTGGCTTTGGCGGCTGTGGTTGGTCATGAGATGTTGACTCAATACCGAGCTCTGAGTCTGAGGCTTGAGGCGGCAGCATGCGTGAGTCTGAGTCTTGAGGCTGTGGCAAGTCTGAGTCTGAGGTTGAGTCTGTGGAGCCTGAGCTGGACTCATCAACCTGGCCTTCATCAGATGATGAACGGAGAGGGTCCAGAATTGAGAGCTGGGGTTCGGGCTGGGTGGTCCTGACCCACCCGTCCATGCGTGCAATATCCTCAAGACCAAGCTCCTGCAAAACAAGATACCCACAAAACGTCACGCCTAGAAGGGCAAAGCTCATTCATTGCAGGTATCCCAAATGCAGCAAATGGATGGACACCTGAGGTCAGCCATGCAACTGACGCATGTGAAGTCTGCAGATGTGCAGACAGACTCGAGCACCACATACACCTGTGCTTTCAAGCCAGGTTGTCTGCTGAGTTTACAAATGGCTCCACACCCCAGACTGTAAGGTAGTAAACGGAAATGAAAATGGATGACTGACTGCCGGGCCAATATGCCAAGACAAGTAAATGATCAACACACATTACTGCTGGTAAGCTGATTGCAACACCAGGAACTCACACAGGGAACACCTCAGGGCTTTGCATGTGCCTGACCCTTGGAGAAGACACACATGCAAGGAATGAATGAATGGATGGATGGATGGATGGATGGATGGATGGATGGATGGATGGATGGGTGGATGGATGGATGGATGGATGGACAGACGGACAGATGGATAAGTGGGTGGATCATTGAATGAATGAGTCAGGGAATAAAATTGCGAGTGAGTGGATGAGTGAGTGAAATAACGAGTGCAAGAACACACATCAGCAGCAGAGTCGCGCTTGTCATGGCAGCTCAGTTGATGAGACAGACCTTGAAGAGTTTGCCTGCAGCGTGCCGAATGCCCTGCACCACCTGCTGACTAAAGCGGGCAGGCGTGTGGTACTGCATGCGGCGGCCCGAGGGCTGTTGGCTGGTGAAAGGGCTGTTCAGGAGCAGCCCTGCCCCACCTGCTGATTCTATCGCCATCTCTACACGTGCGGCGTCCAAAAACAAGTCGACGGCTTCTTGGTGAAAGCCCTGCATCACAAGAGGTTACAAGCATGTCAACCGGAGGAAGTGGTCATGATTTTGCACCCAGAGATGATTTATGACGGCTTGTGACTTGACATTACCTGTGAGTGAATGCTCTTTGTTTTGTGAATAACGGCATAACTTACTCTAGTTGTGCAAGAGCAAAGGACTTCACAATGTTCATTTCCTTCTGAAAGAAAAAAACCATAGACAGGAGTGGGAATGTTGATGCACTGTGCAACACATGCGCCTTTTTGGTGCTCAGGGCTCAAGTTGGATCCCCAGGGCCCTTTGCTGGTCCCCAGAGCCCCAATAATACCATCATGCAGGTTCACATCAAAAAGGACACCAGCGCACAAGCAAGTGTGAAGACACAACCCCTGCATCGCAAGAAACAGGAAGAAGACAAACAGGAAGAAGAGCAGAAGGATGAGAAACAGGCAGAAGAGGCAGGATACAAAGCAGCAGCAGGACAAGAGGATAAGAAGGGAAGAAGAAGAGCTGCCACATTAGCAAAACAAGGAGGAGACAACAAAGATGAAGAAGAGCAGCTGCCACATTGGCAAAACAAGGAGGGGACGACAAAGATGAGGAAAAGCTGCCACATTGGCAAAGCAAAAAGGAGACGACAAAGATGAATAAGAAGAGCTGCCACATTGGCAAAACATAGAGGAGACGACACATATGAAGAAGAAGAAGAAGAAGAAGACGAAGAAGACGAAGAAGAAGAAGAAGAATAACAAGCGCCACCTCTCGTCTGGCCTTGTAGACCTCAAAATCGAGGGCCGCCTCACAGAGGTCATCCTCCATGTCGTATGACTCCACCTCAGTGGGCAGTAACACCACAGGACCCTTGCTGCTGCCCAGAACAGTCACGCTGAACTCAACACACTCTGATGACGCCTGATACGGCTCCACCACCACAGATTCACTCAGATCCTGCATCACATAATGGGATGCTTGAGAGGTATGCTACCACACACAAGTACACCATGACATCTTGCCTGCTGAGACATCACAAGAGGGAAGCCTGACAGACAGATTTTCACAAGTAGTTGCACCAATGACAAATATAACAATTGACGCACTCCAATCCTGCATTGCAGATTCACCACTCAATTCAGAAGATGCCGCATGTTCATGCACACAGTCACAAGCTAGACTCAGATCCAACATGATTTGAACAACAATGGAATAGATGGAATTTGCATTGACTGCATCTCTCAAGCCAAGCTTTAGGGTATGCAGCACTGAGGCTAGATTTAGGGTTAAGGGCTTATGGTTTTGAATCTAAAGCTTTAGGTTGTACAGTAATGAGACTTGAGCCAGCAGCCGCAGCAACTCAGGAACATCATGAGGGGTGAGCAAGGGTTTGAGCTGCTGGTGTAGTCTTCACCTGGTCAAAGATATGCTGTGCATGCTGTGCGACGCCCTCGATGCTGTTCACCAACAGCACTGCTTTGCCATTCGAGTTCTCCGCAGGTTTGACGACGAAGGAATCTGAATCCATGGACAGGTCATATGCCTTCATCCAGGCTTCCAGGGTGGTCTGCCACCTGGAAGAGCCCTCCTGCTCGGAAGAACCCTCCTGCTCGGAAGAGCCCTCCTGCTTGGAAGTGCCCTGCTGGTTGAAGTCTGAGCAGTGCAGGTGACACATTGGCAGCACTGGCAGCTCCAAATCTACCATTTGCTGATGACACCTGCAAGCACAGCACAACATAAGGACAACTCACTGAAAGACAACTGCTCAATGTTACATGGGACTGCGTGACACAGTTTGACAGTTCAACCATATGACATACATGTGCTGTGACATGCATGTACTGTGACATATACATATTGCGACACATACATGTTGTGACACATACAATACTCTGCCAGACCACGGCTTGGACCCTAGCCTTTACATGTCAGATGCTGCTTGGAAACCCTGAGGGCTAATAACCAGATGCTGCTGTAGCCTGTTCCAAGCAGGGTGCAGCCCTCAGGCTGTGAGTCTGAACCCTAAAACCTGACCCCTGCTGTGCCTCTGCAGCTGGATCAGAGCTAAAGCTGGACTTGGAGCTAGGTCAGAGCTGGATTAGAGGTGGATCAGAGGTGGATCAGACGCCTGGCAGTCAAAGAATGGTCCTAGGTATGTGTGCATGCACCTGTTGGTGACTTGCAAAAGAGGCAATGATTGTGAGCAGCGCTTTGAGACTGCATGCAAAAGCCTGCTGGGCACGTCAGGAACAAGAAATGCAGGCTGACCTGTACTTGTGGGAAGCAATTTGTGTGGCCTCAAAAGGGGACCCAACACAGGGCACTCCCGCCTCTGCCAGGGCTGCAGCTAGCTGCCCTGCTCTGCTTGGCACAGTGGAGAGCGCAACATCTGCCGCCGCCTTCAGCTGCTGGCTTAGCTGCTGCAAGCTCAGCACTTCCCGCCGATTCTGCCCAGATTCAAATTCAAGCGTGGCAGCAGACTTGCCATGGAGCTCGGCTGCTGTGATGGGCATCGCTTGCAGACCAGATGTGATGAAGTACGGCACAAAATGAATGCCAGTCAGGTCCTTCCTCTTCTGCAAAGGTTGACCTCTGAGTCTCCCATCATGAGCATTGGTTTCGGAGCCACTGACATCTGAACCATGTGTTTCTGAGCCGTTATTTGAATGTGGCATGGGGACGGACTCATCCCCTTGGAAGCCCTCGCGTGGGTTGTGGGTCTGCAACTGCTGAAGGTATGTCTGTGCGGATGTGAGTGACTGCTGCTGGCCAGCCAGGGGTCCCCCGCAGAGTAGGGCTACCAGGGTGGGAGGGTCCCTGACCTTGGGGGGTGCCTGAGCTGCAGGGGTGCTGAACTCAAGCTGCTCTCCTAGCTCAGTGTCTATGGCCTGCAATGAAAGTTGTAGGGTTTAAACCCTAACATTGAAGAAGCCAAGCAATACTTAGAGTCTAGAGCAATGCTGATGAGCCTTATTTGGATCTGGTCGCACCCACAGAGGGATTGAAAGCTGCCAGTCATTGACATTGATGCTGCGAATAGGAAGGGATACCAGTTTTCCTCAAACAAGAATACTATTTTGGTGAGGAAAATCTTCAGAAAAACTCTCTTAACCCCAACCTTTGTGACCCATTTGCCATTAGTAATTGCTCAAATGATAGCATGTGTGTCCAATGATGATAATCCATGATATGGCAAGTCACTGTTGCACAGGTCGCCCACGCACAACAGCAGTATGTTATTTGTGTATAAGCTGCTTCCATTGGTTGACTCAACGTTGCACATTTTCAGCAGGCATTGATGCAACAGTGCTGCAACGCATGTGGAGGTCACAATGACGCATAGCTGAAGTTACTGTGCTGAAGTGCCTTCAGCTGGCATCTGATAGAAACCAGTGGGTTTTGTGTTCATAAATTGGCACGCACTTGTGTTGATTCACCATGGCATGTTTGTCAGACGCTCATACAACAGCAACACAATGCATGCCTTGCTGGTGGAAACACTTAGCTGGCACGCTTTGCATATGCTTGTGTTGACTTACTATAGCTTGTTCAGCAGGCGTTGACACAAACTGTACACCGATGTATGCATTGCTGATGGTGTCAACCGCATAGAGTGGTGTTAGGTCACTTATTGCATGCCCAGCAGGCATTCAATGTATAACAGCAACACAGTGCACTGCTGGATAGATACAGATGGTGTCAACTTATCTCATCACATATTGCATGCCCAGCATATTGCATGCCCAGCAGGCATTCAATGTAACAGGAAAACAGTGCACTGCTGGAAAGGTACAGGTGGTGTCGACTTACTGCCGCGTCTTCAGCAGGCAGCAGGCCAGCTTCCGCCTGGAGGGAAGCCCACAGGCTGTCTTGCAGGTCGAACTTGGTCAGGCCCTGTGTGTTGATGTTGCGTGCCTGCAACTGCTGCTGAAGCTCTGCCGTTGACATTGACTCAACCTGCATGTCACGTGCATCGTCTCGTAATGTAGACGAAGATCTTGACTACAGCATTTGGACCTGTTTGTGGCCCAAGGCAGCATTGATAGACTTGATGCAGTCAACTCCAGTGGTCTCTCAACTCTCCCTGTCAATGTCTGTTGACTCCCCTGATGAGACCTACAGACAGGACATGTAGAAATGTTTGATTGACTGGTTGATAATCTGCTGCCCCCCACCCTCCCAATCTGGTGCCCACCATGCAGACGGTATCATGTCTGCATTTGCACCATGATATTTGTGTTTGCAATCAATAACCTGCTGTTCTGGATCACAAACTCTGCCTGATGAACTATCTGATTTGCAATGCTGCTGTTGTTCTGGGGTCCAACATGCAGTTGCCTGTGGCAAGACTGCCAGGCTTCGACAGATCAATCACGGCATACGTGCCTCTGCTTTTGGAGATTGAGCTGTTGGCTGTCATCAGACAAGATGATGGCAACAGGATCGTACAGAAGGTTGGCATGTTCACTTGTGAATGCTCAAATGCTGTGCACATGCTGTTATAATTTCTGGTATGCATGTTCTGTGCTGGTTTCTAGAACCTTCTTCTGCATGTTCTGTTGAATTCTCAGAATATTGTGCTGTTTCCTGCTGATAATTACATTCTGTGCTCTTTTTGCTTAGAGTCAACAGGCAAACTTCCCACAACAGCTGATGCTGTGTAGCAGCTGAATGCTGCTTTGGAAGAAGCCAAGCAGCAAGCCATCTGCTGCCTGTGCTGAATGGTTGCCCATGCAGCAGCATGATTTGCGTGCAGGAGGCACAGCAATGTGTAGCAGCGGGCACACAACACAGCGGCAGCGCATACATGCTTGGCATGAACACTCCAGAAGCGCGCAGGAGTGAAGAGTGACCTACAACATCTCCACAGTGTAGAAACACGTTTTTATTGTCCCCACTCGATTCTGTGTGTAGAGTTCTAGTGTAGGAATGACATTTCTGAAATATGATAGACATTGAGAGAAGAGCAACCTGTGCAGCAAGAGCTTCGTACTGTGCGTCCTGTGCAGTCTCGTAGTGGTGCATGAGGCGCTCCTCCAACTGCTGCCTGCTGCCTGTGCTGGGCAGACCCAGTCGGTTCAGCTCCTCCTTTAACTCACTGGCCCTACACACCAAATGAAGGACTATATGTGTTGCTGCACTATAGAGGCAATGCCCCCTCATGGGGCAGGGCCTTAGCCTCAGCAGGACTTGTAATCTATGCTGGCAACCATTGGATTATGCCTTATACAAAAGGCCAATCAAGACTGAATAAGTTGCTGCACTATGCAGCTTAAGGGCTTGTGGGTGTGGATGCAGTGCTGCCTGTCTCAAAGCGACAGGCAGATGTCACTGCCATTTGTAGGAGAGCAAAGCACGCTATGCACATGTGACATGCTGTGTTTGAAAGCGTCTGGTTGACAGTGGACTTCAACAACTGCACAGGGATGCCATGCCATGAGCTCGATGCACATTTGCAGCTGTATACAACTCATGGAGTAGGCCATAGATCACCACAGCATGCTTAGCACTTTTGACTGTGCACACATGGTGCCATGGACAGCAGGGATGATGTAACAGAAGAGCATCTGCAACATAACAGCACTAATGCTGAAAAGCAGGCAGCTCACTTGTAAGAAGACAGATCAGTAGCATCTGTTGACGCTGATCCAATAGGCTGGCTTTCTGCATAGCCTGACTGATCTTGCACAGCAGCTGCCTTGGCAGCTGCCTTGGCAGCTGCTACAGCGTCTGGATCGCTGGCATCCACCAACACCACTTCTGGACCAGCTGCTTGTGTGATGCGCTCAACAAGGGCGGGTTTCAGACCGCTGGTTTCTAGCTCCCGTAATTGCAACTGCAACCGTATCTGCTCAGATGTCAGGTCAGACCAGTTTTGCTGCTTTGGCTGGTGCTGCAACTGGGAGAGGGGGCCTTGCTCCTGTCGGGCTGCAGCCAGTGTCTCTTGCAGCTCTGCTTTCCTGCCTGCACAAGTAGCCTTGCTGCTGTGCATGCAACTTGTAGTCATAGCTTCTCCCATGAGGCAAGTGACAGCTAAATCTGCAACCATTGCTGATCACAGATGGTGTATTGCAACACAGGTTTGCAGCAATGATGCCGAACACCTCAATGCAAGCCAGCTCAGCTTTGACCAGTGAAGCTGCTATGGATCAGCAAGTGGTGGCAAAAGTGGAAGGTGACGATGCGGGGCTTTTTGAACAATGTGAAAGAATGGACAGCCTGCCTGCGTATGGTAGCTGTCTGAGTTTGAGCTCCTCCTTCAACTCCAAAACCAGCATGTCTTCGACAGCTTTCTCCGCATGGCAAACCAGAGAATTGAGGTGCTGCTGCCTGCCAGGTTGCAACCTTGGTGCATGCGGCCTGTAGAGCAGCAGGCTGCATAACATGATGCGCTGCAAGCTTCAAGTCAACCATGCGGCGTCTCTTTCAACCAAATGGCGGTGTAGTGTACGTAGCGCTGTCATCCCTTTGACGTGTGGCCAAATTGGCTGTGTATGTGTATATGAGATTCAACAGGTGCACAGGTGTTGGCAGGCCACTTCCTTGAAAATGTTTGTCTCACGTCAACGGATTCAATGGCTTCAGGCACACCACAAACATACCTGGTGTAGTGACGCGAGTTCAGCGGTTGCCCACATCCGCAACGGTGCGTCGTTGACGATGTTTCAGCAGCATGCGGCCGCCTGAGACGGTACGCTGAGGCCCTGACCGAAAGCAAATGGATGTGGGAATGAGTGCTGATGCTTACGGGTGAAGCGCGGTGCATCCCTGCAAAAACGCTGTTGGGAGCCTGTCCGGCCTAACACAGGCAGCCTGTGTTCAGTTGACTTGAACTGACTCATGGTCAAACCCTAGGTCATGAAATGACCATGTCCCTGAACCTATCTAGGCAACATATACATACTGCGGGAGCCAATATGCCTGGATGCGCAGTTTGAACTGAGAATGCCAATCAAAACAGTGTGAGGTTGTTTGTCTCTAAGAACGGATAAGTGCAGGTTGTTTTGCCGGGCCAGGCCGGGCCAGTATTTGCCCAAACAGCCCTTGACGGTTCACTTGGGCGCCCAAATTTGAATCTCAGTACAAACTTCCGAACATCCTTTTCGCTTTGTTGCGCATCCTGCATCCTCCAGCACTCTTGCCTCACTGCCCCAAGCACATGTGTACACGACACGTTTTATTATTGTTGGAACACCTTGACATCTCAAAGGAGCGCTTTTAGGCTGCCTCGGGCCATGCACGCTTCATAAACGTATTTGCAGTAAGGCCACTCATGGCAGAGTATCCATATCAAACTGATGTGACCAGTGCAGCCCCAATCCTGATAATCATTTTGGTCTCGGAGCAGGTCTCGGAGCAGGTCTCACTGCGCCTCGACAAGTTCTGTCCGCTGAACTGTTCACTGACGCCCGGCAAGCTTCTGATCAAAGTCACGCACATCCTCAAGCCTCGCCCTCCTGTCTTGGCACCGGCACTCCCGACTACGGTCCTGACTGTGGCAGACATCACTCTATGAGCCTGCTTCAGCAGTTGCCGGGCGCCGTGCGGATGCACAACCCAATCATGAGACACTACCTTGCCACTAATGCGAAAGTTGCAATGCAATGCCGACCATGCATACGTGAGGTCACAACGTGCATGGCGAAAGGAACCAATGCCAGGAAGAGACCCCAGCTCCCGTTTCAACAAGCTCAGCAGGCTTCAAGCCCGAAAGTAAAACCTCAGCAAAGTCAAATAATGACAGTGAATGTGCACTTTCATCATACTAGTCAGCTTCATCCTGGCTCTTGCAAGGGCAATGCTGCGGAGACCTACAGTCAGGTGGACAATCTGTTGCATCTAGTGATGCTTTGCTGCAGAGACAGCGCCATTCAGCAGATGCACAGTTGGTAGACCGGCTTCAGGGCATCAGCTTGGGGTTTGTTGGTGATAATACAGCTCTTAATATAGAAGTAGCAGATCAGTTAGCCAAGTCACTGGGCTATGTGCCACTGGCTACATCACGCATCATCCAAGATTTGACACAACAAAGGTGAAAGCACAGCCTTTGGCACAAAACTCAGCTTGCATGTGTGTGCTGAAGGCAAGCCTCTGTCCTTGCTGCAAGTCACAGAGGAATCATATGTTAGCACAGAGGATGCACGCTCAGGGCAGTCACTCTGCCAGTGTCTACTTGCATCAGTGCCTGCATGAGACAAAGCCTCCCTACCTTGGTCATCTCTGTGTTTTTAACAACACTGCTGAATATTCATATTCACCTGACAGGAGTGCATACACTGCACATTTTGGGACAGGCACTAATGAGCACTCTGCATTCGCTTCTGCAGCCAAGCAACTGTAACAATGCAATGAAGGCAAGTGCACCCTCCCTCACTCACGGACAGTTGTGCAGAACGCGTTGTCTTGCAGTCCCCAGGAGATAGTTGAGCAAGAAGGGCTAGCAGAGCTTGGCGGCACAGAAGCTGTTGTGTTGGGGAGTCTGAGCACCTAGATACGCAGCTGCATAGCCACATGTGGGGGTGGAGGAGGGGCTGCAGCCCGGGGGGACTGCTGGCGCTATCTCTTTGGCTTTGTCACCATCTGGCTTGGTGAGCAACACATTTATTTTCAGTGCATGTGACAGTGCATGTGACAAGGTCATGGACCCACAAATGATTGGCCTAGGGTCGCCTTAGGGTTTGAGCCTTGCATCATAACATACCAGCATGATGTCAATCTTGTTGCAATGCGGCTTGGTAACAGTGATCACTGCTGTACTTCAGCGCACAGCATTTGTCAAGTTGGTGAGGGACCTGCAAATCTGACTGTAAAGCTGCAGACACCCGTGTGCCTGGGCTGTCATTGGGACAAATGGACAGTTTGCAAGCACGAAGTAGAGCGCTTCCTGATGGAGAAAATGTCTGTTGCAGATGACACTTGGCAGAAGCAACCTGATGCGCCTCAGAGAGAGGCATACCAGCAAGCTGAGATCCGCATTGCATTAGCAAAAGACAATTCAGAAGTCATGACACCTGTTCAAATGGCTGAAGCAGTGGTGGATCAGATACTGCAGCAGGTTACTGAGCTTGTTAAAATAGATGAAGACTTGTGTGGGAAGAAGGGTGTGTACATGAAGTTTGGCTGTCGTGGTGACTGGCCAGAGCTTCAGCCACCAGATGAGAATGCAAATGTACATGGCACGAGCCCGTCAACCTAAAGAAATGTAGCTTGACTGCATTCCTTGCATATTCATGCTGCCGCCCATCAGGCTACTTTCTTTTACTGACCATGTCATGACTGAGATATACCAAAGCATGCGCAACATCATCCCCTGTTTGGGCCTGAGTTATGACCACTAAATCAATATCAGGTATGTGTGTTGTGCTTATGCTTGTGGCCGGCCGACGGTACTGTCAGCCTCACCCCAACAGTCAGTATCAGACGCCATAATTGTTGTCTCAGCGGCTTCTCAGCCAGCGATTCTACTCTCCATGACTGTAGATATAGTCTCCGAGATGCATTCCATTGCATTGCGCAGCCTAACACAACCTTGCTTGACTGCGTACCATATCTGATGCAACATCTCTACAATGATTCCAGGCATTTTGCCAAGCTCTGCAACTTAGTGAAAGAGTATCTGAGATCCAATCTATCAAGGGAAGAATGATGCACTTGAGCGTACAACTTGTACACACGCTAGTTCAGCACACACAGATCACAGAGCGCTGGCTGGACTATGACTAACACCTTGGCATTTGAAATCATTTCTGGCGCATAGTATGTCATGCAGCATGCCACACTGGCAATTTTTGCATGTCAACTTGTGTGATATATACGCGGCGTCATAATACAGACGCCATCATGATGCCCATACCCATGGGTTATCTTCAAGATACTTGTGAGCAGCACTGCGCATATTGTTGTTGGGCCTGAGCTGACCCATGCGCAAAGGATCGTTGGTGAGAGGGTCAGTGTTCTTCTTCTGCGTGGTCACACGCGAAGTTGTTCAAACCACCAGAGCGCAGTGAGCACAGACAAGACTAATGCAGGGACCATTGGGAGCACTGAGATCAAAAAGTAAAAGATGCTTTAGGCCACTGAACATGCTGAGAAGGCTGCCACACAGGCTCACATGCCAAATGTGCCGGCAAACGCTGTGGACTAGTTCATGTCAATGCTGCATGTGCAAACAGAGGCATGAACTTCAAGAGGAGACACATTGAACTTGTTGAGGTAGTTCATTTGTTACAGCCCAAACATCTCCCCAAAGTACACGTTTCTACTGTGCCCAGGCATTTCTGAGTTTAGACTTGCAGTGTAGGAATGACGTTTATGAATTGAAGTGGATGTTCTGGGATTGAATAGAGCTTTTGGTCAGTCCTGTGGGATGAGGGGTCAAGGCGTGCAGTTGCAAAGCAGGACATGCGTCGCAATCACAAAGCACAGTGGGTTGCCGTATGGTGAGCAGTGAAGCACATAATAGGCAACAAGTCACAATTGCAGGAGACAGTTGATTACCACAAGCCACAGCTGTATAGCAGAGCGCTCAAAGGATGTCCCAGATGGAGCTAAGACAGGGTCCCTGAAGATTTCTTCAGTGATGGGGCATCGGAAGGTTGTGTCCACAGAGCCAGCCTCCAACTCCGCATTTGCCGTTTTGAAAATGTGCTCAACAGCAGCCAGGCAGGCTTCGTGCTCTGCTTTCAGATCATTGAGCGCTGTCAAGTCTGTAATTGAGGCAGCCTGCATCAGGGCATCTCTGGGGTGAGGAACTATGAAAGCGTTCCCAAGCTTGCTTGGCACATGAGTATGGGCTAGGTGCTGCAGCATGAATGCCACAGCACATAGCAGTGGGATGCCATTGAGCTCTGGGATGACACAGATCACCTCTATGCATAGTGATTGTGACTCTGAAGGCACACGTTGACAACAGAGAGGCACAGCACATGTCTCACGGCGTCATTCACACAGCAAGATACAGCAATGCATGCAAGAGGTGATGAAGGTTCATCTACTGAAGGCTTTGTATGTAAACAAATGCATCCAGCTAAACCACCAGCATGTCTTTGCAGCATGTGATTGGCATCACCACATAATCAACCCTTGTTGGCTGACATGTGACCAGACGCTGGTGTTGGTGAGTTACATCGGCACTGCAGAAAGTTGCTGGCTTTCCATGCACAATCAGCAAAGTTCATGCATACATTGCAATTCACCTTTCTAGCATGTGCTTGTTGCATAGCATGAAGGACATGCGCCTGCAGCTGCTGCTGCTCCTGTTTGCGCACTTCAGACTCTTGCCGTCACAGCTCATACCTGGCATCATTATGCTCATACCAGATCTGGGCTTTGACAGCATCATCCTCCTGATATGCTGCTTCAGTAGCCTACACGCCATGGCAATCATTCTTGCTGATGACTGATTTGATGACTGATTTGATGACTGATTCAAAGACTGATTCACACATATGCATCGTGTCACAGAATCAAGCTCGCAAGCAACATACGATATGTGTTTGAGCAGACAAGTGCCGTGGAGTGGATGAAACGTTCGCCGTATGCAAACGCAAACACGTTCCAGACCTTGAATGCAAGCAATGTGTGTGCACTGGCATATGTGAGTGCCATTTGCGCTCAGAAACGGTGCAAGTGATAGGAGTACAAGCTTTTCACAGGCATGCACAGTACAGATGTCACTGACGGACTAATTACTCGCTACAACTTGATGTGTCAACGCATGTGGTCGCTACAATCAGGGGATTTCACACTGTTTTTTTCAACCCAGGCAAGTGGGACTGTATGCATGAGGCATGGGATAATGCCAGGTGCCAGTGGTTCAGAACCAAGTAATTGACCAGGGAAGTCACACCTGTCTGAAATGCTCAATTGCTTCTGACAATCTACCAAGCTCTTTCAGTGCTTTTCCCAGCAAGTAGTGAGCCTACATAGAAGCATCAACTTCAGGTGAGTGAGAAAGCTTGGCCCAGGCTTTGCACAGTAGTGTTTGGCCTGGAGCTTGACTAAGGTTGAGATGAGATGTTGCCTTCTGACCGTTGAATGTGCATTGAAACAGCAGCAGTGCATGTTCAGGTTGGAACGCGCTGTGAGCCAGCACCACCAAAGACAGCAATTGAGCATAAACGTTTATGAGGATGACTAGCTACGTTCACCTGCACGTGTGCTGGCTCTTTTTATAATGCCTGTCTGCATTGCTGCTCAACTTGGTCCCATTCTTGCAGTCTATAATAGCAGGTGGCTCGGTTGACATAAAGCACTGCAGATGCGTCACAGAGGTTGCACAGTGAAACAATACATGCAGTCATTGGCTCTGCATGCCGCAAGGTTCAGGCACCTGTGCATGACCAACTGTCATGCAACTTGAGAGAGCTTTGACAGTGATAAATGCTGAACAACTCATTGTCTGTTGTTGCATGAGTGGATCACGAGTGGGACTGGAGCGTACCTGCCCAGTGGGAACACACAGCAATTGCTTCTGTGTATTTCTGCAGTCAACAGCAACATCATATCAGCCACTTTGGTAGGACTGTGCTGTGAAACAATTGGTCATGTTGCAAGCAGTGCTGCAGGAAGCAAACGAGAACCAAAATTACATCAGCTGCAGCCTTGTATCTCTTCCTTTCAAAAATGACACCAGCTTCTTGGCAGGCTAAACGAGCAGACTGGGTATCAAATTCTGTCTGGACTGGTGGATACTGTGGCAAATCCAAAGCGCCACAGTGGGGACGCCTCTGTCTTGAAGGATGCTGCAACTGTTCTGTATCATCAACAACCGGTACAGGTATCCTCCTGCAAGCAGCAAGGTGATGGTGCTCAGGAGGCGACAACCCTAATGCAGTGGCTGCACAAAGCTTGCTGTTTGCAACAGACCGGCGCTTTCGTCGAACAGATTGCAACACAGATCCCACAGCAGCTCCCGCAACAAAAGCAACCAGGACCACCACTGCCCGGCCGTGGCCACCTGGGCGGGGTTCATCCTTAGGAACGTCCCTTTTGCGCCTCACAGACTCTAATTGCTCAGACATGCGTCCCTCAAGCTTATCCTCGGTGACTTGTTTCTCTGAGCGGACTCGACATTCTGCCAAGCATGTTCATCCGGATTCCAGTCCGCAACGCAACTAGACGATGCTTTCAGCTAGACGAGACTTTCAGCTAGACGACGAGTAGATGTTCTCTTCAAGTACGAGACGTGCTCTTGCTGCCAACAGCGAAAGAGCGAGCTGCGCGGCCACAAAGCAGACACATGTCGCCGTCACAACGGTGCAGCGCAAGCTGATTCGCAGGCTATCTGATCCTGTCAGCTACCAGCTTCGATACTTTACAAGGCCATGCATGTCATACATTAGCACTGCTTGACTCATTGAAACTTCACATCGAGCACAAGTACATATGCCAAAAAGCTGATTTCTTTCTACATCCATGCGGCTGTCAGCCTGAGCATCAATTTCTAGAATGTAAACAGGTTCAGTTTAAGAATCGATACATCTAAAAGACTAAGCGTATAAACATCGACAGGAACTGCAATTGTTGGTGAAATTGATTGGCGACTGAAACCATCAGAGGCACATTGTGTGCAAGCATGTGGTGTGCACCACGCAAAATCTACCATTCAATGTCATCCAAACAGCTGGGCATTGACGTAAACGCTGTCGGACATTGTTCAAACTGCATTTCATCAATATACCATGACCTTGTTCAATGCACCCTATTGGACAAAATCTAATGGGACATCTTCACTGAGACATATGAGGCTACAAACATCAAGATCAACACCATCGCATGCTTCCACAAACACATCAAGGGTTGTGACACTGCCTGCCTAACCACTGCGAACCAGGGTCAAAGCTGATCAGGTCATGACAACAATGTACAAAAGAATATCACAGCCAAAACGTGCAGAAGCAAGCAAAACCTTTGTACCAATTTGAAACAAGAGAGAATCACTGCATCTTCTATTTGAGCTGTGCCCAGAGTCACTGCAGAGGCACCATCTGACTTGCGGAAAGCAGTGAGGACAGTGTTATTGGGTCCAAACTTCTCAGAACAGAGGCAGGAGGACTGTGTCTGGCTATTGACCAGGTACAGCTGGCAGCCCATCCAAGGGTCTGCTTCCAGGACCTGGCAGAATATGCCGCTGGTGATCATCCCAAGCAGCAGCAGCAGCCTGCAGATCTGTGTTCAAAAGTAGTCCGGGTGAGCTTGGCTCTCCAAACGCATTCTGATTGATAGTGCCGAATGGATTGCGCGGGACTGCACCACCAACATGCCTGCTCAGCGGCGACGGCGACACATCCAGGGATCTTGCAACATCTGTTGCACCAGGACTGGGGTCGCCGTTCAGGTTGACCGAGTTGGGCAGGGAGGCAAATCCGCCAACCAGCAGCTGCTGAGGGGAGAATTCTGAAGCGCCAGAAGCTGACAGAGGCATGTAGTGAGTCTGCTGATCTGAAGTCTGACCTGAGGAGCCTGGAGGCATTGAGGCTGCTAGTGCTGCTAGGGCAGGGACAGTGCGTGCCAGACTGGGGGCGGCTGCAGCTACCAGCTGCGGCAACAATCTGTGCTGCAGACCTTCTCTCTCAATCAGGCTGGTGATGTAGCGGCCATGCGCCTCTAAGCTGAGCTGGAGCTGCCGCTGTGACTGCAGCCAGGCATGCACAGTTTATGGGCAGGTATGATGAGTGCAACGCTGTGCTCCAGTTGCTGAGCAGCACTGCGTGCATGGGAGGGGTGGCAGGCATGATAAAGCAGAAATCTTTCCATTGTTTGTTTGTTTGTTTGCTCATCCAAAGTTTTCATTCGCTTGTGTTTGCCCATTTGTCTGTTCATGCATCCATCCATCAAACACTTGTCTTTCTATCAGGACCCATACATACAGTCTCAAGCAGATCCCTATGAAAAGAACTGCTTGAGGTGCAAAGCTGGTGCCAGAGAGGTCTGGATAAGCATGCAGCAGGAAAGCAGATCGGATTGCAGCTGTTTGATGAAGATGTGTGCTAACCGCACGGCAGCGTTACAGCACAATACAGCCGGGCAATATCTCTGCAGTCCTGATTGCATAAGGAGAGCAAGCTCACCTCCAACTGCTCATGCAGTTTCTTCTGCATTTCCATTTGGATCAGCAGAGCCTGCTCCAGATTGCGCTGCCGCTGCACCTCACGCTGTGCATCTTCTTCCCTATTGGTGACCCCATCCAGCATGCTGGAAGCCTCCCCAATCCCGGAAGAGGCAGCATGCCCATCCAGCTCATTGTCACCCTCCTCCTCATCAAACTGATCGTCATCCAGATCATCGCCTTCATCGTCGTCACCATCACTCTTCTCCAAGGCACGTCGCCTGCATATACAGCCCTTCTCAGCTTTGCAGATTACAAAGCAAATTTGACGGCTTTCTGAAAGCGCAGATTGAACTTGCGTGTGCAAGGTGGGTGGTGACTGCTGACTGACACGTGTTGAGCAGCTATGCGAATTGTGCTTGTGGGTTGACGAGAAGCATGTTTTATACACTTGCAAGGTGACATGTGGGGCTGGCACACATGAAGAACACCATGGAAAAACCAAAGAAATAGTGATGCAGAAGCAAGCAATGCAGCAGGCCTCAGCCATGATGCTGTGTCTGACTGACTATTTGAAGCAGTCAGATCGCCACGACTGACCTGCTAGACGAGCGCTTCGAGCGTTTGCGCTGTTTCCTGGTGCTGCGCCTCTTGCCTCGCTGGCTTCTGCGCCCCTCATGCTCACCTGACACAGCTTCACTCATTTCGACCTGCTCTGACTCCGGCAGCCTGATGTTCAGCCTGTACTTTTGCAAGTGGCTCTTGATATGGTATATGGTCAGACCTTCCACCAACATGAGCTTCATAATACCCTTGGGTGTGGCTTTTTCAGGACCGCCTAGCTGACTTACACAGCCAACAAAGCGAGTATGAAGCTCAGGCGTCCACCGCAATCGCGGTTTGCCAGCAGCTTGTGCAGCTGTAGACTGGGAGTTGTTGCCTGCATCAAGAGAGCGAGAATCAAGCACACCATGCAAGTGGTGCTGTCTGCAGCAGGCTATGCCGAATGTGTGGAGGGCAAGAATGTCAAGGAGCGGTACCTGCTTGCTGAGACATAGATGAAGTGCTTCTGCCAAAGACAGGGGCTTGAATCATGTCTTGCAGAGGTTGTGGGGCTCCATTGTGAGCAGTATCTGAGCGCAACTGCATGTTGCTCTGCTGATGCGGGCTCTGTGACGGAATGCCTTCAAACTGTGCATTCGAAATGTCTACAGCTGATGCATCTAGCAAATCCTATTAAGACACACCACAACTCAGATTTTACTGGTGAAAGAGCTGTTGTCGAGGTTTGTTGCTATCTGACAGCTAAGTGCTCACCCCTGAGAGGTCTGAAAGCAGAGATCCCGCTGTGGAGTGGGGGTGAAACGTGTCATGATACAACAGTCCATCATGTGGCTGTATTACATGTGGCTGGACCTGGTACTGCGATCCTGGTAGTGGCTGTCCAGACAATGGTTGAGCTTGCTGTGCAAGCCAAGCGAACGAGTTGTCCATGTCTGCAGGCTTTTGAGAATCTTTCTCAGGCCAGTAGTCCAGGTCTAGCCAGTCTATGGTATCGTTGTCCATCTGTTAATCGACAGGGGGAGTTGAGGCCCTGGAAGACATCCTGGGCCTCACTGCGGGGCCTATCGAAGTCCAGGTCTACTATTGACCCTTTGACGTAGTAGTCAGAGTTAGACAGGAGCGTCGCGACCTGTCGGCTGCGTGCTTGCGCGCTGTCAAGGAGAGCGGACGCCGACAGCCAATCTTCAGCACGTTTTCCCCTAATTTGCGCCGTAAGAGCAGAGTTGTTACGCGCGAAAGTGCAATGAGCATCTTTTGCGAAAGCATCTTTTCAGCCTTCTTTCACCATTGCAAATGGGTGGGATTTAGATTTCAAACACGCCAAGAATCTGACTCATAGTTGCAAGATTGCACGTGTTGTGACCTGTCCACAAGAGCATGTATGTATTTATGGATTGAGTGTGACTAATTAGGTTGCAATCAAGCACCTGATCTGCCGAAGCAGGCAGCTGGTAGAATGCCATAGTCGGTCCTGACTTCAAAGCCAACTGGGACTGCTGCAGCTGCCACCCTATCACCAGGCGCTACCGCCCCTGCACCTTCAGGTTGACCTGCAGCAGTGACTCAAGCATGTGAAAAATATATGGTATAATTGTGGCGGCAGGCACAAGCTAGTCAGGACAATATGCGCGGCCTGCTGCACTGCTGATTGGGATAGAATGCCCCTTAAAAGTGACATGGAACTTACAACAACTGTTGCATCATGATCAGCCACGAAACAAACACAACAGCAGAGATTGTACAACATGTTGACAAAACTACCAACAACAAGATCACTGCATGCAGTGCAACTTACTTTGGTCAGCAACAGCCACAACTACATCTTGACCAGCTGTGGACGCTGCCACTGTGGCTGCTAGACCACTCCAGCAGTACCTTGAATTGTACCAGCTTGACATGCAGCAACAACTAAGCGCAAGTCAGTCATGTACATGTACAGCACAAACGAGCGAGACGAAGACAATTGCATGCCCACAAGAGTGAGACAATTTGGCAGAGTTTGTGCCTGAATGCCCACCTCACATAATGCACTCTTGTCGTATCAATGACATTGCACCTACTGTATTGAAGACTGTGTCAAGTGCAGTTAGAGAAACTCAAATTGTTGGGGGTAACACTTTTGCTGCTTGCCACTGGCAAGCCGATTTTACTGTTGTACAGACTGGAGATCTAGCTGTTACTCATTAGCCAGTAATTTGCACTGCAAAGAGCTTGTTTACGCTACTACGGCCAGCGCCTAGCAGGGCCTATAGAAAGGCAGGTCTGCTGCTACTGCTACTTAGGCAAGCTAACACCTATGTGAGGACATGCAAGCAGAGCTCAGTTCAGACTCAAACGCAATCTTTCATATACAGGGCTTTTTAGTAGCGGCGATTCAACAGGGGTGCCGCCGCTTTTGTACACTGTACTGCTGCCCTGCTGCAGCACTGCCCAATTCCCCTCAGACTGCCCTTCTAGGTCATTACCATTTTGGCCCAAAGATGCTAGTGCCAATGCAACAGTACTTACCAAAAGAAAGGCTGCAATGGGCCAAAGAGAAAAAGGTATGGCATCTCATTTGAAGCTGACTCTGTCTGCAAGAGATTGGGGCAATGTGCTTCATCACCTTGATGCATGATGCTGAAGATGGATGCGCTGCTGCTGCTGCTGCTGCTGCTGCTGCTGCTGCAAGGTGGCTGGCGCCAGGCTTGCTCATGTCTTCTTCCCTGAGACTTGCAGTACTACACAACACACTTGCTTTGTTGCATGCTATTGTAATCTTTCTGACTGACATGACGCTGTAGCTTCCTGCACACCTACCTGACAGATATCTCTGAAGTCAATGCCTCAAAGTCAGATGATGTAAAGGACACATCAGCCAGGCACATGTGCGTATGCCATCAGCTTCCATACAGCTCGACTGCTAAGCCTCCTTTGAAATACGCTCATTCAAAGTTACTGTACAGCCAGTACTACCACTAGTAGTACTTCACATGGCAAGCTTGACTTATGTCAACAGTCACTGCAATGGTTGTGTGGTTAGTGGCATGTACATTGGCTTGTGTATTCTTGCCGAGTCTTGCGCATCTGATTGCAAACACAAAGGAGGGAGCGCTCTCCTTTGCTCCCAGGTATTATATTAATTACTGGTGCAGGTCACCGTCTCTTAACTTATTGGCAATCTATCAAGGTAACTTATTGGCAACTCAAGAATGCTGTATGCAATTGCGTCAAGTTGCTTGAAGCAAAAGCAATTTGCTGCTTGGCGATCTAGATCTGGACCTGCAAATCTTGGGGTTCCATGCAACTAATGTCTTATCTAATCATCAAGCTGACAGCAGTAAAGCAGAAATGACAGAGGTACATCAGCACAGGACATCTGCATATTTGCTTGTAATCAGCTGTGCAATACAGGCATATGCTCAAGCACGAATCACATAGGTTACATATATGGCAAACTGGCAGATGCCATTTTGGCTTGTGCATATGCCCAAGCACATGCATGTTTTAGACTTTCAGCACTGGCAACACACACCTCAGGAGTAGACAGCATCATGACTGTAATCACAGCCCTGAGGCGTGTCGTTTGCCATGAGAGCTTACGCTGTCAAGCTGGACAAGCCCACATCAGCACATGGTCTCTCTTACTTTGTGTGCAGGTAGGTGCCAGCAGGGTGTGCCATCGATGCAACGTTGCCACAGCAGATCTTTGCAGGTGCATGCAGCCATTGCTGTTACTGATGCTGACCAGTGATGTCAAGGAGGCAAGCTGCTGCTGCTGTGGCAGATGCAGCGGCCCATCAAGATGCACACACAAATGCACTGCAGGCTCGCTCATTTGCTGCTCCATGAAGATCCGAGGTCAGGAAGTGGGAGTCTGTAAATGGGCAAATGATAACAGCAGAGAATTAAGCTATTTGTGCACCATTGTTTATGGTGACTGCAGTCATGTGCTTTCCTTCTTAGGGAGGTTCTCCAGAAAGTGCAGCATTCTACATGCATGGTTGGGCTTTACATTGCACCTCACAAGGTGAGCAAACAAGCCCTGGTAAGTGTACATATGTGAAACGGTGCCAGGGGTTCTTCACAACGTATGCTGGAGCTGTGTTAGCGCATTTCCGTAAGTACTTTGCATGCTTGGAGTGTGACTCTGCAGGCAGCGTTTCGTCAGGTTTGGACTGTGCTACATTGAGATGTGCACCACCTTGGCCCATGAAGAGGCATTCCTGGGAAAGTGTGGTCCCTTCAGTGACAACATTTTTGGGTGTTGCTTGTATCTCTGACTCAATGTTCGGTGCTGAAAGAGACTGGAAGACTTTGGTATATTCGTTGACGACTTGGGGTTGTCAAAACCACTGTGAGGTTTGCTTTTGAGCTTGGGGCGAGCAGGTCTTCAATCAGTCAAACTTGTCATACAGTCAACTATGATTGGAAACTTATGAGAACCAAGTCTGAACTGCAGAAATGATGGTATGCAACAGCACAGTAGTTGGGGCCGCCCTGGCTATGACAGTGCAGCCCAAAATGCTGACGAAGGGCTTTCACCATTGCACCCATCTCCGTGATATGGATAATTCCAGTATGATGCAATATGGACTGCCCAGTGGATTTCAAGTAAAGCCAGAAACTTCTTTGGCACCACGCCCAACAGAAAAGCATCACCAAGACTGTCAAGCAAAGCTGTCTGAGAAAGTAGCCCACCAGGACTAGCAGCTGTTTCATTCTGAATTTCAAGAATCCATTGCCACCAAACTTTTTGGCGGAGGTGACAACCCCAGATTTTTAGCAACATAGCACTAGGTGCAGCATACTTGACCCCACTGATGTGCGTTAGATACCTGTCCTGGATGGATTGTAAAGCAGTCCGTGCATTCCAGTGGGGCTGTGCAAGCCTCACACTACACAGTCTTATTGCAGAGATGGTACCAGGATGCTGTGCACCAGGAAGAGTATGAGGTTGACTGTGCTGCCACACTACAGTTGAGATGCAGCACCACAACCCAAGAGCCTGCCTCGTTGTGCTTCAGAGCGGCGATACCAGAGCTATTATAGGAACCGCCATCGTGAAACGCATGACACGCAAATGACGGAACACTAAAATGCTTACGGGATGCTCAATTGTAGGAAGCTCAAACCTTGCCAAAGACAGCCAACTATCTGGTGAGCTGCTGTGCACGCACAACTTCCTCTGCAGCTGATCTTCAAGGTCTGCAAAGCAAACAGTGACGATCAGGTGAAACAAGGCCCCTTGCAGGCTTCTTCTGCGCTCAGGCCGCTTGGCTCCGTGTCACCCCTGACCCATCTAGGCCAGGGCCTAGGCACAACTAGCCCAGCGCAAACACCCTGCGATATTGTCATTCTCGCAGAAGCAACAAGCACATTAATTACAGAGCGTTTGAGCACAACTTTCAGGCCTTTTTGTTCAGAGTGTCTCGTGGTCCAAACACATGGCTTTCAGACCGTTGTCAGTTATATCAGCGGTTCGGCAGCCTGGCGACACTGAGGTAACTAAATCACACCGTCATGAGGGCCTTCGCCGGCGTTGTCTGGTCGCCGGTGGTCCTGCTGTACCCTTTCTCGGCAGACCTCAGGGTCCAAGGTTGCTATCAAGTTTCTGAGCTGTGTGCAGGACATGGCTGAGGAGCGAGCCAAGGTTGCTAACGCCAACTACATAGCGAGCCGGCGTTGGGATGCTGTGGTAGAAAGGCGTACACTGTATGCACAGGTAAGCCACCTGAGTGGTTCTTGTACGTTACTTGAGCCCGGTTCCCTCGCTTCCGTCCACTCACGAAACTCTGACTTTTGCAGGTTTCAAGGGACCACGCAGAGATGCAGTCGGAGCTGCGGCGAAGCGCGCAAAGGATTCGTGTTCTTGAGCAGGTGACCAGTTCTTGGGCTGTCCCAAGTATTGAAAAACAACTCGACCAAGCTGTTTCAGCTTGTGCAAAGCCCTTGCTCCAATAGCAAATTGACTCTGCTTGTGTTGCAGGAGCTTGTGGCTCTGAGTGCGGAACACAAGGGCTTGATGTCTGCTTATGCCAGCGTGGAAGGGACATCTTGTAACATAGAACATGGTCTCAGACAGGTCAGCGATCTTCCTGGCTCATAGTTTCAGCAGTAAATGCATACGGCAAGTTATGATGCTGTTATAGCAGCACATGCCGTATGTCCAGCAAGCCCCTGTGCCCTACTAAAGTGATTGCGTCGGATTTATTGTACACCTTCAGAATCTGCAGTACTGCTGGCCAATCAATAACAGCACTGTGGTGCCTGTACCAACAATCATTTCTTGGTGTTGTAGGAGATTGAGGCAGCAGACACGCAGAGGTCCAACATGCAACAATTCTACAAAAACCAGCTGCATGAGCAACATGGCTTTATTGCAGAGCTCTGCAAAAAGAATGAATCTCTGATGGAGGTCAGTTGTGATGTTGCTTGTCTGATGCTTATCAAGCTGTGCCATGGCCATGAATCAGTTGCCATCTGTCAATGAGTGCAAGGTTGCACACCTTGATGTCAGTCTTTTTGTTTTGTCCTGTCCTCACTTTGCCATCAGAGAACAAGCACTGAGGCTTGCAATGCAGAAGCAAGGCTCACATGATGCCATGTGTTTCACAGTCTTGTATGCCGTACGCAAGCATGTTTGGTTTATTTGCTGCATGATTGGGTCATTGACTTTACAACGTTGCACACCACAAAGTGCTGCTGCTGTGCTGATTGTGCTGATGTGCAGGACATTGTGATAGGTCTTTTGGCAGCTGACAAATCCGTTTTTTGCAGGATAAGGCAGCTTTGATTGAGGAGGTGGTAAGGCTGCGCCGCCAACTCAACATTGTCAACAGCAGCCGGGCTGCCCCAACCGGACCTGCAAGCATGGTGGGTGTCTGCTTCTTGTCACAACTGCCAGCTGTCAAAGCTTGAAAGTGGTTGGTGGTGTACCTTCTCTCCCTTGCCTGCGGCATCCCCCTGTTCCACAGGAATGCCCCCTCCCCATGCCCCTGTTTCCCCCTTTCCATCCCCCTCACCCCCCTTCTCCCAACCCCTGATTGCAGCCAGGACACTATCACTCAAATTCGTGGTGGTAGACAATGTGTAGCTAGGGATAGGCCCAGTCTGTTGCCTTGCTACAAGCAAACCTTGAGAGTCCCTGAGTAGTACTACAGCAGCTCTTGATGTCATGTATTGCATGTGCATGTAAACAGGTGTGTCTGTGTGTGTGCTGCTTGTGCATTCTTGGTGCTGCAAGCAAGTTGCAGTTCTGCTTTTGGTGATGGTGAGGTCTAAAGGTGTTTGTGTCGGGGGGTCCTGCAGCAACCCTGCAGGTTTTGACAATTGCATACAGTTTTCTCGCACAAACGCACTGGATAAGTGCATGTCTCATGACGATTATGGTCCCAAAGCAATGCAGCTTTTGCATTGTGCAAGCAACCACACTTCAAAGTCGTCCCCTTGCAGCATCACCATTGAACGCTGATTTTGGTGGTGCTGTGTTTGCAGGGGAGGTCTCCCTTTGGCTCAAGCATCAGTGGCATGTCCTTGGCCTCCTTGGCCTCCTCTGCAGAAACCCTGACTGCAGCCAGACCCGCTTCTGGTGTTGCCTACCTCTCCGGTGTTGACTCACCTAGGAGCTCTTCATCTGTGGCCAGTGATGTCTTTGAGGGTCACATGGAGGTGAGTGGTGGTTTTGCACCTTCTGGTGCTTGTCAGGCCATGCCAAGGCCGTGCATCAGTAGTCATTTGTCAGTAAATGTCAGAAGCACACCATTTCAGAAGCCTTGTAAAGCACTTCATTCCTCATGTTGACATCAAGTATCTAGCAATGATGCCAGCAGGCCTTGTTCTTTGATGTTTGCATGCTAAGCACAAGTGGTAATGCACTGTGTTGGTTTATGTTGATGTGTAGGGCATTGTGGTGGGTGTCTCAAACTGACAACATTTGTTCTGCAGGATTGGCAATCTTTCAGCCCCATCACCCATGAGCTGTCCAGAGGACCAAACTTTGTGCAGACCACCCGGGCTACATTAACCGGACCTGCAAGCATGGTAGGTGTCTCCTTCTTGTCACAATTGCCAGATGTCAAAGCCTGAAGACTGTTGGTTGTGTACCGTCTTTCCCCTACCTGACGTATCCCCCGGTTCTGCTGGAACCCCCCATCCCCATGCCCTCTTCCCCCCCTTTCTATCCCCCTCAGCCCCCTTGTCCCAAGCCCTCATTGCAGCCAGAACACAATCATTCAAATTCTAGTGACTACATAGTCAACAAGTGGCTATGGATAGGCCTCGGCTGTTGCCTTGCTACAAGCAACCCTTGAGAGTCCCTAAGTAGTACTGCAGCAGCTCTTGATGTCATGTACAACATGTGCATTTAAACAGGTGTGTATGTGTGCTGCTTATACATTCTTGGTGCTGGAAACAAGTTGCAATTCCGCTTTTGGTGATGGTGAGGCCCAAAGGTGTCTGTGTTGGGTGTCCTGCAGCAACCCTGCAGGTTTTGACAATTGCATACAGATTTCTCGCACCGACGCGCTGGATAAGTGCCTGTCTCATGATGAGAATGGTCCCAAAGCAATGCAGCTTTTGCATTGTGCAATCAACCGCACTTCAAAGTCCTCCCGTTGCAGCATCACCATTGAACGCTGATTTTGATGGTGCTGTGTCGGCAGGGGAGATCCCCCTTTGGCTCAAGCATCAGTGGCATGTCCTTGGCCTCCTCTGCAGAAAGACCCGCTTCTGGTGTTGCCTACTTCTCTGGCGTTGACTCACCCATCAGCTGCTCGTCCGTGGCCACTCACAGCTCAGATGTGTTTGAGGGTCAGATGGAGGTGAGTGGTGATGCTGCACCTTCCAGTGCTTGTCAGGCCATGCCGTGGCCGTGCATCAAGTCATATGTCAGTAAATGTCAGAAGCACACCATTTCAGAATCAGTTCATTCCTCATGATGACATCGGTGAACAAGCAATGATGCCAGAAGGTCTGCTTGATTAACTTTTGCATGCTGACCACACGTAGTATTCCTCCCATGCGCTCTCTAGGTTATTTTTCACACACCCCTTTCAGAACAAATGGCTAGATGTAGACCCAGGCTGTTGCGTTCTCAAACATTACTCACATGACCCTGACCAGTACTGAGGCAGCTCTTGATGTTATGTATTGCATGTGCAATCAAACAGGTGTGTGTGATGCTTGTGCATTCTTGGTGCCGCAAGCAAGCTGCAATACCATGTCAGTTGATAACAAGGCCCATTGGCACTTGTGTTGGGTGTCCTGCAGCAAACCTGCAGTGCTCTATTCAGCAATTGCGTACAGTTTTTTTGCACAACCCCACTGGGTAAGTGCATGTCTCATGATGGTACATGGTCCCAAAGCAATGCAGCTTTTGCAGTGCGCAATCAACTTCATCTCAAAGTCGTCCCGTTGCAGCATCACCATTGAACGCTGATTGTGATGGTGTTGTGTCTGCAGGGGAGATCTCCCTTTGGCTCAAGCATCAGTGGCATGTCCTTGGCCTCCTCTGCAGAAAGAACCCATTCTGGTGTTGCCTACTTCTCTGGCGTTGACTCACCCAAGAGCTGCTCATCTGTGGCCACTCACAGCTCAGATGTGCTTGAGGGTCACATGGAGGTGAGTGGTGATGCTGCACCTTCTGGTGCTTGTCAGGCCATGCCGTGGCCATGCATCAAATGTCATCTGTTAGTAAATGTCAGAAGCACACCATTTCAGAAGCCTTGTGAAGAAGTTCACTCCCCATGTTGCCATCAAGTATACAGCAATGAAGCCAGCAGGCCTTGTTCTTTGATGTTTGCATGCTAAGCACAAGTGGTGATACACTGTGTTGGTTTTAAGTTGATGTGTAGGGCATTGTGGTGGGTCTCCCAAAACTGACAACATTTGTCCTGCAGGATTGGCAATCTTTCAGCCCAGTCACCCATGAGCTGTCTAAGGGCCCCAACTTTGTGCAGACCACCCGGGCTACACCAGCCGGGCCTGCAAACATGGTGGGTGTCTGCTCCCTGTCGCAACTGCTGAAAGTGTGAATGTCTTCTGGGTACCTCTTTTGCCGCGTTCCCCTGCTGTTCCACTGCTTTGCCTCCCCTCTTGTCCCTCCCCCTTCCCATGCCCCTTAATCCTGCCCATACACGCTCTAGGTTCTCCTTCAGGGCTTTTCAGAAAGCAAATCACCAGGTTTAGACCCGGGCTATTGTGCTCTCACAAACTCTTGTGGCACTGCATCTGGTCATTGATGTGTCTAGACTCAATTACAAGCCAATTCATGCTACAATCAACTCTCAAAAGATTCTGACCCATAGTGTGGCAGCTCTTGATATTATGTATTGCATGCAAACGCAATCTGTGTGTGCTGCTTGTGCATGCTTGGTGCTGCAAGCAAGCTGCAAGTCTTGCATTTTCATCTGTGCCACATGGATGTGATGTCTTGCAGCAAACACTACAGTCTGATGCAAAGTGTGCACTATCACTGCAGGTCACCATCAGCGGTGCCCCTGCCACCACCATCCAGCACCCCTCCTCACCCTTGAAGTTTGAGTCCCCACCTGCTGAGCCGGATGCTGATGCAGCGGCCAACACCTCCAGCAGCCCTTCTCCCTCCTCTGTCACCACCGTCCACCCTGCTTTCCTAAGCGAGTTGCCAACTCCCAGGACTATTGTGACGGCGCTAACTGCCATCCGCACCCCCTTTGAGAGCCCCAAGGCAACCCCGGGTGTAGAGGCGTTGACCACCATGGGCATCTCCCCTAAGAGCCCTAAGGCTGTCCCCCTGGTCAATGGGTCACCACGCCCTGCTCTGGCCAACCTGACCAACAGGCTCACCCCACAGGTCACTCTCTTCTCCACCTGTTGTGTCCTTGCCGAGCATTGCACTGCGTTGTGTGTTTTTAAGTCTGCTTGCTGGTGTTATGTCAATGCTAATACTTCCTGTTAAGCCCTTGCATGCGGCTGATCAATGCTACTTTCTCAGTTCAAATTTCTGAGGTTGAGTATGGTGAACTTTGCCAACCTGTCAATCAAGTTTCACCAAGCAGTCAGCTGCTCTTCAGATGTTGTGATACTGAGGCGGTGGTCCATGTGGGTGCAGGCAAGGGTGACCCCTGGCCTGGCAGCCTCAGCCGAGACACCAGGCAAGGCCACACCCCCCACATCAGCTGCTGGGCGCCGCTTGTCTGCCCTCCTGCAGTGCAAGTCAGTACTGGGCTCCCCCTCACCGTGCCCCAGGCCTCGGACCAGCCCCCCCAGGGTGGTGTTCACAGGCAGTGAGTTTGCCTCCAGCACCAGAACCAACTGTGGGTCTGAAGCCTCCCCTGGCACCCCCTTGCATTGGACCTGTTGTCCCCCACAAGGGCACTTGGCAACAGGCCGAGGGCAATGGGCCGCTTCTCCATGGCCCTTCCCTCAGATGCAGCTCCCAGAGCAGTTGGCATCCCAGGTCTCTCCCCTACTGCTTCATTCCAGAGATTTGCGAGCAGCCCTTCAACTCCTCGAGCAGTTGGCATCCCAGTTCTCTCCCCTATTGCTTCATTCCAGAGACTTGTGAGCAGCCCTTCAACTCCTTCACTGCCCAGAGCAATTGGCAGCAGCCCCAGGGGCAGTCAATTGGGAGCCAAGGTATCTGGTCACACCCCCACAGCCCCCTTTGCAGAGCCCGCAGTCTCAGTGCACGGTGTGGTATCAGCTCCTGACCAGGGATTCAGTCCCAGCCTCTCCTTGCCTGAGGCCACCACCTCCTCTGCAGCATTAGTGCCACTGCAGTCGACCCCCGTGCAACAGCCACTTCAGGCACGTGGCCCCTCTGCACGCTCCGTGGCTGCTAGCAATGGCAGAACCAGGAGTGTGCCTAGCTCTGCAGTAGGCTCAGGTCAGGCCAGCAGGAGGTCAAGCATCTCCACCAATAGCATTGCTGACAGACCAGCCTGGAGCCCCTGCTTCAGCCGCTGCACTGCTTTGCACTCATGCCCCACAGAGGACATGAGTCCACACAGCAAGAGGCTCACCACAGCCAGCCCCCACAGGGCCGCTAGCTGCACCCCTCCCTCCCCTAGCCCTGTCAGGGCAGTTGTAGACAGCCCTGTTGTGGAGCCCAGCAGTGTGCAAGCGATCAGGCGCACTGGCAGCAATGCTGCACCAGCTCGCTCGATGAGCACAGCCAGGACTGGAGGCAGCACCAGGACTGCTGCTCAGCCCAGTGCTATCAGACCCACAGCAGCACATACTGGTGCTGGCAGAGCAGCTGTGCAGGGCACATCCAGGGCAGCCAGAGCAGGACAAATCAAGACAAGGTCAGCTGCACCTGTCCCAGCTGTTCAGAGACCTGCTACATTGAGATCCACAGCGCGCAGCACCAAGGCTGCAGCTCCCACACCTGCTGAGCAGTCTGTGGCAAAGCAGAGGGAAGCAACTTCTGGAAGGTTGAGTGTAGTGCAGAGTGAGTCTGAACTTGCACCTGCTGAGCCCAAGCAGACAAGGAGAGGCCAAGACAAGACAGTGAAGAAGAAGGGAGGCCCAACCACGACCCAGCCTGCACGCCGGGCAAAGGACCCTGGACACGTCTGGAGGTGCTAGATTGACCTTGCTTCTACCCGCTTGTAGCCATATAGTCACATTTCTAATCTACGGGTCTTTCATGCATGATGATACATTGGCAATTTCAGTAGTTCTTCAGATGGACTATACTTACTTGTACTCAAGGTTGCTGACTGGACAATCTGTTGTATCCATTAAAGGACAATTCTATTTTAGAGGTCTTCCATGCCTAATGGTACATTGGCACTTTTAGTAAGTTTTTGCAATAAGCATTTTCTCATCCAAGGTTGCTGACTCCAGATTGCTATTATTCACATACATATACCTAGTTTACTCAGTGTGATTTCGGGACAGAACAAACACAAAATTTGCACGGCATCAAACGATTATAATTCATCTAAGTACATGAAAGTCCTTAAAGCTTGTACATGAGTGGCAACACCGTGGGCTCACTTACTTTAGCAACACCAGCAAAGATAGTGCAGCAACAGCTTGCAAAATCCTCACTTGCAGATGTTTGGCAGCCCACCTAGTAACATTTGCCATATTGTGCCATGCCTGCAGCACCTCTTGATCTGCTACTTGGGAACCTGCTCATTCCTAAACTACCACTCATATGATGCATCCAAAGGTGCCGCTTCTGTCAAGCTTCCAATATCTCCAGTGAAAGCGAGTGCAGACATGCTGCTGAATGCTGCTGGCTAGCACAGAAAGGCTGCACAGAGACCTACCCATTGGGCAGCTCAACAGTTTTCCACACAAGATACTGCACACTCATGTCAGCTTTGTCGGCAGCTGCTGGTGTAGAGTCATCCTTTGCACAAGAGAAACGGTTCGTTACAGGTCTGACATTGTACAAATATGGTCGAATCTACAATACACAGTGTATAGTGAAACTTGAGTCCAACAGTTGCACAGAGCAGAGGTGGCCGCTACCAAGCAGGTATGTTCTAATTAGGATACAGCATGTGGGATACAGCATGTAAAGGGGTGGCATAGAGTCTCAGCTCCACAGCCTGAATGTACTGTCTGAGGCTGCAGACACCATGAACTCTCCACGAGGATCAAACACAACTGCTTGCACAGCATCTTCATGCCCGTGCAGCTGCTGCAGCAGCTCGCCACTGGAGGTGCTGTAGCACAGGACCTTGCTGTTGTCGCTGGCCACAGCCAAGACTTCCGAGCTGCGGTCAAAGCTACACTTGTTGAGGGGGTGCTCTCCTGCTGCCATGCTTCTCACCTCTGCAACCATCCTGACATCCCACAGCTTTGCAATGCCATCTGCATCTGTAGAGGCTACCATGGTTCCCTGCATGTACCATCGTATTTCAGTACATGTGTGACGGTGTGTACCTGATTGACGCTTGTCAGTGCATGTCATCTCTGTTTGCTGGTGTGGCATGATATTGACTGGTGTGGCAGTACTGTGCTTTCTGCCTGAGGTATTGTTATGACTTGGCTGTGAGGTGCACAGATGTCATCAACTGCCTGGCATTGCGCCGCTGTAAACGGGCACAGTTTGCTGCAGTGCAGCACCCAAGGCAAAGGCCTTCAGCTGCCCATATGATTCACATGCTGAACAAAGAAGACTTCCTTGGCGACATTTTGTGCATCCACACACACTGGAGAGGACAGAAAGTACAAACACCAACCATGACAGCTGCATAGATGCATCCAGCACCTGCTGTGCAAACACTAGAACTTTGAAACAGACCTGCACACATGAGGCACCAGCTTTGATCTGGAAGATCATGATCTCAGATCATGATCTCGGTTGGGATCAACACAATCAAAATCTGCACAGCTGAGTGCCACACAATCAACATTCTTCTGGCTGCATTGGAAACGCAAGGCGCCAGGTTTGGCATGGGAGGTACCTGGCAGTTGAAAGCCACACAGTTGACACTGTTGTGGTGGCCGTAGAAGGTCTGAGTGCAGAGGCCAGTCCGAGCATCCCAGATGGAGACTGTCTTGTCAGAGGAGGCAGTGCAGAGGCTGCTGCTGAAGGGCTGCCAGCACACCTCATTCACTGAGTCCACATGGCCCCTGCAATGTCATAGTCACACTATCAGAACTGTCGGTGACTTTGTGATACGGCTTTGATGAGTGATGATGCCAGATCATGCGCTGCTGAAGCTGCAGCAGAAGGGCTGAAGCACACCTCATGCACTGCATCCACACAAAATCTGCAATGACGCAGTGAGACTATCAGTACTTTTAGTGACTTTGTGATACGGCTTTGATGAGTGATGATGCCCAGTTATGCGCTGCTGAAGCTGCAGCTGAAGGGCTGACATAAACCTCAAGCACTGAGTCCTCACAAACCCTGCAATGACGAAGTCAGACTATCAACGCTTTCAGTGACTTTGTGATGGGGTGCTGATGAGTGATGATGCCTGATGATGCGCTGCTGAGGCTGCAGCTCAAGGGCTGAAGCACACCTCATGCACTGCATCCACACAAAATCTGCAATGCCACAGTCACACTGTCGGTACTGTTAATGACTTTGTGATACTGTTAATGACTTTGTGATGAGGCTTTGATGAGTGATGATGCCAGCTCATGTGTTGCTGAGGCTGCAGCTGAGCGCCAGCAGGCATACCTCAATTTCGAGTCCACATGGCCCCTGCAGCAACTTGGTAAGGTTGTCAGTGTTGGTTCATGTCAAGAGCTTGTTGAGGGAAGACATCAGATGAGATGTGAGTGTCACTGCAGCTGAAGGCCGGCTAGTACACCTCCTTCAAAAACTTTGCATGCCCCCTGTGCAGTGATGTGGTCAGAGAGCTACACCCAAAGCAGTTTGAGTGTTGTAGTCACAACTAATGGAGAGTTCAAAGTTTGATGAGTGATGACACCAGGTCACATCTTACAGTTGCTGAAGGGCTGCCAGCACTCCTCATAGGGCTGTTCTCACTTTGCCCCGGTGTCAGCAAAGGCACACAGAGATCAGTGCAGAGCCCTTGATCCAACTCCTCAAGATCTTGCAGCATTTGCTGTGAAGCTTTGCACTCACTGAATTGAAAGACCACATGCACAGTATGCAGTTTGGCATTGATCCTCATAGAGCTGTATCATACTCAGACAGTGCATGAGTCATGTGTCTTTGTGACTGGACAGTGCTCCAACACCTGTCATTTCAGTTAAGAGCAAGCTATGATAGACCTGTGCTGCAAGTATCCCCTTGCAGTACACATGCATTGCTTCTCTTCTGCAGCTGATCAGACAACTCCTCTTGTGACTAGTCCTGTCAAGCATCTGACCAAACCTCCACCTATTATTATCAATTACTAAGCACATTGCAGTGTGGAAGCTGCACCTGAGGCTCTGCCTGCACTTGGAGGTTGTGATGTCCCACAAGCGAGCGCTGTGGTCCAAGCTGCAGCTGGCCACAAAGTCCCCCAGGTCGTGGAAGGCCACCCCCCAGACCGCCTGGGTGTGGTCTGTGTAGGTGGCCACACAGCGCTGCTGCTCAAAGCTCCACAGCTTGACACTCGAGTCACCAGAAGCAGACGCCAAATGGCTGCCCTGCAACAGACATGCATGACAGTCAAGCTCCACAGCTTGACACTTGAGTCACCAGAAGCAGACGCCATGTGACTGCCCTGCAACACAAAGGGGTGACAGTCAAGCTCCACAAGCCGGCTGCAGTCTGTGCGTCTCTGCTGACATGAGTCCTGTGCAAAGTGTGTGCAGATGCATGGGTTTGACACTTGCTATTAAAAAGAGAGTGAGAGTGATGGTGTTGGCAGCTATGGGAATTGTTTGTGGGGCAGTGTGTGGTTGTGGCTGATCAGCCATGCCCACAACCAGCAGACCAAGGCAAATGAGTCAAGTAACGCAGGACTTTGTCAGCAGTCCATGCAATTTGGGCTGAGAGAGCAGCTACACATAATCAGTGATTTGTATAAATGTAATGCAATCAAGCTTGAGGCAGAGCTGTCGACATGGCAGAGTGCTAGAGCACACAAAAAGGAAAGAGGAACAGGTCAGCCTTTTGCCATCCATTTGGCGTGCTTGACCCCGCTTTCAAAGGGAGCTTGGAGCCCTTTACTTGCTGCTGATTGGCAGTGACGTACCAGCAGTGAAATCCAAACGCACTTATGACGTTGTCGCCTCACTATGACTTGGCATAAGTACAGTAGGGTAGAGTGTCAGACAGTGGGGGGGGGGGGGGTCAACCCTGAGGTGAAAGGTGACAGAAGGGGTTCCTGCCTTGGGTGAAAGGAAAAAGGAAAAAGGCCTACCTCAGGGGTGTTGTTTCAGGGTGGACAGTAAAGATTGGGTCTTGCCTCAGGGGTGGGTAAGTAACAGAAGGGGGTCTTACCTTGGGGTGAAAGCTGACCCCAGCCACCCAGTCAGTGTGACCCTCCCCACTCATGATGAGGTCCCCTCTGGGCAGGTGCCACATCTTCCACGTCTTGTCATCACTTCCAGTCACCTGCCAGCACAGCATGACAGTCAAAGCATATCAGTCAAAGCATGACAGTCAAATCATGTCAGTCAAAGCATGACAGTCGAAGCATGTCAGTCAAAGCATGACAGTCAAGCCATGTCAGCCAAAGCATGACAGTCAAGACACGTCATCCTTGACAGCCAGACCAGTGCATGTCAACTTTTTGAGCTTCAACTTCTCACATTAGGGCCAGCCTTTAGATACAATTCCCAGACTGTCAATGGGAGCTGCTAAGTTGGACCCATAGCACAGGCGCAGGTTGATGCACAGTGGTGATGAGCAAAGCAATGATGGGTCACACTGGAAGCAGACAAAGCTCGCCCACAAAGCAGTCCGGATATGCCCTTCATACATATTGCTATAGCCATAGCTATAGCTATGCATATACACATGTACATACATGTATACATACATGTGTACCCATATACATGTCTACAGACAACCACATACACGACAGGAGCTATTGGTGGGGGGGGGGCTAGGGATGGGGAGCATACCACAATGGGCTTGGTGGGGTGCATGGCTAGGCTGCTGACAGACATGAGGTGGCCCTTGAAGGTTTTGGCCAAGTTCAGGGCCTTCACATCCACAGGGGGGAAGCTCAGGCCAGCCACCAGGTTGCTGCGCACCCCACCCTGCACACACACTCACACATACAGTCAGGATCTTGAAGCTCCAGAAAGAGACTCTCCAGGCACAATGTTGTGACATGTCCAAGGCAATTTTGCTGATATTTTCAGGGCAATTTTACTGACATGTCCAGGGCAATTTTACCGACATGTCCAGGCCAATTTTGTGACAAGTCCAGGGCAATTTTACTGACAGGTCCAGGGCAATTTTGGGAATGTCCTCTAAGGCCACAGAGATGCATCCTTCCGTGATGGTTCAAATCCAGAGGCAATACCCCTCTGCTACCCCAGTCAGGCCTGGGTGCACTTGTCAAGTCTGGGTGCGTTTGTGTGACCAGTGTTGAGATTTGACAGAGTGCAGAGATTTGGTATACAGAACAGGAAGACACGGGTGCAGTTGGGCTGAAATGTAAAATGTGTGTTGAACATTAAATGTGAATTGTGAATTGTTGCAACAACCAGGATGCTGGGCAGCTTGTGCTCACGCATGCTGTGATCTCATTCCCTCTCACACCAAAGCCAAGAGATTTAGGTAAAGCACGCTGCAACATGTGGTAGCAAACAGATGCATGACTGCTCCTTTCCTGCACCTTCAACAAGAGCCACCAGAGTCCTACATCCGGTTTCAGTTGCGTTGCACACTTTATTGCATGCCCAGACAGTCTGAGGGCACGCACCTGATCAAAATTCCAAAACAGTACCTGCTGTTTTCATAGCTACACACTGTATTGCTTAGGTCAGCCTCATTGCCCGTGACCGAGAAGTGAGCACCAATGACAGGTCAGTTCTGGTCCTAAGTAGGCAACGCACAACAGCAGGCTTACACTCCAGTAGTAGATGGACAGGTTTGGTCCTAAGTAGGCAACATGCAACAGCAAGCTTACAGGCAGTGTGGCTCCCATCGGTCTGGCAGTCATGCCCTTGCCAGACTTGTTGAAGCCCTTCATGGTCTGCTGATTGGGGCTGCCCGGGGTGGCGGGCCCCCTCTGCTGGGTGGCTGCCAGGCTACCCCCTCCCAGGCCTGCCTGGCTCTTCATGGTGGTGCTGGGCTGAGCCCCCTCCAGAACCTTCACCTGCAGAGGCCAGTCACAGACTCTGGTGTCACTTCCTGACCTTACACAGTGAATGAAGCAAAGAAGGACAGACGTACGGTCAACTAGACAGACAGACAGGGAGGATACAAGCATAGATGGCAGCTTGCATGCAGTTGTAACAGTGCAACCTGTGAAGGGGTTGCATGCATGCTTGCAGGCACTTCCTGGACAATGTGGACTCTTCCTCAGGATCAAGCAAGCAAGAAAGTCACAACAAAACAGTATCAACTAAACGTACACTTATTAAATGATTATTACATTTTCCATTCATGTTGAAATTAAATGCACAG
>JAABUP010001143.1_pt1 | contig 56018 bp, 74 predicted proteins | sample 5559201 | NCBI WGS metagenome assembly JAABUP01 (sample SAMN10711887, study PRJNA513373) | rock metagenome | isolation source: Antarctica rocks | place: Antarctica | reverse complement strand
TGCCAGTCTTGGGAGGCTATTGTTAGGTCAAAGATTTTTCGACTCAACAGGTCTACAATGATTGGCACAATTCCTTTCTCCTCGGTTGGCACCGCTCCTCCAGGCAGGAAGTCTCTCTGTACGTCAATAAGTAGCAGGGCGCGCTTTACCATTGGGCCGACACTGCCACTCACGGACCTGTCCAAGCATCAGTTGATGCCTCATAGTTGGTCTCGCTGTGGGGCTCGCACTGGTTTGACCACATTTTTGAGACGCTGCATGCACGTGCCTGAGTACCGCAACCTGCTTAGTAGGCTTGATGCTCTGTGCCGACCGTTGCATCGGTGCATACCCTGACCCGGTTCGATGCATCGGTTCGAGCAAACCGTTACGGTACGGCACCGTAACACCGCTACCGCTGCAACCGCAGGTAGCAAGGTTGACTTTGACATTGCGCCACTTTACGGCGCGCTTAGGCTGGCCTTTCGCTTGAGTTCTGCCACAGCGACATGACTCAAGCGTGTGCGGGGCTGCAACACTGAACAGCGCGTACCTGGCCACTGTGATCTGGCCAGCATTGTCCAACCTGTCAGGAACGTGCACTTCGGTGAGCCCCTTGGCAACGTTTAGCTGGCTTGACCTGCTACATACCGCTGACGTTTCATATTTTTTGTGCAGAGGGCAATATATGTTGTGATGAAAAAATAAGTACAAGGTATGCACAGTGCCCTGTGCATGCGACGCACAAGCAGTGATTACTGCTGACTCAGTGCTGTGCGCTTGATCTTGTGTCTGACAAACAAGGAGTCTTCTGTGCCTGTACCACGGTCACGTGAACATGACCTGGAGATGTTTGGAGAGGACATTGATATTACTAAGCCTGGTATACATGTTTTGCGCTGTCTTGAAACACCCGAACTTCTGCAGGGTGCCTGGAACATGTGATAACAGCTGAGGTACCGTAATGAGCTGCCTGCAGATGGACCCTGCCTTTCAAATAAGGCACTGTTTACAAGTGACACCTTAAGTGCGCCTGTGGCTTTATATGTCATTGACAAGATCACGCAGGTCCAACATGTCAGGAATTCTGCCGGCAGACAGGCCACAGCATCCACAAAGTGCTTAAGGCCATCCAAGTTGTGCAAAGGCAGCTGGCTCAGGGTCTCAGATTGCAGCAGGCCCAGCAGCGCTTGCTGCAAGGACCCCAGCTGCAGTCAGTCAGTTAGTGCCTGTTGCTAGCTTGTCAGCTGCTGTTGCAAATGTCAACCAGGCCACAGTGCAGCAAAGCAATGTCTCAACAACACAGCTACAAACAAGAGCTTCAGCCTCTTCTGCAGTAGCTGCTTGCACCGAGCCTCCAGTGGCTGGTGCCTTAGGGACAGCTGTTGCAGCCTTCAGTGCAAATGACTTGACTCAGCATTGCATGGCAACAACACGGGTGAATGACTTAGCACCACCATCCTTCTGAAAGGCTATTGCACAGCATGTGTAGTTGTTGAAGCGATCTTCAGCTTATGCTGCAAAACATCACTGCCATAAGCGGTGATGCTTGACATTCTGACTGTAGGCACCACACGTAGCTGTACAGAGATCTTGTCAAAGTGCTGAAGCAAGGGATTTTCCAAATATATACAAGTAGAAGCCATGAGGCGTGGTGGCTCCTAGGGTGCACCCAAGCCACTTGTGCCTTTAGCAAACTGCAATATGTTTGCAAGCATGTCCAGCTGTTGCAGCGACATCTTATGCCATGTTTTTCATGTTAATGGCTCTTGTGCACCAAACCTTTGTTGCAGATCAAGCCCTGTTGGAGCATGCAGTTGCCATTAGACATTTCTGGTCAAGCCATTCATGAAAATACTACAATATGCTAGTGACTCTGTGGTTAGATTCTGTGATAGCTGCATTTACTCATCAGATTCCTGTGTCCTAGCAGTCTGTTTTGTTAGCCAAGCAGGCACAGTATCATATGCCTCTTGGTACCTTATGTCGAGTACTATATAGGCTATCAACTTTGGTTCATGAATCGTGATCACCAAGCACACAGTTAGCCATCAAGTCCTGTTGTATATATTGTGTCAAGTCAAGCAAGTCTGCACAGCTTATTTCAAACAGTCCTGGTATTTCGAAACATTGAAAGCTTGGAAGTGTAGCACAATCATAGTATTACCTGTCAGTCCTACAGTAAGTAAGGATATATGCAGTGAGCAGAGGAGTTATAAGCATTCAAGACGCAGATGCAGGCACTGTGTGTTATACAAATGTGTCTTGCTTCGTGCTGACATTGCAAGCCTCACTGAAAGGTGCTTGCCCAGATCACCTCACACCTGCTTCCTGCAGCTGTAGTCCAATCGCATTACATTTGCTGCAGAGCTGCCAGCTGTCTTGCGAAATGTCAACACCTGGTGTTGTAATCACTAGCAAGAACAGAGCGGGCATGATGTATGCCACAGATCCTCCTTTGATCAAGCATGGTGCAGGCTCTGCTGGACCTCTTGGTGGAAGACTTGCTGCCAATGACTTGCCTAGCATCATTGACAACTATGGCAGAACAGCCCTTGGCTGCAAAGATTTCTTGTGAAGCAGCAACAGCACGCGATTGGGTTGCAGGTAGTGGGTTGTGCTCCTGGGACCTGCTTGCATCATTGGCAGAATACAGCTCTGGCATCACCTTGCTATAGCCACCAAGTGTGCATGCAGCTGAGGCTGTTGCTTGCTGTGGAGCTGTGAATGTGCTGGCTGCAGCTGGGGTTGCAACTGGGGCTGCAGCGTCAGCACTGCCAATCCTTGCAAGTGCTGTATCATTGGATGCATGTTGAGGTTGCTTCCTCAGCATCTGTCTCCTCAGGGTATTCACAGAATTGAACACTTTCTGCACAATCACAACAGAGGGCAGGGCCAAGGCCTGTGGTCTACAAGGCAATGATGTGGCTTTAGATGTTGGGCGCGTGTGCATGATGCATTGTCCAGTAACATGCTGCCTACAAGGTGGTGGTGACACATAACTGCATTGCTGCAAAAAGCAGAAGAGCTGAGAAGCACCCACAGAAGTGAACAAAACAGCATCAGCCGCTGCGAAGCAGACATTTGTATTGCTTCTCCCTTCCACAGGTGCCTTGGCAACATCCTTTGCAGTGACCAGACTCTTGTCGTGCTCACGAAAGTGAGATCTTCACAGCCAATCCAGAGTTGCAGAATGGTTTGGAGCTGGGCTGTAGTGCTGTAAGGTAGCACTAATGCTCTGCAGTTTCTGCAGCAGCCAGCACATTATATATATATATATACCTACTATACACACAGGTACAGTAGGTTTCAGTCTGCCAAACAGTCAGCTGCTGGGCTGGGCACAAACCCACACATGACCTGTCCCTGGCTGAACACATAGGTCCGGTTGGTGTCTAGAGAACTAATGCTCCTAGTTGGAGACATCAACATACGTTTGTGGCTTGTGCATGCAAACATGGACGCAAGCTCACATTTGCATGCATGACAGGCCTTGAAGGAAATACAAGATGCAAGCACAAAGTTGATGCTGTCATTGCGACATATGTGTTTAATACTCAGGGACGCTGTTGAACCGATTGTAGATGACATTTGTCTTCTCCACTTATAATCAAACCAACAGGCCTGACCGGCAATGTAAGTGGAGACACTGACAGCCTTGACTTCCTCGTGCCTGCATATGAAGACACAAGCGGGTCATCTGCACTTGCACTTGAGTGGAGAGGCCTGACAATGTGTGTTGCTCAAACTGTAATGTGTCCGGCAAGACATGTGAGTGTGCAAGTAACTACCCCACCTATACTGCACACTTCACCCGTCTGGAACAAACCAGCACTTGGACTGGAGACACTGTTGAAGAGAGGCTTGTAAGCCTCATTTTGCTGCCGGCACACATGTCACCTTGCAGGGCTGCAGCACGCAACATCATTCACTGTATGACAGCTTCTGCATGACTGTACAGCAAGCTGCTGTCCGCTTTGCATGTTGCTCAGCAGAATTAGTGTAACAGTATCTGTAGAATAGAATACACTGCCTTGCAGAGCAAGAGCAAGAGGTCTCATAGCATGAGCTTTACCTGCTGCAGATGGCATCACACCTGGAAGGCGGCCAATCTGGACTCACAGGCCTGGATGAAGATGTTTGGTGGTTGGAGGCTGGAGATTCCCTGCCTGTACATCATCATACAACCCATTGCACGTTTCATTTCAGATGTGGATAACAGAGATGTTATTTGCACTTCAGTGGCAAAATGACACTGAAATCTGAAGAAATGTGTTTATAAAAGTCTCACCCTTTGGTAATGCCCAGGGCATGGCAAAGATGCTTGTAGGTTGTAGTGATACAGTTGTCCTCCAGGTGAACATCAGGAGGTCCTCCTCTGTCTGTGATCACACCTTTTATAGTCATCGTAAATGCAAGTCTTAAGCAAAACGTGCAGGGCCAAACTTTACCACTTTCGAAGACATCTTCAGTCAGGTCTATGGTGCCCCTGTCCAGTGACAGAAACTGCCCCGATCGAGTGTTGGACCCTCGAGAACATCAGTAAGGGCAACACCTTCGACACGTCGACGTCTTGCTAGTGGTAGGCTAGTCGGAGAGTCACTGCTAGAAAAATGTGCCTTAGTGAGCTGTAACAAGGTTGGGCGGGGCCGCAAGCCTGAGCAGGAAAGTCGGAAGCGATGCATTGACTCACCGAAAGATTAAAAGTAACCCAGATTGACCGGCACACAGCGACAACGTGGCTCGCCCAGCCCCCATGGCCTGTCTCTACAGTCAGACTGCACACATTTCACACATCAACAGCACAGCAGGGCCAACGCCACAAGTTATTTCGACTGCGTTGACCGAGTGGCGGGCCCCTGGCGGGAGGAATTACCGTGCCGTACCGTAACGGTTTGCTCGAACCGATGCATCGAACCGGGTTAGGGTATCAACGGATGCAAGCGATGACTGATTGTTGCATGCAGTACTAAAATGAGACAGGCATGGATACTTGGACTCACTGGCCTGAGATATGAGTACAACCTAGAGATGTTTGATCAAGCCGCATACAATGCTCCTGTGTCTGCGTTGGAGCTGTGTTGTTGATTGAGGGATTGGTTTTGAAACTTACAATCGCGAGCAAGCTCGATGAATTGAAGGGATTGGAGCAAGTAAAAATAAATTGAAAGAAGATGCGTGTCAAACCGTAGACATGACATGCATTGGATGTTTGGTTGAGCAGGCATACTTCACGTCCTGCACTATACAACAGAGCACGGCATAATACAGTGTATAGTGCATTCACAACAACTGACCTGAGAGCACTCATCTCACAGGCACAGCCTGCTCAGCTGGCATGGAGCTGCATGTGCACATTGCACCTCAATGCCAGCAAACAAGATCAAAACACAACACTGCAGCAGAAATGTACAGATTTCCTGACATGTACACGACAGTCACTGGCTGCCTCATGCTACAATTCAAGGCACAGAACTTCAGATGTCACTTGCTGCTTGCTTACCCTGACCTTTAAGTAGTAATATCAATCAAGTCTATGAGCTCACACATCAACAACATGAACCTTTCTTTCATGTGACCCTGGCAAACCCAGTATCCCTCGCACGCACTGCTGCAGCATCTTCACAGCATATCACCGCATGTCTTCATGCACTGGCTGATCAGCATCCATATCTTCCAAATCAGGCAGAAACTCTGAGATATCACGCATGCTTTCAAGGCCATCACTCTTATTAGACTCGCCCAGCTGCCTGCGCACTCGGCTGCCAAAGCTTGCAAAAATGTTTCCAGAGCTCCAGCGTTCTGCAAAAACCCTCAAAATCAGTTGCATCTTGATTTGTGACAGCTTGCTATAGGAATCTTTCAAGCATCCTTCAACATGAGTCTGGCTTGGCTGACAAGCACACTTTCATAATGTGATCACTGCATGCAAACCCTATGGCAATATGTAACTGGCAACATGTATCTGGCATGTATCTGGAGTTGAACCATGAGTATGTTCAGTATACTGAGAGAGACAACACAACAACTGGTAACACAAAAAAGGCAAGTTGCCCACAGGGTCGGACGAATTGGCTGCGACGCACCTTTCTGAGCCCACCTAGCTCGAGCAGGGTCCACATTGGGGATGAGCTCGCCGCTGCTGGGATGAGGATCCAGGTCTAACTGCACAGGAGGGGAGGCTGCAGGGCTGCTGCTGGCCTCCGGGGACCTCCAGTCATGGTCTGAGGGTATAGGAGAAAAGCGCACATGGTTTCGTAGTGGATCAACCCTGCTTACACATCAGCACTATCATCAGAGACCACAGCAAGGACTGACCCTTTTGGTACTTGGATGTATCAGCAAAGAACGGAGCACACGGGTCACAATCTGAAATCAGGTCAACACGATGAAGGCTGCAACAGTCTTGCACAGATTAAGGGTAGAAGAATGATTGTAAAAGGTAGTTTCTCAGCTGTTGCTGAAGTAGACAAAAAGCTTGAGTTTCAGGATCAAGGGCAGCAAGCGACAAGGAGTCTCAGGACCAAGATCTGTGCAAACAAGTAACATGGCAAGTGTTGTCTAAAGACAGATGCACAGACGTGCTTACCTAGTATCATTGAGGTAGTTATGCAGCTGAGGGGGGGAAAGGTTTGCAGGGCTTGCAGGGGGCCGCCCACTGACGCCCTCAGGGTTGGAGGGCGCTTGTGACCTCTCTGCCAACAGATGCATGCTGTTTTCTGACAGCAGATATGGCTCTTCGAAGATTGCGTCCGACACATTCGGCAGATCTGCATGGCCATGTACATCAGGACTTTAGGTATGCATGCAGTACAGGAATTTGTATACTGGCTCATATGATGTGCACACCACTGTCATCTGGTGGTAGCTTGAGGCTGCTTCACACTTCCATTGGACATTTCCCTTGTGTTGTTGCAAAGTAGGGAGGCTAGCCCGAGCATATATTTACAATATACAAGAGCCGATGCCCCCTCACAGGGTAGGGCCTCAGCAGGACTTGCTGGCAACCATTGGGGTAGCCTTGTACACTAAACCTATCATGACCAGAATAAAAACCTTGCAATATGCACAGGGCATCGTGTACGTTCACACATGTACAGAGATACGTATACACCAGCAAATTGGGCAGGCTCAAGGTAACTTCACATAGCAACCCATACTCCAGGTCATGTGTCTCACGCACACTACAAATGTAGCATCTCACCTGGGCTTGTGCTTTCACTGACGTAGGTGCAAACAGAAGTGGTAGCCCTGTGAATGTGTATGCTGTATACGCAATGGGGATGTGTTGCCAAATTTTGGGCATGAGCTGAAACCGTGATCACAAAGATGAGGACACGCTTACCATGCAGGTGGTCTATGATGTTTTGCTGCAGATCAGGATTGCCAAGCTGCCGATGCTGAGGCTCTGCCGACTCCTGTTGCTGCTGCTGCCTTGCTTGCATGGGCTGGCCCCCTGCACCCCCACAACACCCTCACTCACTCCTCAATGCACACAGCCTTGGTTACATGTTACAAGCAGATGCATTCCCAGTTTGCTTGACTTTTGCTCGAATGTATCTTGCATTCATGCTGCTCAGCCTTGATTCATTCGGTCCCAGCAACTGCCTGCCAGGCTACAGGGTGTACGTTATGTTCACTGCATGGCCTGTCATTTGGTGGATGACCAGCAGTGAGTGGTGAGTGGGAAGCACTGAGTGGTAAGTGGAGGAGAGTGGTGAGAGGCGAGAGGAGAGTGGGTAGGTGGGGAACGGTGAGTGAAGAGTGGTGAGTGGACAGTGACGAGTGATGAGTGATGAGTGACGAGTGACGAGTGACGAGTGACGAGTGATTGTGATTGGTAAGAAGCAGCAGTGCAGCCTACCTGAGGTGGTTGGACCCATGTGCAGCTGAGCGGGATCAGAATCCTGGTGGGCTGATCCCCCAAAGGGAGATGAAGGGACCATGCTGGGGCTGCTGCCGCCTGAGTGCTGCTGCCTCAGCATCTGCTGCTGCCTTGCAATCTCTGAGGATGGGTTTGCAAATGCAGAGCTTGCCTCGGGTTGTTGCTGCTGCTGATTTGGTGCACGCATACGCTTGGGACCTACATGATAAAAACGATAAGTTAACGCTTTCCAGCTCATGATGAGCTAGGTATGTGCAGGACAAGTCTTGTCTCTCCAGAGTAGCCAGTCTTCCCTGCATCTCTGTAAAGCCTACTCGTACGACCATAGATCAAGGAAAACAATGTTGGTGTTTGTGTCAGCTGGGCATGAGATCTGCTTCTGCTGCTGGTTGACAAAACTTCCGAGCAACAAGTCGCCAAGATGGCTCCCAATCAAGGGACAAAGCTCAGGCAGAGCTTGGATAGACAAGTGCTTTGATGCTGTCAAGAGCCGTGAGGCAAAAATCCTTGCCAGGGCAACCAACAGGATGTTTCCTGTGAGGTAGAAACAAAAGCTGGCCAGCAACAGCAGCCATGGCAGACTTGCAGTGCTGCGTGGCAACACTTTTTGAGCAACAATAGCTCACCAGGCTCAAGGTATCCAGAGCTGACCCTATCCAGCTCAGCAGGCCTTGCCAACTGTCTGGCCAAACTGTCAGACCTCAAGCTTGGGTGAAAAGAGTGATCGTTGGGAGTGCTTGACGGTGCTGAGTTCTGGCTGAGGGCAGGGCTGTTGGCATCAGCCCCTGAAGAGGTGGTCATGTGACTGCCGAAGGGGGCAGGACTGATGCTTGGAGATCCTTGGCTGCTCAGGCTTTTCTGAAGATCCTGTACAGACACACATACACCTGACAGGTCATGTATGGCCACCAAATGTTGCCCAGGACAGCGTTACCTCTCACACACATGCAACTGTACATAAGCGACCGCGCAGAGTATACGACCAAAGTATACTGCTGCTTACAAGCAGCAGATCGGTATGAGTCTGCTGATAGGCACATCAACAAGCCCCATGCCTTGACCAAACATGATGTTCACACAACTCAGAGGCTCCCCGAGCAGAAACGCCTGCTGGTAATCCCCAGCCATTTATGAGATGATGAAATGGAAACGGAAATGGGCATGCGACCCCAGGTCTTGCTTTGTTGAATGAAGCTCAACACACGAAGAGACAGTCTCGAACTTCCTGGTGGTCGGATGTTAAATGACTGCAGGCTATTGAGCAAAATGATTGCTGGCTATTGAGCAAAAGGTGTTGGATTCAAACCCAAAGTCTGCAGATGTTGACACATTTTGATACCTTGTTGATGCTTGACTGTGCCTGGCCAATAAAGAAAAGTGTCAACTGCCAGCTTTGCATACCTGCAGCATCCTGCCCTGGTCAGAGAATTGATGAGGCAGCGTTCCAGAAGCTGCTCCTGTAGCTGAAGGCCAGTGGCTCATGCTGGTGGAAGCTGCCTGGGAAGTTGCAGGCTGCAGCAGCGAGGCCGAATGCGATGGGAAGATGTCTGCCATGGAAGTCTGCTGTGTATTGAAAAAGGGGGAGTTGCTGGAAGGTAGTGGGAAGCCGCTGAAGCCATTGCTGGATGGCTGATGACTACCAGAGCCAAACTGAGGGGGCCCTGCATGCTCAAAATGGCATTCTTAGGAGCCCATACTTCAAGTACAATGTTTGACATAACAGGCTTTTGATGACATGCTCACGGTAACATGCTTTCACTCAATCAATCAATCAATGTGCGTCTCCTGTTTTTAGGACTCATCAGGGGAGTCAACAGACAATAACCGGGGAAGTAACATGCACTAAGCACTAAATGATAAACATTAGCTGTAGGTAAGTACTAAAGGTCACATGCTTAGGTCAACATGCTTGACGTAGCATGTGTGACGAACTGTGCACACTGCAAATGTGGCGAAGGTGTGAAGAGTACTGGTGGCATACAGCATCAACATGCAAGACTGGAAAATGCGTTGATGAGCCAAATTGCTCTTTCCAATCCCAAAACATCCCAAAACATGTATACATTTACAGAAATGTCCATCCTGCAGCGGAAAAAACTGTAGAAACGCCTGGGGACAGTAAAAACGCATTTCTACATTGGGGAGATGTTTTAGGACAATGCAGTAATGAGCCAAGTTAGGCCATGCAGGCCTGCTGAATAAAGTTTTGCAACATCAGCTGCAAGGCTGTGCTTGCAGCAAGCTCTTGCTAACATGCAAACGCCTGATGCTAGCGCCTGGGTGCTTCTCAGCATGAAGGTCCACTGCAAAGTGGATGTTTCTCTAGCGTAAGTAATGTCTTCGCATCCTCAACGGCAGTGTCAGAGCTAAGCGGCAACTCAGTCAAAGTGAGACGAGTTTGCGCATGGCATGAACTGATGCCATATGTAGATGCCTGCAGGGTGAATGTTCACCTTCGTTGCTCTGGAAGGGCTGTGAGTACTGCCCCAGGGCAAAAGGGCTCTCAGACCTTGCTTGTCCTGTCAGGGGCTCACCACCAATCTGCCCTGCCCCTGTCAAATGAGGGCTACCGCCGATCTGCCCTGCCCCTTGCCAACTGGCAGCACCTGTCAAAGAACCTGACCTGTTCTGTCCCAGAAGCTGACCCAGAAGTTGCCCAGAGCCTTGACTGTTGCTTGTGCTTAAGTGCCCTGACTGCCTGGGGCTGACCCCAAACTGCCCTGACTGGCTTGGACTGAAAGGCAAGTGGCCTGACCCTTGGTTGAAGCCGATAGGCAGCTGCCCGGAGCCCTGACTGGGACTGATAGGCAACTGCCCTGAGCCCTGATGCTGGCTACCAAAGCTGGACCCACTACCAAGTCCTAGTCCATGATCCAAATGTCTGTTGTCGGGTATGGGTGCATACACAGTCTGCACAAAAATGGAGCAGGTCACACAAATGATGCTTGATCAGGAACAGAAAAGGCATCATGATGAGGCACATCAGATTGCAATGTAATGCACCAGCCAGCGAAATTTGGAGTGTGTCTGCTCACGGCAATTGGCAGCAAATGCCTTGCATGGCCTTTCAGCACTGTTAGCAGTACATGAAGGACTGCAAGCTCTCACTACGTCACCAGCACGACCGTGGCATGTGAGCATCTGGAAAGGCAGCATTGTGCAAGCCAATCACCAAAATGGAACAGCCAGATGGAGCCCTAGATGCAGCCCATGCAACATGTCACCTGGCCAAACTGCATGCACGACAGTGCCATTCTCAGCGTGTCATTGGACTGCAGACATGGGCTCTGACCGACAAAAGCCTTTTACCTGGCCAGATTACATAAAAGAGTCCAGAAAGGTAGCGCTGTCCACAACCTAAGAATCATCATATCTTGAGGTTCAACAAAATAGTAAGAAGCAGTGAACAAGTACCTGGCCGGGTTGCATATGAGAGTCCAGGAAGGCAGCGCTGTCCATATCTCTGATGCTCCAGTTGGGGTGGTCGGTGGCCTTCCAGTCTTCTTTTGCCTTGTGGATGAGGCGGCGCAGGGCCTCCCTCTTCTCCCCCTGGGCCTGGCTGCAGGGGGTCAGGTCCGGCTCTGTGCTGCCATTGCCAAGCACCTTGTGCTGCACCAACACTGCAACACCCACAGAAGCCTGCTGGTTACAAGAGCCCATGCCCCCTCATGGGGTAGGGCCTTAGCCTCAGCATGATATATGCTGGCAATCTTCCGGTTTTGCCTTGTACAATAGGCCTATCACAACTAAATAATAATAACCATGAGGCTGCTGGTCGCACACTGCCCTTGACATGAGGTCATTCTTGCTCGACGGGCTTTGCACAAGATCTGCCTGATTGTGCTAGCCTGAAGGGTGTTGCTAGGCTTTGGAGTTGTGCCAGGCTAAAAGCTTGTGCTGGGCTTCAGGGTTGTGCTAGGCTTATAGGTTATGCTAGGTTCTAACGGGTGCGTGCAGTCCTGCCCTGTGTCGAAGTCTGTCACGCTGAGTGAAGCCACCTTGCATAGCATCATCAACCAGCATGCCACATGGTTGAGTGTATACCACCCCTTGGTGGTCAATGATGGCAGAGAGGGCAATCACATATTCCACCAAAAGTGCTTCATGAGACTACAGTTGGCATTGCCTGATGCATCACACCAACAGCTGCTGCATGCACAGCAGCATGTATCAAAGTACAGTGGTGCAGCTTTTGTAAACGTACAGTGGTGCAGCATGTGTAAAAGTACAATGGTGCAGCATTTCTAACAGTACAGTGGTGCAGCATGTGTAAAAGTACAGTGGTGCAGCATGTGTAACAGTACAGTGGTCCAGGAGCATGCAAACAATGGTGCAAAGGTGGGGTGCTGACCATCAGGATGCTCCAATTCCACCCTGGCCCTGACACTACGGTACAGCAGACCCCCCTCAATGTTGTTGGGCTCAGGGTACCACATGCGCAGCCGCTTGTCATTCTCCACGGCCAGAGCCACATGCTCCCGAGCCTTGTTGGGGATCAGGAACTGCTTCAGCTTCTCGTTGAAGCGTGGGTCTGTATTGGACAGCTCTACCAGCTGTTTGAACTGGCCCACTGCATGAACGCAGACACAGAGTGGGAGAAGCGAAAGAAAAGAAAACGGAACAGAGAAAGGAAAACAGCAGACACAGAGTGCAAGAAGTCGCCAAGCATGAGCACAAAGAGCGGCATCTGAGTTTGTCTGGAGTCAGGATGTGGAAACTTCAAGAGTATTCACGGAGTTTGGGTGCAAGAAAGAGAGCCGACTGCACTTGTTCATCGCGTGGGTCATCAAGTTAGATGCAGGCAGACAGTCAACAGAAGGACAGCAAGGATTATGCTGCTCACAAAGTTGACACCAAGGCAAAGGTTCATTTCAGCAGCTCAAGAAAGTGCTAACAGACAAATTGTAACTATGTGGAGCATTACAATCAGTATGACTGCTGCATGCGTGTCTCGGATGTCACACTTCTCAGCAGTGTAAGCCATTGGTCCCATACCTGTGGTGATGCTCCTGTCAGGGAAGACTAGGTCATGCACTCCAGAGGACTCTGCAGCTGCCTGGATGTCAAGCAGCTTCTTCTGAGTCTTCTCGCCAATGTCCTCAAGTTTACTGACTGGATCATCCACACAGGGGATCTCTGCTTTGACTGCTTTGGCCACACGTGGAGTTGCCACCTGGCAACAGGATTACAGGCTTCAGCAGTTGACAAGTTTCATGCATGCGATGTTATGCATGCCTTAAAATGGCACCTGTCACAGCTCATTGCAGCTGTTGTGACAAACCAATCAAACATGCAATTCATACTTGCTGTCCTTGGGAATTATCAAGAGGGCAACAGACGATGACTGGGAAAACAACGTACACAAAGCACACAGTATGCAAAAGCATTGTGATGAAGACTATACAGAACTTGATGGGCAACCAGGTGCCAGCAGCATGAAGAGCAGCAGCAGCAGCAAAAGAAATTGTAATCTATCAGGACCATGGATGAGCAAGGAGCTCATGCAGAATGTGCCACACAATCTGCTATTTTGAAGGCAACCATCATGCACTGTGTGTCTGTGCTGTCCTACACACAACACCCTGAGCACATACAATAATTACTTGCTGTGCTGTGCTTGTATCAGCTCATCTGCCTTGTTGAAACACTGCTCTGAATGACGCAGCATGCCCCTTACAGAGACAGTCTCTTGCAGAGAGCAGCTTTGATGGCCTTTCTGGCAAGGCAAGGCTGGAGGACTAATGATGACTCACCACAAAGTCTTCAGACGCCACAAAGGTGATGTAGGGCACTTCAACGCCGGTGTGCTGGTTGACAGCCCTCACCAAGAGCTTGTAGGGCGACTTCTGCCCGCCCAGCATTGCCTCAGAGCTCACTGCAGCCATCCAGTTTTACTTATGACACAAAAAACGTGCTGTGTATGGGACACATGCAAAGCAACACGTAGCTGTACATGTTCTCTAAGTGTCAGTGTGATGTAGCATGAGCAGAGTATTCTTGACTAGCAAAACTGCAGTGTGGCACAGTACACATGCAAGAGGTTCAAATAGACAAAGCAACCATGAGAGCAGTACTTGTTGGTGAGGAGTGCTGATGGCAAGCAGCAACAGAGGCATGACAACAAGCTCTGTAGATTTGAGCTTCTGAAGGACAGGTGAGCATCTTGCTATCATGCTGTCTCTCTGACACAAAAAGGACTGTGCACTGGCATCATTGCCTGGCCACCAAATACAGGCTCACTTGTGGATTTGCCACCAGAAGGCAGCCCAGTCAGCCCATCCTATCTAGCTAGCGACAGTACCAGCCTCAAATGCGCTGCTACTGTTTTCAGCCACACAGAAGAAGCTGACTGGGCCGGCTTCTGGTGGGAATGCCAGTGCAGAGGCAGCAGCATTGACATTGGTCTCATTGCGTATATACAGGATTGGTAACACACACAAATGTATGTGTCACAGCCCTACATGATGGTGCTGTTGCAGGGACTGAGCTCAGTGCAACAGTTTGAAATGTGTGAGTGTGGTAGGTGGTGGGTGTGGGGCCTACCCTGCACATTGAGGTCTGTGCTAAGCACAGCCTGGCCGCGGGGAGTGAGCGACATCCTGACCCTCTTGTCTGTGGTCAGAGTTCCAAGCCTGCCAGGGTTCAGGAGCTCCTTACCCTATATATCATAAGCTTTGTTGCCTCTATTGCCTCTGCGTGACACTTTATGTGAGTTGAATGGAACAAGACGATCACACTTGCCACAAGGCGGACAGCTTTCTGGTGGTGCCACACTTTTCAGTTCCTGCTCAAAGCTGTTTGTGACCTGAATGGTTCTTTTGGACATCTGGTGTAATGGATAGCAATGATAGGATGTTGAGGTGCAAAGGTGTTGACAGAGATGTTGTATGCAAGTCACCTTGGGTGTCAGAAACAGCTCACAAGATGCCATGTCTTCCCCTGTCTCATGCAGAGCAGCAAACTTCTTGCCATCCATCATTGACAGCTGCACATTGCAACACAGTCAGTACATTGACATTAGGTATTGCAGTCAATCTGTGCTACTGGAAGAGCAACATCTTCAGACAAGTACCTCGAGCTGGACATCTTGTAAGAGCTGAGGGTGGGCCAGCTCTCCAGTAGCAGCATTTACAACCTCTATTCTGATGCTGGCACCACATTTAGACTTGAGAGGGTTCTTCTCCAGATACTTGGAGGCGAAGTTGACAGAGTCTGGGCAGCGTTTGTTAGGATTCTGACAGCACAAGGCACAACGAGGGTTGAGACAAGTCAGATTCCTGCAGATAGGCAGGCGAACCAGTAAAAGACCATCACGGTCACCTGAATGTAGGTCTGCACGACAGATGTTAGCATGTCGCGTCACTCACTGGCAGTCGTGCCGGAAAACGAGCTTTAGTTGCGAACTTGATCCGTCCCGAGACTCAGAGGCGCACAGCTCGTCAAAGGTGGCCGCTACTGCGTCTCGCAAATCAACTGCGCGTACCCGCAGTCGACTGGCTAACGCTGGTGCAGCAGCAAGCCTGTTGATAGCACTTCTCAAGTACTCCTGCATAAACGGCATTCCTGGGTCACGTCATGTAGACCGGTACATCTGCCGAGCGATCGTGCAGTGCTCCGCACCTGCAAAACTTCAGGCGCTATATGCTGTAGTTCCGGAGGTGGCAGCGCAAAAGTCATCAGTGCGCGCTTTGACTCTGCCAAGACTATCAACGGATAGAAGTCATGAAGCCCTCAAGACTCTGGCGAGCCGTTCCTCTGGGCTGACGGCACAAACGACCAGCCAACCTCGTTGAGTAGCTGCTGGCGACAATCTGGCCCTGTGCTTTTCCGAGAAGTGCGCTTTTGCAACTTCGCAAGAGACTTTACGATCTCACCTAAACACGCTGTGCGCAAGTCGAACGGGGTAAGTTGATCTTCCTATCCCTACCGACCCTCCCCCCCGCTCCCCCAAACCCGTACGGCCAATCTTCTTGTCAGGCGGTCCCTGCTGTTTTGACTCAAAACTTTTGAGATCTTATGCCCATGCAGTTCAAAGAACATCAGGACGTACGCGCCAAGTTCCCATGAGCCCTTTGATTCCAACCACAATCACTGCCTAGTGTTGATGAATGTCAAACGTTTAATTAACACTGATCAGGGTAAAACAGCTTTAAAACACACCCAGGAAGCACGTACAACGTGATCATGTGTGAAAGCACACAAGCACATGCATGTCGTGCTATTCTGACAACACATGCCGTCAATCTTGCAGAGACATTCTGCATGCTGGCACAACTGGTTTCGGAGCATATTGCGTCTTTTTTCGCAGCGCTAGCGACATTGCATATGCTCAATTCGGGAAACAAGTTCACGTGCAAGACGAAGGTGCTGCGCATTTCGTCGAGATGCCGAAGGTTACGATTGCCCGGTCGTATCTTGCAGCCTACAACACGGCACAAGCAGCAGGATGGGCCACTGCATTATACTACTGTGTCTCCAGCTTCTGGTCCGCTGATGGTTATGCAACAGTCTACGAAAACACCAACGCTGTCGTGAGTAGGTATACTCACCACCTGATGAGTGTGTAAAGGCCCTTGTTATGTTAAGTCACCTCCCTGCACTGTATGTGCAGGATGCTTTCAGCTTCTATCCGCCCTGGAGATCTTGCACGCAGCAGCAGGTTAATTGCAGAGCCTGCAAGAAACAAAACAGGCAGTACATCAGGTTGCTGGCATGTGAGATTAAAATATGGACTGTTTGTCCTGCAGGTCTGGTGCGTGGCTCGCCACTAACAGCCCTCATGCAATGGTCAGGCCGGTCTAATGTTCTGTTCGTTATCTTGCACCGCATTCCACAGGTAATAGTCAAGCACTGCATCAGCCTCAGGATTTGATCACTATGCTGATCCCAAAAATCCTGCTCTTCAAGCACAACAATTACATGACCTGTTTCTGTGAATGCTGATCATCCATGCAGTGTGCATGTTCTGTGCTTGTCAACCAGCTGGCATACCTGCAATCAACATCGCACATGCATGAAAAGCAGCTCTGTCAAGCTTGATAGCCATCTAGATACACATGGTGTGTCATGTCTGCAGCTGTGGACAAATCCTGCAGCTGCTGTGCTGATTTATGTCTGGGCCTTATCAGAGGTACAGCACGATCCCTCTGGCTTAGTCATGTCCACTTGTTTAAATGTCAAGCCACCTGTGCATATGGCGCCAAAGAACCATGGCATTGCAAACCTCAGATTGCAAAATTTGCAACGGCACACTTCTGCCCAGTGCTCTGAATGTCAAAGTGAAGAAATTCAACCAAGCGCGGGTAAACGGTGGGAGTAACTATGACTCTCTTGAATGGTAGGAGAGAATAGGCAGCCTGAAAAGGGTACTCTGCCTACTCATGTGACAGGCTATCTTATGTTGCCAGCAGCAGACTTGCAGACTCAACATGCAACAGTGAACAGTGGTGAATGTTTACAGGTGGTACGGTATCCCTGGTATGCCACTAGCGTGCTGAACTGCTGCCCTTCCTGGCTCACCTGGCTCAGGTCTGCACTTCCACTCTCATTGACAGACATAGACACATGTATGCCTGGCAAGCATTTATATTGCATGTGTACTGCGCGAGTAGTATACTACATGTGTACCTTGTGTTGCATGCGATAGAATGACTGGTGTAATGCAAGTGCGTGACACATGTTTCAGCAGTCTAAAGGCATTGCCAGCACATCATTTGTGTCGGATGCTGTGCAATCAGAAGTAGCAGTGATCAGCCTGAATTGCAAGCACGCAAAACACGCAAATAACCACTGTCTTTCCATGAAATATCATTGGAAAGACAGTCAGGCTGATATATTGAATTCTCTGATTGGGGCTGTCATACTGATTCAGGTACACCCTGTTCATTCCACTGTACCCTGTGGGCATGCTAGCAGAGATGGTCCTCATGGTCAAGGCTTTACCATTCCTCAAGAGCCAGAAGCTGAACAGCGTTTCTCTGCCAAATGTTCTCAACTTTGGTTTTGACTATCACATGTTCATCCAGGTGAGCCTCCTTGCAACCTCTGCAGATACATGGTTCCATAGCCATGCTTTGGCTGCACACCCTGTCATCTGCTTAAAAAGTTGTTGCAGTTCAATTGCTCTGCTGCAACAAGGCACATGACACTGACATGCCCATTTCCCATAGCCATACTACCTATGCACCCAGTCACATTTGCAGGCTTTCAACAATACCTCTTTTGAGACTGAATGATGCAAATGGATGCTGCAGGGTTTGTTGTTTGTATACCCGTTCCTATGGTTGTTTCTGTACCAGACCCTATTACATCAGAGAAAGAAGAAGCTTCAGTCAGGCAAAACAGACTGAGCTGTTGTGCCTCGTAATCAAGGCCAGAAGCCACCCTGCATCTACATCCAGCAACTTCAACTCTGATTGTTTTTACACAGTCAGTGTCAATGTGAGTATACCTTTGACAAGCTACCACTGTGTATGCCAGGATGACCTTGTATGCAGACCAGGCACAGATCTGTTGCACACCAGGCGCAAGGTTCCTGCTAGTGTGTCAGACCCTTAGCATGGTGACAATTTCGAACCTGTAGATGAAGTTGTTTGCAACAGATCTTGATCTTGCCAGCTGGATGTCGTGGCTCAGCCAGTGCCCGCACATTGATTTGGCCACTCAGTTGGTCTAGCAGGAAATGCTGTAAGCCATCTGCTGAGGAGGATTTTGCACAAAAAGGATGACACCGAAGTGACACTCAAACGCAATCCGACAGACGGACCGCGAAGTTTTTGCACAAATCGTGCGTTCGTCTTTGGGCGGTCACGTGATGGCAAAATTACGGCAGTGTGCTGTTGCAGCGCCACAACAGCATGGCCAGGAATGTGCAAAGGAACGCTTGCTTACGACGCTCAGGGCATGTAGGACTAGGCTCACCGTCGACCTAGATAGGCATTGTGCCGCGGCAAAAGTGCTGTGTACTGGTCGGCGCACGCGTCTATGCAAGGTCAATATCTAGCTAGGGGTTGATCAGCTCAGACTCGTCACGGGCATCGTTACTTCACGCGATCGACAACGTCAGTCGAAAAGTCAGTCGGTACCGGTCAGCAAGGGCAGATCCTCAGCTGGTGTCTTAGGTCAGTCTTACAGCTGTGCAGACCGCAAACCAGTCGCAACCACATGTCCGCTGCGCACGCTTTTGACCAAGCCAGAAAGCGGTTGCGACAGAAGCTCGGATTGCCTGCTGCTGCAACACGTTCAGAAGTAGGTGCCACGTCTGCTTCAGAGTCAGCTGCCTCTCTGCAAGTGTCCGTGATGCACCGCGTGTTAGAGTTTGAGGACAAAAGACAGGAGCCTGAGGTGTTACCTCTTCCGGAAGCCTTGTCCCACAGCTCGTCAGGCTCTTGGAAGCAACTTGTTCTGGAGACTGGCAAGCCGGCTTGGGAGCGCGATCAGCGAGAATCCCCGTCTGAGGTGCACTTGGTCATATCTAAATAGAGTGACTGCTTTGTTCATATGTTCAGCCAACGGCTTTCGTAAGCAGAGCTAGCCAACTGGTGTACTACGGCAAGACGCAATGACAGCTCGAGTACTGATGTTTGTAGGTTGTCAGAAGTACTGATGTATCGCATGCACAGTCCAGTGAAGACACTGACTTGGACCAGTCTCAGCAAGGTGGTCGTCTTGCTGCAAAGCAGCTGCAGAAACAGTCTGCTAACTGCAAAGGCTCTGGAACCCTGCTGCTGCAGCTGCCTGAGGTGCACACAGTGCAACAGGCCAGGCAGCAGGTTGATCATCTGCAACAACAAGCATACTTCAAAACTCGCAAGCTTCAAGGTGACCTTGTGCTGCGTTTGCCCACTAAACAGCATTTGGCCCTCATCTGCTCCAAGCCGTGCCATGACTGCCTGTGCCTGATATGTATGGCGCTGACGGCCCTGGTACACTTGTCTGCATAGAAAGAAAAAGAAAAGAAAAGACTGCGCCTTTCGGCGTCAACTTAATGAGAAGCCCAATACTATACCGGGCTGCCCAGGTCTTGTCTGCATATATCGTACTTGATGTCACAACACCATGAGATTGTGCTCATGCATTCCAGTCTAGTTTCATGCCCATTTCTGCAGGGCCAAGCGTAATGCTAGGATGGTGTATCTTGCTGTATCTTGCCAGTCTGACATGCTGAATTGGTTTGCAGAGGCAAAGTTCCTGGCTCGTCAAGTAGCTGAGAAGCTTCTCGCCTGGCAGATGCACACTTCACGGCCTGCTGATCAGACTGACCAGTCAGTTGACACGTAAGTTGCCTGCAGATTGATCTTTTACCTCTTCATGTGCTCATGTGGGTACAAACTTCATACCAGTTGATCTGTCTCAATCAACTTCAGCCTTGTCTCTGTGTGTCGTGGCAAATGAATTTACTAATCATGCAATGCTGAGAGATGGGCGCACATTGGTTTGGGTTATAGTCAACATTTGCAGACCTTGCCTGCATGCTTTAAACGGACTTAGTGCAGACACTTACCAGTGGTAAGTTACCAGACTGTCAGAAATTTGATCCATCGTTGCACAGGGACACAAAGTCACGTGCGACACTGCGGGAGCAAGCTCAGGCATTAGATGCGGCTCAGGCCCACATGCTGGGAGTGAGTGAGCAGGTGAGTTTGGCAGAACTGGCGACAGAGCTGGCAGAAGCTCGAGCAGCATTCATGGAACAATATCCAGGTAATGCCCTATATGCCATAACTGGCCTGGAATGTGTGCAAAAAAGTCTGGCTGTGTGTTTCATTGGTTTGTAAAGCTATTCTACCCTTCATAGCACTGTTGCATATGCAGATGTCCACGATTGCTTTTGCCCAATACGAAGCTTGCATGCTTTGGAAATGTTGTGAGCAGGCTGCATTGCTGCAAAATCAATCATATTGTAGCCTTTTTCTGAGTTACATATGCAATTGCTGCACATGGCTATAGAGCAATGATTATTGGGCAGTGGTTCGGCTGAAGCTGACCTGTGCCCTGCATCCACTGTAAAAAATCATGTCGTGTAGGCTCAGAGGTGCCTGATACCCCTTACGACACTGCTTCCTCATTGCACGCTTCCTACCAGCACAGCACAGACAGAAGTGAGCAGGGCTCTTCAAACAGCATCCAGGGCAGTTCTCAGCATGACAGCTACCAGCAGGGAAACAACCAGCACAGCGGTTCCCAAAGCTCCTCCAATCCTACATCTGCAGTCTCATGCAATACTGTAGGCACAATCTTGCCCAATGGGGGCCTCAGTGCACTGAAGCTAGTGCTGGATAGGCCACGTCAAGGTAGCAACTGGCAACAGCTGTCAAGCATTTTTGGTCCTGAGCCAGTCGTGAGTCCGATGTCTGAGCCTATGACCCCAAGCAGTGGTCTGGCTGCCTCCTTGTCAGCACCGCCCACCCCTACTCCAAAGACAACATCTGGGGCGCGCAAGTATAGCCCAGCAGGCGCTCAGTCACTCGACAGGTCATCCGTGAACAGTTCGGATGGTGCTCTGTCAGTCAACATGGACTCACCAGCTGCAATCATCACCAGTGCCCATGACCCAAATGATTGTGAGTCAACTTCAGGACAATCCCAGGTTGCGTGTGCCACGCCAGCAAACACTGATGGCTGCGCAGCGGAGCTTTCAGCTTCTGTGCTTCCTCCTCTGCCTGATGTTCCTGTTCATGGTGTCAGGAATGCTGCTGCAGCAGATGAAATCAGGGCAGGCTTGCCATCAAAGTATGTGCATATTGGGTGTGCTGTGGCATGTCTGTGCGTGTTCGCTTTGTTGGCAGAGAATGCCTCTGCTATCTCCTTGACCTCCCGTATGTTCCCCACTTGAGTGTATTTATACACAGTGCCAGCCTTGGTGCTTAAGCTATATAGGACATGCAGTCATGGGGTTGTATATTATATATGGGGCCGTATAATACGGTATGTCACAACAAACTTTAAAGCTTGCGACCTGCTGCAATTTAGGGCTGCAATGCTTGTTATTTGTCTCAATACTTTTCCATTAATGTTAACGCAGTCTGAGTCATGTTTCTTACTTTGTGAACTAATCTACATTTGATAATGTATTTGGTAACCTGCAGCTGCCTTGAGGCAAGCTTGTTTCTTACTTTTTTGAATCTGATGTTTTCCTATTATGTACAGGCTTTTTCATGCATAATTTCTGTTCCACTGCTCTTTGATTTGTCAACTCAGACGCATACCGAGTTCTGCGGGCTTTTGCTAGACGTGCATGATATGCACCACTAGCGGAGGTATGGGTCATAATTTAATTATGCTGCTTGAACGATCTTGCGTTGATCATTGTAAATATTCTTCCCAGTGTCAGGTGCTGTCCTGCCGAGGCACTGCTCGAGGCACAACAATGCTGCGCCAAACATTGCCCGCTGTGTGTAGACCCCTTTGTCCAGCTCGAAGCTTAGGCTGCTATGCTTGCAATCAATATCCATACTAGACTATTACGTAAATGGCATGTGCACGCTCTCACTGGGCCTCTCAGGATACCGTCCTCAGTGTAATATTGCCTCCGTGCGCTCGGTGTTGACCCTGCGCATTTGCCATGCAAGATAGAGTTGCTCTCGATCAGCACTCCCAGGAGAATGCCGTCAGCTTCGAACTGTACCAACAAGGTATGTCGCAGCGATCGTTCGTGCCGAAGCGGCCCGAGCACCTTAGAACCTGGTCAATATAAAAGTATGTGAGTGATGGCAGGAGCAACTACACAGGAGCTTGAGCAGTTGCAGTTGCAATGCATGGCGGCAGTTTTGCCTCACTTGACAGGCTATATCTGGCAGCAGGACGCCTTCACCCTGCATACCAGTACAGCTGTCACACCTCCCTGGAACAAACCTTCAGCGACAACTGCTCGCAACGGCGATAGTTCCTCTGCATCTGAGCACTTGTGGGGGTTGGCAAGATTTGGAGACAACATAGAGGATGAGTGGCTGATAGTGTGGCTTCTGCACCAGATCACTATCAAGGTAGACTGCATGTTGCGCTGCTGGCTAAGCTTTTTAGACTTGTGGGTGTCCTCAAGCAAACTTCCCAGCCACCTTCTGCTGCAGTTCAGCAGCGTATGTGCACGTATCTGGGACAATGATGGCGACTTCTTGCTGATTGAGGCAGCATACAGCTTGCCAAAATGGCTGAAACCAGAGACCAGCAGAAACAGGGTGTGGCTTCTAAATGGTCAGCTTCATATCATTCCTTTGCCAAACAAACACCATCCCACTCTGCCATCATCACCCACCATTCAGGAGGCACTGCAGATACTGTCTTCGGACTCAGTGGACACAATAGCAAAGGCTGGCGTGCAAGAAGCAATCAGACTCAAGATCAAGGGCTATCCTAGGAAAGCCCAAGCAGACATGCACAGGGCACGATGCCTGCTTCCCGCCAAAATCGCGCATGTACTGCAGCATAAGCCGCAACTGGTGTCCCCAGCTGTGCAGACATTCCACTACAGAGATGTCCAAGACATGCGAGCAGCTGCAAAACTTGCCCATTTCCAACCACAGGTAAGCAGTGCTTGCACAGTATGCAGTGTTTGACATTCTGTCACTGTTGGACCAGCAGCATGTTATGGTGCATCAATGCATCCTGCAGATTGCGCAAATTGTTGACGCATAGCCCTGAACCATTATGCAGCAATTGCATCTGACAGCTTCATGCGTCCTTGCTATTGGCCCCCATCATGCTGCTGAAGAACTATGCATGCTTGTCCAGAGCAACCCGGAGTCAATGGTTCTGTCTGCGAATTCTTCATGGGTGCTTGCATACGCCTGCAGGATCTGGTGACTGTCATAGTGTCATTCAACCGTGCTTTATATGCTCAACTGGCTCAGCAGCAGTTCCAGCCCCCAAGGGGCTACCCCTTACTAGCCCCCAACAATCCTGCCTTCAAAGCAGCAGATCTTGGCATGAAGCTCACCTGCGGCTTTGAAATGGTCATGGCCAAACACACTTCAGGTATCAAATACTATTTGCCTCGTGGAGCATCACTGTCTGTACCACAATTTTACCAATGTCACCATAGCTGCACATGCCATTGTCAGCATGCAGGAGGGGTGAGTCACAAGGCATGAAAGGAAACCAGATTGACTTGAACGCACTATGGTCTGTTCTGTACGTGTGCACTTGTGTGCATCAGCAGCAGCACATGCCTGGTCTTGCCTGTTGACTCCCCTGATGAGTCCCAAAGACAGGAAATGTGACTCGATAGACTGATTGAGAGCCCAGTCTTGCCAATCGCTGTCAAAGTTGAATGACCTCATTGCAGAGTCTTCGTCCAGAACAAGCAGCACCTTCCAAGGCAGCGTCCAACTGGACACGTCTGCCCTGAAAGGCAACTCCCAGTGGGCAGCCTTCAAGGCCAGCCTGGCTAAGAACGGCTACTTCAGGGGCAACATCCCTGGCTCTGCACAGTACAAGGAACTCTTGGCAGAAGCGGTGCAGGCGTTTGGGCAGAGCGAAGCGTATCAGCAGTCTGCAAATGCTGCAGCCGGGCCAGGGGAGGCTATTGCTGCCATTTTGCAACAGCCTATTGGAAGAAACCAATTCCAGGTAATGCCATGTGCATTTGCTTGCTGCAAATGACTTGTGGTACAGTGAAACATTGGTGTGCTAGTCTGTTTATGCAATTCTGTCACTCGCATACTGCTGCGTGTGTGGCAAGTTGCCCCAAGGTATTGGGCAGCTTGTGTTGTGGACATACCTTGATCTTGTCTTCCTTTCAATTGCATGGTTGTCCAATGAGAAATCACACCGTCAACTAAGCAGTCGTTCCATATTGCAATGCCACTTTCAGAAAGTTGCAGAAAAGCAGCTGCAGACTCAGCGCCTGTCAAGCTCAAGCCATTGCTGCCATGAATGGTCTGCTATCAGGATTGTCTTGCAGGTTTGCCCATGCATGCTTTTGCTTGCAGGATGGACCGGAGGATGATGACTCATGGATGTCTGGAGGTGCAGCTGATCTGGAAGCTGAGCTTGCGCAGCGTCAGAAAGAGCTGGAGGGCAATGTGGCAAAGCATGCAAAGCGCACTGCGCAAGGGTTGGATCCTACAGAGTCAGCTCCTGAGTTTGACCCATCCGAGATGGTCTCCAAACTGAATGTGAGTTCTGGCCACATGCACTCATGATTGCTGCAATGCTATGCTGGTGGTGCTATGTTCCACTCAGCATGATACGTACCCACTCAGTGTGGAACCCAGATCAGACAATGTCAACATCCCATGCCCCCTCAGACCATGCTGTCAGGTCTGCATCTCTAGCAGCCATAGCATGCAGCCACCATGACATGTGCTCTGGCATGCATGCTGTGATCCAAAACTTGACCACCTTTGTCAAGCTAGTCACTGCTCATCCTCAGCAACAGGACATGCATGCAGGCATTTGTGAACCAGACATCTGGCCATGAGGGTGCAGAGGTTCCAAGTGACATGAACCCAGACGTCAGTTTCGATGATCCAGCTTTCTGGCGGGAGCTCAAGTCAGCTCTGGGAGTTGCTGCTGACAAGCATGGCATTGATCTAGATCAGCTCTCAGACAGCGGATCATCCTCAGATGGCTTTGGTGAAGAGGAAGAAGACGATGGCGACAATGTCAGCAGCTCCAGTGAAGAAGTTACTGATGACAGCGATGACGGGGTCAGTCAGCACACACATGCAAGGGCAGATGGAGTTGCACAGCCTCATACTCAGACATCTTTGGCACAAGGCAAACCAGCTGTGCCACAATGGCAGCATCCAGCGGCTGGTGACAGCCAGCAGCATTTTGTGGCTGCACCTGCCTCTAGTACAGCTCACCATGCTGAGGCTGCAGCCAGTGATGATCCGGATGACAGTGCGTCTGATGTCATGACAGCTACTGACAGTGATGATGAGGATGCAAGCTTCATGCATGCATATGATCAAGCCCTGGCAGATGAGCTATCAGGGTCTAGAGTTGGGAGCATTATCATGCCTGATGCATCTGCTGGTGCCAACGCTGATCAGCCTGACTATACTGCAGCAGCAGCAGCAGCAGCCGCAGCAACAAGCAGTGATCAAGCTGAAGATCTCCAGCCTCTTGACCTGGATACTAACCTGGTGCGCAACCTATTACAGTCTTACACAGCGCAGCAAGGGCTGGCTGGGCCTGCAGGCAATCTGGCTGGTCTGCTTGGGTTGAACTTGCCAGATCATGCTGAGGCTGACTGAGCTGTGTCATGCTGCATTGTGTGCGCAATTTCATCAGCTGGACGTTTGTGTTTTCAGCTCCCTTTACCCTTCTGATTTTCAGATGTAGCTTCCATGCTTGCATGCACATTGCTAGGCAGCTAGATAGAGTCAGCGTTGTAACTGCCAATGTAGTATTGTACACAGTGGATATCATTGCTCTGTTTGACCAGAGCTATGTTACGTTAGACAACAAGCCAGAGCTGCTGCATTTATTATACAATGTGCATGTACGCATAGTATACGCATAGTTCGAGACTGACCTGAAACGTCGTACTTCTGTACACAGTATTGCAATATGCAGGCCATCACTCAGTACTCACGTTATAACGCGTTCCATGCCTACAGAAGGCATGCTCATTGCACATTAACATGTACAGCTCAGCACAACGGAACCCGGTTGCTGTACCTGATGCAGCACTAGTGCAGTACTGCTGTACTAACGGAATGCACACCTTGGCATGCTAGCTGAAACTGGGAGTCTTTGCTTGATTGCTCAACGGACTGCTGCAGCAGAGTTGCAAGTCACAAATTGCAACTGCTGCCAGCACTTTGAGACATGAGATGCAGGTGACCATCAAAAACAATCTGGAATACTTTGCTGCACCAAATTTACACCCTGGCTGACACTCATTGCTAGGTCAAGTTTTGTGGACAACAACAGAGTTTTGAAATGCAGTTGTTCTCAACCCATTGCACGTATTGGAGACTGAGCTGAGCAGTTTACATGCTGCTAATGTACATACTCTGCAAGCATTATGCAAAGGCCACCAGGAGAGTACAGCAGGTGCTCTCCTGTCCAAGCAGGACTGGAATGTCATAACACTGCGATTGGCCTTCTTATTAGATCCACTGAAGCTCATCCTGTTCACACAGCAATTTTGTGGAGATTGTCAGCCATTGACACGCCAGAATGCAATGCCACCAAAACGACATTGATTTTGTGTGGTTTGGACCTACCATCATTGCAATGACAATGTGGTCTAGACCTACTTTGCTCCTTGCCTGCAAAAACAACAGTCACAATGCTTGCCAATGTGCCAAGTAAGATTAAAAATCCAGTGATGGTAATGCACCAGACAGAATTGTTTGCCCTGTGTGCCAATACTAGATTTAGATTGCTGACCTGGACTGGTCGATGTAGTCTTCCCGACCAGTGCTGGTGGTGCTACCCTGTCCCTGGTTAGTTCGGCCTGATTCTGGTGCATCTATTGTTGTCACTGAGTTAGCTGCACATCAATCCATGGGTGTAAGCTACAGGCTTGTTCCACAGATCAGACGTGGACACGCAAGCATGCATGCATGCATGCCAGAACTCACTGCCGGGGTCAGTTCCGACACGGGGGTACTGGTTGCTGCTGTTGATGTGCTCCTTAGAGACGTCCTTGCCAGTGTCTGCATTAGCGTCCTGCTTTGCCTTTGGGTCCTCCGGACCCTTGATGTTGCTGCCGCCCAGACCTTCTGCGGTTTGGACACCGGATGGGCCTGTTTTCTTCAGCTCACCGTCGCTACCAAATGTACCCTCCATGTTGATTTATCGAATGTATTGATGTAGCAAAGGTGTGACGTTGCCAGGTTGAGATGGACGTGGGCAAATCCGTACAGCTTTGCACACTTGTATTGTCGAGACGAACGAAGCTTGAGGGCGTGTGTTGGAAGCGCCCCTTGCAAATTGCACAACGTATACGAGACGACATCATGTCTTGCACGGTGAATTGTTGACCGCGGGGTGCTCTTGTTCGGTACGCCGACTCATACCGTAAGGAAATTTCAAGGCAAGCTGAGTCGTGCGCTGACACTTTCAGTGGCCCCGGCATACACTTGCGGCCATGCAGCACGACTTCCCCGATCTTGCTGAAGATGTGCCGGAGCAGGACCTTTTGCTTAGCTTTGGGCCGGAGGTGTTTGATGATTACTGGGGAGAGTTGGAGGACATGGCTGTCGGAAATTCCGAAGGCCTTGCAACAGGTAGCCTACCCGCCCTCTGGTTGGGATTCGGTTATTTGGTCACGACTCAGTTTAAGTCAGTGATAGATCTGCTGACCAGGCGCAAAGCACCAGCTGAATTGCTGCAGGTAGTCAGCTGCTCAGCCCCGGGACGATGCCTGGAACAGACGGAGCACGTCTCGATAGCACGTGGTCTGCTGAAGAACTGCAGGGTCTCAGCAGCGGTGCTGGCCCTTCCCGGCCCTCTGGCCCAGTGATAACAACCGGGGCTCTATCTGTTGCAAGGGATCAGCCATCAACGTTTCTGACAGATTTACCACAGCCAGAATCAAATGCCTGGTCAGCAAACTTTCCGGCACCCCCACAGTCACAGCAGCAGCAGAGCTTCCCTCTAAGCAGCATGCAACAGTACAGCGGTATGTCAGATCAGCCACAGTACCGGCTTGACAACAGATTCTCCAAGACAAAACCTGGACAAGCAGAATCTCAGGTAGCAGACCCTGATGCTCTGCTGAAGCAGGTGGAGGAAATCTTGAAAGGGGACAAGTCTCCCAGTGTTCAAGCTCGTCTTAGAGCTCTTGTTGCTGCACAAGGCCAAGCAAACGGTCCTGCTGTGTCACACACCCATCAGCAGCCAGGCAATCAGTTCAACCTTAGTAGCCAGGCCAATGCTTTGAACACATTTGCTTATTCAGCTGCAGCACCCTACACATCCAGCTTGAGTGCACCGTACCAGTCAGGTATGGACAGCATGCATCAGAGACCTCCCAACAGGCAGAGCCTGCAACCGCCTGTCAGTCAGCTACCCCCCTCACGTACAGCTAACCAGCCCAGGCATACAGGTGGCCACCTCAGCGGTCTGCAGTCAATTGCTGACAGCACACAGTCTCAAATGGTGTCAAGGGGCGCAGACTCTTTTGCCTGGCCTTCTGGTGACAGTGCTACACTACACACTGACACGCTGCGACATCGCGCTCAGCAACAGCAAATTCTGCAGGCCCCAGCAACAGACCCTCGGCTAAGCCAGGCCTTTCAGTCTCTGCCAGGCCATCAGTCTCAGCTGCCTCAGCAGCTGCCTGGCGACAGATGTCAGCTCCCAGAAAGCTTGACTTTCCAGGATCAGCTGCAAAAGTCGGCCCCTCATCCCAGTGCCATGCAAGCACGCAGGACTGAAGAGTTGACAAGGCAGACTGGTGCTCGCTCACTGCAACAGCAGGCCCAAGCACGTCTACCGAGACAGGACGCTACTATTAAGCAGGCTGCCAACCCTCGTGCTGGCACATACCCTCCCCCCGGGAGTGACTTTCCACAGCCTGTGCCTGGTGGAGGGGTCACCCGCCCCTCAGGCCTGTCACAAGGCCTCTTTGATGCCTGGGGTCTGCCCAACGATGGACTCAGTCAGAGGCCAGATCTGCAGCGCCACAGCCAAGGCAGCAACACAGGTCCTGACACCAGCTTTCCGCAGCTGACTACACCTTTCGCTGACGTTGCTGGCACCCAGTCCATGACACAGGCTTTGATGGACCCCATGCCTTTCGACCCCCTTCCTTTGGATGATCCTGCTGCCTTTGAGCTGCCTTCTACTCAGTATGGAAGCAGTTCACAACAGGCAGCACCTTTGACAGCACCACTGCCAGCTGCAGCAGGACGTCTCCCTGCATACACAGCTGCTCCCTTCACAGCGCCTTCTGGAAGGCCCCAGGTCAATGGGAGCTTGCCCATTGAAATCGAGCCTTTGCCTATCAGACCAGCAGCACCTCAAAGGGCACCACCACCAGAGGATAGGGCAGCTGCAGCTAGGAGTCTGGCTCTGGGTGTACAGGGGGTGCCAGCTGCACAGCCTGCCCTGCAGTCACCTGACATCCATCCAAGCTTTCAAGGCAACAGTCAGCAAGAGTCTAGCGGTGGCAGCTGTGGCCTGGCTGCCTCTGGTGGATATTCTGCACACTTCTCCCCTGTCACCTCTCAGGTATGACCTCTTACCTGAACTGTTGTCATGTACGCCAATTGCTCTCAGCCGTACACTTGTGTTCCTTTGTGAGTATTGCCAGCAATACTAAGTATTTGTGCATGATTTGGTACCACAATGTGCTGCATGCCCTCTGTGTCCCTTTGCGCTATTGCACAGCAACCCACAACATCTGTCATTTCCAGGACTCATAACACCAGTGAGTTGTTTGCTGGCACTCTGCACATGTACAGCTGCGAGTTGTGTGGAGTTGTCCCGCAATCTTTTCACTGTATCCCTAGCACACCTGCAAGTCTTGTAGTTTGGAGCATGACACCATCCATGTCTAGTATCAGTGTGTGCAACTTCACACAACGCCAAAATCCAACTGCATGCTGTACCACCAACTGCAGCATGTCTGTGCCCTGCTGGTCGCAAACTGCTTTGCTGGCACACCTTGAACATATCCGCACATGATGTCAGTGGTTTGCTGTCTTTGCCACGACAATATGATTGCATTCGTAATGTCACTTGATTTTTCATACACGAGTTCCTCAACGAAATGAATGATGAGTATTCAATAAAGAAAGCTTTTGCTCAGGTGGTGGCCTCCCGCGCTGATGTCTTTGGCAACCCTGGTCAACTGGATCTGCCCCTTTCTGGCTTGCAGCCGGCAGCAATGCCGCAGCTGCACCAAGCCCCTTCTGCAGAGCAAGCAGATGACTGGGCCAAGTTCATCAACATGGATGCAGATGGTGAGGAAGATGGGCAGCAAGCTGGACAGGATGACAAGGAGGAAGCACACAACCAGCAGGTGCTTTCTGAACACACATTATCCAGGCATGCTGCGTAAGAAAACATCTGAATGCCACATGACACAGCAATTTAGCATGCTATGCATATGCCTTATGTGCCTTGCAGTAGCATTGGACGCTATATTGTTACATGCAACTGTCCATGACAGTGAGGCATGTCACAGGCCTGTTTCTGCATGTGTATAGCGGGTGGTAGCTGTATCAATGCTGACACACCTGCTTAGCTGTCTTAGTGTTGAGCCAAGAGTGTCCAATGCAGCTGCACGCTTGCCACACGCTTCTGCCTCATGATCTCTAACAACACTGTATCGTTTCTGCCCGTATGCGCTGCAAACCTTGCACAACATGGTAGCCAAGACTTGGGCAGGCCCTGCTGCCAGCCTGTGCTTGAAACTTACCAGCTTACAAAGGCTGTCTTGAGTGTGTGCATTTCTCAAGCAGGACGTCTCCATGCAGCTGTTGCCAAAAAACTGTGTGATCTGAGTGCATTTTTTGCTGCCGCAGGATGGGGCAGAGGGTGCCAATGGTAATGCTGAGAACAATGGTGGCAAGCCCAAGCGCAAGAGGAAGCGAGACTCGCATCAGCAGGAGCTCAACAAGCAGGCCCAGCACCGCTATAGGTGTGCCACACACAGCATGTTACCTGCATGCAACAATCACAATAATGTCGTGCTCCACATCCTGCTGTATTTTACCATAGTGGGCTGACACAAGGCTCTGAGCTTGCTCATGGGTCCAGTATCGCTGCAAAGTCTGTGTCCCAATCCATAGCCAGAATCAGGACAGTCGATGTCTCTGAATTATTCATAAGAGTTGTTGTTTGAGATTTCAAAACGTAGATCCAAACTATGATTCCTCAGGAGAGATTCAGCAAGCTTGTTGGTGCACCTGCACCTTCTAGCCACACTTGCTCATCAGGTCAGGTGCATGCGTCCAGTGACAAAGTGAGCCTTTTCACTTGTGGTGTGCAGGGAGCGTAAGAAGGCAAAGGCTGCTGAGCTGGCACAGCAGGTGCAGCTGCTCAGCTCCAAGGCTGCCAGCCTGCAGACTGCCAAAATCAAGCAGACACGCCTCAAGGTGAGTCAAAACTAGCCTGTCTGTGCAACTCAGCTCAACCATCAAGATACATTGCATCAGACATCTTGCTCCTGCGCAAGACCAAAGGGAAATGAAGCACTTGCACAGGGCAGAGCCTTGAAACCTGCAAGGCACCCCACTCCCCCACCTCCCCAGCCCCTTCCACCCTCCAGCTTGCTGGGCAGAGCACATGCCACTCTGAGCAGCAGACCCTTCAGCCCTGCATGGCATCATACCAAGCTTTGCATGCTCTTATGTCACACCAATCTTGATCGCTTGAACCCCTATCCTGCTGCTTTGGCATTGCAAGATCCGAAACGCCATTTGCTTGAATGTCTGCATGCTATGCAAGTGCCGCTCACACAAGTGCAGGAGCATAATGAAGCACTGCGCCGGTTTTTTTAGTCACTGTCTGCATGCTGCACAAGTGTGACTCGCAAGTGCAGGAGCACAATGAAGCATTGCGCTGTTTGTTTGAGTGACTGTCAGCATGCTGCACAAATGTCACCCACAAGTGCAGGAGCACAATGAGGCACTGCGCAAGGCCCTGGAGGTGAAGAAGGCAGAGCTGAGTCAGGCCATGGCAGCCGCCCGCCAGAGCAGCCCCCCCCCTGAGGCAGCCCCAGCAGAGGACCGCCTGGCAGAGAAGGTGTCCATGATGGAGCAGAAGGCCAAGAGCCTGGCCCAGCAGCTTCATGGCAAGGTATGACCATAGCATGATAATGTATAACAATACTTTTATGCTTTCCAGTTCATGATGAGCTAGGTATGCGCAGGACAAGTCGTGTGTCTCCAGATCAGGCTGTCTTGTGCATCCATGTGTACCAGAGAAACCGCCCTTCTTGATTTGCCAGACCTGAGGCTGTCAACTAGCATGAGACTGGGTTTAGATTTTAGGTCATAAAATCAGAGCACATTAGGTCATAAAATCAGAGCACACATCATTCCTTGACTCAACAGAACTGAGTTATATGTGACGTCAGGCACCATTCAGAGTCTGGCCTGTTGATTAGGACGCCTGCTGTACGTGTGAGATTTCAGTAAGGATAATTGTCCATACTCCAAAACGTCTCATGGTAACAGTAACATTCATCAGTCTTGCCCTGCAAATGCTGCATAGTCTGCATGTCTGGAGAGATACGACCCAAATCATTGCCTCCAGGACACACACATGCATCCTGCTGATGTTTTGTAGAGCCTGATCATGAGCGTGCATGTGTCCTGAAAGTGCTGTTGCCCTGCCACAGGTGTTTGAGCTAGACAGACACTTGAAGCAGTTGGGACTGGCCAACAAAGCGCATGTGCCCTGGGACGGAGGCGTCGCAAACACTGCTGGTGCTCCTGTGCTAGACGTCATCCGCAGGCTGGTGCATGAGATCCATGTCATCACCCATGAGGCCCACAAAGTTGAAGGTATGCACTAACACCCACAGCAGCCAAGTCTGCAGAGGTGCCTACATGTGTCTGCCTGGTTGCTGCCGCTGAGTAACACATGCTGCATGCTGTTTTTGAGTGCTCTCTTGTCATGAATGCTTTTTGACCTTGAATTTACAGTGTGCTGTAATGGTCTGACTGTCTGAGTGGCAATCTGATCAGAAACCAAGCATGGTGCATGCAGCATCCTGTCTTTGCTCATAGGTCTCAGCTGCATGCGTGCAACAGATTATTCAAATTGACTGTGGGTTTGACGCCTGCCCAAAGGCAACACAGCAGCACTTGCAGTTTGGAATTGTCCGTGGTACTAAAAACAAGACAAACACTCTTGATTCTTACCAATCCGGCACTCAAACCTCTCCAAAACTTTCCGTTTTCACCATTTTCACAATTCATGGTTCAGGGGCAGATATTTGGGACGTGGTGCATCGTGAAGTGCCTCCCAGGCATTGCCCGGTGGGCTGCCACTGCCTGCACTGCAAGGACAAGGATGCCTGGCTGGACGTGGCAGAGTCCCTCAAGCTGACTGACGAGCAGAAGTGCAAAGCCATGCTGTCTAGGTACATTGCCTCTCTTCTTGCACGCTGCCCTGTATGCTTCCCCTGTTTTGGCGTATGGGCAAGTCAAGCACCATCTTCAGTGTCAACTTTTGGGAGTGATTGCATTTGGTGGCCACCATTCATGATTCCATTGCGCCTTGTTTTGCCTGTTTGAGGATTTTGTCAGGTACAATGTCCTGTGCTGCAGCCGTTCAGAGTGTCTTGACTGTCGACTGTGTACAGTTTGTCAGCAGTCCCTTGCAGAGCATCTGGCTTCTGAGCTTTTGCTTTTGCCAAGCAACTCCAGAATACACTGCAATGCTGCTGGCATACAGCACCAGAGCTGAGAATGGTGGTTTGCATTACATTCTATGCTGCTGCTGCAGGGATCACACCCTGCATACGCTGCATGAGGTATATGAGAAAAGGAGAGCGCTGAATCTGGAGGCCATCACGCTCATGGTTCCACAGGTCACACTCACACTCACAACCTGCATTTCCACACCAGCATCTGATCTGTTCTCTGTGACGTTTCCACTTGAGACAAGGGAGACAGTGACAGTCAAAGTGCATTCTTGGGTCTTGCTTTGCTGCACCGCCTCACTGGTGGGTCAAATCATGCACAGTGTCTGCTCAATAGCATTGCCGGCAGAGTTGTGGTTGTAGTGCTTAGCATCACAAAGGACACAACTGCTGCGCAGCATTGTGCTGAGCAGCAGGGGTGTGGAATCCCGCACTGGTGGGTCAAACCATGCACAGTGTCTGCACAACGTCAGCAGAGCAGTGGTTGCAGTGCATTGTATCATAAAGAATGTGATTGCTGCGCAGCGTTGTTAACCGCAGGGATGTGGGTTGCAGGGTCGCAGTGATGGTCATGCCAAGGATGGGCTGCAGCAGCGTTTTGCTGACATGGCTTTCTTCTCACGCGCACGCACCACTGGCAAGATGGGCGAAGTGGTTGACAAGCTCAAGGCCAATCTGAGGTATGCCATCTACCTTACTGGGTGATGTTGCATGGCAGGCAATGTCATGATGCATGTCAGGCAGTGTCATGTTGCATGGCAGGCTGTGGCATGTTGCCTGGCAGATCTATATACTTGCATTGCCATGCAATCAAGCTGTAGCACTCGTCTTGTCTGCTGCTGTATCTTCCATCTTGTTATCAACTTTAGGAACGACTGTAGGCCCTTCTTTCAGTCAGATTGGCCGACACAACTTTATTGACAGATGTGATGTTCATTGGAAACCCCTGATCGGTGACAACGCTAAGTAAATACTCACCATCTTACAGGGAGGAGGCACATGCTAATGCTGTTCTGGACTACATCATGTTCACCCGTATCCTGAGCCCAGTGCAGAGCGCCTGGTTCATCACAGAGGCTTACCCTCTCAAGTTCGACTGCCGAGCCCTTGCATCTGCTGTCTTCCAGCTATGGGGCCATATGAGGCTTGCCCCTGCCCTGCTTCATCAACAGCCCCAGCAGCAGCAGCTTCCATCAAAGCTTCTGACTGCCCAGCAGCAGCAGCAGGTGCCAGTGCAGCTGCGAGCACCATCACCAGCTCGCCGTATGGAGCCAATCAGTGCAGGTCCAGCTTCGCACATACGTGCTGCCTCCCCAGCACGCCGAGTGGACCCCCTGCCATCGACACACCCCACACAGGGGGCAGCTGTCAGACAACAGGGGCTTGTGCGAAGCCATCCGGCATCCAGCAACCTGCCTTCTGTGCCCCTACAGCGGCATTCCTTGGGCCCTCAGGTTCCACAGCGTGCTCAGCAGCCACCGCAGCAGCAGGAGCGGTTGATGCAAGATCTACCTCAAGTGGCTGTTGCACAGCAGCAACTGCGACAGCAGCAACTGCGACAGCAGCAGCAACATCAGCAGCAGCTGCAAGCTCAAAGCATGATGCAGATGCCCATAGGTCAGCGCGCACAGCATGCACAGCATCAGCAACCTGTCCAGGGGCTGAGTCAACTGTCAGTGCCACATCGCGCTCAGCATGCACAAAATGCGGCACAGCTGTCTGCTGCACAGCGTGCACAGCAGCTTCAGTCACTGCAAGCCTTGTCCCAAGCTCCTGTCGGTCAGCTTGCATCTCAGCAGCCATCATTGACATCCTCATTGCAACAGCAGCAGCAAGAGTTGGAGAGACGCAAGTGGCAGCAAATGCTGCAACAGCGTCTCGGCATGCAACCTGCTGGGGCGTTGTCAGCAGGCGCTGAGCTTCAGGGACACCTGCCGGCTAGGCAGATTCCTTCTGGGGCAGATGCTGGCCCTAATCTGAATGGGCAGCATTTCATGGGATTAGGGGCGCTCCAGGCCTCCAACAGCATGATGGCTGGGGCTGTTCCTAGACCCCCTGGCAGGCCCATGGTCGTTCCATAAACTTAACACCTTGCTGCAGACGTCGAAAAGTTGCATGAGTCTGTCAGTCATGTCATGGGGGGTAAGGGCAGCATCGACATGTAGGGTGCCAAGCCATCAAGATTCTGCCTGACTTTAGCTGTGGCCTGATTCCGCACATTCTGCTTTAACCTTCTGCACTTGCCAGTGATGTCCTCTGCTTGCTTAGCTGATTTGTTCCTGCTTGTATATGCATACCGTCCCACTTGTGATGTTGGGCACGTTCAGTGTGTGTCAGAGTAAATGATGTGAAGGGGTATGTTACTAGCGCGCTGAGAGCAATTCATGTCATGCTTTTGCCAGACTGGGACAATGGTGATTGTGCCTGATCCCAGGAAGGTAGATTTCACCTCTGTCAGTCAAGTGTGAAATGGGTTATCTTGTCAACACCAAAGCATTCTAGTGTTTTTTGGTGCCAAGCACAAGCAGGAGTTTGTACATATGCTTTGATTGTATTCTGCTTTAGAACTCATTAAACGCTCTTAAGACTTGATACTGTTGCCATATGTAGCGTCAACATCGGTCATCAAGACAGGCACATATGCGGCCTCTTTTTGTCTACGTTGTCTTGTACACTGCTGGCTTGCAAAAATTGAACGCGTACATGAGGAGGTTGTACCACAGCCGGAATGTCAAGTAACTTTGGACACCAATGCAGTGCACACCGCTGCTGCTAGAGGTTCCGTTAGCTACAACAAGCAACACAAACCAAATAGAAGCAGACAACTGATCATCGGATTCACACCACTAAGAAATCCAAACAGAAGCAGACAATGACTGACCTGACTAAATCATCAGTCATGCGTCAGGCTTTTTGAAATGTCGCGATTTGCAATTGCTTTCTGACCTGATCGCGCAATTAGGCGTGGTCCTGATCTGCCACAGTGGCAGTCTCTTAACAAAAGCATTGAGCAGCAGTACTGAGCACACCATGTCGACAACGAGGATTGTTAGCCACGCAACGCTTGAGAGTCAATCTGGGAGTTTCAGCTGCTAAAAACCTGCCAGCCTGTCAGGCTTGCTACTGCCTTGCTTATGCAAGCCAGTACTGCGGTGACTATGCCAGCAGCCCCTGCAGCGATTGTCAGTGTTCAAGCCAGTTCAGAGTCCGACGCAAAGTATCCCAGCAGTTCAGAGAGCGAGTACATCTATGTTGCTGACAACTTTCAGGCAAAGGAAGGGGCCAAGCTCACAGACAACTTGTTCATCGGCAAGCCGCTTGGAGTCGGTCTACAGGTCTGTCCTTTAAGCATTTGCATGACATGAATCTGTACAGAGCAGTCAGGGCAGTCTAGGACAGTCAGGTGTTGGCTTGACAGACACGCTGCAAGCTGCCGCGCAGGGGGGAGTCTTCTTGCTCCAAAAAGCAGATGGCAGCGTTGATCCTGATCAGGTTCTCAAAGTTGTATTCAAGTTTGGGATTGGAGGTGTGTTTGGCATGACTAACCTGGAGCGTGAGTGGCGAGTAGGCCGACATCTTGCACTCCTGACAGAACCTGGGGAGGCATTACCAGGGTTCATGGGAACTGGAGCTGGCATTGTCACCAAAAGTGGCAAGTTCAGAGGTGAGACCAATGCTTGTTGTTCAGCACAACAGGCCTTTTGCTGGCCACACTCCTATGGACAGATACACTCTGTGCAGCAAATGTATTGTCTAAGGGTGTGCTTCATGAACTATGCCAAGTGCTAATCGTGCTGCCAAAGAGCCTGATTCCTGTCAGACAAGCATGTGTGAAATCACAACTGTGCATTGCAGCTATGATACTGGAGCGCATTGTTGGAAGGGATGTCTCCAAGCCCATCAGCAGCAAGCAATTTCATGACATACACTACCTGCGCCAGATGCTCTTCTGTGTCTTCAGCGCACTGCATCAAGCCCAGAAAAAGCTTGCTTTCCATCATGCTGATCTACGCCTGCCCAACATCATGGAGGTCGTTCCAGACGCACACACCATTGCTGCATCCACTACCGACCCCCCTAGGGCTGGGACCATCCAGGAGGCAGCCCAGTTTGAAGCAGAACACATCCCAACTACATCTGGCCTGACAGGCAATCTGAGCTCGGCAACACCTATTGACGCCAGGATGCAGCCTCTAGCAGGGACTCAATCAGGTGTTGGTTTGATGGGCAGCCATGGTGCAGGCCACCCTTCCATCAAACCTTACTCAAGTGACCTGGCTGGACTTCAGACAGAAGCATCTCGGGCAGCTCACTTCAAAGTAAGCAACATGCTGGGCATGCAGACCAATGCATCCCAGCTCTTGCCTTGTCATGCTCAAATCTGATGCGCACAGGTTACTGCCTGTCATCATGGAACTCTTACTGAAGCATTGCATCAGACATATCCATCGCTCTGTTTCTTAGCACCATTGATGTCTGACAGCTCCACAATTCAACATACATTACTCATTTGAGGCAGATCACTGATTGATACCATTGATCTTTGCCAGATGATAGACTTTGGTCTAGCAGACTTCAGAGAGACTTTTGGTGCTGGTTATGTGGCTGGCAAACGGGGCAAGCTCATACACAATGAGCCTCACAGGGCACAGCCTCTGTACAGTCTAAATGCCAAGGGCATCAAAGAACAGCCCGGGGGACGCTACAGTACTGATGGTCAGCTGCGGCAGAAGGCTTCCTCACGCTCCAGCAAGTTCAAGTTTCTCCCAATGCCAGCAGGCTTGCTTCCTGAGGTAAAACCCCACCACCTTCATGCATGAGGCTGAATTGGGGTTGTATCTGTCTGTGCACACCTCTTTGTCACTGCTTCGCGCAACCCTCTGTTTGTAATGGTTCAGTAGGCGTACCGTATGTCGTCCATCTGCACTTGAGCACTTCCACCTTCAGCATGAACATTTATTTGATATTTTTGTTGCATCACTGAGCTGATATGCTCATCAAGGGCTGGACGCGCAAGCCCTCACCATTCTGCTCCTGACTGCTGTCCAGTTTGGCTCTGTTCTGCTGTCCATGCCATCATCGCTGTTGCTGGCTACATTATGTTGATTATCTGAACACAAACTCAATACACACGTCTGAATCGATTGCTAAATCATGATTTTGCAGGTGCCTCTCATGGAGCGCATATACCGGTCGTTCTGGTACCGCAAGGGTGACGTTTTTGCCCTGCTGTGGGATATGCAGAGGTGAAATATGACAGACGGCTTGAGCTGAATGCATATACTGGGTTTGTCTGCTTGATGCCTCACCCTCCAGCATGCACATGTGCACTTGCATTCTCCCTGCATGTTGCTATTGAGCTTGCCCACAAAGGCACCTGTTTTGTGAGAGACTCTTCACACATAGAGACCAAAAGACCACAGTTGGGGTGATTCTGCAGGTACATTGATGGGCGTGTGTGGCCTCAGGAGGATGAGTTGGAAGTACGTCTGCTGATGGACTTCATCTTCCATGTGACTGGTATTACCTCACTCTAGCTCTCGCTATCCCCTGTCTTCATCAGCTGCATACCTTTCACTTAGCTCTCAAGGTGGCAACTGGCATGCGACCAAGCAGTACACTGGCCCGTGTGATAAACAGGCCCTTCATGCGGGACTGACTAAGTATGCCCCGAAAAAGGGATTTAGCCTTTGGGGCCTCCTGTGGCCCGAACAGTGCATTAGGACTGAACACTTGCGCAATTTTGCCAGTTTTCAACTTGCACCCGCTGGAGCAGACCGGTGTCATATCCTACAGCAGGCGGAAGCAAGCACATGCTACGTAAACCTAATCTGCTCCCATACTCGGCTCATTGTATCCACAGCCAGAGGAAGTCGTACGAGGGTTGTGCAGCCTGGGGTTTGGCTTGGATCATGTGTCACTGCACATGGTCTGCCTGGTCCCTGAGAGGCCCTGGCTGCTCAGCCTGCCACCTGGCAGAGCTGTGAGCCAGGTCTTGCTGGGATCTAGCCAGTAGTGGCAACTGAAGTAGTTTCTGTGGCTATGCTGTGTAGGAGTGCATGTGAGAGCATGGTTTGCACCGTCTGACAAGCTGGATGCAAAGAAGAGCCAAGTCCTGAGGTGAGTCTAGCTTGACATGTAGCAAGCAAGCAATACACTGTCCATTGCAATGGCTGATTTGCTTGTTGCGATGGTGTGCTGGCAGGCGCAACTGGAGGTTCAGCTCATGCGGCATCTTGTACCGGAATGAAGGTCCACTGCATGTCTTGAGGATACGTAGCCTCAGGTAAGCATCGTAAACATCTTGGCCAGAAAGTAGGCACATGTGCATGGTTGAAAACACATTTCTTCTGACGTTGAGGCAATACATGCAGGATTCGAAGCTTGTTGTCCCCGGCCAATCCTGGCATCACTGCTGCAGAAGCTCTGCAAGCGCCCTTCTTTACATTTGATCAGGACAACTGATATATGCAAATGTTTACTGTCATGTCATTGACGTGCTTTAAAATTCGAAGTGAATGCTAGCTGTCAGCCTCATGTATTTCCCTGCATGGACTGTGCCTTTGCAAGACGTTCTTGACACAGGCTGTTCTTGTCTAATACGCAGTGAAGTACTGCTATCTGAGCAGCTGTGCATGCAATCATTACAAACAAGTCCTAGGTAGTTTAAAAAAGCTGCTATTGCAGTTGAGCAAAGACTGCCAGGCAGAATGCCACTCACGTGTTACAAATGCATCACAGTGCCTTGCAATCCTCTGAGCTTCTGCTTTGCCATGTGATGTATGCAATTGTCTGTTGGCGAATTTGCAGTCACTTCAGACACATCAGGCTTCTTGCACCGATAAAGGTGTTGTCAGCTCCAGATTTTGTGTCCATGCAACACAAAATAAGCCCTTGGACATGCACGGCAAGTCATGCGCTGGTCTGGGGTGGAGAGGAGGGCTGCATTGTAAGCAGCTTCTCTATGTGACAAAGGTATTCTGCTTTGCTCTGTTGTGCACCTTCCGCATCAAAGGGGAGCTCTGCGTTGCGTGGCTTGTCAAAAAACACAAAGGAACCAATGGTACCTTCATACTTTCCTGACACTATGGTACCATCTGGCAGCTGCATCTGTGGGGCACTTGTGCCCAGGCTCTGCAGACAACTTGTGTTTTCTTCTGTTTTAGACTAAACAAAACGTAGTACCAATACATACCTGCAGGGTGATGGTGCTCCCAGGGGTGGGCATTTGACTACCGTCTATGTGATGCAGATCGACGTAGATGTAGGCAAAGTCCTCCGTGCCTGCAGCCTTCACGACTGTGATCCATGTCACGCAGCAATCCATGTCAGGCCACGGTGCCTACCTTGATTTGCCGTCGTCTCGGCCATCCTGCTTAGCTGCGCAGGACACGACCTGCTGGATTACATATGACACGGCGTCTAGAAGCTCCGCAGTAACAACAGACAGTCGAATCTTGGTCAAACAAATGCAGCTTGACAGAGGGTTGACCGGCCACCACTCCACCACCGCCAGGTAATCAAGTCACCTCAACTCTCGCTCGAAGGTGCTAGTGGGAACGGAGGAGGTGCCGTATGTTGACTTGAAAGCCAAACTGCGCGCCAGGAAGCTAGACGACTTCATGCAGGAACGATGAGCTCGTCTCGACGGAGACCAGTTCAACCCAACGTCGGCTCACAAGTAGCTTCGGCTGCCAAGGCCTGAGTAGGGACTGAATGGTCGCGAAGAAGCCGCAACAGAATCCGTTGGTTTGCCATGGCCACTCACGACCAATCGTCGATCTAAGCTACAGGTGAGTCAGGGCAGTTCGCAGCTTTGAGTTGGCAGAACCTGAGATCTTAAACATCAGCTGCACTGCAGTGCGGTCACGCCAGATGGTTACTTCTTGACCAGTGCCAGCAAGGATGGACAGCCTATGCTTCGCAATGGTTCTAATGGCGACTGGGTCGGCACTTTCCAAGGGCATAAGGTACTGTACATATCTCTGTTGGCAGAGACCTATGTAAAACACCCTTTTGAGGTGCAATGCTGCATTGCAGGGGGCAGTCTGGCAGTGTGTACTCAACGAGCCAGCATTGCTAGCTGCAACAGCTTCAGCTGACTTTTCTGCACGCATTTGGGACGCGGTCTCTGGAGATGTGAAACACACCTTTCCAGATGATCACATTGTCCGCTCTGTCCACTTCAGCCAGGACAGTACACATCTACTCACTGCAGGTCTGCCATATACAGACCGTATGTCCTGCATGTGGTATATGTTGCAGGAATCAGCATCTCATCTGTGCAACACCACATGCCTGAAGATACTGTGACCCTGTAGGATACGATAAAGTGAGTAAGATGAAGATATATGACTTGCATAACTCTTCCTCAGAGCCTCAGCACTTCCAGGCAGCTGACTCCATACGTTCTGCATCTCATCATCAGAATGACAACCTCATATTGTCAACATATGTTGACAAACCAAATATCAGGTACTTAGCATGTGGCAAGCTGCCACCTTGTCTGGATTGCTGGTGACATCTGCCATGTTGATTGAGCTGTGCACAACCTGTCAGGTTGACATTGTGCCTCCTTCAGCTGCGCAGCATGCATCTGCCATTGAAGTAGCTGTCCAGCATGGCTGTGCTCACCTTAGCTTGCATCTTGTCTCTTGAGCATTGCTGCAGGCATGGATCAATTATGCATAAAAGTTTGATGCTCATTGCATGTGAGATGCACAGCAATGCATGAGTGTGTCCTGTCATAACACAACATGTACACAGGTCATGTGCTTTATGTGGTGCAGTGTGTGGGATGTCAGAAGTCATCAAATAGTCAAAACGCTGGAAACGACGGATGTAGTGCTTTCCTTAGAGATCGTGAACAGCAACCTATTTGTCACGGCTGATGGCAAAAGCGTCAAACTTTGGGATGCCAATTCTTTTCAAGTTGTCAAGTCATTTAGCTTCCCGCACAAAGTGGAGTCAGCCTCGTATAGTCCTGAGAAGCACAAATTGGCGGCAGGTGGCGAAGACATGTGGGTTCACCTGTATGACTTTGATAGCGGTGAAGAAGTTGACTGCAACAAAGGTGAGACCCTGCTTCATGCAAGCATGCTAACAGTGTACAGATGCAGATCTGCCCAAAGCCATAGCAAATTATGCTGGCAATGTGGGCCCACTTGGACAAACTTTCATGTGCATCATGAGCTCTATGATGGGCAGCAGAGAACACTGTCAGCAACGTGTATGCTGTAGCAGCCAGTAATACGCATCTGTGCTGAATCTTGACTTTGGAATCAAATAATTGGGTCAATGCATTGCAGGGCACCATGGTCCTGTGCATTGTGTGCGGTTTTCACCCGGCGGAGAATCATATGCCTCAGGGTCTGAAGATGGCACTATCCGCATCTGGGACACTGAGTTCCCCAGCAAGCAGGATGAGCAGCATTCTGCAAATGGGGTGGCACACTAAAAAGGAACATGTTGAATAAACTGTAATATGCTGATTTGGAATTCAAATGTGCATGGAAAGGTGTGCATCCGCTTGTCTGTTTTTCATTGTATCTGCCTCGCATAGTAGAGTGACGTTACACTGATTGCACCACAACCAACATTGAAAAGACGTAAAGGTCAGCGAAGCTAACAGTATAAAGGACCAGGCAACTTTTCTCTCTCTCAGCTACCAGTTACTTCATCAGACCAGTGCCATGACTTATGCGTGCTACTACACAGTGTACCAAACTGCATCTGTGTTGTAAGGCACTTGGTAACTTCCTAAGGGGTGTCATCTTTTTAGTATCATGGCATTGACGCTTGGAAAGTCCATGTGCTCATAGGGTGAGTGCAGATCAGCATGCGTGTGCAGTCAGTAGCATCATCTCTATGTCTTTGATGCTCATTCAAATGTCATCAGCCACAGGGCACGGTTTCATGGCTGCAAGTCCCCTATATAAAAGTCCTCAATCATGTCAAACACTCTGGATGGATGCTGAGGACCATAAAACCCTGTGGTGGAGTCCTTTCCAGCGCTATTCAATATAGCCTGACCCCCTGGATGCTCCTCTACATAGGCTGTAATATCATAAACAGATAATTTGTTACTCTGCTGGTTCTTTAGTATGATCCACAGGTCATCAGCCACGCAGTGCTTTCCGACTTCTTTTCTGCTGATCAGGCGGCCGCTTGACTCTCCACCAGAGGCAACCGCGACTGGCTCAACGTCTGCAACACGGCTGAACCGCAAGAAAGTGAAGTAAGCAATGCCGCCAAGCAAGATCGTCGAAATGACAAGAGCGATTTGGCTGGCAAAGTCTTGCAAAATCATAAATGCTTGAGACAGATCTCTGTGATCCTATGATAACCGCAGCTGGACAGACAGTCTCGGACAAAGATGAGCGTTGACCCGAAGACTTGATTCCAAGTTGGCTCGGGGCTCGTTGTGCGTATGTGCGTGTGTGATTTTCAACGCATGCCGTCAATTGACTTGCCAGTAGTCAAACTGCATGCTCTGTTAGCAAACTGCATGCTCTGGAGCGATACACAGAATAGCCAGGACCTACAACTTCATGTAGGAGACATTATCATTGTGATCTTGTGGTGATTTTTTGAGAACTGTCCCCACTTACCTGGGGTGATCTCAAGGTTGAACGCGGTTGCATACAGTCGCCCCAGCTGGTCACAGTAACGCGTGTACGAGCGACGAACAATCGCCTCGCACGATGTGCTACATAATGCAAGTGCTGGCCATCGGTGAATTGGCTTAGCTAGATGTGCCTCGTTTAGCAGATGCCACGAGGCTCGTACAGCAGTTCGTACAGTTTGGTGGCATGCTTTGTGGTCAAGCTCGTAGCGCTGGAGCTACCTTGCTAAGGCCAGTCAATGGTTTGCACTCAGTCACAGACTGCTAACCCAGCGTCTCACGCAAGTCCACGACCAACCTGCACCACGCTGCACTCTCCTATACGCTGTCAACAACTCAAGCCTTTCTTGAGCCGTCTAATCCGAGAGCCAGCTGCACTGACTAGCAGTCCATCTCGGCTTCCATTGGCAAAGCACAGTGGTCTTCGACACCAAGCACACACTCCTCGTCTGATTACAAGAGTCATGAGCAGGTCCTGTGCACAACTGACCACTTGTGCCAGCACTGCTGCACCTATGCAGCAGGAAGCAGCTGCAGTGCGCACTGCGCCCTGGGAACCGGAACAGGCTGCAGCTGACTTGTTACTTGCTGAGCCCCAGAAGCGCCAGGGTGTTCCTGTGTATGTTATGTTGCCCCTAGACACGGTCAGTCCTAGTATTCATCATGCCGCTAGGACCTGCACTGCTCCTCTTCTGCATAAGTTTAAGCAGAGTTGATCGAGGGTGATGTTGTAGGTGAATAGCCAAGGTCATTTCCAGTACGCATCAACTTCCTGGTTTGCCAGAGCGCTTGGCTTGTTGCACACTTCCGGTGTTGAGGGTGTTGCTGTGGATGTGTGGGTGAGTTCTATCTGGCAAGGACACACCACACCGCACTCATTGTCAATACCATATTGCATCAATGTCTGTGTTGCATAATTGCTCATGCATGTATCAGATTTTGTATGAACAGATTCGTCTCTATGCAATCCTCACCTAAGAAGCGCCCCTGCTTTGGACTTTGCAAACTGTGTGAGCTTATTGTGATCCAGTCGGGAAGCCTGTTCCACATATATCAGGCAAATTGCATCTCAGCAAACCCCCCTTGAGCAATGTGTCCTGCTTCACGACACCATTTTTGACTGAGCGGATTATGACTCACCAATCTGCTCTCCTGTTTGACAGTGGGGCGCTGTTGAGCGACAGCCTGGAAGCTATGACTGGTCCGGCTACCAGCAACTCTTCTCTATGGTGAAAGCCAAGGGGCTACGCATTCAGGCTGTCATGAGCTTCCATGCTTGTGGAGGAAATGTTGGCGACTATGCTCAAGTGCCACTTCCTGACTGGGTGTTCAAGGTGGGCATTAGTTCACCAAAGATTTTGTGTATGGTTGGTTTTTCTGGTATACACCAAATTATCACAGGACAAAGTGAAGTCTCCTGAATTATGCAGCAACGGCCAGTGAGTCTGTAGACCCAGTATCACATGGCAAAGCCCCACCTGCTGCTGCATCTTGTTCCAGTGTCTTTGACCAAGATTGCTGCTCCTTTGTTTCTTTGTTCTTGGCCCTGGTACAATGATGCAGCTGGAATGCAGTGCGGTGAGGAGGACCCTTCCTTGTTCTGCACCGACAGACCCAGGGACGGCCTTCCAGGCACAAGCAACAATGAGTACATCAGCTTGTTTGCCGACCAGGCAAGCGTGTTACATGGCCGCACAGCACTGGAGTGCTACGCAGACTTCATGCATGCATTCAGAGAGGCTTTCATTGATGATATTGGGGCTGCCATTCACGAAATTGCTGTTGGGGGTGGACCCTGTGGTGAGCTGCGCTACCCTTCATATGTTGAGACACAAGGCTGGAGGTTTCCTGGGGTAGGTGTGCCTTGGCTCCTGCTCTAGCCCGTGTCAGTGACTGACATGCATGCTGTGGCATTGGCATTCAGCAAGACTGGATAACATGTCTACACTCTATCATTCTCTGGTCAGTCACCAAGCTATGATGCAACATCAGATATCATGGCCTGCTTGACAATTGCACGACTGGTTGCCAACCACAAGCTTGTTTTGTGCCCTGTATTCCTGCATGATTGCACACATCTGGGTTCTGTGAGATGATCTTGTGCGATCATCTAGAAAGCAAGTGCTTAAATGCCTGGAACATATCTCGTGGAGCATGTGATCTCCTGACCAAGTGTGTGATGCAGGCCGGGGAGTTTCAGTGCTATGACCAGCGTGCATTGGCCTCCTTAGCAGAGGCAGCTGCAGCAGTTGAGCAACCAGAATGGGGCAAAGAAGGCCCACATGATGCTGGGGAATACAACAGCTGGCCAGAGGTATGCTTACCTGATACTGCTGATTCTGATGCCGCTGCTCTGCTGCGTTTGTATACTTGCTGCTAATGCTGTATTGCTCCTCTTTGCAAATGTAACTACCTTGTCTGATGACCAGATGCTGCTGCTGTTACTGCTGCTGCTGTTACTGCTGGTGCGGCAATAGCTAATGCTACTTGTGAGCTGCAAACAACATTCAGTGTATTGGTGGATTTCAGCATGCTGACATATTGCACAGCTCATGCAAATGGTATAGGCCAAAGCACAAAGCTCACACCAGGGTTGAGCAAGTCTGGTACAGCAGCTCATGTCCATCTTTGTATTGAGCATTGTGAGCTCCATCCTAGAGAAGCATATGTATTGTACAGGACACTGGCTTCTTCCGTGGTTGGGGAGGGGCTTGGGACTCTCCCTACGGCCACTTCTTCATGAAGTGGTACTCAGACAACCTGCTTCTGCATGGCGAGCGCCTCTGCAAGATAGCCTCCTCAATCTTCAACACCAGCCGGCCGAAGCCTTGCACTTCCAAGTTCCGCTCCTGCCACTGCAGCAGTCCCTTGAACCCCATGTCAGCGGCTTCTCACCTTGCCACTGTGCTCAGGGCCCCCTTTGACCCCAACCCACCCTCACAGAACACACCACAGGCAGAATCACAGGAGCTACCATCTGATCAGGCGCCTGCCAGCCTGGCAAATGCTGATGCATTGCTAGGGAGTCATGAGCCCACAAAGGCTAATCCCAGTGAGCCCATCACCCCCACCCTTGGAGGGCCTACAGGTGCTGCGCCCCTTCCAACCAGTTGGCCTACAGCACAAAACCCACCAGCTCAACACAACTCCCAGCCTGATGTAGATGCCAGGAAGAAGCAGGGCCAGCAGCAGCAGCCAACAGAATCTGTGGCACAGGCACATAGTCCTGGTGAAACAGCTGTTTGGCCTACAGTTGCTCAGTCTGATGGCATGACAGTGGAGCAGCCAGAGGTGAGCAGCAGCAGTCATGTTGATGCTGAAGATGTGGTGACTGGCACACAGCACACCGGTCAGCACAATACAGAGCCACCTCTGGCAAGCTCAAGGCAACAATGGCCTGAGTCTGGTCATGCAAGTGCGCAGCCAGACTCCATGCAGTTCAGACCGCCTGATGAAAAGGACTTTTCTGGTGCCCAGTCTGCTGCTGCATGTGAAGCAAGCGCTGCAACACAGGAGCAAGGCAGGTGAGCCAGGAGACAGTGTTGACATTTGTACCATTCTGCTCATCAGGATAGTGCACTGTGGAAGCATGATGCAGCGCTGTGCTGGTCTGCATGCCTGACCATTGCACAGCTGCCCATAGCATTCAAACAAGCTTTTAAAAGGCAACAGTGTTTACAACATTAGCTTTTTCAAGCCTTGCCTGGCAGCACGCAGATTGCATGCAACTTCACGGTCTGCCTTTTTGCTATCATCTATGGCTGCTCTCCCAATTAAACTTTTCACAGCGCAACACACTCCTTGTGTATTACATCAGCTTATGCATGCACCACTGGATGTTCAGGCACACACATCATATACACTCACGCAATGGCTGGCAGCCGTCACAACCCATCACATTTTCACACACTTCAGCCTACTTGGGCCCTTCTGATCAGTGTAGTTGGGCTGGCTTACATTTGACACATTTCTCTCCCTCTCTGTCTGGAAGCCATGTCTGTGCTTCTTGACAGCAGGTCACAGTGGCAGCCAGCAGGCAGACCAGTGGAGGTCAGTCTCAAGATAGCTGGTGTCCACTGGTGGTACAACTCACGCAGTCATGCAGCTGAGATGACAGCTGGCTACTACAACACAGAGGTGCATGATGGCTACGCTGGCATCCTGGAGATGTGTGCCCAGCATGGCATGGTGGTCACGCTCACCTGTGTGGAAATGTGTGACGCCCAACACCCCCCAGAAGCCCTGTGCGGGCCGGAGGGACTCCTCAGACAGGTGCCCTCACATGCTCATGCACTCCCAGCAGCTTCACAGTGCATTCAGTTTTTGTGAGCAGAGGGACAGCCCACGTCAGGGATGTTGTAGGGTTATGGTACTGTGGAAGTCAATTTTTTGCTCCCATCACCCTTTTTCATGGTGCACAAAAAGAAGATAAAAGTCTCTTTTTGCAACTGCTGGGTTCCTGGGGTATTGAAAAGGTTTGGGAAAGCTGACCATTCCTGATCTGATACTGGTGGTCTGTCACCTCATGCATCTATGCATTGGATGTCGTGTGTTTATGCATGCCTGTTTTTTTAAAGTTCTGCTTGCCTTGGTAGATGGCATTTGCATGCTCACTGCTGGCAATAAACCAAAATGCCACATCTCAGTTTGTCAGCAATGTGTTTCATGCTGCAGTTTCTGGCATGAAATGATGCTTCATCTGCCACCCTCCTGCCCTGCAAAGATCAACCAAGCTACCCAGGATCATAAGCTGAAACAATTTCCCTGACAGCCTTACCACAAACAAAATGACATTATTATTGCATGTTTTTGCAGGCATATTGGCCGTAGCTCCCTAGCACTCATGTACCCTAATATTGCAACCCCACCCTGCTGAGTGTGGCTTCTTGCTTGGTTAGCAACCTGGCTCAGGCTGAAGAACAGGCTTTGGGTCAGCTGTCAAGACATCTGTATATGCATTGTGTTACTCTTACAGTCATGTACAGTGATGTGTGGGGCATCAGCTGCATGCCAGTCATGGTGTTTTCAACACCATATGCCTCCACTTGTGTCAAGGCTGAGGTGAACACAGGTGAGGGAGGGGGCTGCAGCTGCTGGGGTGTTGCTGGGGGGTGAGAATGCTCTGCCTTGCTTTGTGCCAGGAGGAGTGGACCAGTATGCCCTTGACCGGATTGTGTACAACACCAAGCCATGGTCCCCTCCCTTGCAGGTCAGATTGACATGCATGACCACAGCTTTGTTATGCACCTTACTTGTCACCATACCACTACTGTGCATGCATTGAGGATGCCTGTTGGTCAGACCAATCCAGATTGTTGCAATCTTGATTCTTTGTAAGGGTGTTGTGTGTCATTGTGAGCACCTGTGAATGTAACATGAGGAAGCTCAGACAAGGCATTCATATTGTGGGCGTCTGATGAGATCATGCCACAACTTGAGCTATTGGAAATGCAGATGTCCATCCAAGCAGGCTCGTGTGCATGAACAACAACATGAGTGATGCTCTGACCAAAGCTGATCACTGGGATAGCCTTTGGCGTAATTTCATCGTTTGTGCCTGTAAACTTGTATTCATGTAGATGCAACAGATGATCAAGCTGGCACAGCAGACAAGCAAAGCTTGCAATAAAGATGCAGACCTCACGCAACTGAGATTTTGTTACACAAATGCAGATGGACACCATGGCCAATCAGATGCAATCTCAGGAGGGGCACTCAGAGGGCTCTGTGACAGAGGATCCTGGCCTGAGTGCAGCATTCTGGCAAGAAAGGTGAGTGCATGCCGATAGTGTGGTCAACTGCCTGGACATCATGCCATTGGCTGTGATGCTGTTGCTATGTTAAGTGACAGGCATAGTAGTCTGTGTACTGCTGTGTTGTGTTTCAGCGAGACAATTGTGCACAGCATATGGGAATTGAAAGGGAGTAAGCTTCTGATCAACAGATTGCAAATTATCATGAAGAGGCTGCAATGTGCACTTACGCTCCGGTCACACTGAGTTACTGTGTGGAATGCAGATATGGTGACAGTGCAGTGGGTCCTGTCCGCACTCTGCCTGTCATGCGCAGCTTTACATTCTTACGTCTCATTCCAGACATGATGTCCCCAGAGTACCAAAGCATTTGGTTTAGGTTCATGCAGCAGATGCAGCAAACCCCACTTACTGAATGAATCACCTAGCAAACTTCAGCTTAGATGTTGTCATCCAGCAGCACTGCATAGCAGGCTAGGTAGTGTTAGAGGTATGCTTTTGAAATACATTGCTTGCATGAAATGAAACTGCTAGTTTTTATGGTTCAGTGTTGTAGCTCACAAATTGTTAGGTTGGTAGGTACAGCGCATTTACGTAAGTAGAGGAAGTCAGGCACCAAAGTGATAAGCGACCCCGTCAGAAGTTGCAATTCGTTTAACTCAATACCTTGACAACGTCTTGCCAAAACTGTATCCTGTCTCATCGACGTGCTTCTGTCCCTCATGATGTCCCCTCGCACAGCGGCATTAACAGAAGGGCCCTGCAAGAAAGGGCATTTGCGTGGAGCCCTTCGTTCATCTGAGACATGTCTGCATGTTGCGACCTACAGCATGTAAAACAGCCACGGACGCGGCGACACAGCAAGATTTCTGCCCGGTTCAAGGTTGCGGTCACCTCAATCCCTGTGTACACCAAAAGGTGCAGACGTGCCAGAGGAGAACTGATCCGGGATGATCGAAATGCACGGTCCGAAGCGCTTCAGACATACCCTGCTCTTCTGCACTCTGACCTTTCAGATAACATTTAGACTCACCGAAGCTCAAGAAAATGCATCGTCATGTATAGACTTGGGGTAGGTACGTCGAGGTGACAGTAGTCCTGTTTGAAGCAGAGCAAAAGACTGGAAGGTTACGCTCGTCGTGCTCATGGCTTGCTTCGCAGGTTCAATGAGCCTGATTGTTCCGACTGCGACAGGATTGAAGACTACATCAAAGATGAAGGTAATTGCACTGCAGGAGTCTTGGCTGCGTCTAAGTCAGAAATCACAGCGGAGATGACCGACCATGTATGCAGGTCTCGTTGCTGAGTGTCATGGATGTTGCAGCCGGTCTCAAGTTACTTCTGGCAGCAAATTTCGATCAGGAGTCCTTGAGGTCTGCAAACACAGGCTGAGGTAAGCTATCTGGCATTCAGCACGCTCACTCACACCCAAGTTTGAACTCATGTTTGCTACATCATTCAATGTTGGTCACTACCATGTGCACACTGCAGAGAATTTCCACATGTTGAAACCTTTGTCAGAGAAAGAAGCGAGAGCTATCCAAATATCAAAGTCAAATACTATTTTGGAGCTCCTCCAAGGCTGAACTTGAAGTCAGGCTCAAGCTCAGAATCTATAAGAATTGATCACTGGAAGACTGAACACATTGAAGAGTACCTGAAGGATAAGCTGCTTCCAGCAACATAGGCCCTGATTCAACTGATTCATGCTTAGCTCGACCAACATACCAGCTGACATTGCTTTGTTTGATGAACTTGATGCCTATTCATCAGACTACATGCAACAAAAGACAATGCAGAAAACAACACCAACAATGCCAGGTCTTCGTTTATCAACGGCTGCTCCACAGCATACAACTTTTCCTGGTGATGCTGAGATGTACTGTATGCTTTGTCTGCATCAGTGGCGACTTGTAGAGGCGCCTGCCATTCTATGTTGCTTTCGTTGTCACCCCCAGCTTGGCCAGAGTGGCTTGTGCATTGTGCATGTGCAGCTTTCTGCCGCCGTGAAGCTACTCTCTTGCGGTCGCCAAAGAAGTCAGTCAATAACACCGCAGACATTGGCCTCCTAAATGCTTCTGCTTTGAAGTTGAAAGTGGAGTGTAGAGGCTTCGGCCTGCATTGTCATTAAGTTGGCTCTGCAATCGCCTTGCCGAGCAAGTTGACCTGCTGAAAGATGAAGATGTCCATCATCTCAAAAAGCTTTGCATATGTTACCTGACATGGTCAATAAGGTTCTGCATGGTAGCTGTGCTGTCAGGGCCCATTCCCTGAAAGAAGTCTAGCATGTAGTAGGTGAAGCGGTCAATGACTGAGACCCCCACATTATAGTCAACATGATGCGAGAGCGAGTCTTCTCCTGCACATCATCAAAGGTCATTGCACACAATGTGTACTTCTGCGTTGCACAACAGTACACATAGTGGTTTGCATCTTTCAAGATGTTTCAAGACAGCAGAATGTCAGGGCCACATCAGCAACAGGGCAGCATTCACCGATGGCACCACACGGTATGCAACAGCACTCATGATGTGTGCATCTTTATTTATTTGAAAGTGATGGACTGAAATAGAAGCATTGTCAGCATTGGTAGGCCAAAGGCACGCAAAGTTACCCTGCAAGACTGGCATAGTTCATACACACTTACGGGCAATACATCATTGCAGACAAACGGTCTATCCAAACCCTGAGAACATGTATCTGAGACTCAACCTTTTGAGGACACAGCCCAAAAGAATTCTTAGGCCAAGTGGAGCTCCTTACCTATTTTGCTGCTGGCCATGGACATGATGTTTGGGGAGCGAATACTGCCATAAAGCGAGGCAGCTTGGCAGGTGTCTGCTATGAACAGAAGCTCGTGGTACTTATTCTGCTCATGCATCTGCAATGCAGCATGAGTGTACGGTCATGCATTGGGGCTGGCAAGTCACAGGCTTCTTGACCATTCTGGTCTGACAAGCGCCTTAACTGAGCAAGCAGTGAAGTAAAGCCAAGCCCAGAAAGGAAAGCTGTGTGCTCACCAGGGCAAATGCCTTGCCGATTTCATCTGAGGTCACTTCTTCTTTGTCTTGAAACTTCATAAATCCATCACCACCATGCCCTGTGATGTAAACCTGCAAGTTGCCAGAGTCAAAGTTTGCTGGCTGATCATAATGACATGGTGCTGCAGAGCCTGGGTACTATTCGTGCAGTCTGTTGCAAGGGGAATCAGCAAATGCCTGCTCACCAACAGGTTGGATTGATTGTTTGACATAAGCCGCTTAGATTTCGGCACAGCAGGGTTGTGTGTGCCTGCAAGACAGACACATAGGTGTGCATGGAGTGTCACCCGGTGGCAAGCTGACTGTACTACAAGCATCATTGGCCCATTGTACCATGGAGTACGTCTAGAAAGCTGCCAGCTGTGACCTCATAGCCTCTATAGTCTACCTCCACTATGTCATCGTACAGATTGGTTTGCTGGTCAGCGTTGTTGAACACAAACGTGGGGTGAGGATTGCGCGGATTGCAAGCTATATCATCAGCTAGCATCAACAAAATGTTGCTGTCAGGAATTCCAAGTCTGCGCTGCCACATTCAAGTTCAGCATCCGTTTTGTCAGGCACAGCAAACTGCTATCCAGCTGACACGGCTTACCGCTTCACAGTGGTATATATTGATAGGGTATTGGAAATGTGTCTGTAATTGAACCAATATCTCGAGGTGTCCACAAGCACAGCCCAGTTGTTGCTATGGCCAGGTGATTCAGCAGCTGCAAATCGCAGCCAACCCGCGGCAACGGCAATACAAGCGACCAACATGCAAACTAGCCGCATTGAGATTTTCACTGAGAACTTTTGTCACCAAAACTGCCAAGCTGAGCTCCTGCCGGTGACTAGCCATTCTTGCTGAGCATGCGATCTTTAGCTTACGGATCACTGCGCTACAGACAAAGAATTGCCAAGAAACTCTGCGATGGCCTGCTCAAAGTCTCAGATGCTATTTGAGGATTCGAGCACGCCGGTATCCAGCGCTGGCTAGCCACTGAACAGTAAACAACACAGCTTAACGACAGGCATAGTTTGACTTTTTGTGCAGGGGGCGGCCGCCACTTTGAGCTCTGGGTGCAGCATGAAGCACACGCACTCACTGTGAGTGACTCACGCAGCTGTAATCTCTCTCTGTGAATTTTGCGATGTTTTAGTGCCCAGAGCAGCAACGTCAGTCACAGACCAAATGACGCAATGTCTAACTTTGTGGAACATGCTCTGCAAGCTTCGAGTGTCATCTTGCTGAATCAAACAGTCTTGTGTCTATATGAACACTGTCCAGGGAGGTCCTGCTCTATCAAGAATGACAACAGAGTTGCTTGTACAGTCTTGTGGTTGGTTATTATGTGTCTTGGCCACTGTGATGACCAACGTACGTGTCATTATAGTTGTGAGCACAGAGCAAGCTGTATTGCCGCAATACGATACATTGCACTGCAATGAGCAGGCTGCACACCCACAACCCCACCAAGAAGTTCTATAGATGCTGATGATGCTTCACACATGATGCAAGCAGAATGCTTGTTGAGCATTCTCATGGAGCCTGTGACTCAAATCAAGCTCCACAACAAGCACATCCACTTGCAGAAAATCAACTCTCAGGATATTGTTGGGCATGCAATACAGCATCTCACTGCTCAGGATTTGTAGGTCTCTTTGATCATGAGCAAAACCATTCCTCACATACAGCAGGGCAAACATGCATCTGTTGTGTGCATGCAGACATGTGCAGTGCTGGTGACTTTTTAGCAGGACAAGATTGGGTATATTACAAATGGTAGTCACAATAGTTACATGCACACTGGCAGGCAGGCAGGCAGAGAGGCATAACAAACAAAAGGCCTCTGTATCATCTATAATGGCTGGCAATTTGGCTTTACTTGGCACACAGGTAGGCTGATCAAACTGACTACCTGTCTTGTTCAGAATCTAATCCTAGAATACTCTGCAAGTCATGCCATCACTGCATATACAAGCTCCGCAGACGCTTTTTTATTCAGAGCGTTTAACTAAATATGTCCTGTGTCTTGCTGACGAGGTAGTACCTGACACATTTTTATCAGTACCACCAGAATAGCCTGCGCCCATTTGCTGTTGGAGCTGCAGCTGGTGCCAAGTGGCATGCTGCAGAATAGTCCGCAGGACAAGGTGCCACAATACAGGAGACAAGAGCTATCGGTTCCTGAGCTGCATTGCAGTGACTTGCTGTGGTTGTGGACCCAAGTGACAAGCTGGGACCATAGCTGAAGCAGTCCACTGTCCTATTTTGAAGCCCGAATCCGCATGTAGCGTTACATGGTCCCCATTGGCCAGTGATCCAGGTGTAAGCAGTGCAGTTAGCTGGGGCTGGTGTTGCCACAGGTGGCCGCCCAACACTTGCGTCCTGAACACTTGTGGGACCGGGAGAAGACACTGATCTAACAGGTGGGGGTGGCAAAGACGCTGGTGAGGATGCCACAGGGGGTGG